>WNGB01012295.1_pt1 | contig 13852 bp, 9 predicted proteins | sample 5400681 | NCBI WGS metagenome assembly WNGB01 (sample SAMN13153367, study PRJNA577476) | soil metagenome | isolation source: 115 cm soil or saprolite under grassland replicate 2 | place: USA:California | collected 2016-06-15 | reverse complement strand
ATTTTCACGATGCCTTGATGCGCTCTTATGAGGACACGCTCGACTGTCCGGAACTCAACGGTGTGCGTTCTGTGGAGGAGATCATCGCAGGGCACAAGACGCAAGGAGCGTACGACCCTGAGCGCTGGTGGCTGGCCCTGCTGGATGGGCGCCCTGTCGCTGTGGTTCTCCTCAACGAACAGCCGGAGCTGGATGCGTGGGATCTTGGCTATCTGGGGGTCGTGCCGGAGGCACGCGGCAAAGGGGTCGGCCGTGCCTTGACCATCCGGGCCATCCACGCCGCCCGTGCAGCTGGCGCCGCGGAACTGACGCTCGCGGTCGATGTGCGCAACCTTCCCGCCCACAACCTGTACACCCGTCTGGGATTCCAGACCTTCGATCGGCGCGAGGTTTACCTGGCATTCCTGCAATGAGTTTTGCAAGCCCACCCGTCGCCACAAGCGGGCTCGAACCTCGCGGAATGGCATTGGCAAGGACGCGGCGCGACCTTAGACTGACCAATCTCCGAGTCAAGATCCCGCGCGGGCCTTCCCTCCTGCGCGGGATTCGTCTCTCTTGATACCGAACCATCTACGACCTTTGCGGGGCGTTCTGTTGCCCCGTCACTGAGCACAGGTTGGGGGGTTGCCCTTGACGACCAGTGAGCGCGAAGTCGTGGCGGTGTTGGGAGAGGCGATCACCCAGCGCATCGGCGAGCCACGCTACAATCTCTGGTTTGCGAACAAGACCAGGTTCCGCTGCGACAACGACCAACTCGTGGTCGGCGTCTCGAATCACTTCTATCAGGAGTGGTTGCAGAAGACGTTCACCGATGAGTTGCGCGCCGCGGCCGCCGACGTGTTCGGCCGGCCGATGCAGGTACGCTTCGCCATCGATCCCGAGTTGTCCCCGGCGCCGCGGCGCGAAGAGGCCGTTCGGCCGGAACCGACAGCACCCGTGGCAGCGAACGAGCGGCGGGGTTTATCCCCGCCGTGCCAGGGCCAAACAGCGGGGATAAACCCCGCCGCTCATCCCCCCACGACCCGACCGCCGGCGCAGGCGAAGGCACGCAAGCGGCGTTGGCATCACCTGAGGGACTTCATCGTCGGCGCCTGCAATCGCGTGGCCTACGCCTCCGCGCTCAGCGTCGTCGAGGAGCCGGGTCAGGGGGCGAATCCGCTGGTGCTGCACGGTCCGGTCGGCACCGGCAAGACGCACTTGCTCGAAGGCATCTACGCCGGGCTGCGCAAGACGCAGCCCGAGTGGCGCGTCTGCTTCGTGACAGCGGAGGACTTCACCAACCGCTTCGTCCAGGCGATGCGCCTGGGCAAACTCGGCGCCTTCCGCAAGCACTTCCGCGAGGTCGATGCCTTGCTGCTCGACGACCTGCACTTCCTGGCGAGCAAACGCGCCACCCAGGAAGAGTTCCTGCACACCTTCGACGTGTTGCAAGCGGACGAGCGACAGGTGGTACTGACGTTAGACTGCCACCCACGTCTCTCCGACCAGTTCATGCCGGAGTTAACGGATCGTCTACTTGGAGGAGCGGTGTGGAGCCTGACGCCGCCGGACGCCGAGACGCGGCTGGCGCTCCTACGCGGCAAGTCCCTGCGCGGCAGCGAAGCGGCCGTTCCCGACGCGGTGCTGCAGTACCTTGCCCAGCAACTCCGCGGCAACGTCCGCGAGCTGGAGGGTGCCCTACACAGTGTCCAGCACTACAGCAAGGTAGCCGGCCGCAAGGTCGATCTGACGCTCGCTCGTGAGGCGCTGGCGGATCTGCTGCGCCACTCGGTCCGCGTCGTGCAGCTGGCCGACGTCGAGCGCATGGTGTGCCAGGTACTGCGGTTGGAGGCGGACGCCCTGCAGTCGAAGAAACGGGCGTGGCATTACGCTCATCCGCGGATGCTGGCGGTCTACCTGGCGCGCAAGCATACGTCGGCGACCTACACCGAAGTCGGCCTGTACTTCGGGGGCCGCAATCACAGCACGGCGGTCGCCGCAGAGAAGAAGGTACGGCAATGGCTGGAGGACGACGCGACGCTGACGCTGGGCGAGCGACAGGTGCGCGTGCGGGAGTTGGTCGAGCGCATCGAGCACGAGCTGCTGCGTTGAGTGAAAACCTCTGCGGAAAAAGGGCGCTTGTCGAGCTACTTGGCCTGCAGCCGGTCGAGTTCTGCCTGTGCCAGACGTGTCAGCTGGGAATTCGCAGCGGCGCCGCGGCAACACTGTTTGCCTATCCGAAAGGTGGGAAAAGGGTCAGCGCATTCATCGTTGATCTGGTGGACGGCCCCGGCTGCGAGCGCGAGGATCTGACGGCGAAAATGAGCATGCCGACCGCGAACACCGGCATGTTCGAGCTGACGAATTACGAGGTGCCGGCGGCGAACCTGCTGGGCGAGGAGGGCGCTGGCTTCCGCATCGCGATGGGGACGCTGGTCAGCGGCCGCATCAGCGTCGCCTCGGGCTGCCTGGGCGTGATCGAGGACTGCCTGACCGAGGCGGTGCGTTACGCCAAGGAACGTGAGCAGCACGGCAAGCCGATCGCCAAGCATCAGCTGGTGCAAGAGCATATCGCTGCCATCGAGATGCACCGATTGGCAAGCGACGCCCTCGTGATGAAGGCGGCTCAGGCGAAGGACGCCAGCGCCGCGGAACCGGGCAACGCAGAGTTGCGCGCGAGCGCCGAGTTGCTGGCGGCGCAGGCGAAGTTGTTCGCCGCGAACGCTGCCTGGGACGCGGCCGATCGGGCGGTGCAAGTGTTCGGCGGCCGCGGCTGGTCCACCCTATACCGGCCCGGACGGCATTTTGCAGGACGTGCGCGTTTGTCGGATCTACGAGGGGACGGACGAGATTTTGAAGCTGAAGGTGGCCGCCGCGGTGCTGGGCAAGGAGTACGAGGCGTACAAATAAGGTCGTGTATAGGGGAGACCGCATGATGCCGCCTCCCGCCGGGGACTGGTGGCGCCGCTCGCGCTCAAGCGAGTCCTCGCCAGGTTGACAGGGATGAATTCCTGCACCCATTCCAGGTTCTGCCTGCGCAAGCATTGGGGGGAGGATTACAGAAGAGTGTGACGGGCGCGACATTGCCTCACGCCACCTTGACCTTTGCTCCGGCCTCCTCAAGTTTTTTCTTCAAGGTCTCGGCCGCCTCTTTGGATATGTTCTCTTTGATCGGTCTGGGCGCACATTCGACCAGATCTTTTGCTTCGCCGAGACCACACTTTGTGATCTCGCGCACAGCTTTGATGACGGCAATCTTGGCTGATTTGTCCGCCAAGCCTTCCAGTGTAACGGTGAATTCTCCCGGCTCCAGTTTTTCTCTGCAAGCCGCTTGTTTGAACCAAGCGATGATCCTCCGCGACAAACGGACGAACTCCTCGGCCGCGGAGGGAGTGAGGTCATAACCGGAATGGCCGTGCGCCGCCCGATTTCGGATAGCTCGCAAATCGTCCAGCAAACCGATTACTTCCTGCGGGATAGGGAACGCACCTGACAACCGGCTTATCAGTTCCTGCGTGGTCATGTGGCGGTCAACGCTGATCCCTAGTTCTGTTGCAAGGTTGAACACCTCGCGCTCGACCTCCTGCCACGCCGCGAGCGCGGCCCCTTTTGGTGCATTCTTCACCAACAGATCCAAAATTCCCGGTAGGAACTCCCCGTTCCCTGGCACCTCGTGGGGTAGTTCCGGCTCGGGAAGTCTGGCGTTGTCGGCGCGGACCTCGAGCGCCATGATTCGGTCCCGCACTTTATTTTTTGCACGCTCTCCGACTGTAGACGGATGCTTTGCCCTCAGCAAACCGTGCAGGTAATACGCCGCGATGGCGACAGCAGCGGGCCACGTGATGACCGGCCCGAGGTTGATCAGAACGGACAAACCCACGGCGCCGATCTGACGCAAGTCCATGGCAACGTCCGGACTCAGCCACACTATCACGGCCGCCGTCGCCAAAACCTGAAGGTAGAACATGCCTAGCAGCCGGACTCGGCTTCGGTCCACCCAGAACGGGGGGAAGCGACGGGTGAGGGCAGTTTCGCCGTCGCGCTCTGAGTGCATGAACGTCGCTCGGAATTCGTGGTACCTCATCGCAGCCGCGTACCAGAACGAGAACCAGAAAAGCGCGAACGCCGCCGTGAAGCCGATTGTCGTGTAGCGTGGCAGCAATTCCGGCCACGTCAGCGCTTGTGCTGTGACGATAACTTGCAAGCCCACGCTTGCGAAGTACATCAACGCTCGCCAACGCCCCAACCTGATGATCTCATGGCGGAGGAGTTCGAGCCCCTCAGGGTTATTCGGCGAACCATCTAGGAACCGGAAAGACTTGAAGGTGCTCATGATAGGTTCCCATCCCGAAGCAGAGCGGCAAGCAGGGCCTTGAGCACTCGCACCGAATCAGTTGCCGCTTCCTGGCTGAACTGGCCGTCCGGGGGTACACCCTTGAAGCTGTCGTACTCCGCAGCTGCCGTCACCACTTGAGCGGTCTGACCAGGCCGCACCACCTTGTCGAGCAGATCGCGCAAGGCGTTTTGGAACTCTGTATTTGTCTGATAATAATCGACAACCTGGGCGTGTCGCCCCAGCCACATATCCATCTTGTTCGCAACGACCACCAGATGCTTGACCTTACTTTTTGGTTCCCTGACGAGATCTGTAAACTGCCTGATGACGGTTATTTCCTCTTTTCGGCCGTCTTGCAAAAACCGATCGATCTTGCGCCGCAGCGGATGCCGCAGTCCGAGCCGAAGTTCCACGCCCGTACCGGCGGGGGCGAGGTAGCCATAGGACATCACCAGGACAAGAATCGAAGGCTGGTACTTCTCCAATGCCTTCCAGAGTTCCGCACCATGTTCCACTTTCCCTGGCGTATCTCGCAATACCACCAGACGTCCATTGAAAAGGGATGAAGTGGCGGTGATCTCCACCGTTGATAGATAGTCCTGCTGGCGGACCGTTTGCGTTATCGCAGCGGCGAGGTGCGTCTTGCCAGCGCCAGTGGGGCCGACGAGCATGATGCCCTGGCGGTCCTTTGACCTGACCACATTCGCCAGAATTCTCTCGAACAGGGTCGGGTTTTCCGCGAGGAGTTTCTCGATGTTCTTGCGGGCCACCCCAGACATTTTCAGGGATGGCTGCGCGGCCACGCGGTCATCAATCCACGCAAGGAGCGTCTCCACCCCGGACTTCGCCTTCTTGCCGAGGTAGCCGGCGACTGCGGCTTGCGCCGCCTGCAGCAGGATCGTCAGAACCTCACTCCCGGTCATCGGCTGTTCTCCGGTCCCCGCCGCGTTGCGGGTATCCTGTATTCTTCACCCACCACGGGGCGAAGATTCGCCAAACGGCGGTTTCAAAGGCCTATTATACCACTCCTGCGGGCCTTACTGTCGAGAGAAGTGCCGTGAGTCCTACGCGAACAGATGGCCGCTGTTCGGGCAAGAATGAGTGCAGGAATTCGGCCGCCAGCTGGGGTGCCCGCGCCGGGCCGAACACTCGCCGACGGCCTTGGCGGGCCGTCCTCCGGTCCGCCCGTGCCCTGGGGGGCTCGCTATGCTACGTGACTGGCGGGCTTATGCCAGCGCTCGGGCTCGGCTTCTCGCTGACCGCTGGTCACTTCCGACCCGTGAACGGTTGCGAACGGACGGTATCAGCCGGCTGGTGCGAACGCTTGTTGTCGAACAGAACCCCGCCCTGGTGTCGGGCTTTGTTGGCAGGGGAGGGGGATAGTCGCAGCCGCCGTAGCTCCTAATGCGCGCAGAACGGACGCGATGTTGCTGGAGGAGAGGTGTCACCGTGCAATGCAATGAGATGAAACACACACTCCCCTTCCTCCATGTTACCACGAGCCACTCTCGCCACGGAAGCTCGGCTTGCATTATTTCCCGAGTTGTGCCTCGACGTTCGTCCACACGTCGGTAATCACCTTCTGTGCCGCTCCGCGGATCAAGCCCGACGGCACCGCCTTGAGCAACCCGCCGAGCCGCGTCACCTCCGCCTTCCAGTGCAGATGTGTGCCGCCGTCCTTCGCCGTCAGCGTCAGCGCCGCCTCGGCTTTCCATGCGCCTTTGCAAACCGCTGGGCACCACCACACGAGGCTCGTACAACTTCGGCAGCCCGATCAAACCGCGATCCCGGCGTTGGGAGCAGCAATTGTGACGATGACACACCGCGAGGCCCTGGACGTGCTCGCCGCACGGCGCGGGCAGCACCTCGTCATCACCACGCACGGCTCCGTCGATCTCTGGGTGTCCCTGTCCGACACCGCGCTGGACCTCTCCTACGTCCCCGCCTCGATGGGGCAAGGGCCAGCGCTGGGGCTCGGCTTGGCGCTGGCCCAATCGCGGCACGGCGTTGTCGTGGTTTGCGGCGACGGCCACCTGCTCATGAACCTGGGCTGCCTGGTCACAATCGCGTGCCACCCCGCCGACCTCTTCCTGATCGTGATGGACAACGGCGTTTATGAGGTCACTGGCGGTCAACCGAGTCCCGGTGCCGGCCGCACCGATTTCGCCGGCCTGGCGCGCGCGGCAGGCATCCGCCGGGTTTACGTCTGCGAAACCGTCGCGGAGTGGAGCGGCAGCGCCGCCGAGGTATTGTCCGGTCCGGGGCCGGTGGTGATCTGGCTGAAGGTTGCGGCCAGGAGCGGCGAACGCGCTCCCAGGGCGATGCGACCCATGCAGCAACAACTCGCCCGCCTGCTGCAACTGCTCCAAGCAGGGCAGCCGGGTATCGGCTAATAAGGATATTAACTCTGTTTGAACGGCCTATTTGGCAGTTTCGGCTTTCGCGCTCCGGGCGAGACGCACGGCTCCGACAGCCGGCTCGGGCACAGGCGTGACCGGCGCGAACGTCAGGCCCATTGTCTCCAGCTGGCAGACCACCTGCTCCCGATAACTCGCGCTGGCCAGCAGACAGCCGCCGGCGAGCGCCAGGGGAACCGCGTGTTGCCAGCCGAGTTGCCGTACCACGGCGGCGCCGGCCTCAGCCAGTTGCTCCGCGGCGTCGGCGACGATCTGCCGCGCCACTACGTCCCCGGCCTCCGCCGCAGCGAACACCAGCGGCGCCAGGCTCGCCAACCGACTTCGGTCAAAGTCGCTGCGGTAGACAGTCGCAATCAATGCCTGCGGCGCATCCAGTCGCAAGTGGCTCAGGAAGGCACCCACGAGTGCCGTCGGTGGTCCCCGTCCGTCGGTCGCCTGGGCAATCGCCTGCAACGCCGCCAGCGCGATCCGATAACCGCTCCCCTCATCGCCGAGCAGATAGCCCCAACCGCCGGCCCGTGCCGTGCGGCCATCGGCAGCGCGGCCCACCGCGATCGATCCCGTGCCGGCCACCAGCGCCAGCCCCCAATTGTCGGGCGTGCCGGCCGCGAGGAGGAGGGCGCCATCGCTGGTCAGTTCGAGGTGCTCACACAGGTGGACGCGCTGAGCCCAATCGTGAAGCAAGGAACGCTCCCACGGCCGGTCCGCTCCGGCGAGGCCAAGACAGGCCGCGGTCACCGGCTGCACGGGGAGTTTCGCTGTGGCGAAGGCCGCCGCGGCGGCCGTTTCCAGTGCCCTGAGCGCCGGCCCGACCCCGACCGCGTGTAGGTTTGATGGTCCCGCTTCGCCGCGACCCAGGACTGTGCCGTCAGCGTCCGTCAGGAGCGCAACGGTCTGTGTGCCGCCGCCGTCGATGCCCAGGTAGAGAGGGCTTCCCGCTTGCGGGTTAGCACGCTCCAGAGTGCTAACCCGCAAGCGGGAAGAGGTAAGCCCAAGAGCCGCGCGCACGCGCCCATCGGCTGCGCTCAACCGTCGCCGCGCTTCCTCCGGTTCCACGGCTGCGAGATGCGCTACGAGGGCCGTTTTGACCTCGCCGCCACAGCGCTGCAGCAACTCATCCGCCGCCTCGGTCGCCAACCCCATCACCTGCCGCACGATCCGATTGCAGCGGATGCGCAGCTTGTTGTTGGTAACGCGCAGGTCCACCATGAGATCGCCGAACGTCTTGCCCAGGCGCACCATCGCCCCGGTGGTCAGCATGTTCAGCACCAGCTTCGTCGCGGTCCCGGCCTTGAGCCGCGTCGAGCCGCTCACGATTTCCGGACCGACAATGGGCGTGATCGCCAGATCGACCACCGGAGCCAACTCCGATTCCCGATTGCACGAGATGCCGATCGTGAAAATACCTTGCCGCCGCGCGTAGGCGACAGCCCCCAAGACGTACGGGGTTCGTCCACTGGTGGCGATGCCGGCGACGACATCGCCCGCGCCGACATGGAGCGCCGCAAGATCGCGCTCGGCGAACTCGGGATGATCCTCCGCTCCCTCGACGGCGCGCGTCAGCGCCTCACGGCCGCCGGCGATGATGCCGGCCACCTGCCCCGGCGGCGAGTTGAACGTCGGCGGACATTCCGTCGCGTCCAGCACCCCGAGCCGCCCCGACGTGCCGGCCCCCGCGTAGATGAGGCGCCCGCCTTGCCGCAACCGCTCGGCGATGAGGTCGATGGCGTGCGCGATCGCGTCGGCCTGCGTCGCCATCGCTGCCGCCACCAGGGCGTCCTCGGCGTTCATCAGGCGGACGATCTCCAGCGCGGTCAACTCATCGAGGTGGGCCGCGGCCGGGTTGCGGCCTTCAGTTTGCAGATGATCGAGCATGACGATCGCTCACCGCTTGCACCACCAGCGCCACCAGGACGGTAACGCTCGTCCCGATTGGCGCATACCAAGGCCAGGCCAGGCCAACGTAACCGAACCGCGGCAGCAGCCAGACCGCCAGTACTGTGAGGAAACCTGCGACGAGGCCCGTCAGCGCTGCCCACGATTGCACGGGGTGGCGCAAACGGCCGAGCACAAACAGCCCGAGCACCATGCCTGTCGTGAAACTGGCTACCGCCAGCACGTCGTCCACGACGCTGCGCTGCTGCTGGAAGTTCACTGCGATCAGGCCGACGCCGATCTGTGCCAGGCCCCAGCACACGGTCAACGCACGCGAGACGAGCAAGTAGTGTCCCTCGCTGCGGCCCGGCCGCAACGGCTTGTAGAAATCAGTGACGGTCGCCCTGGCCGAACTGTTGAGCGAACCCGACAGCGTGGACATCGCTGCGGCCAGCACCGCCGCGATCACCAGGCCAACCAGGCCCACCGGCAGACGATTGACAATGAAGTACCCGAACACCTCGTCGCGCGCGCCTCCTGGCGGGGACATCCGCCCCGTTTGTACCAGCACAAACAGACCGACGCCGATGAGCAGAAACAGCACAAACTGCAAGAGCACGGTGAAGCCGCTGAGCACCAGCGCCGCCCGGGCTTCGCCGAGGGAGCGGCTGCACAGGTAACGCTGCACCATCATCTGGTCGGCCCCGTGGCTGGCCATCGTGAAGAAGGCGCCGCCAATCAGTCCGGCCCAGAAAGTGTACGGCACGGTCCAATCCAGTGCGAAGTTGAACACGCGGAACTTACCGGCCTCCGTGCCGATTGTGGTGAAGGTGTTCCAGCCGTCGGGCAATTGCGTCACAATGACCACCAGCGCGACGATGCCGCCGATCTTCAACAGAAACTGGATCACGTCGGTCCAGATGACGGCCTTCATGCCGCCGAGGAACGTGTAGGCGAGCGTCACCGCGGCCATCGCGATGACGCTCAACTCGATGTTCCAGCGCGTGCAACTGTGCAGCAGCAAGCCGGCCAGGTAGAGGCGCAGGCCGTCGGCGATTGTGCGCGTCAGCAGGAACAGCGCCGATGCGGTCCGCTGCGCTGCCGGGCCGAATCGTTGGCGCAGCACCTCATAGGCGGAGAACAGCTCGCCGCGCAGATACAGGGGTAAGAGCAGCCAGGCGATGAGGATGCGACCGACAACGTAACCAAAGGACGGCATCGTCTCATTTGTGCGTTTTTTGGGCAAACGGGAGTTGACCTATTCGAGTGGGAGTCAGCCGTCAGCTGCGTGTCCAGCTGTCCCACCTCCCACGCACCCGGGACCCACTCCCCTGGCCAGACTATCTGTCTTCGCCTGGATCGGCAACGCCGCTGCTGTCCTCTTCGGCAAACACGGCGCCGTCGCCCAGCAGACCAACCAGGCCGGTTGCAGCCGGCAAGCCGCTTACCAACACGCCGACAAGGTCCAACAGGCCGTTGCCGACGCCCAACTCCCCGGCCCCCCACGCGCCGCCTTGGTGCACGAGGTCGAACGCCTCCGCGACGAGAACCAACAACTCTGGGATTGGCTCGCCGAAGCGCTGGAACCGCCCAAGGCCAAACAGCACCAGTTCGCTGTCACTGCGGCAGCGATGGGCCTGAGCCTGTGCCAAACCTTGGCCTTGCTCGCCATTCTCTTGCCCAAACGCCGCTTGCCAGGCCGCGCCACCTTGGGACGCTGGGTCCAGCAGACCGCTCGCAAGGCCGGCAGTGTGCTCGCGCTGCTCGACCGCGCCTGTCGCAGTCTGGTCGTGTGCCTGTGTCTGGATGAGATCTTCTGCCGCCGCCGCGCCGTTCTCATGGGCATTGAGCCCCACAGCTTGGCCTGGGTGCTGGGGGCGCACGCCGCTGATCGTAGCGGGCCGACCTGGGCCAAGGCGCTGGCGGCCTGGCCCCAGGTGCAAGACGTGGCCGCCGATGGCGGCAGCGGCATCGCCTTGGGCCTGGAACTCACCGCTGCCAAGCGGCACGAGGAGGCCGCCAAGGCCAAGACGCAACCGCTGCCGCTGCACGTCCGCTTGGACGTCTTCCACATCCGCCACGATGGCGCCAAAGCGCTGCGGGGGGAGTGGGGCCAGGCGCAGGCGGTTTGGGAGGAAGCCGAGCAACGGGAGCGTGCCAAGGCCCGCTTCGACAAAGGCGGCACCGACCGGCGCCAGTTCAAACGCACGGTCGTGGAGAAAGCCTGGGCGAAGGCCACTACCGCCTTCGCGGCCGCGTGTGCCAAGGAGCGGGCCTGGCAGCGTGCGGTGGCAGCGCTGAGCGTGTTTCGGCCCGATGGCCAACTCAACAACCAGCAGTGGGCCGCGGCCGAACTGCGGGCGGCGAGTGCCCAGTTGACGGGACGCCGTTGGGCCAAGGTGTGTCGGCAGTTGCTGGACGAACGGGCGTTGACGTTCCTGGATCGGCTCCACGAAGAGTTGGCGGCGGCCGAACCGCGGCGTGGGCGGCGGGAGGCGTTGGTGGCCTTGTGGCGTTGGCGACGGGTGGGCGAGGGGAGCGAGCCGAGCGCGGCCAAGAAGGCACGGGCGGTGGTGGCGGACGTGGTCGGCACCCGGCTGGGGCGGGGCTGGCAGAAGGCGTACGAGCGGGTCCGTCGGGTGCGGGCGCGGGTGGTGCGGGCCTCGAGTGCGGTGGAGTGCGTCAACAGCGTGGTGCGGATGCATCAGGCGCGGCATCGGAACCTCAGCCAGGAGTTATTGGACCTCAAGCGGCTGTATTGGAACTGCCGCAGTTTCGTCTCGGGCAAGCGTCGCGGCCGGTGCCCCTACGAGCATCTGGGGCTGAAACTCCCCAGTTACGACCCCTGGGAGTTGCTCCAAGCCGACCCGAAGAAACTGGAGCAAGAACTGTCAACTCTGGGACTTGGGAAATGAGACGATGCCAAATCATGCTCATGAGTCCCGATAAAAGCTGCTTTGTAGGCTGATCTTGCGGGTTTTCCGCAAAACTCAACCCACGAATCGTTTGTTTGACCAACCGGGCCAGATCACCTGACTCGTCAGGCGTCTCCCCGATCTCACTGAGGATCGTCTTGCAGGTAGATTCAAGCAGAGTGCGTGATGCCGTCAACGCAGCATCAGGGTTGGCTGCGATTCGGGAACCGATTTTCCACCAGTTCTCTCGCACTCCTCGAAGAGTGAGTGAACTGAGGCTGGTGGAAACCGGGCTTCTCCCATGCACTTGAAAGAGAGAATCACGAAGTCCGATACGGACCTGTTCCGAGGGCATTGGATGCCGTGACACTGGCGGTGAGTTGCACAGGTCGAGCAAGGAAAGCCGCTGATCCGCAGGTGTCAGGCTCAGAACACACTGCTGGAAATAGACGGGCTTGGTTAAACCCGGAGTGCCGGTCGATGACGGGACGTTGGGCTGGTATTGTTTGAAGAACTCGCCGATCTCGGACAACGAAAGCCCATTGCGACCAGATGCGAATGCTTCAGCAAAAGCCTGAATCGTGTTTTCCGGGAGTGGCAACATTTGTACTACCCCTTACTCATCCGTTCCGGCACCAAGAACGTCACCGCCACCGGAAACATCCGGGGCTGCGGGTCGGCGTACCTCGCTTTGACCGCCACCGTCTCCCGCTCGATCTCGGCGGGGATTTCCTTCACCCGGCTCTGGAGCGCCAACTTGTTCCGCTCGAACTGCTCCCGCTCCGGGTCGTCGAAGAGGCTCAGTTGCACGACTTCCGGCTCGTCCAGTTCCTCCTCGATGGCCCGCTTCAGTTCCGTCAGGATTGCCCGGATGTCGTTCGCCTCCTTGTTCGCCCGCTCGCCCAACTTCCTCTGCAACCCCGCCGTCCGGTCCTCGGTGCGGGTCTGGAGCGCCGTCGCCAGCGAGGGGGCCAGCTTCGGGTACAGCGTCAGCAGCGTCTCCTTCATCGTTGCGGTCGGTTCCCTGTCGGTCGATGCCGCCAGGGTGTCCTCGACCTCGCCGACCTTCATGCGGGAGAACTTCCCCTCCTTGATGAAGCCGCCCGCCGTGATGATCTCCTCGTGCAGCCGGTGACTGTCACCGCCGATCACCACCAGCCGGGCGTGGGCGACGATGGCCGGCGTCGGCAGCAAGTGGTCGGGTACGGTCCTCGCCGTGATCCGCCTCAGCCCCTTGCGCTGGCCGACGTTCCAGACCTCGGCCCGCAACAACCGCAGGCTCATCTGCGCCAGCCGGTGGTTCAGGTGGACCAGCACCACGTCGTCCTTACCCTTGGCCGAGCCGTGGTCGAAGACGACGGGCCGGACCTCCTGCGTGTGCGGGTGCGTCAAGCCATCACTGCACGCCGACCAGCTTCCCTTCAAGGTCGGTAGCCGATAGACGGTTCGCTTGTCCGGCAGCGTGGCCGGGATCAGGTGCGGCTGGCCGGCCAGTTCGAGGGCGACCTCCACGACCTTGTGGACGTTTTCCGGCGACAGCCGCAGTTCCTTCTGCGTCTCGTGGTACTGTTCCAGCAGCGCCTTGATCTGCTTGGCCAGGTCACGCTCGAACTTCAGCATCCTCCGCACCGGCTCGGCGTCTTTCTCGGCCTGCGCCGTGTTCAGCGTCGAACGCCGGCCCAGCATGGCCTCCTCGACCTGCTCGGCGATCACTGGCCCGACCTTGCCCAAGTCCTCCCGGATCGTCTCGATCTTGCGGGCGACCCGCATCAGGAATTCGAGGTCGGCTTCGAGGTCGCTGACGGACTCGGCGAAGGCACTCCGCTCTCGGTCCTTGTAGCCCTGGGCGACGAAGTGGTAGACGTTGACCTGCGCTGCCTTCTGCCCGTGGCGGTCGATGCGCCCGTTGCGCTGCTCCATGCGGTTGGGGTTCCACGGGATTTCGTAGTGGATCAGCCGGGAGCAGTGGTTTTGCAGGTCCAGCCCCTCGCTGGCGGCGTCGGTGGCCAGCAGGATGCGCACCGGGCTGATGTCGGGGGCGGTCTGGAAGGCGGCTTTGACGGCCTCCCGGTCGTGCGGGTCCATGCCGCCGTACATGGTCAGCAGCCGGTCGCCGCCTGTGAAGCCCTCGGTGGCCAGCACCGTCTTGAGCCAGTTCTGCGTGGCCCGGTATTCGGTGAAGATGATGACCCGCTCGCTGCCCCACTTCTTGCCGGGCCGCAGGTGGTCGTTGAGCCAGCCGATCAACTCCCTGGCCTTCGAGTCGAGCTGCGCCGACGCCCGCCCCGCCCACTCCTTCATCTGCCTGAGTAGTGCCAGTTCCTCGTCGG
>WNGB01009258.1_pt1 | contig 13853 bp, 23 predicted proteins | sample 5400681 | NCBI WGS metagenome assembly WNGB01 (sample SAMN13153367, study PRJNA577476) | soil metagenome | isolation source: 115 cm soil or saprolite under grassland replicate 2 | place: USA:California | collected 2016-06-15 | reverse complement strand
ATGAATACGTGAACGGCCAGTACATCGGTCACTTCACGTACAGCTTCGGCAACAAGACCGGCCTCGGGGACACGTTCAGATGCACGTTCTACGAGACCTTCACCGACCCCAACGGGAATTTCATCGAGGTCTACGGAACGAGTTACAAGGTGGCGGTGTAGTCGGCGTCATGGCGGTCGGGGAGAGGCCGGTCCGCGGACCGCGTGGGGTAAAGAAACTCGATCGATAGATACTCCGACCTGGCCGTTCGCAAGCCTGCCGACCTGGCCTCAGACTGCCCCTGGTGCTCTGGTCGATCCGGTACCGGCTTCTGTGTTGGCTGCTCCGCCTGCTCGTCCGCTGCGGCCTCGATGAGCTGGATCTCGAGACCGTCGTCCTCCGCCACCAGCTCAAGGTCCTCCGCCGAGGCGGCAGGCGAGTCCTGTTCACTACGGCGGATCGGGCCTTCCTCGCGGCGGCGGCCCTGGCCCTGTCCCGGGAGCGGTGGAGGAGCTTCCTGATCGGCCCGGACACGCTGAGGAGATGGCACCGGGACCTGGTGGGGAGGAGGCGTGGGCGGGGTTCGCGCCGGCCTGGTCGTCCTCCGCTCGATCCCTCCATCAAGCACCTGATCCTTCGGCTGGCTCGGGAGAACCCCCGGTGGGCTACCTCAGGATCCGAGGGGAGTTCCTGAAACTCCGGATCGATGTCTCGGCCACGAGCATCGCAACGGTGCTTCGAGGAGGCGGACTCGGCCCGGCGCCACGGCGGATCGGGCCCACCTGGACGCAGTTCCTGCGGCTCCAGGCCCACGCCGTGCTCTCTCACTGCGAGGAGAAGGACCTCCAGGATTTTCGAACCCGACCGCAGGCGGCACACGCCGGCGCCGGTGAAGGAGGATCCAACCGCCGACACCCGCATTCACCGATCGGCGGGACCCCCGGTTCCAAGGGGAAACCCCCTAGCCAGCGCAGCCCTCGTGGGCCCTCCGCCCGCGTCCACGACTCTCGTCCCGGCGGTCTCCGGGACTCGCGCTCGCGACGGGCCACGCATGGCCGCCTGAGTGTCTGGGCGAGCCGAGGGCGGCAACCCCTCCATCCTGCTGGGCATGCACCGTTTCGAATCGGCCGCCTGGATGGTCGTCCACGAGCACGCGCCGTCTTCGTGGAAACGAACACGCCCGAGTCCGAGCTAACCTCCCCCCGTCTGTCCCCCGCGATCGAGTGTCTTTACCCCACAGGGCGAGATCCGGGTCCGGTCCATCGCGTGGACGAAGAACCTCCTTGCGGCCTCTGCGTTCCGCCGTGGCGAGAGGAAAACATCGACGACCTGGCCGAACTGGTCGATGGCCCGGAACAGGTAGCGCCAGGTCCCGCCGACCTTCAGGTAGGTCTCATCGACCCTCCAGCGATCCCCGACCACGTGCTGTCGGGCCCGGGCCGCCTCCGGCGCGAATCGGTGGACCCATCGGTAGATCGAGACGTGGTCGACCTCGATGCCGCGCTCGGCGAGGAGCTCCTCGACGTCGCGGTAGGAAAGGCCGAACCGCAGGTACCACCGGACCGCCAGCGTGATGACCTCGGGCGGAAAACGGTAGCCGGCGAAGGCCGAGCTCGGCGCTGGGCGGCTGTGAGGGCGAGGGTAGGGGCGAGATCTCATGGCGGGAGTCTGCCTTACGGAAGCCCGGGTGCGACCAATGCAACAGTGCCCCCGGGCGAGGTGTACCGATCCTCTTGGGCAGGTATCAGATACCGAAGGCCAGTTCAGCGAACGCGTCGGCGAGACGCGAGACGGATGGTACGTCGGTGCCAGATCGTAGAAGCCCCTGCGGAGGTTCTGGATGAAGGCGTGTCCGGCGACGATGACCCTTGCGGTGTGGTCTCGCTTCAGCCCGCGCATGGGCCGAAGTCGAGCCTTCAGCCGTCCATGGTCGGTCTCGAGCGCGTTCGCGTGGACCTCAGTGTCGTGGAAGGCCCCCGGCAGCACCTCATCGAGGACGCGAGGGGTAGACCCGGTACCGGTCGGTGGTGACCTCGAGGGGTGAGATCCGGGTCCGGCCGACCGCTCGCTCGAGGAAGCGGCGGGCTGCTTGGCGTCCCGGCGAGGTGAGAGGAAGACGTCGATGACCTGGCCGAACTGATCGATCGCCCGGAACAGATACCGCCATGTCCCTCCGATCTTCAGGTACGTCTCATCGACGTGCCAGCGATCCCCGATGACGTGCTGTCGAGCCCGAGCGGCCTCCGCGAACTCCGGCGCGAACCGCTGGACCCACCGAAAGATGCTCACGTGGTCGACCTCGATGCCGCGTTCGGCCAGGAGCTCTTCGACGTCTCGGTAGGAGAGACCAAAGCGCAAGTACCAGCGGACCGCAAGCGTGATGACCTCGGGCGGGAACCGGTACCCGGAGAAGGCTGACCTCGGCGCTGGTCGGACAGGAGGATGGCGGCGTGTTCTCATCGTGCGAGTCTCGCCGATGCCGACGCCTGTGGCCAATGCAACAGTGCCCCGGATCCCGCTTTGCAAGGATCCAAGGAATGAACTGGCTCGTCGCTGCCTCCCTGGCGAAACCGCAGGTCGGGCCCATGACCGTGGTTTTCTGACCCCTACACGCAGGGGCGCGCCCTCCCGCACCCTGATGAAGCCCGGCGAGTAGCCGCCCTTCACGGTGATTTGCTACCTCTTGGATGCCACCTCGTAACGCCGCGGCTGCGCCTCCTTCGGGCCGAAGAAGAACCAGGCCAAGTCGGCCGACGAGGGCGGCCCCGCAGATCGCGACGAAACCTCTAGCCTGGTCATGCGAGCTTCGCTCCTTGCCCTGCCCCTCGTTCACGGTGCGGCGGAACCGGGCCACCGCGGAGACGAGCTCCTCCACCTTCTCGTTGCCCTCGCCTTGCTCCAGACTCGCCCGCACACAGTGGCGGACGTGATCGTCGAGCGGGTCGAGACCGACCGCCTTCACCGCTTCGGAGATCGAGTTGAGCTGGGTGAGATATCCAGGCAATAGGCGTCTTCCTCGACCATCCGAGGGTCCCGGCGGATCTGCCCCTCGATGCGCCGGAGGCGATCCTGGACCTCCTTCTTTCGCATTCGCCAGGCCGACATCGCAGCGTGAAACTTGACCCGTCTGTGAACATGCAGCCCGGCGAGCTGGACAAGGTGGCGGCCCTGAGAGGGTCCGCTTCTAGGAAAGGAGTTCGGGGTGAAGGTCATAGGGGCCGGCTTCGGGAGGACGGGCACGGCGTCGCTGAAGGCCGCGCTCGAGGAGCTCGGCTTCGGCCCCTGTTACCACATGTATGAGGTCTTCGAGCACCCGCAGCACGCGGACTTTTGGGAGGCCGCGTGGCGGGGCGAGCCCGTGGACTGGGACGGCATCCTTAGGAGGTTACGAGGCGACCGTGGACTGGCCGGCTTGCACGTTCTACGGGGAGCTGCTGGAGAGGCACCCGGAGGCGAAGGTGCTCCTGAGCGTACGCGACCCCCAGCGATGGTACGAGAGCACCCGGAACACCATCTATGAGCTAACCAAGCTCAGCGGCCGCTCCCCCTTCTCGCGCGTAGGCCTCGCGCTCCTCTCCCTCCTTAAGTTTGGCACGTTCACCATCAGGCCCTGGCAGGTCGCTGAGCAGATCGTGGCACCTTCGAGGGGAAGTTCGAGGACAAACGTCACGCCATGCAAGTCTTTAACCGGCACAACGAGGAGGTTCGGCGGCGCGTCCCTAGAGGGCGGCTGCTGGTCTACGAGGTGAAGGAAGGTTGGGGACCGCTGTGCGAGTTCCTTGGCGTCGAAGAGCCGGACAAACCCTTCCCGCGCCTCAACGACGCTGCGGAGGTACAGCGCCTGATACTCGTGGTCCGCGTCCTTTCCATCGCCCTGCCCGCTGCCCTCACGCTGGTGGGCATCGCCACTCTCGCGCTGCTCAGAAGGGGTCTTCTCAGAAGTTAGGAAGGCGGGGTCCTTGCAGGCCCCGGCCCCTCTTCTTGCTGTATGAAAGGTGCGCCGTAAGGTACACCGGCAGCCGTCAGACACGCCCCCCAAGCCGCCGAAAGGCACACAAAAGCTGCGCTTGCGGTCGCGTATTGAGGACTTGCCAAGCACCTTTGGAGTTTTCAGACAGTCTCTAGAAGCTCGACTTTAGCCATTCGTGAGCGAAACGACGATGGTGACCACGTAAGAACGATGGTGGCCATGTAAGAACGCTACCGGGGCAGGAGAACGAACGTCCGACAACCCGTTGTCCCCGCCCGGTTCGTCGGCGCGCTTCGAGCTCGAGCAGCCGGATCCTCCGTTCGCGCTCGGCCGCCGCGATCGCCCAAGCGGGCTTGGTGCGGCCGACCGGTCGGCCCGGTCACAGTGACAAGCCTGCGCGTTGCGGGAATCGGTGAGGGGCCCGGACTGGGTCCAGCCGCTGGACCCCAAGAGCGCAGCGCCCCCCTCCCAAAACCACACCGTCACTTGTCCATCAGCCCTGATGGATACGTGATGGACGGTCCTGATCTGTTCGGTGCGCACCCTTCAGGCGTAGTAGCAGCTGGTGACGGAGACGCACCAAGCGTCGCAGGTCTGGTCCGACTCCCCCGGGGGCACGGACCAGACCTGCGACGTTTCGTCGTCGCGGTCTGGCGGCTCGTCCGCGACGAGCGTGACCTCAACGTCGATCGTGCGCGTCTGCAGCTGGAAGGCGATCTGCAACCGCATGCTGTCGAACAGCGCCCGGAGCTCCGGCTGGGGCAGGTCCTGAAGGCGCTCGGCGAGAAGCGGGAGCCGGTCGAGCGCGGTGGTGAGGTCCGCGACAGTGGGCGGGGCGTCGGCCGATTGGGCGGCGAGCCTGTTCGCGCGCTGCCGCCGTTCTTCCAGAGCCTCCTCCAGTTCGGCGATGCGGGCCCCAACCCGGCGGCGCAGCGACGGCGTAGCGTCCTCGGCCTCCAAGTTCGCGACCTGGCGCTCGATTCGCCGTTCGAGGTCGGTGATCTCGCCTTGAATTTCCTCGAGCCGGTCGTGAGCCGGCGCCGTCTCTCCCCCTTGCTCAGAGTCAGCCAACCGCCGACGCCAGTAGTCCTGACGCTCGGCACCGAACAGCGCCGTGGACATGAAGCCGACGACGGCCTCGTGCAGCACCGGCTCGCCGAGATAGACGCTCGGTGGGTGGTCCGCCGGGATGTTCGCCGACCGCTGGTGGGAAGGCTGGCAACTGTAGTAGGAGGAACGACGTCGATGGTTCCCCCACATCCGAAGGCCGCAGATTGCGCACCGCACCAGGCCGCGGTAGAGGTACTCGCGCTTCGGTTGCGAAGCCGCCCCGCCATCGCTTCGGCCTTGACGAGAGCGGTAGTTGGAGGCCGCCCGGGACGCGACGGCCTCGAACTCCTCTTTGGACACGAGGGCTGGATGGGCCGGCTCATCCGACCAGATCCAGGTCTCCGGCGGGTTCTCCCGGTTGCCTGCGGTCTTCCTCGCCCTGCGGTTCCACACCTGATAACCGGTGTACTTGGGGTTCCGAAGCACCTCCCAGATGCTCGATCGGCTCCACGCCCCGAGGGAGCGGGGCGGGATCCACCGGGATCGGTGGTGGATAGCGGTCCGGGTCGGCGTTGAGGGCGTCGCGGATCTGGGTGATTCCCACGCCGCCTGATAGGTAGAGGTCGTAGATGTGCTTGACAACCGGGGCTCGTACGGGGTGGGGCTCCAGCGTGCGCTTGCGCTGCCCTCGTGCGGCCTTGTGGGGATTGGGGTGGTCGTGCTCGACAAACCGGTACCCGTAAGCCGCGATGCCGCCCGTGTGCCAGCCCTGCCGCGTCGAGGTCTCGAGGCCCTGACGGGACTTCACCATCAGCTCGTGGTGGTAGCCGCGGGCGATCCCGATGTTGACGTGTCGGAGGACGATCGTGCCGAAGGATTCCTCCAGCGGCTCGTCGGCACAGCAGAGCCGCACGCCTGCTGCCCGAAGGTCGTCCTCCACGCGGAAGGCGACCGAGGAATTGCGCGACAGCCGCGGGCACTGTTGCGTTGGCTGAAACCTGGACGCGGTGGACCAATCCGCGCGGGCAGGTATTACATGGCGAGGGCGAGTTCGGCGAAGGCGTCGGCAAGGCGGGCAGCAGAAGGTACGTCGGTGCCGAGATCGTAGAAGCCCCGGCGGAGGTTCTGGACGAAGGCGTGACCGGCGACGATGACCCTGGCGGTGCGGTCACGCTTCAGCCCGCGCATGGGCCGGAGTCGGGCCTTCAGCCGTCCGTGGTTGGTCTCGATGGGATTGTTGGCGTGGACCTCCGTTTCATGGAAGGCCGCCGGGAGCATCTCGTCGAGGACCGGGGGGTAGAGGCGGTACCGGTCGGTGGTGACCTCGACGGGTGAGATCCGGGTGCGGCCAATCGCCTGGGCGAAGAACCGCCTCGCCGCATTGGCGTCCCGGCGAGGCGAGAGGTACACGTCGATGACCTGGCCGAACTGGTCGATCGCCCGGAACAGGTACCGCCAGGTCCCTGCGATCTTCAGGTAGGTCTCATCGACGTGCCAGCGATCACCGACGACGTGGTGTCGGGCCCGTGCGGCCTGGGCGAACTGTAGGGCGAACCGTTGGACCCACTGGTACACCGTCACGTGATCGACCTCGATCCCGCGCTCGGCTAGGAGCTCCTCCAACGTCCCGGTAGGACAGGCCGAACCTCAGGTACCACCGGACCGTCAGCGTGATGACTTCGGGAGGGAAGCGGTACCCGGCGAAGGCTGACCTCGGGGCCGGGCAGAGGCAAGGGTGTTGGAGTGATCTCATCGCGCCAGTCTCCGTGACGGAGGCCCGGACGACCAATGCAACAGTGCCCCTAGCAGGACTCCGAGGCGGGAATCCGTGGCGAACGCGTCCGCCTATCCATCGGACGGCCATGTTGCGCGGCCCAGCGAGTCCATCAGGTGGCGCCGAGCCTCGGCCTTCGCGACCGTCCCTGCATCAACGTTGCTGGCAAGCTCGAAGAGGTCGGCGGGGTCCATCGCCATGCCGCCCTGTCTCCCGCTCGGCGACACTCGCCGAGAACGACGAGGCCGTCGTGGCGGCCGGAATGTAGAAGCACACTGCGCCGATCGACAGCCCCACCCCGTCAGAAGCTCAGCCCGTGGGCTGGTAGGCGTTTCAGCAGTTCTTCGTGACGGCGTAGTCCTTCGGCCGCCTCCTCCAGCGTGATGTGACTGACGCTGGCGTCGTTCGCCATCTTCTTCATCAGCATGTCATGCCACCGCTCGCGCTGAATCCGTAGAGCCTCGACCACGACTCCGAGTTCATCGTCGTTCAGCTCCAGCGTGTACGCCATAGGGCCTCCCCTTCCCCGATGGTATGCCACGCGCGCGATCCCTGCGGCGCAAAGCGTGAATGACGATGTCGGTGCTGCATAGAAGTGCATGGAAGCGACTGCCTGGGCTAGCATCGTGGCTGGTGAAGCTCAGCGGACAACACGTCGTCGCCGAGATCAGGCGTCTGCCGATGAGAACCAAGAATCGCCCGCCTGGACGAACGGAGAAGAATTGGCGCCACGCAGGGCTCCTTCTCCTGGTTGTCGGGATCGTAGGCGCCGAAGGGGCGATCGCGGTAGCCACGAGCGGACCAACGTGTGATCAACAGATCGCCCAGTTGAACAGCCGGCTGCTCGGGTCCACACCTCGAGCAGATCCCGAGGCTCTTCGGCAGCGGTACGCCGCATACGAGAAGGCGTTCGCCGCGATCTGCGGTCCTCCGGCATCCCCGTCCCCCGTACAACCGACTCCGGGTGACAACGAGCCCCCGTACGTCCCGAGGGAGGGCATCTTCGAGCCCGCTGAAGACATACTGGCTGAGTGGGACTTCGTGAACTACTGGGTTGGGCACGTGCGCGACCAGTGGGTCTCTGTCTACGCGGGGTCGCAGGATGCAGATCCAATTCAGGGCGGCGTTGTCGTTGTGCCGTACGGCCCCCCCGCCAGGCTGGTTCCTCCCGACGCCCGTTGCTGCGGGGAGCGTGAAGATCGTATCGGCCGAAGGCACCACGCTGACGCTGCTCGCTGCGAACGGCACGACCTTCGGGTTCGATGTGGAATATGAATCCTACGTTCCGTAGACCGCACCTCGACGGTTCGCGCGCGCGCGCCGACGTCGCTAGCGGCCGGTACGATTCGATTGGAGGAAGGAGGGCAGGATGCCAAAGAACGACCGCAAGACGTGGACGCGTGAGGACGTCAAGACGCTTCGACAGGAGGCGCGAGACCGGAACGTCTCGACTGACGAGATCGCGAAGCACCTCGGCCGGACGGTCGCGGCGGTACGCGCCGAGGCTCAGCGGAAGAACATCTCGCTGAAACCGAAGAACCGGTAGTGCATGGCCGCCCGGCCGATCTGATTCCACTCGCTGTCCGCATCGCCGACAGGCCGTCCATCCTCACCGCCCAGCGGCTCGATCAGCTCGGGTAGCGGGTACAGCGCCGCCGCCGGGCCATCACCCGATGACGTGGTACTGCACGAACTCCTTGCACAGGCCACAGAACAGGCGGCGAAACGCACCGCTGCAGCCGTCAACGTCCCCGGCCGCCTCTTGCCTCCCGTCCCGGGGGCCCGCAGAATGGGCTCGGGCCCCGAGGCCAGGAAGGTGACGATCGTTGTCTGCGGGCTGGATCGCTGCGGGGGCGTTCTCGTTCGCCGTCACCGTGTTGCCTGTGGTCGTACTGGCCCTACGACGGACGGCGATCGGCCGCCTGAACGCCGCGGCCTGGATCGCGATGTGGGGTCTTCTCATCCCGGCCGTGGAGCACGGGTACTTCGGAATCACCGGGGCCGTGGACGCCCTCGCCCCCTCGGACCACGCCCGGGTCCACATGATCATGGGCCTGGCCTACTGGCCGCTTGGGGCCATCGGGCTCGCCGTGGTCATGGGGACCCTCCTCCGAGAGGGCCGCCGCGAGGCCTGGTTCCTCCTGCTCGGGGTGCTGGTGGTCGGCGGGGGCCTCGAGATCCTCCTCAACGGTCCGGCCGGGCTCTTGTTCCAGCACGGCTTCGGGTCCACCTCGCGGCCAGGGGGGATGGCCCTGTTCGCCTACCCGGTGGCGTGGGTCACCGCGCTGGCGATCGCCTACCGGCCGATCTTCCGGCCCCAGCCGACCCCGAGAGCTGACTCGCACCCGCGAGTCGCGGGGTCACCGGGATCAGCCGTCCACCCCCTTGGCCAGGGCGAAGGCAAGCCTTAGCGCGCCTCTCGGGGGCGCTGGCTTGAGTCAAGCGTGAGCGTCGGCATGTGCGCTTCTGTGCGCAGCTGCTTCGTCTTCACATCCACCGAATGACGCCCCGGTTGGTCGAAGGCGTCGTCCACCGTATGAAGCACTGAGAGGGGACCTTCGAATCCGGTCTGCGCCCGCGCCAACGCAATCGCGCGTTCCTCCAGCTCCTTCTCGCTCCGTTTCGGCGCGCCCTTGAACCGCACGACATGGTGTTGGTGGACGATCTTTCCCGTCTTCCGGTCGTACAGCGCCATCGTATGGATCTCTTCCGGCTCGGGCATGCCCGGTGAGGAGGTGATCTCCACAGCTTGCTCCTATCCCCAGAAGAAGACCGTCATCAGCCCGCGCGTAAATCCGCCAGCGGCCAGCACCTGCATGGTCACGTGCGTCACCTGATCATGCGAAAACGCCGCCGGCAAGGCGTTAATGGGATCGTTAGGGCCAGCGGGAAAGTCGACTTGCGTCTCAGATCCATCTTGATTCCGGAATCGGAAGTTGAGGATTCCAGCGCGCATGATGACCAGATTGTCCTCGTCAGTGATGTCAAGGAAGCGCGAGATCGACACAGTCACCAGCGCGAACTGAGGCGGAAAGTCCATGTCGACCGTCCCGGTGGCGATCCCTTCCGCTCCGGTCGAAACGGTGATCCCGATGGTTCTCATTCCGGCAAGCACGGCACCCTCCCGAGACCACTCAAGCAATCGCCAACCTGCCGTACGAGCAGGGCCTTGAGCGGCTTCTTGTACCAGAAGACGGTCCCGCCTGCACGATGGCCTCCTGGAGCGCGTACGAGACCCGAACCTGTGGGGTGCAAATATTCGGTTTCCCCGCCCTGGCCTGCAGTCCGTGATTCCAGCGGTGTGTCAGCCGGGGACGCTGGGGATACCGCCGAGGGGACGATTGCCCGGCCCCGCGGCCGCTTCGCAGAACTTGCTGGTCACAGGGTGTAACCCCAATGAATGCACCCCACAGGCGGCTCTGGTCACCTGTCCGAGGCTCGACGGGCAACGGTATCGAGGGCATGGACTAGGACCTCGACGTCGCTCGCGTCGTTGTACAGATGGAGCGAAACCCGGAGATTGCCTCCCCGGCCGCTGCAGATGATCCGGTGCTCTTCGGATAGGACGCGTTGGACGTGCCGGACGTCGGCTGCGGGGTGGCGCAACGCCACGATGTGGTTGCTCGCCGCGGGATCGGAGGGCCGTCGGAACGGCGACCACCCGAGCGGTTCGACGCCGTCGATCAGCCGGCTTGCTAGACCTCGGGCGTGGTCGGCGATCCTATGGATTCCGGTAGCCCGGAGGACGCCGATCGACGTGAGGAGCCCGACGGCGGAAGCATAGGAGATGGTCGACAGCTCGAACCGACGAGCGTCCGGAGCAAGCCGCAGGGTCTTCGAGTCGAACGAAAAGGGCTCCTTGGTCCCTTTCCACCCGACGAGGCGTGGTATCGCCGCGAAGAGGTCCGGCACCAAGGCCAAGAGCGCCACGCCGCCGTGCGACGACAACCACTTGTAGCCGCTGCACACGATGGCATCCGCTGACCACTCCCGCATGCTGACCGGGCCGGCGCCGGCCAACTGGGTGGCGTCAACGATCACGCGACACCTCGCGTCCCTGGCCCGAGCCGTCACGGCCGGCACGTCGACGGAAGTGCCCGTGGCGTACTGCACGGCGCTCATGCAAACCGCTTTGGTAGACCCGTCAATCGCCCGGACGAGCCCCTCCGTGAGGTCGGCGTCCGGCGTGTCGTCCACCCGGACGATCGGCGTGCCGCGGCGTTCACGTTCCACGAGCCACGGATAGGTCACGCTCGGGAAATCGGAAGAGATCAACACAACGGAGCCGCCGACCGATCCCAGCGTCGCTGCGACCTGCCCGAGAGCCTCGCTCGCACCTCCGGTAATCGCGATCCACGACGCCGGTGCATCGAGGAGCTCGGCCGCGGCCGCCCGCAGGTCTTCGAGGACACGCGCCTCCTCCTGGTCGGAGAGTCGGAGGTTGCCATGCTGCGCCACGTCGCGCAGGAACGCCACCATCGCGTCGAGAGCCTGGGTCGGGACCAGCCCGAGCGCCGCCTGGTTGAGGTACGTGCACTCCTGCAGCGCCGGGTAGTCTGAGCGAGGGACGAGCGCGGCCTGCGCCGCCATCACTGGAGACCGGTGTCGGCCAGGACGAGCCGGGCCAGCGATCTCGGCGCAACGAGAGCGTATGACGTCCGCACACACTCGGCGATCTGCTGCCAGCGCTCGTCGCTCCCGTCGGGCTCCACGGTGAGCGAGACGCAGCCGTGCTGCCCCAATCCGTAGCCAGTCGGCTCGGCCGCGGAGTCGGCCGATACCACGGCCTCGGCCTCCTCCTTCGGGAGTTTGAGGGAGAGGTGCTCGGCGGCCGCGTCGCAGAAGACGAAGTTCTTCCCCCGCACGCGGAAGGACGGGTGGCCCCCCCACTCCTCTATGTCCACGCGCTCGGCTTCCGGGAGCTTCGACACGATGGATTCCAGGCGGCTCATTCGGCTCATCTGATCCTCCTCTGTGGTTCGGGTGCCTGCGTGGAGTGCACACCGAACCCGACGCTCCCCAGCCATAGTCCGAGGACGTCGCCGAGACGCTGACGAGCGATCCGGTACCGGCGCTCTCGTCCCACGGCCTCGACGGTCACGAGGCCGGCCCCGAGAAGGAGGCCAAGGTGCCGCGTGGTGGTCGGCCATGAGTGCGCGAACCGGGCGCTCAGGTCGCCTGCGGTCATCTCCCCACCCCTCGCCGCAAGAACTTGGAGAATGTGACGACGCGTCTCGTGCGCCAACGCGCCGAACACAGCGTCGATCTCGTCCAGCTCGCGGAGGCCGCGTGGACGCTTGCCGCGATCCTCCTTGGTGCTCACTCCCGCTCGAGACGACGAAGGTTCGCGAACTCGAACGCTGGGCGTCCGGCGCGAGGCTCGCAGAGCGGACCCATCGCCTCCCAGACCTCGCTGACCCGGGGATGGGTGTGGGCGCGCCCCGAGGCGCTTTCGTCGGTCCAGTCGAAGATCTCGACGACCAGTGGGCCGTTCGTCGCACGCTCTTCACCGACGAAGACCTCGACCTCGCGCGGAGTAATGAGATCGAGGTCCCGCATCGTGGCCTGGTGCCGGTCGATCACGTCCAGGAATGCGTCGACCATGCCCGGCTTCACGCGGTAGTACGCGACTGACGTAACTGCCTCATTCATAGTGGAACCTTAGCAATCACGCTAAATGACTGTGAACGCTGCTCTCCCCCGGTCCCGACGAAGTCTCCATCGGATCTCGTGCAAGTGCTGAAGGGGTCAGAAACGCTGATCACACATGTGACCTGCGGCTTCGCCCGACGCGCTCCCCGCCGCCCAGAGACGCGCCAATCGGCCCTCTCCGGGGCACGCGCTGGGCATCTCCCCGCGAACCGAGAGTGGAGACTCCGCATGCACTCACACGCAGTTCCCCCCACCGACAAGGGAACCGGCTTGGGCACTCTGGCGCCGCGGCCTTGCGAAGCCGCCGGTCAAGCACTTGAAACGGAGTTTCTGACCCCCACAGGATCGAACTGAGGAGGACAAGCTCGATCGAGACACCGGGCACCACCCACTTCCGATTCGAAGTGACGCCACGTAATCCCTACTTCTCGGCGCTTTTTTCGGGCGCGGTTGTCGTGAAGATGATCGCCTCGGATAGAGCCGCCCTGAGTCGTGAACAAACGAGCGATACCTCATCCTCGAGGAGCACTTGGACCGGACGACCCGGCGCCATGACGACAAGCGCCTTGCTCAGCTGTGTGGGCGCGATGGCCAGCCCGCGCCGTTCCTGGAACAGCTTCTGAGTCGTTCATGCCGCCGTTCTCCCAGCCGCCCATATAAGGAGCCTGCGTCGGCCGGCCGCTTTTCAGATCAGGTCTGCGGCGCGTAGCCTCCGACTCACGATGCGGACGACGTCCTCCAGTCGGGGCGGGTCGGCGAGGTGCTCCCGCATCTCGCGATCCCAGCGGTCCTTGTAGCGATCGACCCGGTCCTCGAACTTGTCGGCGAAGCTCGCCGGGTCGAGTTCCTTGATCCGCGACTTGCTCTCGAAGAGCCCACGGATGCCGCTCAGGTCGACCTTCAGGTCCTCCGTCAGCCGCATCAGGTCAAACAGGTCGCGGCACTGGACTCGCTGGATGATGCAGCGCAGCTTTTCTGCAGTGATTCCCCCGGCGGGTAGACGTCGAATGGGCCCGCCTCTGGCAGGTCGTCCCAGAGACCGGCGCGCATCACCCCCTGTTCGACGGACTCCACGTGCTCGACGACAGCGAGGTCGAGCTTGACCGTACGCACCTCCCCACCCAGCGGGCCAACGAATGCGAGCCGGGGTAGGCCAGTCCCGCCGACCTGGTGTGGGGTAAAGAAACTCGATCGATACTCCGACCTGGCCGTTCGCAAACCTGCCAACCCGGCCTCAGACTGCCCTAGTGCTCTGGTCGATCCGGTACCGGCTTCTGAGCTGGCTGCTCCGCCTGCTCGTCCGCTGCGGCCTCGATGAGCTGGATCTCGAGACCGTCGTGCTCCACCACCAGCTCAAGGTCCTCCGCCGAGGCGGCAGGCGAGTCCTCTTCACCACGGCGGATCGGGCCTTCCTCGCGGCGGCGGCTC
>WNGB01009257.1_pt1 | contig 13853 bp, 12 predicted proteins | sample 5400681 | NCBI WGS metagenome assembly WNGB01 (sample SAMN13153367, study PRJNA577476) | soil metagenome | isolation source: 115 cm soil or saprolite under grassland replicate 2 | place: USA:California | collected 2016-06-15 | reverse complement strand
GAAATGGAACGCGCTCGACGGATTGGTGCACGCGATTGCCTTCGCCCCGCGCGAGGCGATCGCGGGCGACTTCCTCGAAGGCTTGTCGCGGGAGGCGTTCCGCATTGCGCACGACGTGAGCAGCTACAGCTTTGCCGCGCTCGCCAAGGCGGCGCTCCCGCTCATGCAGGGAAGAAGCGGCGCATTGGTAACCCTCACCTACCTCGGAGCCGATCGGGTGGTTCCGGGCTACAACACCATGGGACTCGCCAAGGCGAGCCTCGAGGCGAGCGTGCGTTACCTCGCCGCAAGCCTGGGGCCGAAAGGCATTCGCGTCAACGCGGTCTCGGCCGGTCCCATCAAAACCCTTGCGGCAAGCGGGATAGCGGGATTCGGCAAGATCCTCAAGTACGTCGAGGAGAATTCTCCGCTGCGGCGAAACGTCACGACAGGGGACGTGGGCAACGTAGCGGCGTTTCTGCTGTCCGACCTGGCGGCCGGGGTGACCGGCGAGATCACCTACGTGGACGGCGGATTCAATACGGTCGTGGGCGCCATGCCCGTTTCCGGAGCATCCGAGTAGCCGTCCTACTGCGTCTTTTTTTCCAGCGCCGCCTTGTTGATCTCCACCTTCGCGTCTGCGCGCAGGCCGTCGAGGAAGGACTTGAACTCCTGCGTCCCGCTCGCGCGCCCGAGCTCGCTCTGGACGCTGCGCGCTCGCGTCTCGTCCGGCTGAACGTCCACGACGCGGGTGACGCGATAGATCACGTAGCCGTTGTTCGATTCCACCCCGGCGTACACCGGCAGCTTGGACGCGTCCGCTCCGAAGATCTTCGAGAGGGCTTCGGGGCCCAGATCCTGCGGCTCGTCCCGGCTGACGAGCCTGGTCGTGCCGAAGCGCACCGCAGGAGCATTGCCCTTTTTCAGTTCTGCCAGCAGCTCCTCGCCCTGCCTTCTCGCGAGCACCAGGGCCTCCTGCCGCGCAAGCTGTTCGGCCAGTTCGCCTTTGACTTCGTCGAACGGGCGCTGGCTGGCCGGCTTGTGATTGATCACGCGCGCCGAGACCAGAACGCCCGGGGACGTTTCGACCGCCTCGGTGTTGCGCTTGTTCTTGATCGACTCGTCGGCGAAGAGCGCCGCGAGCAGCCGGGGGTTGTTCAGCGCCGGCACGGGTGCGGACTGCCGGGTTACTCCTTGAGCTCGCTGGACGGCGAGCTTGAACCTTTCGGCGGCCGGTCCCAGCGATTCGGACTGTTCGTAGACCAGGTTGCTGAATGCCTCCGCAGCTTCGGCAAAGCGCCTGCCGGCCCGCTGCTTTTTCAGTTCGCGCTCGATTTCCGGCCGGGCAAGCTCGAGGCTCTTCACTTTCCCCGGCTTGATGCCGGTTATCTTGATGATGTGGAAGCCGAAGTCCGATTCGACAGGATCGCTGATCTGATTCGGCTTGAGCCGGAACGCTGCCTCCTCGAAGGCGCGCACCATCATGCCGCGCGCGAAGAATCCGAGGTCGCCGCCCCGGGACGCCGAGCCCGGATCGCCGGAATTTTTTTTCGCGAGCTCCGCGAAGCTGGCCGGTGACTTGCGCAATTGCGACAGAATCTGCGCCGCGCGCTCGCGTGCCTTCGCCTTTTCCGCATCGCCTGCGCCGCTTTTCACCGGGATCAGGATATGGCTCGCGCGGCGCTGCTCCGGCTCGCCGTACCTGGAAATGTTCGACTCGTAATACGACTTGATCTCGTCTGCGCCGACCTGCTCCGAGGCAAGCAAGGCGTCGGTGCTCAACACGAGGTATTCGACACCCACCTCCTCGGGCACCTGGAAGCGGGCGGGATTGCCGTCGTAGAACGCGCGGACCGCCTGTGCGGTGACTTTGGACCGTGCGAGCTGCGCGTCGGGCTGAATTCGATGCTCGGCGATCTCCCGCTGCTGTGCGCGCAGCCGCGCAAACTGGCGGGAGACCGCCTTCGATGCGAGTCCCGAATCCGCCAGGGCGCCGGTGAGCTGCTGCGTCAGGAGATCGCGGCGCAAGGCCGCATCGAATGCCTCCGAGCTCATTCGCTCGTTTCGAAGCGCGGCGTCGTAGCGCTCCCTGGAGAATTTCCCGTCCACCTGGAAGGCGGGGATAGCCATCGTCGTCTCGACGAGCATCTCGTTGGAAACGGTGAGATGATTCCGCATCGCGTGCTGCATCATGAGGCGCTGCGCGATCATGCCCTCCAGCAGCTCCAGGCGGATCGCAGGCGAATCGAACAGCGCCGGATCGAAATTCCGCCCGAGCATTCCGCGCAGGCGTTCCTGCTGCTGTCGCAACGCTTCGTCAAATTCCTGCTCGGTGATTTTCTGCCCGCCGACGCTCGCGACTTCGCCCGCGCCCGCCGTTTCGCGCTGGGTCCACTGGATCCCCCAGAACGCGAACGGCGGCACGATCACCAGTGCGAGCACGAACTGCAGAAGACGTTTGTGCTTGGTGACGAAATCGAACATGGTGTCTCTTGACGAAGCGAACCGCGGGAATTCTGGCGGAGCGGACGGGACTCGAACCCGCGACCCCCGGCGTGACAGGCCGGTATTCTAACCAACTGAACTACCGCTCCGCGATTGGAATGGTGGGTGCTGACGGGATCGAACCGCCGACATTCGCCTTGTAAGGGCGACGCTCTACCAGCTGAGCTAAGCACCCCTTCACGGGAAACCCGACGCGATCGCTGAACGCCGGGCCGATTCCGGAAGGGCCGCTAGTTTACTGCATCCTTCAGGGCTTTTCCAGGACGGAATTTGGGAACCCTCGCCGCCTTGATCTTGATTTCCACACCGGTTTGCGGGTTGCGCCCCGTGCGCGCCGCGCGCCGGCCGACGTAGAACGTTCCGAAACCGACCAAGGTCACCATGCTGCCCTTCTTCATCGCGGTCTTGATCGCGGTGACGGCCGCGTCGAGCGAGCGTCCCGCGGCGGCTTTCGAGATGTCGGCGGACTTGGCGATGTGATCGATGATTTCCAGCTTGTTCATTCGGGCCCCCTTGGAGTTCGGTTGATGACGGAATCACGTCTATTGGGCACAGCCCGCCTCCCAGCGGGGCCGTGACCGTGGACTCAGCGAAGACCGGTCTTGCGGGCACCACCCCGAGGGGAAACGGCGCTGGCGAAAACCGGGCTTTGCTGATTCCGCGGCTGAATTCGGTTGGTGAGAGCGGGTGCGACATCGCGCGCCCGTTTGCAATATATAGCAATTGCAAAAGCACCGTGTCAAGCATTCGCGGCTTTCACATCCGGATTTTTTGTCGCGACGGCGACAGACGCCTCAGCGGTCCGCTGGGGCCGATGCCGGATCCTTGGAGAAACTTCGGGCGGCGACGATCGCGGTGCGATTCGCTCCGCGCTGCACCAATCTAGTGTGTGACCACCGTGGAGGAAGTCTTGTCGTCGGCGACCGGCGGAATGGGCGGCGCGTCGGAGGTGGGCTTGCGCGGTTCCGGCAGGCGCTCGAGCGCGAGCTCGAGCACCTGGTCTATCCATTTGACCGGAAGAATTTCCAGTCGATTCTTGATGTTGTCCGCGATTTCTGCCAGATCCTTCACGTTCTCCTCCGGGATGAGGACGGTCTTCACGCCGCCCCGGTGCGCCGCAAGGAGCTTCTCCTTCAGTCCGCCGATCACCAGGACTTCGCCGCGCAAGGTGATCTCGCCGGTCATGGCAAGGTCCGCGCGCACCGGAATTCCCGTCAGCACCGACACCATCGCGGTGCAGATGCCGATGCCGGCGCTCGGACCGTCCTTGGGCGTCGCGCCTTCGGGAAGGTGCACGTGGATGTCGTTTTTCTGATAGAAGTCCTCGGCGACGCCGAGCTTGGATGAGCGGTTGCGCACGACCGAGAGCGCGGCCTGGATCGACTCCTGCATCACCTCGCCGAGTTTTCCGGTGGTGATGGTCTTGCCTTTGCCCGGCATCGTGACGGCTTCGATGGTGAGAAGCTCGCCCCCGACTTCGGTCCACGCAAGTCCCGTCACCTGCCCGACCTGGTTCTTCTTTTCGGCGATTCCGTACGTGTAGCGCCGCACGCCGAGGAATTTGTCCAAGCTCTTCGGAGTGACCAGGACCTTGTTCTCCTTGTCCTTGGTGATCAGCAGCTTGACCACCTTGCGGCAGATCTTGGAAATCTCGCGTTCCAGGCTGCGCACGCCCGCCTCGCGCGTGTAGTAGCGGATGATGTCGCGGAGAGCGGCCTCGGACACCGATACCTCCTCCTTCTTCAGCCCGTTGTTCTTGAGCTGCTTGGGCAGAAGGTAACGGGAGGCGATGTTGACCTTCTCGTCCTCGGTATACCCGGATATGCGGATCACTTCCATCCGGTCGAGCAGCGCCGGAGGAATGTTCAGCGTGTTGGCGGTCGCGACGAACATCACTTCCGAGAGGTCATACTCGACTTCCACGTAGTGGTCCGTGAACGTGTGGTTCTGTTCCGGATCCAGCACTTCCAGGAGCGCCGAGGACGGGTCGCCGCGAAAGTCCATGCCCAGCTTGTCCACCTCGTCCAGCAGGAACAGCGGGTTGCGCACGCCGATCTTGCTCATGTTCTGGAGGATCTTGCCGGGCATCGAGCCGATATAGGTGCGCCGGTGGCCGCGGATCTCGGCCTCGTCGCGCACGCCGCCCAGCGACATGCGCACGAATTTGCGATTGGTGGCGCGGGCGATCGACTGTCCGAGGGAAGTCTTTCCCACCCCGGGCGCGCCCACCAGGCACAGGATCGGCGCCTTGACCTTGTCCACGCGGATCTGCACCGCCAGGTATTCGACGATGCGCTCCTTCACCTTCTCCAGGCCGTAGTGGTCGGCGTCGAGGATCTTCTCGGCCGCTCCGATGTCGCGCGAGATCTTGCTGCGCTTCTTCCAGGGGAGGTTGACCAGCGTCTCGACGTAATTGCGCACCACCGTCGCCTCGGCCGACATGGGCGACATGAGACGCAGCTTCTTCAGCTCGGCTTCGGCCTTCTTGCGCGCCTCCTTGGGCATGCGCGCGGCCTTGACGCGCTTTTCCATTTCCTCGAGATCCGCGCCGTCCTCGCCTTCGCCGAGCTCCTTCTGGATCGCCTTCACCTGCTCGTTCAAGTAGTACTCGCGCTGGCTCTTCTCCATCTGCCGCTTGACGCGGCCGCGGATGCGCTTCTCGACCTGGAGAATGTCGATCTCCGTTTCCAGCTGCGAAAGCAGATGCTCGAGGCGCGCCTTGACTTCGAACATCTCCAGCACCTGTTGCTTCTGCTCGAGCTTGAGCGGCAGATGCGCGGCGATGGTATCCGCGAGCCGCCCTGCCTCTTCGATTCCCGCAAGGGAAGTGAGGATCTCCGGCGGGATCTTCTTGTTCAGCTTCACGTACTGGTCGAACTGGCCGATAAGCGCCCGGCGCATGGCCTCGATCTCGGTGACTTCTCCTGCGTCCGCCGGCACCGCGACCGCCTCGGCCACGTAATGGCTGCGCATGTCGTCGATGCCGTGGATCCGGGCGCGCTGGCTGCCCTCCACCAGCACCTTCACGGTGCCGTCGGGGAGCTTGAGCATTTGCAGGATGTTCGAAATGCAGCCGATCTTGTACAGGTCCTCGCCGGTGGGCTCGTCCTTGGCCGCGGATTTCTGCGCAACGAGCAGAATGCTCTTGCCCGCTTCCATGGCGATTTCCATTGCCTTGATCGACTTCGGCCGCCCGACAAAGAGCGGAATGACCATGTGCGGGAACACGACCACGTCCCGCAGCGGCAGCAGCGGATACTGGTTGGGTGCGGATGCGATCTCGTCGGCCATGGCGTTCCCGGATAAAAGGATCAACAGCTACATTGGGGCGGTGCGCCCCCGTTCAAGCTGCGCCCAGTTCGGGACAACAGCCGTCGCTCAAGCCGTGCCCGCCACCTTTGGCGGTTCGGTGTAGATGAGAAGGGGCTTGCCCTCGCCGATAATGGTGTTCTCGTCCACCACGACTTTGCTGACGTTCTCCATCGTCGGAAGATCGAACATCAGGTCGAGCAGCACCTGTTCCAGGATCGAACGCAGGCCGCGAGCGCCGGTCTTTCGCGCCAGGGCTCTTTTGGCAATCGCCTGCAGCGCCTGCGGCCGCACTTCCAGATCCGCTCCCTCCATGCCGAACAGCCTCTGATACTGCTTGATCAGAGCGTTTTTCGGCTCGGTCAGTATCTGGATCAGGGCCTGCTGGTCGAGTTCCTCGAGCGTCGCCACGACCGGCAGCCGCCCGACGAACTCCGGTATCAACCCGTACTTGATGAGGTCTTCGGGCTCGACCGCGCGCAGGATCTCGCTGATGTCCTTGCCGTTCTTCAGGCTTCTCACGTCCGCACCGAAGCCGATGCCGCTCTTTTCGGAGCGGCCGCGGATGATCTTTTCCAGGCCGTCGAACGCCCCCCCGCAGATGAACAGTATGTTCGTGGTGTCCACCTGCACGAAGTCCTGGTTGGGATGCTTGCGGCCGCCCTGCGGCGGCACCGACGCGATCGTCCCCTCGATCAGCTTCAGCAGCGCCTGCTGCACGCCTTCGCCGGAAACGTCCCGGGTGATCGAAGGGTTATCGGACTTGCGCGAAATCTTGTCGATCTCGTCGATATAGACGATGCCGCGCTTCGCCTTGTCGACGTCGTAGTCGCAGTTCTGGAGCAGCTTCTGGATGATGTTCTCCACGTCCTCGCCGACGTAGCCCGCCTCGGTGAGCGTGGTCGCGTCGGCGATCACGAACGGAACGTTCAGGAGACGCGCCATCGTCTGAGCGAGCAGCGTCTTGCCCGATCCGGTGGGTCCGACAAGGAGGATGTTCGATTTGGCGAGCTCGACTTCGTCGTTCTTCGAGAGGTGCTTCAGGCGCTTGTAATGGTTGTACACCGCGACCGAAAGGATCTTCTTGGCGAGCTCCTGCCCGATCACGTACTCGTCCAGTATCCCGCAGATCTCCCGGGGCGTCGGCAGGTCGGATTTGGAGGGCCTGCCGCCTTTGTCCGCGGCGCTTTCCTCGCGGATGATGTCGTTGCACAGCTCGATGCACTCGTCGCAGATGAACACCGACGGTCCGGCGATCAGCTTCCTCACCTCGTGCTGGCTCTTGCCGCAGAAGGAGCAGTAGAGAAGCTTTTCGCCGCCGGTCTTTTCGGTCATGTCGTCTCCGCCTTCAACCCGCCGCCGCTGCGGCTGCCGCCGCCTCGGCCCGCGAGGTCAGCACCTTGTCGACGAGCCCGTATTTCACGGCCTCTTCCGCGGAAAGGAAGTTATCGCGGTCGGTGTCGCGCGAGATGCGCTCCACGCTCTGGCCGGTGTGCTTCGCCATGATCTCGTTGAGCTGCTTGCGCAGGTACAGGATCTCCTTGGCGTGGATCTCGACGTCGGACGCCTGCCCCTGGAAGCCGCCCATCGGCTGATGGATGAGCACGCGCGAGCTCGGCAGGCAGAAGCGCTTGTCCTTGTCCCCGGCCGCGAGCAGCAGCGCCCCCATGCTGGCCGCCTGCCCGACGCAAAGCGTGGAGACGTCGGGCTTGACGAACTGCATGGTGTCGTAGATCGCAAGCCCCGCGGACACCGAACCGCCCGGGGAATTGATGTAGAAGAAGATGTCCTTGTCGGGGTTTTCCGACTCGAGGAAAAGGAGCTGCGCGACGATCAGGTTGGCCGAGATCTCGTTGACCGGGCCGACGAGGAAAACGACGCGCTCCTTGAGCAGGCGCGAGTAGATGTCGTAGGCGCGCTCGCCGCGCCCGCTCTGCTCGATCACCATCGGGATCAGGCCCAGGCCTTGCGGATCCTGACTCACGCGGCTGCTCCCATCAGTTCATCGAAGCTGATCGCCTTATCCTCCACCTTGGCATGCGCTAGGACCCAGCTGACGACGTTCGACTCGACTGCCAGACCCTCGAATTCGTTCAAACGCTGCGGCTCCGAATAGACCCATCTTACCACTTCGAAGGGCTGTTCATAGGTCTGTGCGTGCTCGGTCACCAGGGCCCGCACCTGCTCGGGCTTGGCGCCGAGCTGGTGCGATTTCACCAGCTCGCCGAGGATGAGTCCCAGCGCCACGCGCCGGCGCGCCTGCCCTTCGAGCGCCTCGGGTTTCACCGGCAGCCTTTCCAGCCTGACGCCGCGTGCCTCGAGGTCTGCGCGCGTCTGCTGCACCACGCGCTGCAGCTCGATTTCGACGAGCGACTTCGGCAGCTCGAGCGTCGTCGAGGCGATGAGCGCCTGCATGACCTTCTGCTTGACCTCGCCCTCCACGCGTTTCTTGACTTCGCGCTCGACGTTCGCCCTGACCTCCTCGCGCATTTTCGCGATATCGCCATCGGCGACGCCGAGCGATCTTGCGAATTCGGCATCGATCGCCGGGAGTTTCGGTTGTTCCACTCTGTGCACGCTGACCTCGAAGTCTGCGCTCTTTCCGGCAATTTCCTTGCCCGGGTAGCCAGCGGGGAAAGCCACCGGAAAAATCTTCCGCTCACCCGCGCTGACGCCGCTAAGCCCGGACTCGAACTCCGGCAGCATGCGGCCCTCGCCGAGCACCACGGCCACCCCCGCGCCTTTGCCTCCGGGAAATTCGTTCCCGTCTATGCGGCCGGTGAAATCCACGGTGACGCGGTCACCCGTTTGCGAGGCGCGCGTGACGGGTTCCCAGCTCGCGCGCTGCTTGCGCAGGATCGAAAGGGTGCGGTCGACGTCCGCATCGTCCACCGCGTGGGTGGGTCGCTCGATTGTCGCGGCCGACAGATCGCCGACCTTGACCTCCGGGTAGATCTCGAAAGTAGCGCTGAAGGTCAGCTGTTTCGCGTCGCTTCCCTCCTTGCGTTCGATGCGCGGATAACCGGCCACCCTCAATTTCTGCTCCTGGACCACTTCGGAAAACGCTTTCTGCACGGCGTCACCGATCACTTCCGACCGTACCTGCGGCCCGTAGTGCTGTGCGACGATCTTGAGCGGAACCTTGCCGGGGCGGAAGCCGTCCATGCGCACGGTGCGCGAGAGCTTGCGCAGCCGTTGCTCGACTTCGCGGTCGATCTGCTCGGCCGGAACCGCCATGTTGAGCCTCCGCTCCAGCCTGCCTAACGCTTCGATGCTCGTTTGCATTCCCGAAAACCCTGTTCCTTGGTGCGAAGGAAGGGACTCGAACCCCCAAGCCTTGCGGCGCTGGAACCTAAATCCAGTGCGTCTACCAATTCCGCCACCTTCGCGGGCTCACGACAGACCGGACCTCGCAGTGCGCGTGTCATTCTACAGCAACCCTCCTATACTGTCAGCCCAAGAAGGCTGAAACCCTTTGAAAAAATAGGGCAATGTCGGTCGGCCACTACGAAAACTTTCCGGTCGCTTCCGTGCTGCTTCCGGCAGCGCTGCGTCACCCCGTGTCGGTCATTTACCGATTCGCGCGCACGGCGGACGATTTCGCCGATGAAGGCGATCTGCGGCCGCACGAGCGGCTTGCCTGCCTGGAGGGCTATCGCGCAGAATTGCGCCGGATCGAGGCCGGTCGTTCCCCGGCGTCGCCTTTTTTTCACGAGCTGCGCGAGGTGATCGCGGCTCATCGCCTCCCGCTCGCACGCTTTTACGACCTGCTCGACGCATTCTCGCAGGACGTCACCAAACAGCGCTACGCGAGCTTCGCCGAGGTCATGGACTATTGCCGCCGTTCGGCCGACCCCGTCGGGCGCCTGATGCTGCATTTGTACGGCGAAACGGGCAATGACGCTATCGCCTGCTCGGACGCGATCTGCTCGGCCCTTCAGCTCATCAACTTCTGGCAGGATGTGGAAATCGACTTCCGCAAGAACCGCATCTACCTTCCCCAAGAGGACATGGCGAGGTTCGGCGTTACCGAAGACCAGATCGCCGCAAGCGACGCCTCCGGCGGCTGGTGGGACCTGATGCGCTTTCAGATCGATCGTTCGCGGCGGATGATGTTGCGCGGCGCGCCGCTCGCGACACGCCTGCCCGGCCGCGCGGGACTGGAAATCCGCGCCGTGGTTCAAGGAGGGTTGAGGATCCTCGAGAAGCTCGAGCGCGAACGCGGAAACGTTTTCCGTCTCCGGCCGGTGCTGCGCGTCTGGGACTGGCCGCTGCTGCTCGCGCGCGCGCTGGCAATGTGATGACTCCTGAAGAATATTGCCGGGAAAAAGCTGCGCACAGCGGCTCGAGCTTCTATTACTCGTTCCTGTTTCTCCCGCCCGAGCGCCGGCGTGCGATTACCGCGCTGTATGCTTTCTGCCGGGAGGTCGACGACGCGGTGGACGAGCCGAGCGATCCGTCCGTAGCCCGCGCGACCCTGACCTGGTGGCGCGGCGAGGTCGCTCGGCTCTTCGCCGGCAATCCGCAGCATCCCGTGACGCGCGCGCTCGCCCCCATGATCGAGGCGTTCGGGATTGCGCAGAGGCAGCTGAACGAGATCATGGACGGCATGGAAATGGACTTGAATCAGAGCCGCTATCCGAATTTTTCGGGCCTGCAGCTCTACTGCCATCGCGTGGCGGGCGTGGTCGGCGCCCTGGCGGCGGGCATTTTTGGCTACCGCAACGCGAAGACGCTGGAGTACGCCGAAAAGCTCGGACTCGCGTTCCAGCTCACCAATATCATCCGCGACGTGGGAGAGGATGCGCGGAAAAACCGCATCTATCTTCCCATGGACGAGTTGAAGGAACATGGAGTGACGGCGGCGGATATTCTCAACGCGAGTCACACCGAAAGCTTTGTGCGCCTGATGCGCTTCCAGGCCGAGCGCGCCCGGCGCTGCTACGACGAGGCGCTGGCGCTCCTGCCGGCGGAAGACCGCCACGCGCAGCGCCCCGGCCTGATGATGGCGGCCATCTACCGCACGCTGCTCGACGAGATTGCCGGCGACGGATTTCAGGTGCTCAGGCAGCGAACCGCCCTCACGCCGATCCGCAAGCTCTGGATCGCGTGGCGCACCTGGGTCACGGCTTGAGTGGCGTCGCGGTTGTCGGCGCCGGCTGGGCCGGGCTCGCTGCCGCGGTCACGCTCGCGGAGCGCGGCGTCCCCGTAACGGTGTTCGAAGCGTCGCGCAGCCTGGGCGGCCGTGCGCGGCGCGTGTCCATCGACGGAATCGACCTCGACAACGGCCAGCACGTCCTGATCGGCGCGTACCGCGAGACGCTGCGGATGATGCGGCTCGTCGGCGCCGATCCGGAGGAGCTTCTCCTGCGTATTGCGCTCGAGCTGCGCTATGCCGATGGCTTTCACCTGCGCGCGCCGCGGCTCCCCTACCCGCTCAACCTGCTCTTCGCGCTCCTCCGCGCGAAGGGGTTGGATCCCGCTCAAGGCTTCAGCGCGCTGCGCTTCATGGCCTCGCTTCGGGCCTGCGACTTTCGCATCGAACCCGACTGCAGCGTCGCCCGGCTGCTCGACGATCAAAAGCAGAGCGGCGCGCTGCGCAGCCACGTGTGGGAACCCCTGTGCGTATCGGCGCTCAACACGCCGGTCGATTCCGCCTCCGCGCAGGTCTTCGTCAACGTGCTGCGCGCCGGCCTCACCGGGGCGCGCGAGGCGAGCGACTTCCTCATCGCGCGCACGGACCTGAGCCGCCTGTTCCCCGAGCCCGCAGCCGAATACGTGAAGGCGCGCGGCGGCGCGATCTCGCTCGGCGTGCCGGTGCGCCGCGTTGCACAGGTCTCGGGCGGATTTCGCCTCAACGACGCGCAGCTGTTCTCCTGCGTGGTGATCGCCTGCGGCCCGCATCAGGCGGGACCGCTGCTGGTGCAATTGCCCGAGCTTGGCGATGCGCTTTCCCGCATCAGCGCGTTCAACTACGAGCCCATCCTCACCTGCTACCTGCAGTATCCGGAATCCGTTTCGCTGCCCGCGACTATGCTGGGATTTTCAGGCGGTATCCTGCAGTGGGTATTCGACCGCGGCCGGCTCGGCGGACCGAAGGGCCTGCTCGCAGCGGTGATCAGCGCATCGGGCGCGCACGAAGAACTGCCGAAACAGAAGCTGGTGACGAGAATCGAAGCGGAGCTGAAAGCGGCGCTCGGCGTCCTGCCCGCGCCGCGCTGGTCGCAAGTGATCACCGAGCGGCGCGCCACGTTCTCCTGCAGCCCGGCGCTGAAACGCCCCGGGGGCAACACGCCGATTCCCGGATTGCTGCTCGCCGGCGACTATGTCGCAAGCGATTATCCGGGGACGCTTGAAGCCGCGGTGCGCAGCGGAATCGCGGCGGGGTGCACCAGGGTCAGTCTGGTCTGACCGCCATCCTGCCGCTGCCAATGAAGAATATGGCGATGCCGCACAGCAAATAGAGCCCCTGCAATTCGAGCGCCCACCCGCCGCTTTTTGACAGGGTAAGCAACTGGGCGGTATGCGACAGCAAAATTGCGAAAACCATGTTGATCACGACGAGCAAGCCGCCGATCCGCGCAAGAACTCCGAAAATGATCATCAACGGCGCAAGAACTTCGCCAAGATAAATGCCATAGGCGATGCTCGCAGGCCATCCATCACTGGCGAGCCGGCTTCCGATGGATTCGACAATGCCGGGGTTGAGTATTTTTCCTATCCCATGAAACAGGAGGAGAATCCCGACCGTAAGGCGCAAGAGCAACTTGCCCACTTCCTCTTGAAATTGATAGTCCATGGTGTCTCTCCAGGTTCTTGCTCCCTGCATTTCAGGCCACTATAGCGTGATTCAGGTTCCTGGTTCTACAACCCGATCGCCCGCAAATCCAGTCTTTTGCGTTTCACCGGCGGACACCAGAGGTAGACGCCCGTCACCGGGCGCGTAAACGTAAACAGCGCGTCGGTCGTCCCGTCCTCGGCGCCGACCATGCGCTTCAACTGCGCCTCGAAGGCGTCGAGCGACTTGCCGAAGGCGACGAACACCAGCCCGGCGCGCGTCGGCCGGGCTTCCTCATTTCTTTCTGGGGTCGTCCGCGGGGTTGACATACGTGACACCCCACGGTCCGGTTCCATTGAGCTGCACCTCTACCTCCCCTTTGGTCCAGGCAAAATGGTTCGTCTTCGGCTGCAGGATCATCATGTTTCCCGGGGGCAAGGGCATCGACTTCTGCATATCCAGCTTGTCGCCCACGCCCATATTGAAGGTTCCAGAAATCACCGTCACCCGCTCGACGGCCGGATGCCAGTGCGCGGGAATCCTGTAGTCGGCGGGAAACTTCAATCGGACCGTGAAGGGAACGGCTTCGCTCATCGGACCCTCGATAACCGCGATCTTTGCTCCGGGCGGCAATGAGGGAACATCACCCCACTTCAGATCATTCGGCGAGATCATTCTGTGTCCGCTCGGCTGAGCCCAACTGGTAGCAACACCTACAAAGAAGGCTGTGACAACAGCAAATGCGACGTACGAGCTGGATTTCATCGTGTACTCCCTTTCGGCCAGAGTGAATGACATTCATACCACGCGCAAAGCACGCGTGTTAGCGCGTTCGAGTCAAGATTGAGCGCGGCGATACCAATAGAAGCCCTCTCTTCAGGGCGCATAAGACACCTTATTCTCTAAGACTGAGATCTTCCCGCTCGACTGTAACTGTTGAATGAGAGTGGTTAAGTCAGCTTCAGAAATACCCTTTGGAAATAGAGAAGCTATCGTACTCTTGAGGGTCTTGAGTGTTCGCGGCCTCGATGTGCCGCGCTGCTTCAGGTTGGCAACGACCATGGTGAATCTATCGGCTTTCGACTTTGACGGAACAGATTGTTTGACCTTAGGGCCAAGGTGCGGCGCCACCTTCACTGAGCCATCACTATTGGGGCACTTGAACTGCCCCTTCTGATTGAGCATCACCTGAAACTTCTCTTTGAGCGACATGCTCCCGAGCAAAGCATTAAGGACTTGCAGCAGGCAACGCAGTTGTCGTCATGGTTACTACCCGCGTTGG
>WNGB01011199.1_pt1 | contig 13855 bp, 11 predicted proteins | sample 5400681 | NCBI WGS metagenome assembly WNGB01 (sample SAMN13153367, study PRJNA577476) | soil metagenome | isolation source: 115 cm soil or saprolite under grassland replicate 2 | place: USA:California | collected 2016-06-15 | reverse complement strand
GCCCCAAGGGCCACCTACCGCCAGCGGCGGTCAATTTACGGGACACACAGTGCCACCGTCAGGCACCGGCCGGAGCCCTCATCACTAACCCCAAGCCACAACGAGCACGACTTGGCGGGCTGGGGCGAAGCCCCGTTAGCCGTAGGCGTCCACGAACGTGCGCAGCCGGGCCGACAGGTCAGGGAGCGAGTCGAATCCCGCCTCAGAGAGCTGGCGGGGCGGTGCCAGCGGCACGAAAGTCCAGGCGGCCGCGGCGAGGTCGGCCAGCGGGTCAACAGGCCCGGCGCTGTCCCAGTCGATGAAGGCGACCGGTATCCCGTCGCGGTAGACGGTGTTCCACGGGCCGAGGTCGCCGTGGGAGATGACCTCCCCGGGCTGCGGCGGGCGCGGGTCGAAACGGTAGCGGGTGATGACCGGTGCGAAGCCAGCGGCCGCAGAGCGCAGCTTGCGGATCAGTTTCGCCGCGCCGCGCAGGGCAGCATCGGTCCTGGCATACGGCGGGAGCCGGTGCCCATGGCCGGGCTGCCAGTGGGGGTCCACGGCGACGTCGCCCTCGATGAAGGTCAGCACTTCCCGGTTGCTCTCGGTCCCCAGCACCCAGGGCGAGCCCACGAACCCGGCCGCCTCCAGATGGCGCAGATACTCGTGCACGGCCGGCGACCACGGCCCCATCGGCCGCAGCAGCCGATCACCGCGCTGAACGATCCCGCTAGTCATGCGCCCACCCGGGATCGGCACCTCGCCTGCTGGGGGATGCTGGAGACAGGTCATCAGGCCAGTATCACCAGGAACGCCGGACCACCTGAGGGATTGCCTGCCATGCTGGGGCCGCAAGCCCGCTGCGCGAGACGATCGCACGTGCCGTCGGAGATACATGGGGGGAGCACCGAGCGTCCGCCTCTGGGTTCGCCTACCGCTACGTGGACCCACCCTTCGGCCGCCCTGGCCGGACATCGTGGAGCCATGCGAAGCGGAGCGCCGCATAACCATCGCGCGGCGCTGGTTGCAGAGCGTGATCAATTGCCGTGGGCAATCCGCGCACATTGCCGCCGATCGGTGCGGATGCTCGCCGGGATCCCATCAAAACGCTGGCCGTCCAGATATGGGCCTTCTGCGCCGCATACATGCACACATACCGTGTACCTGGTTTTTTCCTCCGGTGCCCCCGGCAATCCCCTCGTTCGTCAGCCTGCACTATTTCAACTTCCGGGTCTCCTGCCCCCCGAGTGCCGCGGCCAGGCACCCGGGACCGCAGCCCTTCGTTTCTGCAACCGCGGGTGGTTTCCCGGCGTCATAGGTGCAGGAGGCTGGCTATCCCGGGGTGGCTTGCACCCGGCCGGCTCAGGGTGCCGCCCGATGAACAGGACATGCATGACGCGGATGGGCGTCACACGATCGCGTCTCCCTTGCGCCGGAACGTGGCAGCGGTCCTTCAGGAGGAGCAGTGTGGCCTGCGCCGTCGTGACCTCGGCTGTCCTTATGGCAGCGATCGCGGGGTGCGGTACGCAGCCGCCGCCGGGCGCTGGGGGCGCACATCAGGGGCCTGCCCGTGCCGTGGTCACGGCGACCTTCCGGCTTCCGGGGATTCTCGGTCTGGCCACCGGGGGCGGCGCGGCGTGGGTGACGACCGGCAACGCGGTGCTGCGTATTGACCCGCGCACCGACCGGGCCAGCCAGGTCCTGGCCGGCCCCGGCGCGTCTCTGACCGGCCTTGCCTACGGGGCCGGCAGCCTGTGGGTGGAAAATGCCGCTGGCCTCCTGCGGGTGGATCCGGTCACCGGCAAGATCATGGCCAGGATCGGGGTCCATGCCGCTGTGCTGTCCTTCGGCGAGGGGGCGCTGTGGGCACTGACATACATCGGGGGTGGGTCGCTGGTCCGGATCGACCCGGCGACGAACGCCGTGCGGGCGTTTCCCCTCCCGGCAGGCAAGACCTGGGACCTGGTGGCAGGCGCGGGCGCGGTATGGATCTCCGTGGCGATGCCGCCCTCGGTCGGCCTGCTGCGAGTCGACCCAGCCACCGGGCGGGTAATCGCACGCATCTCGGGTGATCACCTGTTCGGGCAGGTCGCGGTGGGCGATGGGGCCGTCTGGGCGTCCGACGGAGCAGCGGTAGCCCGGATCAGCCCACGGACGGACCGGGTGACGGCCACGGCCCCGCTGCTGTCACCGCTTCCCGCTTCCGGCCCCTCGCCGATCTTGAACGGGTCGGGACTGCTGGCGGCCGCGGCGGGAGTGGTCTGGGTGACGCGGGCGGGGAACGCCCACCATGCGAGCGTGCTGCGCATTGACCCGCGCACCGGCCATTTCACCGGGGCAGGTCTGCGGGCTGGCCGCGAGCCGCAGGCGGTTGCCGCGTCTGGCACCACGCTGTGGGTGGTGACCGCCCAGGGGCTGGCCCGGGTCGACCTGGTCACCTGCGCTCACGGCCAGTGCGCACGGCCGGCCCCCCGGGCTTCGCTGCCCGCAGCGCCGGCTCCGGTCTGGCTGGATTCGCTGCAGATGGTCTCGGCCCACGACGGCTGGGCGCTGGCCTGGACAAAGAACCCTGCGGATCCCGTTCCTTCGGCACTGATGCCCGTCCGCACTGCCGATGGCGGGCTCACCTGGACCGCCGTGACACCCGCCCAGGCGAAGCCCCTGCTGTCCCCGGCCGGCAGTTACGTGGTCCTGCTGGCCGTATCCGCGAGCCGGGCATGGCTCGCGGTGACGCTCACTCACTCCGAGGCGAGCTATGGCACCCCGCCAGCCCTGACTGAGGTGTTCGGCACCGCTGACGGAGGACGTTCCTGGACCGGGTCGGCACCGATCCACGCCCCCGGCGACGCGCGCTGGCTCGACTTCACCGATGCCGCACATGGCTGGCTGCTGCAAGACCTCGGCGCCGCGATGGGAAACAACCCGGTGCAGTTGTACCGCACCAGCGACGGCGGGCGGCACTGGTTGCTCATCGCCGCAAGCCCGCGGTGGAACCAGGCGGGGCCGAGCCCAAGCGGGCTGCCGGCTGCCTGTGACAAGACCGGGATCGGGTTCGCAACCCCCGCCGACGGCTGGCTGACCAGCGCCTGCTTCCCTCTGGCTGACGCGGTGCTCGTCACTCATGACGGCGGTGCGGACTGGTCGCCGCAGGCACTTCCCCTGGCCGCGAACGCCTGCATGCCCGGCAGTTGCTTCATCTCCCCGCCGCAGTTCTTCGGGCGCACCGGATGGCTCACCATCGACCACGGCGGGAAGGCTCCCTACCTGCTGGTCACCCAGGACAACGGCACCACCTGGCACGCGGTAGCAGTGCCGCCAGCCGCCGGCCCGTCCGGCTCGGCTGACTTCTTCAGCGCGCGGCAAGGGCTGCTCATCCCGGCAGCGTCCCAGGACACCCCGGCCCGAATGTTCTACCTGACCTCCGACGGCGGCCGCACCTGGACACCGGTCCGGCAGGGAATCCGCTTCCAGCCCGGCATGACCGTGGACTTCGCCAGCCCGGACGCCGGCTTCGCCTGGAACCCCAACACCTCCGGCGCACCGCCCATCTACGCCACCACCAACGGCGGCCGGACCTGGACCAGCTACCTCCCCCAGCTTGCCCGACCCCAGCGCTAGAGCCGCTGTCGCCCGCCAGCCATCAAGCCGGGACCGTGGCCATCACGAAAGATAAGGTGAAGCTTCGCCAGGCGGCAGCGTCCTGTGGCCGGCTTGCTCATTGATCACCGCCGATATCTAACACTGGCGAGCCTGATTTCCAATGCCCGGTACCGCCCGCCCGCGGTCCGCAGGCAATGCCGGCGGTGCCTGGCCGCGAACGGCCGTCACCTGCCGTTGGCGGAGAAGTGCTGGTAGTCCTTCGGGGACGCCCAGTCACCGCCCCATTGCCAGCCGACCGAGATGAAGGCCCGCCAAACCCGGTCGCCGTGCCTGATCATCGCCGGGCTGTGCCGCGACCGGTCGGCCCACGCGGTCGCGGCGGGCGGGTCGACGGCGCCGCCCAGGACCTCCGGGTTCTCGAACGGGTTGATGTCGACGGCCAGGCCATACGCGTGCTCCGACCAGGCCGTTGTTCCCCGGACACGGCGGCAGTTGAACGCTGAGGTGTTGTCGGCAAGCACGGACCGCTCGTCGCTGCCGCCGAACACGTCGACCGGCCGCATCTGCCGGATCGGGTACCTGGCCGCGAACAGCAGGGCGAAGGCGCGGGTCAGCGCCCTGGCCGCGGACTCGTTCACGATCAGCTGCCCCCTGTGCACCGCGTGATCGAACCCCCAGTAGCTCAGCGTCAGCAACCAGAGCCTGCCCAGCCCGACCGGGCAGCCCGGGTGCCAGGACACCCCGATCATCCGCCGCCGCATCCAAGCCGGGATGGCCGACCTCTTGGCCCGGTACACTGCCAACCGGGCCGCGGCCGGGGCGGGAGCGCGCGGCGCCCGGGCCGGAGCGCGTGACACCGCGGCGGCAGGGCCCGCCGCATCGGGCCGCGGGCCCGGCGCCGCTCCGGGCTGTCCACCGCAGGCAGCGACCAGGACGCTGACGACCACGACCGCCCGCACCGCCCGCCAATTCACGCTCATGCCCTCGGCTCCCGCAAATATGCACCTTGCTGGCGCGGGCCGCGGCAGGGCCTGATGCAGGCGCACCAGGCGTTACAGCGGCGCGCAAATGCTCATAGTGGCCCTCCGCAGTATTCGGCGCCAGCTGCGCAGCCGGCAATGGCACGTACCCCCGGGCCCTGGCACTGCCACTCTGAGACGCGGCAGGCTGGCGCATCTTGCCGCCCCACAGGCGACCGAGGCGCCATCACGCTCCGCGACGAGCAGTCGATCCTCCTGAAGTTCTGGAACCGCCGATCTGCGCTCTTGCGGTTCGTGCGCAGCGTTGCGCTGTAGGCGCACAGAGCGGATCGATCTGTACGCGCGGCTTGACGTGCTGGTTAGCGTGCCGACGTGTCACGCTGATAGCTCGCGTTTGTCCTTTGTCAACGGCGGCGAGCGGTAACGATCCAGGCGCGGGAGTCAAACCAGACACCCTCGTCGCTCATGTGCGCGGCGAGCGCCTCGCGCAGACGCCCGACAGCGCGCGCCGCGGCGGCGGGGTTCAGCCGCTTCAGTACTTCGCTGGTGCACGCGAAGCCGCGAACCCAGTCGAGGGCGGCGGCCACGTCCGGGCCGTAGTAGACCGGCTCGCGGACGTCGGTGAAGGAGACGTCGGCGAACCCCGCATCAGCCAGGATCCTCTCTACGGCCGGCGGGTCGGCGAGCGAGAACGGATCCGATCCCCCACAAGCAATGGCCGCTGCTCCCTTGGGTCCGGCGAGGGATTGGCGGATCGCAACGTCCCACTCGTTTCGTTCGTGGGTCTGCCAGACCATCATCACTAGCCGCCCGGCCGGGCGCAGCGCCCGCCCGAGGTTGACGAACGCGGCGACGGGGTCGGCGAAGAACATCGTGCCGAACCTGCTGATCGCCAGGTCGAAATGCCCCCGCGGAAAGCGGTGGGCCTGCGCGTCGGCGTGCTCGAAGGTGACGTTGCCCAGCCCCTGCGCCTGGGCGAGCTCGCGGGCACGCTCGATGGCGGGCGCGGAGATGTCAACCCCGAGCGCACTTCCTTCCTGGGCTGTGCGCGCCGCCTGCCGGGTCGTCTGCCCGCTCCCGCATCCGATGTCGAGGACATGGTCGTGGGGCTGGACGCCACAAGCCCGGCGAAATACCTCGTTGTGCAGCCGCAGTTCGGCGTCGTAGCCGCTGAGACCGACCCTGTGTTCGCTTGCGGCGTCGTGTCGCACCATACCCCCTCACGACGGCCGGCCGGGGCCGCCGGGGCGCTGTTGGTGATCGGCGTCCATCACAGATAACCTCCGCCTTCCCGGCGCGCCGTCATCACTGGTTTGCCGCCGTGGCAGCGCTGGCCGACCCTGCCCGGTTGCCCGGGCATGGCCGCCCGGGACCCACCGTCAGGGGCCGACCTCGATGACCTTACGTATCTCGATGTTCGACGGCTGTGGCTCGATGCTGGTAAGCACCCATGTCGCTCCAGCTGCCTCCCACGAGCGAACATCCGTTCCCGGGGGCACCTCCACGACCAGATCGAACAGATCCTCGCTCCCGGCACGTGCCTGGCTGATCTCCTCTGCGAGCTCGGCGAGCCGTTCGGGTCCGGGGAGATCGATTGGGAACAGGCCGTCCCATCGGATCGCCCGCCGGATTGGCCTGCGATTGGGCCAGTTCCCCGCGACCCAGACGGGGATCCGCGGGCGCTGTACCGGCCGCGGGTTGAATCCCCCGCTCCAGAATCCGTCGAGCCGCTCAAGGCCATCATCCAGCACTCGCGCCCGCTTACGCGGGTCGATGACCTCCCCGAACGGCTCAAGGTCGTCAGCGTTGCCGAGCCCGACGCCCAGCGTGAGACGCCCGTTGCTGAGATGGTCCAGCGTGACTGTCTCGCGGGCGACCTTCTGGACCCGCCTGCGGGACAGCGGAGTGATCATCGGTCCGAACCGGAGCGTCTCGGTCACCACAGCAATGGCGCTGAGCGCCACCCACGGGTCAGCCACGGCGCGCCCCCGGGGTGGATAGGTGATCCGATCCCACAAGAACAGGCCATCCCAGCCCCTGGACTCGGCGAGGCCCGCGAGATCCATCAGGAGCCGCGGATCAGCCAACTGATCAAACGGCGCCAGGTACAGTCCGCGTTTGATGGCCCGCGCTCCCCACGATTCGAACAGTCTGCCCGGACTCAAGCTCAGCCACTCAGCCTACAAACACCACCTGATCGAATAGCGGGCACCGCCAGAACCCTGCCACCAATCTGCCCGGGGGGCACCAAGATCGCCACGCCCGCTGTGAGCATGCGGTGTCACTCATATTGGGCGGGCGGTGGCCGTGTTGCGCGGGCTCGCACTGGTGCGGGTGGCCATTATCCGGAACGGCCGCCTGCCGCGCCAGCGCCACGATCTCGCTCCCCCGCAGCCAGCCAGGCTACCGGCGCGGGCCGCCAAGGACCAGCTGCCGCTGCACCGTTTGATCAGTGGTCGCCTAATGCAGGATCTCGATGTACCCGTCCGTTCCATGCACGCGGATCCGCTGCCCATCCCGGATCAGCCGGGTGGCATGCTCCACCCCACGACGGCCGGCAGGCCGTACTCCCGTGCGATCACCGCGCCATGGGTCATTAGGCCCCCACCTCCGTCACCAGGCCCTTGATCGCGACGAACGCAGGCGTCCAGCTGGGGTCCGTGGAGGCGGTGACCAGGATGTCGCCCGCTTCGAGATCGGCCTCGGCCATGTCCAGGATGACGCGAGCCCGTCCCTGGACGGTCCCGGCGGAAACGGGTAGGCCGGTCAGCGCGCCGGCCGGGACATCGGCGCGTCGGTACGTCCCGGCGACGACCTCGCCATCCGAGGTGAGCACCCGGGGCGGCGTGAGCGCTTGATGCGACCTGAACGCGTCCTTGCGCTGGCGGATGAGCTGGTCATCCACTTGGTTCGTGCGCACGACGTCATGGAGCTCCTGGAACGTGAGGTAGAAGATGTCTTCCCTTTCACGAACTACGTGGGCTTGCACGAGGCGCTCGGCGTCATTCAGCACGGCCTGCTTGTAGACGAAGTAGCGGCTGATCATGTGATACTTCGGATACTCCCGGTACCCGATGAAGGTCCGGATCCGGTCGATCATCCGCTTGGCCTCTTCAGCCTTCCGCTCCCCGCCCGGCAAGGCCCGCAAGCGCGTCAGCAGTTCCTGTTCGTTCTTCCAGGCCTTCTGCCGGCCTTGCTCGAAGCGCCGCTCGCCGGCGCCCGGCTCGAAGTTCTTGATGTTGCCGAGGATCATGGGCACGAGCGTGGTGGGGCGTTCGCTCCAACGTGGCTTGGTGATGTCGATCTCGCCGACGCAGCGCATGCCGTACTTGCCGAGGTAGGCCTGGATGGCGTCTCGGGCTTCGCGCCCGCCTGCGAGCGTGGGCAGCTCGTCCAGGAAGTTCTCGTCCTCGACGTGCTGCAGGAATGCCACCACGTCCGGATGCGGGCGGATCACGTCCGCGACGTCCAGGAGCGCCAGCCCCATTTCCGACGTGACGTTGTGGGGGACGGACTGCGTGAGCGTGTCGACCGCGTTCTTCTCGCCCAGCCACGCCTGCAGCTGCTCGTTGAGCCACCAGGTGGCCCGCATCGCCGCCATGATCACCTGGAGGCTTTGCGGATCGAACAGGACCCGCTTCAGCTCCTGAACGTCCGCAACGATGAAGTCGAGCAGCGCCGACCCGGACTCCGTCCGGATGTCGCCCTTCAACGTGGCGATGGAGGCCTGGCTGCGCTCGACCAGCTCGGCGGCGATGGCCGGATCGGCCTCGATCGGGGCGGGCGCGCCGCCAGCCGGCGTCCCGCCCGGGCCCTCGTCCGGGAGCGCCGGGATGAAGTCGCCGCGGTCGAGGATGGTCTGCAGCGCGTCCCCGATCAGCGGATCGGATCTCCCCAGGACCTTCAGGAGGCCTGCGCGACTCGCTGGCGAACCCAGCGCCTGGGTGACGTCGACGAACAGTCTCCCGCCGGCCTCGGACATGGGCCGCGGGGTCGTCAGCTGCCACAGGGAGAGCCCCAGGGGCTTCATCGGGTCGGTCATCATCTGCTGATGACCGACGGAGACGTAGACGCGGTTCCCTTGATCGCTGGCCGCGGGGATGGGAAACAGCGTGGTGATCGGCCGGCTCTGGACAATCTGGAACCTATCGTCGACCAGGCACCATTCGATGTCCTGGGGGTGACCGAAGTGCGCTTCGATCCGCCGGCCCAGCTGAGCGAGCCGCACGATCTGCGCATCGGTCAGCGCTGGCTGCTCCTGACTCTCTGGCCCGATCGCCAGTTCCTGCGTCCCGCCTGCAGGCCAGGCGTGGATGGCGAGCTGCTTGGTGGCGACTGCCTTGGCGACAACTTCACCGTCCCGCACCTTGTAGACGTCCGCGTTCACCCGGCCGGCGACCAGGGCCTCGCCGAGGCCGAAGCTGGCCTCGATGGACACAACCTTCCGGTTGGAGGTGACGGGTCGGCCGTGAAGAGCACGCCGGCCGCCTGCGGGAAGAGCATCTGCTGCACGACCACGGCCATGTGGACCTTCCGGTGGTCGAAGCCGTTCCGCAGGCGGTAGGTCACGGCCCGCTCGGTGTACAGCGAGGCCCAGCACCGTACGACGTGCTGGAGGATCGCAGCCAACCCCACGACGTTCAGGTAGGTGTCCTGCTGGCCCGCGAAGGAGGCCGCCGGCAAGTCCTCCGCCGTCGCGCTGGATCGGACGGCGTAGGCAGCTTTCCCGCCAAGCCGGGTGACCGAGCGGGTGATCGCCGCCGCCAGATCGTCAGGAATGGCGATCCCCTCAAGGGTCCGGCGGATCTCCGCACTGAGCGTCCGGACCGCCTGCCGGTCGCCGGGGTCCAGGCGCGACAGCCGATCGAGCTGATCGTCGATCCAAGGCACCGTTGTCATGATCCGCCGAAAGGCGTCCGTCGTCACGCAAAAGCCAGCCGGCACACGAATGCCTTCGATCCGCGAAAGCTCCCCCAGGTGCGCGCCCTTGCCGCCAACGAGCGCGACCTGCGTCTTGTCGATCTCTTCGAGACCCAGCACATAGCGCTCGATCATCGCGATACCTCCAGGGAGGCCGTGCTCCGCTGCACCGCGATGGCCGGCACAGCCTGCGGCATGACAGACTCTGCCGAACCTCGCGTTTGGCACGCCCTCATCTCGTTCCTTCCTCCCCCGCGAGTCATACGTCGAGAACAGCACACGCACCTTCGGATCACCCATTCCATAAATTCCGAGCCCGGCCTGCGATTATGCGGCACGACCCGGGCCTTGCCGCAAGTCCCCCGGTGCGCTATCAATTGAAAATGGCAAGGAGCGGGATCTCCTTGCCTTTGCTTTTTGCTGTCCGCTGTGGACGGACAGCCTCCTCGCGGAGCGGCGAACCGCCGCGCACGGCGGCACGCCGGGACAGAGAATCTTCCCTGGGCCGCGCGCCGTTCTAAGACCTAGCCTCAATCTTTCGTGATCTTGTTCTGTGCGGCTGCCACGCACCGCCGCCCTGCCACGGCGAACAGGCGCAGCCGCAGTCGCTTGGGTTCCCAGGCGCGGGCGGGGCCCTCCAGAGAGAGCATCTGCAGCCAGGCCAGTAGTTCGCTGGCCATGGCCACCAGCTCGCACCAGAGCTGATTCTGGTCGAATCCGTGCAGGGGCAGGTTGCGCAGTCCGGTGTCCTTGGCGCAGCGGATCCGGTCCTCGCAGCGGGCGCGGCGGCGGTGGCGCAGCTCAAGGTCCGCGAGCTGGCCGCGCTGGGCGCCGGTAGCGAAGGCGGTGAACCGGTGGCCATTGATGTCGGTGAAGCGCAGCTGCGCGCCGGGGTGCGGGCGTTCCTTACGGACGATCACCCGCATCCCCGCTGGCCAGCCCGATAGGTTCAGCAGGCCGGTCAGCTCGGCCACGCGCCCGGCCACACCTGCCCGCCAGGCATCGCGCCGCCGCGAGCAGTCAGGGCCGCTGGTGCTCGCCATCGCCTCGCTGGCCCTCGGCATTCCTATCAGCGTGATCGCGGTCGCCGCCGGGAAGCACCCGGCGGGATTCATGGGACTGCTGTGGCCTAGATCGCGATTCGCCGTCATCAACATCGGCTACGGCCTCGTCTGAACCGCGCAGTCCTGGCACCCGCCGGGCCGCCGGTGAACTGGCGTTGCGGCTTGGCGAGATTGACGCGCACCGGCACGTCCTCAAAGGGGTCACCCGGGCCCGCACTGGCTTGGACGGCCGAATAGAGCCGTCGTAGCCACCGCACGGTGCGCACCACGATCGGCTTGCGGGACGGTCGCCGGTCTTGTGAATCCGCCACAAGTCGCGGCGCTGGACGTCCTGACTTATCGCCGGGAGTTGACGACGGGTCCGAGTGAAGCCTCGCACAGATCAGGCTTATCGGCGCGCCGGGACCCGGCCCGGGACGACCTCCATCAAGAAGCGCGGATTCGGCGATATGCGTGCGAAATGCCTCCGCTCATACCCTTCACTGTCACTCTATGTAGTCCCAGGCGGCTGGACTCGAGCCCGGCGTGACAGTTTTCCGGCGACTGCGGACAGGCTGCATGGGCGCTTACGGCTGCTTGCGGTGTTGTTGGCTAAGGCATATCCGGCTTCGGTCTTTCACGCGCGCTCGGCGGGCGGCATACCGGGTTTGTGCTGCGGCTGGTTTCCGTGTCGCCCGCGTGCAACGTTGCGCGTTGTGGGTCAGTAATTCCGGCCATCGTGCTGGCCAGGGCCTAAGCTGGCGTGATGCCAGAGCCGTCTCCTGGGCAGCCGTCATCGCGGCCGTGCCGTATCCGTGTCACTGCTGAGATCGTCGTCCAGTTGGCCAGTGAAGCGGCTCTGCTGCGAGCGGCCGCCGAACGCGTTGATGGGGCGGCCAACGCCCGTGCAGTGGCGCTGCTGGCCGATCCGGCTGCGGCGGCGGACGGCACCCCGGGCGTGCAGGTTGTGCACGCCGTCTGCGGCGCAGAGGGCCCAGGGAGCCACGGGTGAACGGCGGCCACAGTCCGGACTTCGCAGCGTTGTTTCCGGCGGGGGACGCCGTCGGCAGCGGCGAGCTGGACGGCGGCTGGCAGCCGTCCCCGCGCACCGCGGCGGTGCTGTACCACACCGTGTCGCTGCTTGCCGACGATGCCTACGACGACGTCGAACAGCACGGCGGCGACCCGGTAGCTGCCGACGGCGGCTGGAATTTGTTTGACCGGCTCCCGCGCATCTGCTGGCGCCAGGATTTGCTGTGGCGCCGTCAGGCGGCCCGCGCCTTCGATGACCTCACCGGCGACCTCTGCGAGGGCCGCTGGCCCCTCCCGCGGTGCAACGCCGAAGAACTGGCGCTGCACTTGGCCATCGCCGACGCGCCTGAGCTGCTGGCTATGCCCGAGGTCGCTGGGCCAGCGTTGAGCAACCTGCCAGAACACGGCGACGACTACGATTGGGACATGTGCTCGCAGGTGCTGTTTCAAGATCATGACATCCTCATGGTCGCCGACGCGGCCATGGACGGCATCGAAGATCCCGCCAGCGCCGCCAACCGGCAGTTCGGTATCGGGGACCTGCGTCCCAGTAACTGGTTTCGCCCCTTCGGCAACGTCGAGCCGCGCGACCCTTTTTCCATCATCAAGCTTTGGGTGCAAGCGCAGCCAGGTTCGAATCTGGTTGGCCCGCCCCGAAGCGGTTGGATCGGAATGCTGGCAGCTGATCCACGCTGTGTCCCAGCCGCGGCGTGACAGTCGTTTGACCCGTGCGCTGAGCGGGCTTCGGCGACATCGCGCCGCAGATGTTATCCCTCAACGGAAATGTGGCCGGTAACATCGCGTGATCATTTGAACTCGGTTCCCCGCTTATTGTCTTCGTGACATGAGCTGGTCTCGCAGGGCTGCGAGGGGTGAATCGCCCGTCTGGTGTGTCGGCGATCCAGTAAGTCCAGCCGTTGGTTGATCCGCCTGCAGCGGTATCGCTGGCGCCGGATGGGGTGTCGTAGATTTCGTCGGTGTAGGCGATCTTTCCGTCGGGCAGGACGGTGGAGATTGTCTCCAGATTGCTCTGCGCTGGCGTTAGGAGGGTGCCTGGAGGGAGTAGGTCGGCGGCGATCAGGTCCGCCGCGGTGATGCCGTAGGGGGTTCGGCTTTGGCCTCGATTGATAGGACCGCTGCCTGCTGCAGGGTAGACGGGGGCGTAGCTGTGTTCGGTGAGTTTGGCGTAGGCGTCGCGGACGACTTGTGCCATGAGTTTGCGGCGCTCGTCGAGGAATTGTGGATAGGTCATGTTCTGCCAGCCGCTGGGTAGGGCATGCCAGGCCCGCCTGGACGTAGGCAGCGACGATGTAGGTGGCGTGCCGGTCCAGCGAGGTGCGGGCACGGTCATAGCGCATCGTGGTGCGCGGATCAGCATGAGAGGCAGCTTCCTGGACGTCTCGCAGTGGGACCCCGGCGTCCAGCGCGGCGGTGATGAATGCGTGGCGCAGGGTGTGCGGCCCCACCGACTTGGTGATCCCGGCCCGGCGGGCGGTGCCTCGGACGATCCGGCCCGCGCCGTGGCGGTCCAGCCGCCGGCCATCCGGAGCCAGGAAGATCGGGCCTTCGGTGCGCTCGCCGGTGGCCAGGTCGATCGCCCGGGCAGTGCGCGGCGCGAGCGGGATGGTGACGACCTTGCCGCCCTTCCGGGTGATCACCAGAGTGCGGTGCCCGCGCTCCACGCCCAGGGCCTCGATGTCAGCGCCGGTCGCTTCGGAGACCCGCAGCCCGTTGAGGGCGAGCAGGGAGATAAGCGCATGTTCCGCCGATGGCCGGAGTCCCGCCGCGACCAGGAGGGCGCCAAGCTCGTTGCGGTCCAGCCCTACGGCGTGGGACTCATAGTCCAGCCGCGGCCGGCGCACGTGGGCGGCCGGTGAGTGATCGAGGAACTCTTCCTCAACGGCGTACCGGTAGAACCCGGCCACGGTGCACAGGCGGCGGGGTGATGGTGGCCCGGGCGCGGCCGCGGGCTTCCAGGTCGCGGCCGAAGAACTCGATGTCGGCCCGGCGGGCGCCGAACAGGCGCAGCTGGTGCTGCTGGCACCAGCTCGCGAACTGCCGCAGGTCCAGCTCATAGGCCTGGCGGGTCAGGCCGCTGTACCCGGCGAGGAACCCGGCTAATGCCAGCCGCTCAGTGTTGGTGAATACCGGCGCGATCGGGACTAGCCTCAGTTTCCGGTGATCATGCTCCTTGTCAGGGTGTTCTGCCTGCTGGGAAGGGGTTTAAGGGGCTGTCTGGGCCTATGACCTAACCCTGGGCGCGTGGCGGTCCAGCTGGAAGACCTGGATGAGTTTGTCCTG
>WNGB01009796.1_pt1 | contig 13855 bp, 9 predicted proteins | sample 5400681 | NCBI WGS metagenome assembly WNGB01 (sample SAMN13153367, study PRJNA577476) | soil metagenome | isolation source: 115 cm soil or saprolite under grassland replicate 2 | place: USA:California | collected 2016-06-15 | reverse complement strand
GCGGATCGGACCGGTCGGTGGCGCCGCCGGCCTTCTCGTTCACCCCGGCAGTGATGATCACCAGCGCCGCGTCGGTCAGCGCGTCGTAGTCGCCGGCGCGCACGTCCACTGTCGGGGACAGCGGCGTGGCGTAGCGCATATCAGTGGCGACTCCGTTCGCCCGCTCCATCGTGCGGTCCACGACGACGATCTCCCGGCACATCCCGCCACGCTCGATCAACGACAGCGCCGTGGCCGCCCCGACGGCGCCAACCCCGACCACACCCACCTTCACCGTTGCCCCTCCTTCATGTGATCGAGCGCCGTGATCTCAGCCGCGCCCTGCTGAGCGGTCATCCGTGAGAGCATGCCCTCCACTGTCGCGTCGATGCCTGCGTACGTCTTCCCGGTCAGCGCCCAACCGCGCTACCGGCCAGCAGGAATCCTGCTGCTCGTTGGCTGGCCACCGACGCGCAGTCTGGACCCATCAGACGCTCGTGTTCGGGTCGCGGGGTCGGGGCGGGCTGGTTGAGGGGGTGAGACCGCCGCCGGGTCAATTCTGCGATGGCCATCAGCAGCGCCAGCAACATGAGCCCGGCGGCGCACAGCAGTGCGTCGGACACCGCCGCCGGGTAGTCCCGGCCTGTGCGGGTGAGCACCTGGTAGTAGATCGTGGCCAGTACCGCGGTGCCGATCGCCGCGCCGATCCGCTGGGCGGTCTGCAGCGCGCCGCCGGCCGCGCCGGCCATCTGCACGGGTACGTGTTGCAGGGTCAGCGTGAGGTTGGGTGAGGTGACCATGCCGCCGCCGAGCCCGGCCACCAGCAGCGGCCCTGCGGTCGCCCACGCCACGGCGTCCGCACCGACGTGCCGCAGCACCAGCGCGGTGGCGAACAGCCCGACCACGGCCGCGGTCAGCCCGGACACGGTCAGCCAGCGCCCCACCCGGGCCACCAGCCGGCCGGCGATCACCGCGGAGGCCGCCGCCCCGAGCGCGAACGGGGTCACGGCCAAACCGGAGCGCAGCGGTGAGTAGTCCAGCCCGTCCTGGAAGAACAGCGCGAACACCAGCCAGATGCCGGTGAAGCCGCTGAAATAGACCAGTCCGATCCCCGATCCGGCGGCGTAGCCAGGGGTGCGCAGCAGCCGCGGGTCCAGCAGCGGCTGCCGGCCCCGACGCACCGTGCGAAGCTCCCACCAGGCGAACGCGGCGAGCAGCAGCACGGCCACCCCGAACAGCCACGACAACCGGCTCAGGCTGCCGGTCTCGGCGTCCACCAGGGGCAGCAGCAGGCTGAGCACACCGCCGCCGAGCAGCAGCGACCCGACCAGGTCCAAGCCGACGCCGCGCGGACCGCCACCACCCGCCGGGGACGGCACGAGCCGGGCGGCGAGCACCAGCGCGAGCAAGCCGATCGGCACGTTGACGTAGAACACCCACCGCCAGCCGTCCGCGCCGGTGAACGCGGCCAGGATCAGCCCGCCGACCACCGGACCGACCGCGGTGGACAGCCCGACGGTGGCGCCGAGCAGGCCGAACGCCCTGCCCCGCTCGGCGCCACGGAACAGGTCCTGGACCAGCCCCGAGTTCTGCGGGATGAGCATGCCGCCCGCGGCGCCCTGCAGCAGCCGGGCGGCGATCAGCAGCCCCATGGTCGGCGCCGCACCGCTCAGCGCGCTGGTCAGCACGAACGCCGACAGGGCGATCAGGAACATTCGGCGCCGGCCGAGCGCGTCGCCGAGCCGGCCGGCCGGCACCAGCGCCAGCCCCATGGCCAGCGCGTAGCCGGACACCACCCACTGCACGGTTCCGGCCGACGCGCCCAGCCCGCGCTCCACCGACGGCAGCGCCACGTTGACGATGCTGACGTCGAGCAGCGCCATGAACGCGGCGACCAGACTGACCGCCAGCGCCCGCCACCGCCTCGGGTCGGCCCCCTCGGGGGGTGGAACCGGCAACGTCGCCCGGCCCCCGGCCGGCGCGGCACGCCGCGGGCTCCCGACAGCCTGTCCGGCCCGCGCCGTACCCGCCAGGGGGGAGTTCATCGCGTTGTCTCCTTTCCCTCGATGTGGCAACTCCGGCACGAACAGCGTCGCGCAACGCCCGGGGCGTGCCATCACCGCCAGCGGCCGTCGTCCATGCTGCTGGCTGGAGTCTCCGGATTGCTGCTGGCGGGTAGCGGTCTCAACGCGGCGCAAGCACCACCCGGGCGAGGTCGTCGGCGACACCGCCGAGCCACACTTCGACATCGACGACCCAGCTGTCGCAGACGCCACTGAGTGTGATGCCGCTGAGTGTCACGTCGCCGCGGCCGGGTGTCGACGGTGTCGGCTCCAGCAGGGTCGCCGCGAGGTCGTCGCAGGCGCGCTCGACGCGCCGGGCGTCGGTGGTCACCGACTCGGCCCACGGGGCCAGTGCACCGGCAGCACACTGCGCAAGCAGGACCTCGGCACCGTGCACAATGTGGTCGCCAGCGACGACCGCGGCCTGCCAGTCCACTGTGGACAACCGCGGGTCGGGGCGCTCGGCCTGGTACATGCCGTAGGACGCTTCGGCGAGCAGCATCGCCTGCCTGGCCCGGTCCAGGGCGCCGTGCGCGGGTGCGGCCCCGGCCAGCGCCGACACCGTCTCGCCCACCGCGTCACCGGCGGCTACCAGGAAATCGGCGGCATCCCGGCGCAGCTCTCCCCCGCCGCCGCGGGGCCACGCGGCGACACCGGCGAGCACCCCGACGGCCGCACCGATGAGCACGTCGACCACCCGCGCCTCGGCCAGCTGCCAGCTGGTCGGGGCGAGCTGGGTGAAGGCCATCGCGAGGAACACCGCGAAGAGCCCCTGCGCCCAGGCCGGCCCGAGCAGGGCACCGACGGCGAAGGCCAGCAGCATCGTCGGCGGCAGCGCGATGGCGTACACCTCGATGTCGGGTCCGACGACGACCAGCAGCACCGCGGCCGCCAGGGCGCCGACGACGGTGCCGGTGACGACCGGTATCAGGGCGGTACGAGTGTCCGCGGCGCGGCTGCGCATCAGGCTGAGGGTGGCGAGCAGCACCCAGAAACCGTGCTGGAGGTCCAGGACGCCGGCGACCAGGCGGGCCGCGGCCAGCGCCAGCGCCACCCGTACCGCGCCCTGGAAGTGGACCGACCGCGGGGTCAGGTGGGCGCGCAGCTGCCGCCACCACAGGACGGGATGGCGCTCGCGCGCGTACCAGAAGCGGCCGGTCGGGTCCGGCACCGCCGTCGGAACCCCACCAGCCAGGCGTACCGCCGTGGCGAGAACCCACACCCCGTCGGCGACGGCCACGGCGAGGGTATCCGCGCGCAGCGCGGCCGGGTCGCCGTCGCCCTGCTGCCGGCGGGCCCGCTGAAACGCCCTGATGGCAGCGGCGAGGGCGTCCGTGTCCGGCGCGGCGCCACCGGCCAGGCAACCGGCGCTGGCCCGGATGGTGGCGATCGCCTCGGTCAGCAGCGCGCCGGCGGAGGGCGTGAGCGGGCTGCGCGGCGCCGGGGTACTACCTGCGGCGGCGGGAACCCGTCCCAGCTCAGACAGCCGGGCCAGCGCGAAGCGCACCGCCCCGGCGGCCTGGCTGCGGGCGCGGTCGCGGCGACCCGGCCCGGCCGGGCGCAGCTGCGGCGGCAGCCGGGACGGCCGCAGCGCCTCGGCGGCCTCCTGCGCCGACCGCTGCGCCGCCACCCCGTCGGCGGTGAACAAGGCCTGCGCGTAGTCGGCCAGCCGCGAGCACGCCCTCACCAGCCGCGGCTCGTACCCCTCGGGCGCGCGGTCGGGCCACGCCAGCAGCTGTGCGAGCGCGAGGAGCAGGGTACCGACGGACACTCCGACCAGCCGGGAGCCGATCGTCGCCGGGGCGTAGGGCGGGAAGCACGGCAGGATGTAGAACAGCTGCAGGCCGGCTGCCAGGCCGACCAGCCGCGGCCCGCCGACGCCGGCGAATGCGACAGCGAAGCCGACCACCAGCATGCCGGCGACCGCCGCCCAGGTGCTCGCCGCGAGCGCCGTGCCCAGCAGGATCAGCAGCGCCGCCACCGGCAGCACCGCGACCATGGTGCGCGCCCGCTGCGCCGCCGAGCCGGGTATATGCGACAGCGCTCCCAACGCGACCGCGCCGAACAGCGCATAGGTCGCCATCACCGGGTCGTGCAGCCCGTACCGGCAGGCGTAGAAACCGACGCAGGCGGCGGCGACGGTCCGGACCGCCTGGCGCACCGCCCGTAGGCCGGGATCGCGACGCGCCAGCCCGGCAGCCACCCTCACCATCCCGCCCATCGCAGGCAGGATCCGCCCGCTCCAGTGATCCTGGTCGCGCGATTTCCGCACGCTCGTGTCACGTTCTCGGACGGCGTGGCGAGGAGCCCGGTTCACAGCGGAAGGACCCGGCCTGACGGGGTCCGTAGATCCAGCTCGCGGAGGGTCGTCCTCCTGGCTGGCTTGCGGATCTGGATCTGACGCATCTCGAGCACCCTCTCGCGTTCTCAGGCCGCGATGAGCGCTCGGACGCGGGTCGGCCGGCGCGGAGGGACGGCCCGACCGTCGGGCAGGAGCTCACCCGTGTCGTCGAACAGGATGACGCCGTTGCACAGCAGGCTCCATCCCTGCTCGGGGTGGGAGGCGATGGCGTGGGCGGCCTTGCGGTCGGGGCGGTCGGCTGGGGGACACGGGGTCTGGTGTGAACACATTGCGCACCTCTGGGTCTGGAGCTGTGAACCTCTACGGGTCTTCGCGTTGCCAAGCTGGATCCGACTCACCCCCAGCCTTCCCTTGACATGACTGAGCCGAATTGAGGGTCGCGACCCGGTACGCCCTTGTCTTCACGGCTAGCGGCCGTTCCGCTTTCCTGTCAGCTGGAAGTCGTCTCAGCCTGCTTGCGGGAGTGGGCCGGTCACGTCAGCGACCGCGGGCGCTACGCCTCGCCTGGACGGCGGGTTGCAGCCGAGCATGGTGTGCTCGCGAGCGGGGTCGTGCGGCGCATCCCGCGCAGCGCCCTGCAGTTGCTGGTGGGGACGCTGCTGTCGAGCTTCGGAACGTTCTGGGCCGTGCACGGACTGGGGGTCGACTGGCCAGGCAGCGGTGGCACGCCGCCGTGGCCGCCGGGACATCAGCGCTGCCCGCCTGGCACTGGGCAACCCAAGCCACCAAAGCTAGGACACCGACGCGCCGCCGGCCCGAACCAGCCGATCAGTGCCCGCTGACCGGAATCCTCTGATTCCTGCTGGCAGGTGGTCGATCTGGGCACTGGCCGCGAAGATTTGAGCGGGCCCGGCGGCGAGGCTGGACAGCATGCGGCGCGAGCCCAGCAGCGAAGGTGGAAGGAGGCGAGGCAAGAACGATGGTGGAGAGGTGATCGTGGGTCACGGATCGAGCGCCGACCACGAACCGAACGTGAAAGATCCAGAGATTGAACGGACATCGCGATGACGATTGTGAACGTCGGCGTGTCCCACCGGATCGCTCCGGCCGATGTGCTCGAGAAGCTCGTCGTGCCGTCCGCGGAGCTGGGCGACGTGTTGGCCCGGCTGCACGCCGTGCCGACCATCGACGAGGTGGTCGTCCTGTCCACCTGCAACCGGGTCGAGGTCTACGCGGCCGCGTCAGGCCCGGTCGAACTGGTGACCCGGGCGGTGGCCGCCCGGGTGGCTGCCCGTGGGCGGATCCCGGTCCACGAGGTCCTGCGGATGGCCCGCATCCACGTCGGCGCTGCGGCCGCCGAGCACCTGTTCTCGGTCGCGTGCGGGCTGGATTCGATGGCCGTCGGTGAGGACCAGATCGTCGCCCAGATCAAGGCTGCCGTCCGGGCCGCCGCCGAGACGGGGACCACCGGTCCCGTCGTCACCGGCCTGATGGACGCCGCACTACGGGTCAGCAAGCGGGCGCGCACCCAGACCACGATCAGCACCGCCGGTATCTCGCTCGTCCGCGCCGGCCTCGACCTCGCCCAGGCGCACCTTGGCGGCCCCGCCACCCGCCATGCGGTTGTTCTGGGGACCGGCAGCGTCGGCAAGCTTGCGGCACGGCTGCTGCGCGAGGCCGGTGTGGCGCGGCTGTCAGTGGCCGGCCGCAGCCAGGTGCGAGTCGCTGAGGTGGCCGCGGCGGTGCACGGCAGGCACCTGCGGGCCGTCGACGTGCCCGCCACGCTCGCCGACGCCGACATCTTGATCACGGCAACCGGGGCCGCCGTACCTGTCGTGCTTGCCGAGCAGGTGCGGGTGGCCAGGGAGTCGACCGCAGGCCGGCCGCTGTTCGTCCTCGACCTGGGCATGCCGCCCAACGTCGAACCCGCCGTTGGGCGGCTGGCCGGCGTCACGCTCGTCGACCTCACCGCACTCGGGCGGCACCTGGCAGACCGCGACGTACCAGACCAGATCCCCCAGGTCCGCGCCATCGTCGCCGCAGAGGCTGCTGCGTACATCGATCGGCAGAACCAAGCAGCCGCGGCGCCCGTCATCGCCGCGATGCACGCACAGATCAGGCAGCTCGCCGACGCCGAACTGGCCCGGCTGCATGACCGGCTCCCGGGCCTCAGCGAAGAGCAACGGGCCGAGACGGCGGCCACCGTCCACCGCATCCTCCGCAAGATCCTGCATCGGCCGACAGTACGGGCCAGGGAGTTCTCCACCGGCCCGAAAGGGCCGGTCTACCTCGAGGCGCTGCAAGAGCTCTTCGACCTCAGTACGGGCGAGGCCAAGGCATGAGCTGTCCGCACCACCGTCCACTGCGGTTGGGCACCCGCGGCAGTCCGCTCGCACTGGCCCAGGCCGGCCGGATCGCCCGGCAGTTGCGTGGGCGGTGCGGCCGGCCGTCCTGGTCACGGTCGCCACGCCGGGGGATGAGTCGACCGCGCCGATCGAACGGCTCGGCACGACCGGGGTGTTCACCACCACCCTGCGCGAGGCGTTGCTGCTCGGCTTCCTGGCCGCGCTCGACGCCGGCTGCAGCGCGCCGGTCGGCGCCTGGGCAGAGCATGCCCGCGACCACGGGAAGACGGTCACTGTGATTTGGCCTGATGGCGCACGCCGCGGTTAATGGCATCACTAGTGCCACCAGTCACATCATGCCGGCCGGCACAGGGGAAGGCAGTAAGGCGTGCCAAGGAGAGAGGTCACCAGAGGCTATTGCTTCTTGCTGGTAGACGCCGCCTTTCCTGCGGTCGGGTAGTACCGCAGCTGGTCCGCATGTTCCCTGGTCCGCAAGCCAGCCACCGTTGAGGTAGGACACCGGCGGCCCTGGCTGTGGCGGCCTGCGCTTGGCCTACCGACGTACCGCGAGATGAGGACGCCTACCGCGACGAGTACAGCAATGCCAGCCAGGACGACGAGTTCACCTTGCAACAGATGCATCAGCTCGGGCATTGACTGTGGCCTCCGGCGGGGTGAGGACATCGGCGGCAGGTGGAGTTTCAGGCAGAGGGTGCTTCGCCCCCGTTGTCCCACGCCTTCTCCTAACGTGAGTCGCGCGGAGCGAAGCACTCTCCGGTCTTGGAGGACAGAGCCGGGCCTGGGCCTTCCGCACGTACGGACAGATGGAAGCGAGGATGCCCGTACGTTTGCTCACCAGGCCCGGCTCTGCCGTCTGGGGGGTACAACAGGGCGGTATTGTGCTCGGCCAGGATTGCTGCCTCACGGGGAAGGCGCCACCACAGACGGCACACAGTCCCTCATGGTTGGTGTTGTTCGTTCAGGACCACGGTGGCCAGCTGGGCGAGGCGCTGCAGTTCGGCGGTCAGGTTGCCAACTGGGTGATGGTCTGTGGCGGCAATCATGGCGTCACCCGCTCACCCAGCAGCTCGAATATCTGCCCCATGGTCAACTGGACACCGTGACGTAGACGCAGGTCGAACATGACATCCGCCACGGGCCGAAGTGTGGTGTCACGCCGCACCCGGTAACGTAGGGCCAGGAGCCGCAGACGCTTGCGGTCGCGGTCGGACAGGCCTTCAAGGGTGGGAGGGGCAGGGGCGGTAATTGGCGCTCGTGGCATAACGGCGAAGCTACGGACGGCCGCGACACCAAGGAACGGACAGGATGTCCGCGTTTGGGCGCACGGGGCGGCAACTAGGACGCCGTGTCCGGGTTTTGGCGCCAGGAACGGATACCGTGTCACCCGGTTGCGGCATATCCTGAGGAGAACGCAAAGATCGTCCGGGAGAGGACCGTGGGACCACCCACCATCGGCGGCCGTATCCGACAACTGCGGCGGGAGCGCAAACCTCGTCTGACGCAGCGGGAGCTGGCGGAGCGGGCGGGCGTCAGCGTTGACCTGATCGCCAAGCTGGAGCAGGGCGTCAAGCAGACGACGCTACTGGTGACGCTGCACAAGATCGCGGCGGCGCTGGACGTGGACGTGTCGGTGCTGCTGAGCCGGCCGACCCGGATCGACGTGGCCGCTGACGACCAGCAGCCCGCCGGCGTACTCGCTATCCGCCGGGCCATCACCGAGGTGCGGGAGGACCACGAGCCGACTTCGCTGGAGGAGCTGGGCCGCTCGACCGGCTACGCTTGGAGTGCCTACTGGACGAACCGCTTTGACCTGCTGGGTGGGCTGCTGCCTGAGCTGATCCCGACGAGTCGGGCGACGGCGCGACAGACGGAATCGGCGGAGGCGTTCGCGCTGCTGTCAGAGGTCTACGGCGTGACCGCCTCGACACTGGTCCACCTCGGGCACCTGGACCTGGCGTACCTGGTGATGGAGCGGGCCCTCGGAGCTGCGGACCGCTCGGGCGACGAGCTGCGGCGGGCGTCGGTGGCCGGTTGGATGAGCTGGCTGATGCTGCATCAGACGGGCGTGGCTGACCAGGCTGAACGGCTGGCGGTGGATACGGCCGAAGCTATCGAGCCGATGCTCGGGCGGGCCCGGCCGGAGCACATCGCGGTCTGGGGTGGGCTGCTGGTGTCCGGGGCGGTGGCGGCAGCCCGGGAGGAGCAGACGGACAAGGCTGACGACTTGCTCAGTCTGGCGGAGGCGGCAGCTACCCGGCTGGATGCCACGGGGTCGGCGATGCGGCGGGACTATGAGACGCCGTTCGGGCTGCCGCAGGTCATCATGCAGGCAGTGGATGTGTCGGTGGTGACGAACCGGCCAGCCCGAGCACTGGACATCGCCAGGCGCATGCCACCGGACGCGGCGCTGCCGTTGGCCGCCAAGGCCCGGCACCTGGCCGACAAGGCCGCCGCGCAGACGGCCCTGGGCCGGGACCGGGAGGCGACAGACACGTTGCTGGCTATAGAGCGGGAGGCCACGCGCTGGATCTCGTACCAACCGTACCCGAGGACAATCGTGCGGGAACTGCTGGAACGCGAGCGGCGGGTGCGGACGCCGAGGCTACGCGGACTAGCGGAGCGGCTGGGAGTGGCGTGAGCGCGGCCATCCGGCTCACGAAGCGTGAGAGACTGTAATGGCATAAATGTTCAGGGCGAGAGACATAAGTGTGCCGAGAACGACAGTGAATCCATATGAAATACGCCTATCAGTACACTTTGCATACAGACAAATCCCTTTAACAATCCTATACCTAGCCATAAAGAACATCAGCGAGATCCTGGCAACCTTGCCGTAGCACATTTCGCGGATCGTGGGAGACTGCACCCGGTTCGGCTACTCGCCAGGGGCCGCATCCGGCCGCCCGCCGCCGGCCATGACCGGAAGCTCGCAGGACACCGTCGTGCCGCGGCCCACCGGGCTGTACACGGAGAACGTCCCGCCCAGGGCCTCGATACGGTCCCTCAGCCCGACCAGACCCGAGCCCCGCACCGGGTCGGCGCCGCCGATGCCGTCGTCACGCACCCGCACCCGGAGCGTGCCGCCGGAGGCCTCCGCGTCCACCTCGACAACCGAAGCACCGGCGTGCTTCGCGGCGTTGGTCAGCATCTCCGAGACCACGTAGTAGGCGCCCACTTCGACTGGCTCAGGAAGCCGGCGGTCGACCCGCACGTCCATCTCCACCGGGACGGCAGAACGCCGCCCGAGCGCGCGCAGCGCCGGACGCAGCCCCGCCTCGGACAGGATCGCCGGATGGATGCCACGGGAGATCTCCCGCAGCTCGTCGATCACGCCGGTGAGCTCCGCGGCGACATCCGCTAGCTCGGTACGGATCTCGCCACGTTCGGACGATGCCGCCGCTGCCGAACGCAGCCTGAGTGCCAGCGCGACCAGGCGTTGCTGGGCGCCGTCGTGCAGGTCGCGCTCGATCCGCCGGCGGGCCTCGTCCGATGCGGCGACTATCCGCGCCCGGGAGGTCATCAGCTCGGCCCGGCTCTGCGCGTTCGCGACCGCCGTCGCGACCAGGTCGGTGAACTCCGTCATCCGCTGTTCCGTGTCGGGCGGCAGCGGCCCGCGCCCGGACCCGACGGCGATCATTCCCCACAGCCGGCCGTTGACGTGCACCGGCATTCCCACCGCGGACCGCAGCCCCTCGCGGAGATACGGCTCCCCACCCGGGACGTCGCGGTAGTCGTCGACCCGGGCAGCCCGCCCGGTCTGCAGGACGGTCGCGGTCAGCCCGATCGGCGGATAGCCCTTCCAGCGTTCGCCGACCCGCACGTGCGGACCGGTCGTGCCCTCGTTGGCGACGAGCGTTGCCGTTCCGTCGAGCTCATACCTGATCATCCTGGCGGTGCCGTCACCGAAATGCCGCAGAGCCTCCTTGGTCACGGCCGCGAACACCGCCTCGGGCGGTTCGCCCCGCGCGACCAGCATCGCCAAGCGCCGCAGCGCCGACTGGGTGTCGGCGAGCTTGCGCAGTTGCTCCTCGGCCTGGGCGTTGGCGATCGCCGTCGCGGCAAGCTCGGTGAAGTCCGCCATCCGCGACCCGGTGCCGGGCGGGAAGTCCGCCCGCACGGTCGCGGCCAGCGCCACACCCCAGTAGCGCGCCTCCACCACGATGGGCGTGGCGACCGCAGCCCGCAGGCCCAGCTTGCGAGTCAGCTCGCCGTACGGGCCTTTGGCCAGCTGGTCACCGCTCACCCGGGCGGGGCGGCCAGTCCGGAGCGCGCTCGCGGTGACCGTCCCCGGCACCAGCTGGAAGCGGAAGCCAACAGGTACTTCCTCGCGGGTGCGGCCGTACGAGGCCGCGACGACACAGGTCCCTTCGGGCTGCCCGTGCTCTTCGGACGGCTCGCCCGCCGGCCCTGGCCGGTGGCCGCTGGAGAGCTCAACACGGGACACGAACGATGCCTCGGCGCCGAAGAGGCGACCCAGCTCATCGGCGACCGCGCTGAACACGTCGGCCGGCCGGGCACCCCTGGCTACGAGCGTGGCCACCCGCCGCAGCGCCGCCTGCTCATCGGCGAGCTGACTCAGCCGTGCCCCGTCGACTGGGCCACGGCCCGGCCCCGCGTCGACGGCTTTGCCTACATCGTCGCCGGCGTCCGGCGAATTCATAAGGCCGACGGTAGCCCCATGCCCGCCGGGTCGGCAATGCTTGTGTAAGTTCCCAGCCTCAGGCCGACCCGGCGAGATGCGCAGGACGGCTACTCCGGCCAAGCCGACTTCTCGATGACGTCCACGAAGTTGGCCCGCTGATAACCGGGAACAAACCGTTCCAGGACGTCCGCCTTTACGTTGCCGAAGGTGGTTTCCGGCTTCGGGGCGATGCCTTCGGTGAACGCCTGGAGAATGTTGCGCTTGAAGTCCGGCCGGGGGTGCAGGGCGGTGATCTCGGCGCGGTCGGCGTCGCTGATGTCGTGGTACCCGATGCCGAGCACGTCGTATTCGACCCCCGCGGTGACCAGCGCGACCTCGGGTTCCATGAACTGCGGGATACCGGGCGTAGTGTGCAGGGCGATGGCAGTCCAGACCCTGCGGATGCTGTCCTCGGGCACGCCGTGGCCCTGCAGGAAGCGGCGGGCTTCATCGGCGCTGTCCACCTCGAAGCGCCGGCCGCTGCCGCGGAACTGCTCGTTCAGGCCCAGATCGTGGAACATCGCCCCGATGTACAGCAGTTCGGGGTCGAAGCTGAGCCCTCGGTTTCGGCCCTGCACGCTGCCGAACCAGAAGACCCGGCGGGAATGATGGTAGACCAGATCGGTGGTGGACTCGCGCACCAACTCGGTGGCATCACGTGCCAGCTTCGTGTCGGGGACCGTTACCCCAGCCGCGGTCTGTCCGTCGATGAACATCACTGCCTCCTCATGTCGCGTGAAAGGCCGGCGCGCGGCGCGCCGCGCCGCCATCGCTCACGGTCGCGCACCGGGTGGATAGGGGCCCGGCACCGGCCGGCGTCGGGCCCCTCGTCCGTCACGGTGCGATCTGCCGATCAGGAATGTCCGGCGCGGACGCCTTTCTCGACCCGGTCGCCCAGGTCCTTGTCGACGTTGCGCCAGTACTCGAACGCGCGGACCAGCACCTTCTCGCTGACCCCGTTGAGCAGGTGACCGACGATGTTGCTCACCAGGCGGTCCCGGGCCGCGTCATCCAGCACCTTCCGGACCATCGTGCCGGCCTGGCCCCAGTCGTCGTCGTCCTGGCGCAGCGTGTAGGCCGTGCGAACCATCTCGCCGTCGGCCTCCCAGTGCACCTCGGCGGCGCGGCTGGGGTCGGCGACCGGGCCGCCGTAGGAGTTCGGGTTGTACACCGGCTCGGAGGCGTTGCGCACCCGCATTACGCCGTCCTTGGAGTAGCTGTTCACCTCGGCCCTGGGCGCGTTGACCGGGATCTGCTTGTAGTTGACCCCGAGCCGGGCGCGGTGCGCGTCGGCGTAGGAGAACCCGCGGGCCAGCAGCATCTTGTCCGGGGACAGGCCGGTGCCGGGCACCTGGTTGTTCGGCTCGAACGCGGCCTGCTCGATCTCGGCGTGGTAGTCGGTGACGTTGCGGTCGAGCGTGAGCTTGCCCACCTCGTGCAGCGGGTAGTCGCCGTGCGGCCACACCTTGGTCAGGTCGAACGGGTTGAACCGGTAGGTCTTGGCCTCCTCGTACGGCATGATCTGCACCTTCAGCGTCCAGCTCGGGTACTCCCCGCGCTCGAGCGCCGTGTACAGGTCGCGCTGGTGGTAGTCGCCGTCCTTGCCGGCCAGGTCGTCGGCCTCGGCCTGGGTCAGGAACTCGATGCCCTGGTCGCTGATGAAGTGGTACTTCACCCAGAAGATCTCGCCGGCGGCGTTGATCCAGCTGTAGGTGTGGCTGCTGTAGCCGTTCATGTGCCGCCAGGTCCTCGGGATGCCCCGGTCACCCATCAGCCACGTCACCATGTGGGCAGACTCGGGCGAGAGCGTCCAGAAGTCCCACTGCATGTCGTTGTCGCGCAGGTTGGTCGCCAGCCGGCGCTTCTGGGAGCGGATGAAGTTCTGGAACTTGATCCCGTCGCGGATGAAGAAGACCGGGACGTCGTTGCCGACGATGTCGAAGTTGCCCTCGGACGTGTAGAACCTCAGCGCGAACCCGCGCGGGTCGCGCCAGGTGTCGGGGCTGCCCCGCTCGCCGGCGACGGTGGAGAACCGGATCAGCGTGTCGGTCCTGGTGCCCGGCTGGAGCACCGCGGCCCTGGTGTAGGCGCTGACGTCGCCGGTCACCTCGAAGTGGCCGAACGCGCCACCGCCCTTGGCATGCGGCTGCCGCTCCGGGATGCGCTCCCGGTTGAAGTTGGCCATCTGCTCGATGAGATAGAAGTCATTGAGCACAATCGGACCGTCGGGGCCGACGGTGAGCGAGTGCTCGGTACTCGCGACCGGGATGCCGGCATCCGTCGTCGCCGGCTTGGGGTGCGTGCTGGTCATACTTGTGTCTCCTTAGCTTGCTTTTTAACCTGGCTGTAGGTTCTAGCCTTTGACCGTTGTGTCGGTTTTGGTGTTCTTGCCTGGGTCGTGGCGTGGGGCGCGGTGGGCGTTCGTGGAGCCTGGTGGCCGGCCGGGGCCTGGCCGTGAGGGTTT
>WNGB01012280.1_pt1 | contig 13857 bp, 14 predicted proteins | sample 5400681 | NCBI WGS metagenome assembly WNGB01 (sample SAMN13153367, study PRJNA577476) | soil metagenome | isolation source: 115 cm soil or saprolite under grassland replicate 2 | place: USA:California | collected 2016-06-15 | reverse complement strand
AGCAGCCAGCCGCCGGTCGCCAGCGCGAGCCCGGCGGCGACCCCGCCCCACAGCGGCGGGTAGCGGCGGGCCCGCGGCAGCAGCAGGTAGACCGCGATCAGGCCCAGGAGGACCGGCACGAGGATCGGCCAGAAGGTCTCGACGAACCGTCCGATCTCTTCGGTCCGCGAGGGCGGGGCGGTCTGGAGGAACAGCGGGGACATAAACACCTGCATGGCTGGCCTGGCGAGGGGGGGGCGTAAGCCCCCTGATCTCTGCAAACTATCAGGGGGCTTACGCCCCCCCCTCGCCGAGGTCTGGTATCAGCGTTCAGCCGCGGCTACCTTCGAGGCCCTCTGGCGGCGGCTGGCCCGGCGGGGGCGGATCGGAGGCGATGCTGAGCGGACCGCTCCGGGTGCGGACCGGGTCGGTGCCCATCTTGACCGTCTGATCGAAAACGCTCAGCAACTTCTCCTTGTCGAACATCATCTCCTCGCGGCTCAGGCCGGTGAGGTCGTACAGGCTCGTCAGCTCGATGGCGTCACACGGACAGGCCTGCTCGCACATGCCGCAGTAGATACAACGCAGCTCGTCGATGACGAACACCGCCGGGTATTTCTCGCGGTCAGTCCAGTCCGCGGGCGCCGGTGCCGCGACGATGTCAATGCAGCGCGCCGGACAGGCGGTCGAGCACATGTAGCAGGCGACGCACTTGACGCGGCCCTTCTCGTCGCGGTTGAGGCGATGGACGCCGCGATAGTTGGGCGGCATCACCGGCCGCTGCTCGGGAAACTGCACCGTCACCTTCGGGCCGAACATGTGCTTGACGGTCGTTTGCAGCCCTTGCCAGATAGCCGGCAAGTACAGCCTCTCCAGCAGGCCCATGCGCGGCGGCTCGATCCACTTGACGTCGCTCTCGTTGATCGGCATGACTTCGCTTCCGTTTGGAACGAGCCGCTGGGTTTATCCCGGCGGTTTGCACGGCGGGGATAAACCCCGCCGCTCGTCCTGTTTTTACCGCCCCACCATCTCCGCCTCACGCTGGCCCTGCAGCGACGGCCGCCGCGGACGCCCCTGCGGCTCCGGCAGCGCCGCCAGGCAACCCGCCCCCACCAGCAGCACCAGCGACGCCGGCAACAGCAGCCACGGCGTCCAGTTCATTTGCTTCACTATCATCACACACACCAGGTTCGCCAGCGCCAGCGGAATGAACACCTTCCACGCCAGCGCCATCAACTGATCGAAGCGGAAGCGCGGGATCGTCCAGCGAATCAGCATGTAGAAGAAGATGAAGAACGCCATCTTGCCAGCGAACACGATCAGCTTGAGGAACCAGCCGGCATCGGCGGTCGCGATGAAGGGCAAGTGCCAGCCGCCGAAGAACAGGATCACCATCAAAAAGCTCGTGGTGATCATGTGCGTGTACTCGCCGAGGAAGAACATCGCGAACTTCATCGCGCTGTACTCGGTGTGATAGCCGCCGACGAGTTCCTGTTCGGCCTCCGACAGGTCAAAAGGAAGACGATTGCACTCGGCGAAGGAGCTTATCATGAAGAGCAGGAATGCGAGCGGCTGATAGAAGACGTTCCAGCAGTGAGTCCAGTCCTGATCACTGCCAGTCTGCTGCTGGATGATGCGCTCCAGGTTGAGCGAGCCGCTGAGAAGGACGATACCCAGGATCGACATGCCCAGCGGGATCTCGTAGCTGACGATCTGGGCGCTGGAGCGCAGGGCGCCGAGGAAACTGTATTTGTTGTTGCCGGCCCAGCCGCCGAGGATGACGCCGTAGACCGCCAGGCTGGAGATCGCGAACACCCAAACGATACCGATATCCAGGCCCGGCGCGACGACAAACTGATAGGAGTCCTTGTAACGCTTGAACTCGTCCTCGAATTTCGCTCGCGCCGCCTCGTACTGTTTCTTCTGCTCCGGCGCGGTGGCGAGCGCCAGTTTCTCCGGGGGCGGCGGTGCCGGCGCGGTGGCGCCGAACGGCACGACCGCGAAGGCCAGCAGCGCCGTCGAAAGCGCAACCCCCGGCGCCAGGATGTAGAGGAACTTATCGACGTGGTGCGGGACGATCTCCTCCTTGAAAAGGAACTTCAACCCATCCGCGATCGACTGAAACAGGCCGGCCGGGCCGACGCGATTGGGGCCGAGGCGATCCTGAATGTAGGCCGCCACCTTGCGCTCGACGTAGATGAGGAAGGCGGTCGAGCCAAGGATCACGCCGACCACACCGGCAATCGTCAGCAGCGTCGGCAGCAGGTTGAAGTCGTGCATATTATTTCGCGGGCTCCAACCGCACGCCGTATTCGCCGATTTCGCCGGAGGCCAGCGGCGCAAAGTACGCCACCTCTGCGGCCAACTCACTGCGCAGCGTCGGCGCGTGAACCAGGCCACGCCGCTGCATCAGGTCCATGAAAATCTGCCCGTCGGTGCGGCAACTGTGCGACGGCCGCGCGGCCCGGTGGATCGCCTGGGCCAGCCCCGCGTGGTTGACGAAAGTGCCATCCTTCTCGGCGAAACTGCTCGCCGGCAGTACGTATTTCGCCGCGTGGCTGACCGCCGACGGCAGCAAATCCTGCACGATCAGCAGCGGGATCGACCGCAGCGCCTCGATCTGCTCGCCCTTCATCCAGGCGCCCGCCCGCGGCGAGTAGCCCGCCGTGAGGTACAACGCCTTCAACTCGCCAGCCGCCTTGACGATTTCGTCGAAGCCGATCACCTCCCCCTGGAAGTGTTTCAACACCTCCTCAACGCCGCGCCGGTTGGGGCACTTTTCGGCGCGAATGGTGAACTTGACCGGCTGCAGCGGCCGGCCACGTCGATCCTTCGGGTAAGTGTCGTCCTCGCCGAGGACGGGAATCGGTCCGAGCGCCAGCCGCGCCTGCGGTGACAGCCCCTTGACATAGCTTGCCAGCAGATACACCTCTTCGCAGGTCAAAAAAGGCGACAATACCGCGGCGACCGCACCGCCATCCTTGGCCGCCTCGGCCAACTCGCGCCGCAGGGTGGGCAAGACTTCTTCCCAGGCCGCCGGCACCTGTCGCTCGGAGGGGCGCTGGCTCGCGGGCGCATTCAGGGTGCCGTCAATGTCCTCCTCCGGGGTCGCGTTCAGCGTTCCGTCAATGTCCTCTTCTGCGGACGATGCGGCAACCTGCTCCTTGCGGCGGACCAGCGGCCGCAGAATACGCTCACGCGAGTTGATGTACGGATAGTCGAAGCGCCCCTCATCGCACATGAAGTAACCCTGCGCCTCGGAGTTCTCGCGTGGCCTCAACCGATAAACGATATCCTTATTGGCATCGACGTAGATACTGCAGCCGGTGCTGCAGTCCGGGCAGACGCTCTTGTGCTCCTTGAGGAACCAGACCCGTTGCGTGTAGAGGAAGTCCTTGCTGCACAGGGCGCCGACGGGGCACAGATCGACGACGTTGCCGGCGAGTTTGTTGTCGCACGGTTCGCCGGGGAAGACGTCGATCTCGGAGTGGTCGCCGCGATTGATGACCTGCAGTTCGGCGGTGCCGCTGATCTCGCGCGTGAAGCGGACGCAGCGCGAGCACATGATGCAGCGATCGGCGAACAGGGTGATGTGTTCGCCGATGTGCGGCTTGTTGGGCGGGGTGTTCTTCGCCTCGATCATGCGGCTGGTCGAGCGGCCGAAGCGATAACTGAAGTCCTGCAGCATGCACTCGCCGGCCTTGTCGCACACGGGGCAGTCGAGGGGGTGGTTGATGAGCAGCGCTTCGAGAGTCTGCTCCTGGGCGTGCTTGGCCCTGGGACTGTTGGTGACGATGACGGTGCCGTCCTTGGCAGGCGTCTGGCAGGCGGGCACGACGCGCGGCTGCATGGCGACGGAGCCGTCCGGCTTTTTCTCGCCGGCCTCGACCAGGCACATGCGGCAACTGGCGACGACGGTCAGCGCCGGATGCCAGCAGTAGCGCGGGATGAACACCCCCGCTTTCTCGGCGGCCTGGATGAGATTGAGCTTCTCGTTGCCGATATCGACGGGCTTGTCGTTGACGAAAACCGTGGCCATATTTCAGTCCCTAGTTCTGCTTTATCATCGCCAGCAGTTCTTCGGTCGTGATGTCGCGTGCCGCGCCCCCGGTGTCCACGACCCCGTGCTTGCCGAAGTTGTCCGGGTCGTACTCATAGGCCACAATTCCCGATCTCACATTGAGACGAATCGCGTAGTACTTCTCCTGAATCGCCTGAGCAATCTGCGGGGCCTCACGCTTCAGACTGTTCACGAAATCCTCGAGCTTGGAGGGTGGCCGCACTCCTCCGCCAAACGATTGATAAAACAGGCCGATCTGCCGCAGTTCGTTGAGACGCTCGGTGCGGTTGATCCGGGTGCGGAGGCCGCTGCCCTCCTCGCGGATCTTCTTGCCAATGAGTTGCTCCTCTTGCTTCGGCTCCGGCTTGGGCTGCTCCTGCTTGGGTGGATCCTGCTTGGCCACCTGCTCGCCGGAACCCTTGTTGCGTTCCTTCGTGGGGAGGTTCTGGACGATCACCAGAATAATGACGCCCACGAGCACCGCTCCGCTTAGCCCCAGCAGAAGCAGCAGCAATGCCTTGCTTTCCTTCTTCTTTTTCTTCTTCTTGCGCGGCCGCTCCGCGACCTCGTCTTGCTCCTGACTCGCCTTGGCCGGCGGCGCCGCGACGACCGCTGCGGCCTCGTCTGCATCGTCGGCCGGCACGACCACGACATCCCCGCATTTGGGGCACCTGGCCTTGCGGCCGGCGAGTTCGTCCTTGACCTTCAAATGGTGCTCGCACGAAGAACAGGAAAAGGAAATCGTCATGGCACACCTCGTGGGTGAAACCAGTTGCTCCCTCGGCACTGTGCGACCGGCTCAATGAGCGCCGGCGAGCGCCAGCCCCTTTGCCTCGCTCCTCTGTCCGCTCCGGATCCACTCCTCCAACTCGCCCCGGAACTTCTGAACGATGTTCTTGACCGGCCAGCCCGCGCCGTCGCCCAGGCCGCAGATCGTCGTCCCCGGCATGATGCCGATGGACTTCGCGATCTCATCGAGGATCGCCAGGTCTGCGATGCGGCCCTGCCCTTGCCTCATGCGGTCGGCAATCTTCATCATCCAGCCCGTACCTTCGCGACAGGGCGTACACTGACCGCACGACTCATGAGCGAAAAAGCGACAAATGTTATACAGAACATCAACAATAGGCACCGTCTCGTCGATGACCGTGACCGCGGCGGTGCCCAGGCCGAGGCAACCAACCTTGCCGGGGCCGTTGAAGTCGAGCGGCGTATCGAACTCGGCCTCGGTCATCAGCCCCATGCTGATGCCCCCGGGAATGCACGCCTTCGCCTTGCGCCCCTTCCAGACGCCGCCGCCGTGCTTGTCGATCAGTTCGCGTGCCGTGACACCCAAGGGCAACTCGACGCAGCACGGCCGGTTCACATGGCCGCTGAGGCAGTAGAGCTTGGGACCGTAGCTGCCGGCGTCGCGCGGGTTCTTCGGGTCGGGCGGGACACCCAGCGACTTAAACCAGTCGGCCCCGCGGTCGATGATATGTGTGACGCAGGCCAGCGTCTCGATGTTGTTCATGACCGTCGGCTTGCGGAAGGCGCCCTCGACGGCGGGGAACGGCGGCTTGATGCGCGGCCAGCCGCGCTTGCCCTCCAGGCTCTCGATCAAACCCGTCTCCTCGCCGCAGATGTACGCGCCCGCGCCGCGGTGCATGTAGACGTCGAGGTGGAAGTCCTTGCCGAGGATGTTGTGGCCCAGGAGGTTGTTCGTGTAGCATTCGTCGATGGCCCGCTGCATGGCGCGATAGCCGTCGCCATATTCGTAGCGGGTGTAGACGTAGGCGGTGCTGGCGCGCGTCGCGTAGGCGGCGAGGAGGATGCCCTCGATGACCTGGTGCGGGTCGTCCTCCATGAGGATGCGATTGTTGAAGGTGCAGGGTTCGCTCTCGTCGGCGTTGACGCAGAGGTAGATCGGGCCGGGATGGTTCGGCGGGAGGAAGCCCCACTTGACGCCGCTGGGGAAGCCGGCGCCGCCGCGGCCGCGCAAGCCCGACGCCTTGACGGCATCTGTTACCTGGGCCGGCGACATCTCGTGGAGCGCCTTCGCCAGGGCGCGATAGCCACCATCGGCGCGGTAGGCGTCGAGGGCCGGAGACGCCTTGTTCAGGATGCGGCGGAGCAGGACGGGTTCAAATTCGGCCATGGGTCAGCGTCGCCTCTTCAGAACAGGGTGATCCTCCTTGCGAACGAGTTGCTTTTCTCCGCTCGGCAGGAACTTGAATCCGACAATACTCTCGTCCCACCCCATCGCCCGCTCGATACGGTGAATCAACTCGTCGAAGGTGCTTCGTGCATATTCCTCACCGGTCAGCACCAATATCGGATCCGTGTATCGCTGTCCCACTTTCTCGGCCCGGTCTTCTCGGATGATGAGAACCGCCCGGTCGAACGGCGCCTCTCCGGTTTCAGGGTCATACTCCATCACGACCGGCGGGAGGAAATCGGCATAAGGATCCCCCTCGGGATAAGAACTCGGATGCCCGATGTGGGCCGGAACTGCCTGCGCGAACACTTTGATGAACTCTTCATCAAAGTGGTAGCGGCGCGGCAGTGCGATCTCCCAAAGTGTGGCGTAGATGCTCATGGAACTCCCCTCAACTCCGTGAGTAATCCTTCCACTTTATCCGGCGTCACGTCTCGCCGGCCCACGTCGTTGATCATCACCGCCGGCGCCCCCTCGCACTGGCCCAGGCATTCCGCGAACTCAACCGTGATCTTGCCGTCCGCCGATGTCCCGCCCGGCTTCACGCCGAGTTTGCCGCAGATGTCCGCCAGCAACTCCTCGCCGCCGCGCAGCGCGCACGCCAGGCTGCGGCAGACCCACAGGCGCGTGCGGCCGAGTGGTTGCTCCTCCTCGCGGAAGAAGCCGTAGAAGGTCATCGTGTCGTGGACCTCGGCGGGGCTGAGGTCCAGAATATCCGCAATCTCGCGAATCGCCGCCCGCGGCACGCAACGCAACTCGTCCTGCACGATGTGCAGCGCGGGCAGCGTCACTGCCTGCTTGCTCGGGTAGCGCGGCAGGTACGCCTCGATCTTTTTGCGGATGTCCTCGCTCAGCGCGCTCATCGGTCCAACTCCGCGGCGATGATGTTCAGGCTCCCCAGCACGGCCACCACGTCGCTCAACTGATGGCCGACGATCAGCTCGGGAAACAGCCGGAAATGAATGTACGACGGCGGCCGTGTCCGTGCCCGGTACGGCACCCCCGTGCCGTCCGCCACGACGTAAAACCCCAGTTCGCCGTTGGCCGACTCGGTCGCTCCGTAAACCTCCTCGTGCGGCGTCTCCCACTGGCGATTGCGCATCACCAGCTCAAAATGCTGAATCAGGCTCTCAATACTCCGATATGTCGCCAGCTGGTCCGGCAGCACCGCCTTGCTGTTGCCATCGACGTTCACCGGTCCAGCGGGTAAATTCTCGATCACCTGCTTGCAGATCTCCACGCTTTGCAGCATCTCCTCCATGCGCACGAGGTAGCGCGCGTAGCAGTCGCCCTCCGTGGCGCACACCACCTTGAAATCGAATTGCTTGTAGCTCAGATACGGCTCATCCTTGCGCAAGTCGCGCACCACGCCGCTCGCACGGGCCACCGGCCCTGTGGCGCTCCAGTTGATCGCGTCCTCCTTCGATAGCACGCCGATGCCCCGGGTGCGCTCGATGAAAATGCGATTGCGATTGAGCAGCCGCGTGACGTCGGCGTGCGCCTTCGGGAAGCCCTTGATGAAGTCACGCACCATCTCGATGAACTTGTCATCAACGTCGGACATCAGTCCGCCGACGCGCGTGTAACTCGGATGGAAACGCTGCCCCGAAGCCCGCTCGAAAATGTCGTACAGTTTCTCGCGCTGGTAGAAGCCGTACAGGAACGCGGTGAAGGCGCCGAGGTCAAGTGCGGCGGCGCCGACGCACAGCAGATGGTCGCTGATGCGGGAGAGTTCGGCGAGCAGCGTGCGCAAGTACTGGCAGCGCGGCGTCAGCTCGATGCCCATGAGCTTCTCGACCGCGTGATGCCAGGCGACCTCGTTGGCGATCGGCGAAATATAGTTCATCCGATCGACGATGGTGACGTACTGGTTGTAGTCGAGATCTTCGCCGAGTTTCTCGAAGCCGCTATGCAGATAGCCAATGTCCGGAACCGCCTTGATGACCGTTTCGCCGTCGAGGGTGAGGATGAGGCGCAGCGTTGTGTGCGTGGCGGGGTGCTGCGGCCCGAAGTTGAGCGTCCACTGATACTCCTTGTCCTCGTCGGCGGGGGCAGGGGTTTGCAGCAGTTCCAGGGGCATGTTAGCCTCCAAGGCAAAAGGAAAAAGGAAAAAAGAGAGGAGCTTTTTGTCTTACTTTTGCCTTTTTCCTTTTGCCTTTTAACTTTCAGCCCGGGTGATTACCGGGAAGTTGTGCCGTTCGCCGCGGCCCCGCAAGGGGTAATCCTTGCGCAGCGGGTAACTCGTGAACTCCTCCGGCATCAGAATGCGGCGCAGGTCGGGGTGGCCCTCGAAGACGATGCCGTACATGTCGTAGACCTCGCGCTCCAGCCAGTCAGCGCCGCGCCAGAGAGGAAATGCCGACGGCAGCGTCAACTCCGGCTCGTTCAGGTATGTCTTGACGACAACGCGCTCGCCGGTCGTCGTGTTCAGGAGGACGTACACGACGCCGAAGCGGTCCCTGGCCTCGGGATATTTCAGATAATCGACCGCGGTCATCTCCGCGAGCATGTCGAAGCCGCAGACGTTCTTGAGGCATTCCAGGAATGCATAAACACGATCCGGCTTGACGATGATGCGGCGGTTGTCGCGAAACGTCGCGGTCGTGAAGCTGTCGGCGCCAAAGCGCTCTTGCAGCACCGTTTCGTACGTTGCGGCCATGCGTGCCCCCCATCCTACTCCCCCTCTCCGTTTCGGGGAGGGGGTTGGGGGGAGGGGTTTCGCGAGGCAAATGCCGCTTGGCTTTACCCCTCCCCCCAACCCCCTCCCCGAAACGGAGAGGGGGAGAAAGAAGTCTACTCACGTCCCGTCCCGCAACCGCGTTGAGGTCGCGAAGTCGCCCGGCGCCGCTATCGCATCGGTCGGGATCCCCACCACGGGCAGCGGTCCCTCATGCTGTGTGCGGCGGGCGAATTCCTTCCCACTCAGTGTCCCCGTCTTGCGAATCTTCTCCTGCAAGTCGATCACCGACTGAATCAATTGCTCTGGCCGCGGCGGACAGCCGGGAACGTAGATGTCCACTGGGATGAAACGATCAACCCCTTGTACGACCGCGTAAGTGTCGAAGACGCCGCCGCTCGAAGCGCACGCGCCCATCGAAATGCACCATTTCGGCTCGGGCATCTGCAGCCAGATGCGCTGCAGCACCGGCAGCATCTTCATGACGACGCGGCCGGCCACGATCATCAGGTCGCACTGCCGCGGACTGAAGCGCATCACCTCGGCGCCGAAGCGGGCGATGTCGTGCCGCGATGCGCCGGTCGCCATCAATTCGATGCCGCAACACGCCGTCGCGAAGGGCATCGGCCACAGGCTGTTGGCCCGCACCCAGTTCGCCAGGTGGTCGAGTCTGCTCAGCGCGACCCCTTCGGGGAGGTTCAGCGCCATCGGAACACCCCTTTCCGCCAGTCGTAGACGTAGGCGATCACCAGCAGCCCCAGGAAGATCAGCACCGACCAGAACACCGGCCCGCTGAACTCCGCCGGCAGGCCGAGCGCCTCCGAGTAGGCGATGACCGCCCACGGATAGAGGAAGAGCAACTCGACGTCGAACACCAGGAACATGATGGCGATCAGATAGAACTTGACGTCGAAGTGCTGCCGGGCGTCGCCGACCGGATCCATGCCCGATTCGTAGGGCATCAACTTGACGGGTGTGTCGCGCCGCGGGCCGATCGTGTGCGCCGCGATCAAGGTAACCGCGGCGAAGCCCAGCACCACCACCAGATACAGGAAGATGGGATAGTAAGCGCTCAAGTCGAACGCGGGCTCGACGGTCGGCACGATCTCCTCCTGTCTTGCCCTCCTGTCAGCCCGAGCGCCAGCGAGGGACCATGCTACCCCTCGCTGGCGCTCGGGCTCTGACAGAATCGCGACTTCGTGACTTTTTTCACGAAGTGGGGCAAAAAGAAACCCGACCTGGGGGTCGAGGTGCGCCTCGTCACTATAGAGAGCCAGGACCGCGGGGCAAGGCCGTGCCGCGACAAGTTCACCTGGAAGATTTGCGACAGCGAGCGGCAGCGCGATACACTGGCCTTCGGGTTCGAGGTGTGGTTCCTGGCATTGCTTCCGGAGAGGAGACCGATCGTGTCAAGCGTGATGACCTCGGCGGACCTGCTGACTGGCCCGGGGGCCTGGCGTGCGGCGACCTGTCCGCCCGTCGCCTCCTCCTGCTATGCTTTGCCCGAGGCGGCCTGGCCGGTTCTCGACGCGGCCCTCGTTCCCCTGCGCCGCGGGTCATGCCCTGTTACGAAGTTGCTCGCGTCGGACGAACTGCGGGCCATTTGTGCTCCGGCCCTGGCGCCGGCCCTCGAAGCGCTGGAGACGGGCTGCGGCTTCGCCATCATCGAGCGCGTTCCTGTCGAGCGTCTGTCCGTGCCCGAAGCGCAAGCGATCTACTGGCTCGTCGGCCAGGTGCTCGGCGTGCCGTTCGAGCAAAACGTGCAGGGCACGCTCCTCTATGATGTGCGGGACACGGGTCAGGATGTGCAGTACGGGGCGCGCTTTTCGGTCACCAACGCCGAGAGCACCTTCCACACCGACAACTCTTTTGGGACCGAAATTCTCGACTATGTCGGCCTGCTCTGCCTGCGCACGGCGCGCTCCGGTGGGTTGAGCCAGATGGTCAGCGCCGTGGCGGTGCATAACGTGCTGCGCGAGCGCGATCCCGACGCCCTCCAGACGCTGTATCAGCCGTTCCACTTCGACCAGCGCGGCGGCGTCCGACCGGGCGAAGCGCCGACGACCGTGGCCCCGGTCTTCGAGCGCCGCGGCGACGAGTTGCTTTGCCGCTACCTGCGTTACTGGATTCACACGGGGCACGAGAAGGCGAACGTGCCGCTGACGCCGGCGCAGCAGCACGCCCTTGATGCGCTGGACGCCGTCGCGGCCGACCCGGCGCTGCGCGTGGAGTTCGCGCTGGCCCCGGGACAGATGTATTTCATCAACAACCGCTGGATCCTGCACAACCGCACCGCCTTCGACGATCACCCCGAGCCGGAACTGCGCCGGCACCTCGTCCGCCTGTGGTTGAAAAAGACGAGCTAACTATTATCCGTCAATGGGTTGCGTTCTTCAGGTAGTGGGGAAGTGAACTGCGATTCACCCTCGGCAACACGAGATTGCTCAGTTGCTTTTGGTGTGCCTGGGGAGGGGTTGGAGGGTGGGGTGTTACGCGAACTGTTACGTTGCGGTCCCAGAACAGCCTGTTCCACCGCTGCATCGAGGTTGGCGTCGTAATTCATCGTGATCGCGATGCTTGAGTGCCGCATGAGTTTCTGCAACAGGGACTTTCTCAAAAGTAGGGTAAATCGTTTCAAGAGGGTAGACAAAAAAGGGGTGAACAGCTGCAATCACGTCGAAGCACTACCAACGACGTCTGGCACTGGATTCACCCCATGAACATCCTACCCCTGCAGCAGTAGGTGGCCAGCGCCCACACCGTTGTCAACGGCCAGCAGGGGGACATCACCCACCAGGCCCGCCAACGCCAACTCACCCGACAAACTCTCTACCGCCAAGCCGACGTCGGCGCACGCGCCCTCGATCCCCGTCCCCAACGCCAGCAACTCGACCAACTCCAACAGCCACGCCGCCTGGCACAACAGCAAGTCCACGACCTCCAGCGTCGCCCGGAATTGTCCGCAGATCAACTGGCCCACTTTGCTTGCACCGCCCAGGCCGAAGGGGTCAGTCTGCCCTGCGCCCGACGTTGGTTGGCGGCGTTCCTGGCTCAGCGCGCCCCGCGTGTGGCCCGTCTGGGCCGCTGGACGCAACCGGCCGGACAACAGGCCGGAGCCTTATTGGCCGTGCTGGACGAACACAGCCGGCCGCTGGTGCGGCAGGCCGCCGCCGCTGCGATCTTCGCGGGCCGCCGACCCCTTCTGATGGTGGTGGAGCCGGAAAGCTTGTGCTGGCCAACGGGCGAACTCGCGGAACAGCGTGCCGGAGCTACCTGGGCCAAATCGTTGGGGCAGTTGCCGTCCCTGGAACAACTCCTCCGCGACGGCGGCACCGGACTTGCCACAGGGGTCGAGTTGGTCAACGCGGCGCGCGTCGCCGCGTCGGCGCCAGCGGTCGCCGACCCAGCGGACCACGTTCATCTACTGCGCGAGGGCGGCCGGGCCTTGCGGCAGTTGCACGGACAGGCGGCGCACGCCTTGGCACGTGCCGAGCAGGCGGATGCCGGCGCGGCGCGTTACCGGCGTCAGGGCCGCAATCGCAGCGGGGTGGCCGCTCGGGCAGCGCGGCGGTGGCGTGCGGCCGCAGCGGTGTTTGGGCGTTGGTCGGCCCAAGACCAAGCCTGGCGGCGGCTGCGCGACGGCTGGCAGCGGTTCACCCCTGGCGGGGCGTTGACTACCCGGGCGCGGGCGGGCGCGATCGTAGCGGCGGCGTTGTCGGCGTTGGACGGGCCGGCGTGGGCGAAGGGGCGGCGGCACATGGTTCGTCCGGAAGTGCTGACCTACCTGGCTCGGGCCCAGGAGAAGTTGGCGGCAGTGCCAGGTGCGGCGGCGGTCAAAGCGTTCTGGGTGCGCGTCGAAGGAGTGCGGCAGCGACCGGCGGCGGTCCAGGGAGAAGGGCCTGGACCGGGGGCACTGCGCGGGGTCCTGCTGGCGGCGGCGGCACGGTTGCGCCTGGGGGGCGCGGCCGTGGCGCAGATGCAGACGGGTAGCCGCGCGGCGTGGCGCAGTGCGTGGCGCGCCAGCAGCCCAGGGGCAGGGTTGACTAGCGTAGTGCGGCTGCACCAGGCACGTCACCGGCTCGTGACGCAGGGGTTGCTGGACCTGAAGCGACGGTACTGGAACAGTCGGCGCTTTCGGACGGGCCAGCGCAGGAAGACACCCTACGAACTGCTGGGGTTGTCGTTGCGGAGGGAAGTTGGTGGAATCTACTCAAACGATCACCGGAACAACTCCGCCAGGAATTGTCCGCCTCGGAAATGGCCGCTTGAGAAAGTCCCACCATCTAACACAGATGGGTACGCTTAACTTGCGTTCGGCGAAGGACTTGAGGGAAGTGGACGCTACAGGACTTGAACCTGTGACCCCCAGCGTGTCGAAAGGCTTAGCCCTCGCCGTCCAAAGCCTTGAAAACCCTTATCAAGAAGGAGTTTACGGCACTTCTCGACCATTTGCAAGGGCAGTTGTACGCTTGCGTGCGGTTGCGAGAAACTGCGGAAATTCCGCGGTTTTGATGTGGTGCGCGGAAGAAGCGCGGAAGAACGGCGGACGTTTTTCCGACGATTCCGCAGAGAGGAGGACAACCCCGCGGAAACGCTGTCGCAATTCGGCGCTCGTGGAGGTCGTCAGGTCCGGTCCTCGGGCCAAAAGGATCGAAACGCCGTCGGGCCGGGTGATGGTGGCGGAGCGGAACTCGCGGCGGTAGACGAGCCGCCAGCAGGAACGCTCTCCGGCACGCACAGGACAGCGTCAGGCGAGCGTGGAGGGCAGGGGCAACTCCCGGGCTTTCTGCACGCGCTGCGGGCGTTTAGAGGCACTAACAGAAAGCGGGTGTGGGTTGAGGCTCAGGGGTCACCCAGAACCGGAAGCAAATGAGGGCCAAGGCGAGATCGCAGAAGGCGTACTTCGTCTCGTTGGTCTTCTCGGTCACGAAGCGCAACTTGCGG
>WNGB01009253.1_pt1 | contig 13859 bp, 15 predicted proteins | sample 5400681 | NCBI WGS metagenome assembly WNGB01 (sample SAMN13153367, study PRJNA577476) | soil metagenome | isolation source: 115 cm soil or saprolite under grassland replicate 2 | place: USA:California | collected 2016-06-15 | reverse complement strand
TCGCGCTGAACAGCCGATGCTCGATCCGGTTCCACTTGGAGGTCCCCGGCGGCAGGTGACACACGGTGATCGCCAGCCAGGTCTCATCGACAAACCGGGCCAGCTCCGTCTTCCACGCCCTGACCCGGTAGCCGTTGGAACCGCCGGCATCGGCACAGACCAGCAGCGCCATGCCCAATGCCCGGGCCGCCGCGGCGAGCAGCAGCCGACGCTGCCGTTCGGTCAGATGCGGCGCGACCAGGGTGAAGGTCGCCGCCAGCACCTCATCCAGATCCACTGGATGAACCTAACCTCGCCTGCTCAACCTGGCAAAGTCCCCGAGCGGGGACCCCAAGGTGCCGGAGTGTGGACGATCCTTGCCAGCCGCGCCAGGGCGGGATCGCCGCCAAGGTCGAAGGCGTCGATGAGGACCCGGAGCGTATTGACACGACGGGCGATTCGATGCTTGCGACGAGGTTGTGAGGTCAGTCACGACTCCAGCCGCTGCTGCGGAGCGGACGATGGTGAAGGCAATCCAACGCGTGCTGGGCCGGGACAGCGGCTACTGGCCGCCGATGAAGGTCAAGGCCAGCTGCGACCGAGCGCCGTCACCTCAGCGGGTGCCGCACGCAGCCGCTGGATCCGCCTGCGCTGAAGCGGCAGAGGACTCCCCGACGGGTCACCTTGGCGAATGACCCCCGCGAAGAGATGTTGGTCAGCTGTCGGCAAGACCGCGGTTCGCATACTGTCAGCAATCCGATCGGCCTGAACCCACCAACAGCGCAGGTCAATGAGGGTGTCCTTGATGCTCTTCATGTGGCGACCCGGCGGAGCCAACACGGTCCGGATGGGCGACGCGCTGAGACCGGTCGAGGTCGAAGCGGACTGTGCGTCGTCGACGATCACGAAGGAGCGTCATTGACATAGAAGATTTCTTCTAGTAGCTTTCCTCTATGCCGAGGGCAACAACTTATACCGCAGATGGTTTGCTCGACGCGGCTGAGCGCTTGGTGGCCACGCGAGGTTGCCGGGCGCTGACGGTGGAGGGCTTGTCGGCCGCGACAGGAGCACCGATCGGATCGATCTACCACCGCTTTGCGTCGCGGTCTGTTCTCGCGGCCGCGTTGTGGATTCGCGCCGTGGGGCGCTTTCAGGAGGGGCTGATCGCCGAGCTGGCCGGGTCAGAACCGATTCCAGCCGGGATCGATGCAGCCCTCTACACCCTCCGCTGGTCGAGGCGCAATCCGCCTGCGGCACAGATGCTCCTGCTCTACCGGGACGTGGACTTCCTGGAGGAGGACTTGCCCGAGCCGTGGCGCCTGCGCGCGGCCGGCTTGAACGCTCCCCTGCTTGCCGCTCTGCGGTCCTACACGGAGCGGCTGTACGGGTCTTCGCGCCAACATGAGGTACGGCGAGTCGGCCTAGCCGTGATCGATATTCCCTACGGCGCCGTCCACCGCCATCTTGCCGTCGGGAAGCCGATTCCGGCCGAGACGGACGCACTGGTAGCACAAGCGGTTGAGGCGCTTCTTTGCCAGGGGGTGTCTGGAGGGTGAATGCTTGGCAGCGCTGTGCGATCACGATCGCTCGGAGTGGAGGTGCGAAGAGGGTCCTGCAGCCCGTGATTGGCCGGACTGTTCTGGCAAAGCGATTCGTCGCTTACGAAACGGCAGAGGCCGCTGTGTCGGCGGCGCAGTCACTGTTGGCTGATTCCGGAATCACCGCATCGTTGTTCTATCTAGGCGAATACATCGATGACCCCATACGGACCGAGGAAACGGTCCGCCAATCTTGCGAGGTCGCTGAGCTGCTCGGGCAGGTTGGTCTCGATGTGCACGTCTCGGTTGATCCCACCGCCATCGGCTACCTGACGAGCGAGCGACTCTGCAAAGACAACGCCGAACGTATTGCGCGGGCGGTCGCCGCCAGCGCGGGCGGTCGCCACTATCTCATGCTTGACATGGAAGACCTCGCGATGCTCGAGCCGACCCTCGATCTTCTCCACCACCTCCGGTCGCGGGAGCTGCCAGCAGCCATTACGCTCCAGGCGCGCCTCCGGAGGACCAGAGATGACCTTGTACCGCTTCTGAAGACCCCAACTTCGGTGCGTCTGGTCAAGGGCGCGTTCCCACTGGGGCCTGAGCATGACTACCAGGACCGAAGAGCGATCACGGGCAACTTCCTTTCGTTGGCTGCCATGATGCTCAGCGCGGAAGCGCGGGAAACCGGCTTCTACCCATCATTCGGTACCCACGACGACGCGATTGGCCGCGAAATCGTCCGTATCGCCGACGCAAACGGCTGGCGGCGGGACGAGTACGAGATCGAATTTCTCTACGGCGTGCGCACTGCATGGCAGCGCGAGCTTCGCCAAGACGGCGTCGCCGTTCGCGTCTACCTGCCCTTCGGAATCGACTGGTGGCCCTACGTCATGCGCAGACTCGGCGAGAACCCCAGAAACCTTCTCCTCCTCACGCGCTGGTGATTCCAGGCAACTTATTGAGGGCGCCGGTGATACTCCGTACGCCGGACACAGGGCCTCGGCAAAGTGCGGGCTTGTCTCGTTGGTGATGATCGGGTGGGTGAGCCGGGTGGAAGTGGAGCAGGCACGGCCGCCGGCGATCATGTGGGTGTCGAATCCCATGACCAGACCGGACCGCCGTGCCTGCCCCCTCATCATCCACCATCCCGGCGGCTACCCAGCGGCCGGGCGCGCCCGCCGCGCTGGCACCCGCCCAGTGCTGCAGCCTGCTGTGGGATCTCGCCCAGCTCACCGACCCCAGACAGCGGCGTGGCCGACGGCATGCGCTGAGCGCAGTGCTGGCCGTGGCGGTCGCTGCGGTGCTGGCCGGCGCCAGGTCGTTGGCCGCGATCGGCGAGTGGGCAGCTGATGCGCCCGGGCCGGTCCTGGCCGCGCTCGGGACCCGCCGCGACCCGTTGACCGGTGCGTGGCGGCCGCCCGCCGAGGCGACCGTCCGCCGCGTGCTGGCCCGCGTCGACCCCGACGCGTTGGACCGCGCCGTCGGCGCCTGGCTGGCCGCCCAGCACCCACCCCCAGCGGCGAACCCTGCGCCACCCGCACCGCCCCACCGGCCGCGTCGGGCGGTCGCGGTCGATGGCAAGACCCTGCGCGGCAGCGGCAACCATCCCAACCCGCCGGTCCACCTGCTCGCGGCGATGGACCACGCCACCGGTGCGGTCCTGCGCCAGACCAACGTGGACCACGCGACCAACGAGATCACCCGGTTCCGGCCGCTCCTGGACCAGCTGGACCTCACCGACACCGTGGTCACTGCCGATGCCCTGCACACCCAGCGCGAGCACGCCGACTGGCTGGTCACCCAAAAGCACGCCGACTACGTCCTGATGGTGAAGGCCAACCAGCCCACCCTGCACCAGCAGCTGCGACGCCTGCCCTGGCCCGACATCCCCGTCGCCGACCACACCCGCGACCGCGGCCACGGCCGCGCCGAGACCCGCCGCCTGCAAGTCACCACCGTCGCCGGCCTCGGCCTGGCCTTCCCCCATGCCACCCAGGCCCTGCGCATCACCCGCCGGGTCCGACCGCTTGGCAGCCGGCGCTGGCGCACCGTGACCGTGTACGCGGTCACCAGCCTCACCGCCGCCCAGGCAAGCCCCGCCCGCCTGGCCGACTACGTACGAGGCCACTGGGGCATCGAGGCGCTGCACCACATCCGCGACGTCACCTTCGCCGAGGACGCCTCCCAGACCCGCACCGGCACCGCGCCCCGCGCCATGGCCAGCCTGCGCAACCTCGCCATCGGCATCCTGCGGCGGCACGGCGACCGCAACATCGCCGCCGCACTGCGCCGCAACGCCCGCGACGCCACCCGCGTCCTGCCCCTGCTCGGCATCACACGCGCATGAGCCCGACACCCCGGCACGTTGCCCGGACCCTGGCTGACCACCTCGATGGGGGCTTGTCGCCTTCCATCCGGCTGTGCGGGAACCTACGATCGCGGTGGCGCAGGCCAAGCTCCCATGCCCGCAGCCTGCGCGACGCGATGGGCCAGCCGTCCGGCGCACGCAGCCGGCGGCCGGGCCGCGCGACGGCGCGGCTGGGGAAGGAGCCGGAGATGGGCGCCGAGGATGAGCAGGCCACCACCTCGCCCCAGGACCCCACCAGCATCCCTCCGCCAGGGTGGTATCCCAACCCACAAGGCGCCTGGGGGTTGCGCTGGTGGGACGGGGCGCGCTGGTCCGACCAGGTGGCGGCGCCCACCACGCCGCCGCGCAAGGACGCTGCCTCGCAGCAGCTCAACATAGCGTTCGGCGTCGAGGTCCCATGCGCGCTGCTCAGCCTCGGGCTCGCGTGGCTTTCTCTCTTTGGGGTTGCGGGATGCTATGGGACTCTCGGCTCGGATCGCCAATGTCAGGTGTGGGGGTGGTCGTGGCTGGTGCTGGTCGCCACCCACCTGGCACTGCTGGTTGCTTGTGGGGCCCTGTTCGTGGTCGGGGTTCGGACGAAGCGGGCTACGCTCAAGCGCTGGGCTGTGATAGTGCTGCCGAGCGGGATTGCGGCAGCATGGACGCTCTTCATAGCGGCCGGCCTCATCGGGAGTTGATGATCACCGCGGCGGTGGATCGCTAGGCAAGCCTCGCGCACGTGGGCTGGGATCGGCGGCTCCCCAAGAGCCCCAAGAGCAGGGTGCAAGCGAGAGGCAGGCAGCGGGATCTCGGCCGGGTGCGGGCTTGTCTTGCGGTGTCGTTCGTCTGAGCCGAGGGAGCTGGACGCCTGCGTGACAACGCCCACGACGCCACCTGCCGATCAGCATCACAAGCCCGCGAACCCGACACTCCGGCACTTTGCCGAGGCCCTGACGCCGGACATTGACGGGACCAGGTCATCGGGAAAGTGTTCAAGCTTGCCTGGAGGTTTGGTCCCGGTGTCATACCGCCCGCGTTCGTCGCTGCCCGCCCACGTGCTGGGCTGGCTGGCCCGCCGTCTCGCCCACCTGATCCCGCCCCGGCCATGGCCGCACCGCACGCTCGTCACCCTCGATCATCGTCGAGAATGCGCCTCTGCGGGCTGACGCTCCGGCAGGCTCAGGTCGTTTCGTCCGGTCTCTGGTGGGCTGCGGTCGCGGTCGTCGCCGGCGACCACCTCCCAGACCTGGTCGAGCGCCTGCCGGGCGATGCCGGCCGCCGCGGTGAGCTGACCGCGGGCCTGGTCCGGGCCAGCACCGCCAGGGCCGGCCTTGGCGTGTGCATTGACGGTCTCGAGGCGGTCACCGATCGCCTCGCGCAGGCGGCTTGCCGAGCGGAGGCACTGTTGGCTGACGGCCAGGGCGGCGAGTTCGGTCTGGGTTGCATGCAGGTCGGTGACCAGGTCGGCCAGCCGGACCAGACCGAACAACGTCACGGCCGTGTTCACCGGGCCGATGAAGGCCAAGGCGGTCCACGACAACGGTACGCCCGGAGCAGCAGGACGCCGACTCGCAGGACCCCTCTTACCGCGACGACCGCACCACACAACATCCATGACGCCGGGGCGCCGACGGTGAGCAGCAGCAGGCCGCCCAGGAGCCCCGACAACCCCGCGACCCAGTCCCCGCGGAAGATGAGAAGGGCAGGTAGGTCAGGACGGCCTGCGCGGCGAGCATCCAGCCTCGGTGGCGGGCCCACACCACCCGGCCGCGCGGGACGGTGTACAGCAGCGGCAGCACGAACAGCGCCGCGGCCACGGCTACGCCGGCCGGCCCGGCCGAGTACCCCGCATAGGCCAACCTCGCGGGCAGGACCAGGCACAGGAACGGCGCGGCGAACGTCCAGGCAAACCGCGGCGCCAGAGCGCCCCGGCGGCCAGAACCGCTCATGCCGCGCCTCCAGATCACTCCCGAACGATTTCTCGTTTGCGAGCAACGGTACGCGAAACCAAACCGGTGACATGCAAAGTCCACACCGGAGAGTGCGAGGCCTACGCCGGATCCTTGACCGGTTCGCGGCAGTCGGCGTGAGGCGGGCCAGCCGCTGCGGCTGGCGGTGGGCGACCTGATCTATCCGCCGATCGTCTCGCCGACCGCCCCGCTGGTGGCGATGACGCTCGGTGTCTTCAAGCCGTCGGGGCGCATCCGCAAGGCGCCGGCGCCGGCATCGTAAGGGTCAGTCGTGCTCGCGGAGGCGGCGCAGCGCGACCACCAGGGTGCGCACGAGCGCGAGCAGCGCCACGACCACGCTGCCAAGGCCGAGCGCCTGGAGCAATTGGCCGGTGTCGGTGTCCAGTCGGGGGTTGGCGCTCATGATGAGCAGACCCGCCGACCAGCCCGGTCGCCGCGGCGGCGACGGCGGCGACCAGCGGCGCGCCGACCTGGCTGGCGAAGCGGCGGTCCCGTTCGCCGGGGAACAGGTGGACGCCGACGGCCAGCTCGTTGCGCTCGACCGCCTCAAGGATCCGGTCCAGGCGGCGCGGCAGCGACAGCAGCAGCGGCCCGAGCGTGGGCAGCAGCGACTCCAGCTGCGTCCGGGTCGAGCTGCCGCCGACCGGGAGCGCCTGCGGCAGCAGCAGCGTCCGCCCGTAGGCCTTTGCCTCCTCCAGCAGGTCCAGGTCCGGGGCGAGCAGCTCGAAGGTCGACTGCAGGGTGGCCAGCGCCCGCAGCGCGCCGCCGACCACCGGCTCCAGCGCCAGGCCGAACTCGCGCAGCACCTCCATCAGGGCGGCGAACAGCTCGCCGCCGAGCGGCATCCCGGGGTTGAGGTGCTGGGCGACCACGTCGCCGAGGGCCCGTTCGAGCAGCGCCGGGTCGGTGTTGCGCTGGGCGATGGTGAGGTGCCGCAGGGCGTCGCGGAGCCGCGCGGCGTCCTGCGCGTCGACGGCGAGCAGGATCTCCTGAAGGGCGCTGCGCTGGCGCCGGTCGAGCCGGCCGATCGAGCCGCAGTCGAACAGCGCGACCTGGCCGTCGCCGGTACCGTCGCCGGTGAGGAACAGATTGCCGGGATGGGGGTCGGCGTGGAAGGTGCCGACGACCAGGATCTGGTCGAGGAAGCAACGCAGCAGGTCCCGAGCGAGGTCACGGCGCCGCTGGGGGTCGAGCGTCGCGGCGGCGTCGGTGAGCGGCACCCCGTCGACCCAGTCCATCACCAGGACCCGCCGGCGCGTCAGGTCGCCGACCGGACGGGGGACCACGAAGCGGGGGTGGCGCGCGACCGCGCCGGCGACGGCCACCAGGTTGCGGGCCTCGGCGGTGAAGTCCAGCTCGCCGGTGACGTTGTCGGCGAACACCCGCACCGACTCCGCCAGCCGCAGCTCGGCCGCCCACTGGGTGCGGCGTTCCAGGCGCGCCGCGAGCCGCCGCAGGATGTCGAGGTCGCGGTGCACGCGCCTGGCCACCTCGGGGCGCTGGACCTTCACGGCGACCTGGCGGCCGTCGGAGAGCGTGGCCCGGTGGACCTGCGCGATCGAGGCGGCCGCGACCGGCTCGGGGTCGAAGCGCGCGAACACTGCCGCCGGCGGGTCGCCGAGCTCCTCGGCGACCACCTGCTCGACCACGGTGACCGGGATTCGCTCGACCTGCTGCTGCAGGATCCGCAGCTCCTCGGCGATCTCGGGCGAGACCAGGTCGGGCCGGGTGGACAGGAACTGGCCGAGCTTGACGTAGACACCGCCGGCGCGCTCCAGCGCCAGCCGCAGCGACCGCCCGGTCGCCCGGCCCCGCGGTTGGGGGGCGCGCCAGCGCCCGAGCCGCGACAGCCCCGAGCGCATGGCGATCGTGGCGATCTCCAGGTTGCGGCGGCCGCGGGCAAACCACTCCGGGATGGCCTTGAGCGGGTTGGTGAGCGGCCGCCGGGTCGGCTCCGGCCGCGAGCGTCCCAGCAGCTCGAAGATGCCCGCCCAGGCCAGCATCGCCAGGAGCCCGAAGATGGTCACCAGCGCCCGCCCGCCGCCGCGGAAGTCCTGGTAGCCGACCGCGGTGAGCGCGAACCCGGCGGTGGCCAGGCCCAGCCAGGCGACCAGCAGCGCCCGCCACCAGCCCAGCCGGATGCCGAGCAGGCGGACCCCGATCAGCGCGACCAGCGCCACGACCGGGAAGAAGATGAGCTGCACCGGGTTCCTGTCTTCTCTAGGGGCCTCGGGTTGCTGTTGTGGCGTGGGTTGGGCGGGGTGGTTTGGTGGCGTAGTCGCCAAGGCCGTGCTCCAGCAGCGCGAACGCGCGCTGGTAGAGGCCGCGGACGTCGGCGGCAAGGCGGCCGAGCTGCTGGTCGGCCAGGACACGTCGGCGGGTGTAATCGATCAGCGCGCGCTGGACGCCGATCAGGGCGTTGGCCGCGATCTGGGGTCGCAGGTCGTCCGGCGGGGCGTCGGTCTCGGCGGCCAGCAGGGCGGCCAGGGCGTCGGCGGTGCCGGCCAGCGCCCGCCGCTCGCGGGCCAGCAGTGCCGGGCTGGCGGCGATCACGCGGTTGACGGTCCGCAGCCGCTCCAGTGCTTGAGGATCACCCGCTTCCACCTGGGCGAGCAGCCCACCGGACTCCAGCAGGGAGTCCCGGAAGGCCGCCAGCAGCGGCTCCCCCTCTGTCCGGGTGCTGATGGCGCCTACCAGCCGGGCCCCGAAGGCCTCCAGCCGGAAGAAGAAGAGGTCTTCCTTGGTGGGGAAGTAGTTGAACACGGTGGCAACGGCGACCTGCGCCTGGCGGGCGACCTCGGCCACCGTCACCTGCTCGAAGCCCCGGTCGGCAAACAGCCGCCAAGCGGTCTCGGCGAGCAGCTGGCGGGTCTGCTCCTTCTTGCGTTCGCGCAGTCCCATCGCCACCTCTAGACGCAACGTAGCACGACTTCTGGTCTTGCTCTATCTTTAGAGTCCATCCAGGAAGTAGGAGGATCGGACGGTGAACGAGACCAAGGAGGTCCGATGACCGCAGGGACCGACGTGCTCGACCTGGTAGGACGCTGGGCCACGGCCGAGCGGGACAACGACGCCGAGGCGCTCGACAAGCTGCTGGCCGGCGACTTCGTCGGCGTGGGGCCACTGGGCTTCGTCCTGGACCGCGACCAGTGGCTGGGCCGCTTCGGCAATGGTCTGGAGAACCGGGCGTTCGCGGTGGAGGACGCGCAGGTGCGCCACTACGGCGTCGCGGCGGTGGTGGTCGGGGTACTGGCCCAGGAGACCAGCTTCCAGGGCAGCGACAACTCCGGCCGGTTCCGGATCACGCTGGTCGCCGTGCGACCCACCGACCGTTGGCTGCTGGCCAACGCCCACATCGGGATGCTGCAGAAGCCCGCCGGCCCACCGCCGTCGTGACGTTGACGGCCGGCCCGGCGGGCGGATGTCGCCAAGGCTGCTACGGGAACTCCTACAGCCAAGGAGCGAGCTGTGAAGATCCGCACCGCACAGGCAACCACCATCGTGCTCTTCGCCCTGGTGATGGGTGTGTTCTGGGGCACCTGGTTCTCCCTGAGCCGCACCATGAACCAGCTGTCGGCCGACACCTTCCTCGCCGTCGGCCACCAGATGATCCACAACCTGGGAGGGCCGATGGCCATCCTCCTACCGCTTGCCCTGCTCAGCGCGCTGATTACGCTGGCGCTGCTATGGCGGGGAGGTCGCGCGGCGGCACTCTGGTGGCTGGCGGCGGGGTTCCTCCTCATGGTCGCAGCGCTGGTCATCACCCTTGTGGTCGAGGTGCCGATCGACAACCAGATCAAGGCCTGGACGGCGGCGACCCTGCCGAGCGACTGGCGGTCGACCCAGGCACGCTGGGAGCTGTTCCACACCATCCGCACCTTCTTGTCGATCGCGGCCGTGGTCGCGGTCACGATCAGCGCCGCGGTGACGGCGCGGCCGAGCCAATCGCCGACGGACGAGGTCGGCGCGCAGGGCCGAGCGGTCGCCGGGGGGCGGTCGGCGTGACGGCTGCTGCGCCTGAGCGGGCGCGGTGGCCGCGGCTGGCCGCTCCCCACACCCACGGCTGCGGTCCCTGCTCCCACGCGGGTATGGCGGCTTCACCGAGGCGACCACCCCGCGACACCTGGTCCTGCCCGCCACCGCCTCGGTCCCGCTGGTGGTGAAGATCCTGGACTCGCCACGGCGTCCCCCGGCGTTCGTCATGGGCGCGCATGAGGGTTGGTGGCCGTGTCGAGGTCATGATGGCCTCCGATCGGTCAGCTCGCCCAGCGCATGCGGGTGGGGTCGACCTTGAGCAACTCCAACAGTCTGGCCTGCAACGGTGGCGGCGTGGGAATGGTCGGGTGTCAGGGCCGCGGGCCGGGTCGAGCCGCGCCCAGGCCAGCGCCTCGAAGACAAGCCGCCCGGTCGGCTTGGCCGGGGCGGCCGACATACAACCCGTTACGCCAACAACCACATCGAGGCCCCACGGCCGCCTGAAAGCACGTCTGCGACCGATGCGCAGACTCAAGCGGGACCGCAGCGCCACGGTGATGATCAAAGGACACGCGTTCATGCAGAACGTCCGGAGAGGGCCCTACGAGCTGGCCGTCGAGCATCGGCCTGCGGGTGGCGGTCGCATTCGGCGAGCTGGCCGCGGCCATCTGACCCGAGACGGCGGGCGAGGCTTCAGCCTGCCACCGTCCGCGCAGACGCAACAGCGCGCGCTTCGATGCCCGCATGGTCGCTGGGAGCTAGCGTAGGTAGAGGGGCACGTGGGCCATGTTGTGGGTGGCCGCGATCGAGATGACGTAACCCACGATCAACAGCAGGCCCGTGTACAGGTGCAGGTTCACGCCGACGCCGAGCGACGGCATCAGCGCGTACGGGTCGTCGTAGTTCTCGCGGAGACCCCGCCGGACCTTGAGCCCCAGCGGTGCAGCAAACAGCGCCAGCACGGCCGGCCGAACCAGGAGTCCGGAGATGGCCCCACCGGCGATCAGCCCGAATGCCACGAACACGGCGGCCTCGTACAACCGGATCACGGCGTGTTTGGACAGCCGGACGGGGAGGGTTCGCTTCCCGGCGGCGGCGTCGCCGGGACGGTCGGGGATCTCGTTCGCGTACAGGACCAGCGTGATCAGGATAGCAACGGGGATCGAGGCGAATCCAGCTTCCCACGTGAACCGCTGGGCCTGCACGTACTGGGCGCCGAGCAGCATGATCGGCCCGAAGCCGGCGCCCACCGCGACCTCGCCGAGCCCCCGGTGGACCAAGCGGAAGGGCGGCGCCGTGTACGCGATGCTGATTGCCACGCCAGAGACTCCGAGCCAGAAGAGCGGCCAGAATCCGCGGTCCACGGCGAGGAAGAGCCCGATCGCGATGGCGGCGGCGTAGAACCCCATTGAGAGCAGCGCCATCTGCCGCCGGGTCATCAGCCCATACAGGATCACGCGCGACCCACCGGAGAACTGTGTCGGGGTGGTGTTGGCGGCGTCGGCGCCGGACATAGTGTCGAACACATCGTTCGCCACGTTGAGCCCGAGGTGCACGAACGCCGCGCCGAACAGTGTGAGCAGGAACAGCCACCAGTGCCACGCGCCGTGGAGCGCCGCGATGGCCGTGCCGAGCCCCACCGGGACGACCGTGGCGGACAGGAACGGCAGGCGGGTGGCCCGAAGGAACAGCCAAACCGGAGAGAGCTTCGGCCGGATGCGCCTGCCCTGCCTGGCGCTGAGCTCCTCGAGGTAGGCGTGCGCGTGGGAGACGGCGAGCTCGGAGTACTGAAAGAAGGGCACCTCCCGTTCGTCCCAGGACTGCGCCCGCCAGGGCCGGAGCTCGTAGCCGCTCGCCGTGCCCGAGAGCGAGCCCCACAGCGACACGTACCGGCGCTCGTCATAGCCCACCGAGGGTCGAGGCCGGATGTGGCTGAAGATGACGTTGACCTCCGGGCCGAGCGGGACGTCGGTGGCCACGACGTCGAGCTCGATCACGCCGCGACTGGGGTCCACCCGATAGGCCGTGGCGACCGACAGCGGATAGCCGTCGTCATCGACGAACGCAATGACCGCGTGTGAGAAACCCTCTTCAATCCGTCGCAGGAGCGTCTCTTCGACCGCGGTGCTCATGCTCGGGTCACCTCGACCATCTGGGGCGGGAGGTCGGTTCGCCCGCCCTGCCACCACAGCGCCCGCCGCGGCTGGATCTCCACAAGCACCCGCTCCCAGAAAAGCGGCAGCGCCACGCGCTTCGCGTAGAACATCTCGACGATCGGCTCCTTCTTCTTCCAGAGCGGGAGGATCCGATGCCACTCCTGGTGGACGTCGCCTTCGAAGAGCCTGGCGTCGCCCTGGATCGTGACCCGGTGGAGGAGCGGATCGCCATGCGTGGCCGTGGGATCGCTGATGGAGATCGACACCTTCGGGTTGGCGCGGATGTGGGCGAGCTTCTTGGAGAACAGGATGCTCGAGTGCACGTACAGCTTCTCGCCGTCATACAGAGGGATCATGGGGTGGGTCACCGGACGACCCCGCTCGTCGATGACGGTGAACTCAGCTACCAGCGCGGCTTCGAGGATCCGTTCGATCTCCTCCGGGAGGGCTCCCACTATGTCCCTTCCGCTCAAGGCCGCCTCATGAAGAGCCGGCCGCTGTTCGTATTCACAGAACGTTCGGAATATACTAAATATTCAGCCCACAGGTCAAAGAGAGGTGAGCCGTGGAGCGGGCCAAGGCGATCTTCGTGGACGGGATCGGGACGGCGGCCGCGACTTCGGGCATCCTGACCCAGCTCCAGGGGAGGATCTTCGCGCTCCTCTACCTGGAGCCACGACCACTGTCGCTCGATCAGGTCGCGGCAGACCTTCAGCAATCCAAGAGCAACGTCTCGGTGAACATCCGAGGCCTGGTCGACTGGCACTTGGTGCGCCGGGTACCGGTGGCCGGCTCGCGCAAGGACCACTACGAGGCCGCGACCGATTTCTGGCGGACGATGCAGGAGATCATGGAGCGACGGTTCCGGTGGAACCTACGTCAGATCATCGCGACGTCGGAGGAGACGCAACGCGCGCTGCGAGCGAGTGGGCGCGCCGACGCGAAGGAGCGGGCCTTCCTTGAGTCCCGGCTGGGCGCCATGCGCTCGTTCGCTGCCGCCGTCGACGCCGGCATCGGCGCCTTTTCGCAGGGAGAGTCCTTCGAGCCCCAGCGCGTTCAAGGCGTCCTGCAGCCGATCCCGATCCGTCCCGGAAGGAGGTGACAACGGCGATGCGGGTCGAGGCCGAAGCCGCTTGGCATCTGGGGATGCTCGTGGATCTGTACGTGCCCGGCGCGAACTTCGTGAACGGCCATGTCGTGGAAGTGAAGCGGGAGGCGGAGGAGGCGCTGTTGCAGCTGCTGTGATGGGCTCGAGCAGGCAGAGCATCGCGATGCGATCTCGACGCCTCAGCCCTTCGCCTCTTGGCCGCTCAGCCTTCGCTGGCTTCTGCTTCCCGGCACCTGATCGTGTACCCGCCGATGCTGCCAGAGATCGGGCGGACCTGGGCGGGCGCTGGGTCGGCAGCCTGGCTGGGCGCCGCGACATGAGACTTCCCCCCGGCCAACACCTCATCGGTGGATTCCCGCGCTTTGGTACCCACCTCGCCCGACCCGCTCCCGCTGTCCCCATCGATCCTGTGATCGAGATCAGCGGCGCCGTGGCCAAATCCCTCGCGCTGCCACTGGCCGCGCTCGCGACGCTTCCACGCCGGGAGCTCACCGCCGACTTCCACTGCGTGGCTGGGTGGTCCGCCACCAACCTGCACTGGGAAGGAGTCGCGTTCGAGACCTTCTATCGCATGATCATCGAGCCGTCGGTTCAACCAGACACACCGGTCACGCATGTCGTCTTTGGTGGTCTGGATGGTTACCGGTCGGTCGTGTCGATCAAGGAGGCCCTGGCTGGGGACCTGCTCATCGCAGAGCGGCTCGATGGCCGGCCGCTCGACGGTGACCATGGCGCGCCGGCCCGACTGGTCAGCCCCAACCAGTACGGCTACGTCAGTACCAA
>WNGB01009246.1_pt1 | contig 13862 bp, 10 predicted proteins | sample 5400681 | NCBI WGS metagenome assembly WNGB01 (sample SAMN13153367, study PRJNA577476) | soil metagenome | isolation source: 115 cm soil or saprolite under grassland replicate 2 | place: USA:California | collected 2016-06-15 | reverse complement strand
CGCTCACCAGGGGGACCTCCCTTTGGTGCGGTGGAGGATCAAATGGGGGGAAACGCGAACCCCCCCGGCGACCCGCCAGGACGCGCGATAGCCTACCTCCAAGCCGGACTGCCAGAAAATCCGTCAAAACACCGTGGCGGCGTGCCTGGCCGGCCGCGCCGTCCGAGCCCCGGGCCCCGGCCGCGCGCGGCGGGCCGGCCGGAGCTCTGGGCGGCCGCGGGCCTCGCCGGGCGGCCAGGCATGCCGGTGCCTGCCGGGGTCGTAGCGGACCTGCAGGATGGCACCGCCGGCGGCCAGGCTGGCCAGGCGCCCATGCACGCCGAGCAGCTCCGCCTTGCCAGCCGTAGCCTCCAGCCAGCGGACCACCAGGTGGATCTCGTCGGCCAGGTGGCGAGGCGGCGGTCCGTCGAACGGCTGGCAGTCCCCGGCGACGGCCAGCAGGCGCTCCACCCCGGCCTGGTCGTCGCCGGCGAGGACCGCCACGCCAGCGAGCTGGCCGCGGCGGACCACGGTCACCTCGCGGCCGGCCGGATGGGGGACGGCAAGGACGATCTCATCGGCGCCGGCCAGCGCGCCGGTCCGGCGCGCCTCCGCCAGGGCACGGGTCAGCGCCTCCAGCCGGTCGCGGGCCGCCGCCTGCTCGTAGCGCTGCTCGGCGGCGTAACCGGCCATGCGCTGGCGCAGCGGCGCCAGCAGCGCCGCGGGGTCGCCGTCCAGGGCGGCCTCCAGGCGTCCGACCAGCGCGGCGTAGACCTCCGGCGGCACCCTGCCGGTGCACGGCCCCAGGCAGCGGCGCAGCTCCAGCAGCGCGCACGGCGAGCCGCCGCCCTTGGCGCCGAGCCTTGCCGTGCAGCGGCGCAGCGGCAGGCGTCCTCGATGGCGGCCTTGACCAGCTCCGCCTGACCGCCCGAAGGGAAGGGGCCGAGGTAGCGGGCGCCATCGGGGAGCACCTTGCGGACCACCGACAGGCGCGGGAAGCGCTCGCGGGTCAGCTTGAGGTACCTCAAGCACACGTTTACCCTATCTGGCTGGACTTTGTCGCTGCTCCGTGGGGTGACTTGACCAGGGCAGAGGCGTACTTGCAAAGTGCAATCAGCATCACAGTCCTGAATCCCTCGCGCTGCTCGAAACTGGCCATCGACTGGCGGCTTTGCTATGGCTCATCGGCTAGCCAGGAAGGTTGGGCCGAGCGGCGGTGAGTGGCCCCAACGGCTGTGTCAGCAGCGCACCGGCTCCGGGACGCCGGGCCAATGGCGGGCGCAGACATGCGGGCACTATCGATCACCGACTTGGCAGCGACCACGTTCAGCACGTCGAGAAGTTCGACGTGGGCAGCTGGTAGCCTCCGAACATGAGCTGGCTTTGGCGCATGCTGCGGGGATCACGCCCGAAGCCATCTGCGCCCGCAAACAGGGCTTCGAGATACAACATTGCTGTACTCGAGGCGTTTCTCGAACACGCCCGCGCGATGGCGGCTTGGCACGAAGCCCGCACCGATGCCTTCGAGCGCAAGGCAAGCACTCTGCTGGGGTTCGTAGCTGTGATCCTTGTTCTCTTGCCGACCCTTCGCACGCCAATCGCGAAGGCGCATGGACCGCAAATGAGAATGTTCCTTGTCGGGCTTGCCATCTTTGCTGCTGTCGTGTTGGCCTTGGCCGCGATGGCAGCTGCGATGGTGCTCAAGCCTCGTGCCTATGCCACGCCGAGTCTCTGGCAGTTGCGTCGAGAGTGGACAGCGTACGTCGAGCAAGCACATCGGACGCCAGAGCAGCTGACCGGCATGCTAGTGGACCAGTTCATCCGAAGGACCGACCCGCAGTCGTCACCACTCGAGACACTACGTGATGACGCAGAAACGCGTGCTCGATGGATGACTTATGCCACCCGCCTCATGCTCGTTGGTGTACTCGCGCTTGCCTTTCTCAGTAGCGCTGTGTTGGTGGAAGGAGGTGTGTGAACATGGGCGACGAGCGGGAGCTGCCCGTGCAAGCCGATCCGCCGTCTCCGCCCTCACCCGAGCCTGAGATTCCAATCGGTGAGTCGGAGTGGGTCCAGAGAGGAGGGCAGCCAGACATCCAGACAGAGCGGAGCTAGCCGCAATCCCGGTCAGTTAGCCGGTTCTGCGGAGTAGGACGATCGCGTCTTGAGGTTGTCGGGTTGGCTGGAGCCAGCTGTGGTAGTGGGCGCGTTGAGGTGGTAGTGCGCATCTTGCGTTTGACCACGCGCGGGAAGGCGCGCGTCATTTCGCATCTGAGATCGGCGAGGGCGCGAAGCCTTCGCGTGCGACACATCCGCCGCCTCGGGTGGGTCACGCTCCGACGAAGACGAATGGGGCCCAGAAGTAGGGGTCCGTAAACGGCCGGTGTGAACGGCCGTGCTTCGTGAGTTTGTCCGACACACGCACCTCGATGGCCGTCCCGTCTGGTGCGGTCGCGTTGCCCTCGGGCACCGCAGGCCAATCATGGGCAAAGTCGGCGAGCTCTCCTGCGGTGGCCGTCGCAAGCCAACGCTGCGCGTGGCGCAAGGCGCGGGCCGGAGACATCGGCCGTTCTCCCTCCTCTGGGACACCGACGAGGTGAAGCTGGTAGAACCGTGCGGCGACCAGAGCGGCCGAGGGATCGAAGGTCGGCCACAGCGTCCCCACCACACCGGGCGTCCCTGCTTGTAGGAATCCGCCTGGTAGGCCGATGAGCTCGTCAGGCGTCCGCTCATGCTCGCTCACCGCCGTCGAGCAGGCCGAGGCGAAGACCAGACGGCACTCCCCGGCGAACCCCTCTCGAAGAATCCGGCCGAGGGTGAGCCGGGTCCCATTGCCGAGCTGGAGGTGGGAGCCGAGTGGGTCCAGCGGGTCGAACACCGCATGACAGGCAAGGTGTAGGTAGGAGGCGTCCTTGAGGTCGGCGGCCAGTCGGTCCGCCGTCGCCTCATGGCCCACCGAGACACGAGGATCGCGGAAGTGCTGCGCGACCACATACAGCTCGGCCTCAGCGAACGGAAGCGGCGGGGAGGCTGGCAGGGGATTACCGACGCCGGCGAGAGCCGGCGGTCGCCCGCGTCCCTCGGCGAGGCGCTGTCGAGCCTGGTTGAGCACGCGTGCCGAGGGCGCGTAGGAGATATCGAAGAAATCCAGGAGGCAGCGCGTGGTTCCATCCTGATCTGCAAATGGCGCCGCGTGGATCGGCGCAAGCACGAGCGCACCGCAGGGAACCAGCACCACGGCGTCGGCGGCGATGCTCGTCAAGGTCAACCAGAGTGGCATGGCGATGGACTGGCCGACGGTGTGCAGGAGGGCATTCAGATGGGAACGTTCATTCGGCGTGCCGACGGGGAGCGCGAAGGGATTGCCCGGCCCGATGCGTCCTTGTCCGATGAGCGTGAATCGGACTAGCTGCTCTCCTCCTCCGAGTCCCTGTAGGGACTGGACCCGGATCCCGCTGCTCGAGCGCTCGACGATGTGGATGAGGATGCCGGCCGGCCCAGAGCTGACGTATGCCAACGGCGTCCCCTGTCCCGCGGCGGTCTCGATCTCCTCGAAACTAGGTGGCAACAGGAACGACTCGAAACCTTCAATCGTGCGAATGGTCCCGACGGCGTTGCGGAGTCCCTCATACGCCACCCGAGCCTGCTCTCGTAGCGCCTCGGCCGCCTCTGGTGCAGGCTGAACGTCATCCGCGGACCGGTTGAGTTCGATGGCCTCCAGCTCGCGGGCTGCGGCGACCGCCTCCTGGTAGGCGCGGTACGCCTCCGGTGCCTGCCGTTCCACCTGCTGAAGATCCGCGAGGTCACGGGCGAGGGTCAGGCCGAGGCTGCGGGCACGACCACGTTCCAGTGCGATGACCGCGTCGCGTGGCCGGCCCATCATGTGTAGACACGCCGCCGCTTGGGCATGCAGGTCACGCGCCTCCAACAGCTCGAGATCACGTGTCCTGCGGCTCAGCGACGTCGCATACAACTCTTCGCCCGCTTCCAGCGCGGACGCGTAGGCGTCTGCGGCCGCCTCCCAGCGACCGGCCCGTGCACACGCGCTCCCCAGACTCTCGCCCACCTTGAGCCTGGCCAGGGGTCCGCCGTCCTGTAGCACCACGTCGAGCGCCGCCTCGTAATGCCGGATCGCTGCGGCGAGGTCCGGATCGTTGTCGGTGTCGCCGTGCTGCCATCGCCGCCAGTACCGCAGCATCAAGACCGAGCCCAGGTTGACCTGGCAGTCTGCCCATCGCCGGGGGAAGGCCTCGCGGGTAAAGACCGATGAAGCAGCCTCAAGGCACTCGATAGCCCGGTCGAGATCCTCGGCGCCGATGGCGCCGACGCGCTCGGCTCGATCCGAGAGGGCGGCGCCCAGGTTCAATTGCGTGCTGGCCCACTCGATCGGAACCGTCTCGGCGGAGCGGACCTCCAGAGCCGATTCAAAGCATGAGACCGCCCGATCGAAGTGCTCCACACGATTCTCGACCTGGGCGAGCGTCGAGTATGCATTGCCGAGATTGCTCTGGGTCATCGCCCATTCGAGCGGTGCCTCCGCACGGGTGCGGACTTGCAGGGCCAACTCGAAGTGGTGGATGGCGGCTCGGGCATTGGTTGATGGGTCACCGTGGAGCCGCCCACGATGGACAATGGCAAGGTTGTTCTGAAGCGTAGCCCACTGCCATGGCGCCGACTCCCTGGTCTGGATCTCCATGGCCAGGGTGAAGCAGGCGATTGCCCGCTCGAGGTTGTCTACCCGATCACCTCGAATGCGGTCGCGGTAGGCGAGGCCGAGGTTGCCCGTGGCGTTCGCCCACTCCCGGGGGAGCTCGGCCCTGGTGTAGACCTCCAGTGCCGTCTCGAAGTGCTCGATGGCGCGCTCAAGGTTGTCGGCACGGTCACCCCGGATGCGCTCCAGGTAGGCACCTGCCAGTGAGACGTGCGCCTGCGCCCAGTCCCTGGGTGTCTCGTCGCGAGCGAGAACCTCAAGCGCCGCCCGGCAGCAGCCGATCGCCCGCTCGACTTCGGTGGCCCGATTCCCGCGGATCCGCTCGCGGAGCGCACCGCCCAGAGCTACTTGATAGCTGGCCCACGCTCTCGAACGTGGCGAGCTGGCGAGCACTTGCAGGGCTGCGTCGAGGTAGCCGATTGCGCGCTCAACGTTGTCGGCCCGGTCACCCGTCAGCCGATTCGAGAAGGCAATCCCCATGTAGGCGGTGGCATGGGCCCATCGCAGTGGATCCGCCTCCTGGGTGAAGACCTGTAGCGCATTGCTGAAGCAGCCGATCGCTCGCTCGATGCTGCGGCTGCGCTGCTGTTGCCAATGAAGCAGTGTCTCCCCCAAGTCCTGCTGTACGGTGGCCCATTCGTGGGGGAGGCTGTCCTTGCCGTAGACGGTCAGCGTTGCCTCGTAGCTGGCGATGGCCTGGCCCAGGTTCTCCCGCGGGTCTCCTCGGACGCGCTTGACGAGCGCCTCGGCCAACGCCTGCTGGGTCTGTGCCCAATCGTACGGGAGTGTATCGCGGCCAAACACCCGTAGGGCCGCTTGAAAGCAGGCGATTGCCTGCTCCAGATTCTCAGCGTGGTCTCCGCGCTCACGTTCAACCAGCGCCATCCCCAGGTTGTGCTGAACAAGCGCCCAGTCGGTAACGTCCGGCCCGCGCTCGGTGATGACGCGCAGCGCGGCCCGGTAGCAGGCGATTCCTTGCTCGAGGTTCTCGGCTCGGTGGCCGTCGATCCGGTTGCACCAGGCGCGGCCGAGGTTGATCTGCGAGTGTAGCCAAAGGTCAGGAAGCGCCTCCCGGGTGCGGACCTTGAGCGCCGCTTGGTGATGGGCGATGGCGAGTTCCATGTTCTCGGCCCGGTCGCCCTCGATGCGGTCTGTGAACAGGTTCGCGAGATTCGCTTGCACGTCTGCCCATTCCCGAGGGAAGGCGGCCGGGTCGATGACCTCAAGCGCCGCCTGGTAGTGCTTGATCGCCTGTTCTTGGTTGGTCCTGCGATCGCCTCGTACTCTCCCGGTCAAGGCGTGCGCGAGGATGACCTGGGCTGACGCCCACCTGATTCGCGGCCCATGATCCGCGTAGAGGTCGGCGGCGGCCGTGCAAGCAGCGATCGCGCGCTCGAAGTTCTCGGCCCGGGTACCCCGCGGCCGATGCTGCAAGGCGTCCCCGAGGTTAAGGAGCGCGAGGGCCCGCGCTGAGCCAGGCAACGGTCGCTCCAGCGCCGCCTCATAGGAGGCGACCGCCACCTCGACGTTGTCGCCTGGATCGCCGACCAAGCGGTTCCTGTAGTCGTTGCCCAGGTTGCACATGGTCATGGCCCACAGCTCCTGAGATTCCTCGGCTCGGATCCGGAGGGCGGCGGTGTGGCAAGCGATCGCCTGCTCGACGTTGCCGCTGCGGTCACCAACGATTCGCTCGAGGTAGGCGTTGCCCAGGTTGTTCTGCAGCTCGGCCCACCAAGTGGCCTTGGCCACGACCTCCGGCAGGAGCAGAGCCTCCTGGTAGTAGGCGATCGCCCGTTCGAGATTCTCCGAGCGATCCCCGAGCGACCGTTCCAGCAGCGCGTTGGCGAGCAGCCCCTTGACGGCCGCCCGTCGTGTCGGCAAGAGCAGGTCAGGCTCGGCAAGTGCCGACTCGAGACAGGCGATCGCCTCCTCGACGTCGGCGACGTGGTCGCCGGGCATGGACAGGAGACTCCTCCCCAGCTGCACCTGCAGTTCAACCCAGGCATCCGGTTCCGCCTCCCGCGGCACAACCGACAGCGCGACACGGCACAGCTGAGCACGCAATTCGGCCTCTTCGTCCACAGAGAGCCGATGGACCATGGTCAACAGGTCGTGGAGTTTCACCAAAACGGGAGCCGACTCCACGCCGAGTTGGGCGCGAAGCTCGGAGAACGCCGTCGTCACGCCGATCTCGGCGCACCGGCGCAGGAGCGCTCGACGCACCCGCAATGCCCCGACAGCCCTCTCATCGCCACCGGCTTCGGTGTCCGCGATGGACCCCACCAGTTCGTGGTCCGCCTCCGAGCTCAGCAACACCGGATACTGCTCGACCAGCAGTTCGGCGTCCTCCCAGGAGCCTGTGGCCAAGAACGCCGCCACCACAGCGGAGGCCTCTGAGGGTTGATGAGTGGACATGGCGCCAGCTCCCAGCGCGAATAGCAACAATGGCAACAACATGAACAGCGTTCCAACTGTATCGAAATGGACAAGCCGCGCCTAGCCATCGGCTAGCTACTTACCCCTGAAGAAGCCCTGATCAGGGATGCCGAAGGTGGCCGGGTGGCGCGTGCTGGCCAGCACCAACATCCGGCCCGACCGTGGGCTCATCGCGTGACCACCGTCATCCGTTGCAGGTTGTAGGCGAAGATCCCCAGCCCGACCCAGGTCTTGGCGCCGTCCAGGCGCCGTAGCCGCGTGCGCCGCAGGCCGAAGGAGCGCTTGAGCTGGCTGCTGCGGGCCTCGATCCCGACCCGCCAGTTGCGCATCCTGCGGAAGGCTCGGGTCTGCTCCCAGGCGCGGCGGGCCTTGCCCGGCGTGCCGGTGCGGGCCAGCCCGATGCGTGCGACCCCAAGCTCGGCCAGGGCAGCGTCGTTGGCGGCGGTGCCGAACCCGCGATCCCCAACGACCGTTCCGGGTGGCCGGCCGGTCACCGCGATCACCTGGTTGACCGCACCCACCAGCAGGGTGGCGTCAGAGGGGTTGCCCTTGTGGGTCTGGTGGGTGGCGATGAAGCCGCGCTCGCACTCGGCCAGCAGCACGCACCAGACTGCGGCGGCTGCCGGGCGCCAAGACCTGGGTCGGGCTTGGGGTGTTCGCCTACAACCTGCAACGGATGACCGTGGTGGCCGCCGGATGATCCAGCAGCCGGGCGTCCGGCGACGAGTCAACCGCTCGGTCCCACCCGGTATTGAGCCCTGCTGCTCACCGGCCCTATTTCAGGGGCAAGTAGCTAGGCCCGCGTCGGCCGAACGGCCGCGTCCGCCGCGTCGTCGGCGGCCGCACCGACGGACTCGAGGTGAAGACGTGCGAGCTCCGTGCGCGAGCTGATGCCGAGCTTCCGGAAGATGTTGCGGAGGTGGGCGGCGATCGTGCGCGGGCTGAGGAAGAGCTGCGCGGCGACCTCGCGGTTGCTGAGCCCTTGCGCGACGAAGTGTGCGATCTGCAGCTCTTGCTCGGTCAGCTGGTCCCGGGTGTCGGCGACGCGACGACGCGCCGTCTGGCCGCTCGCGCGCAGCTCGACGCGTGCCCGTTCCGCCCACAGTTCGGCCCCGAGTGCCTCGAATCCGTCGAGAGCCGCCCGAAGGTGCTCGCGTGCCTCGCGCGGTCGCCGTGCTCGGCGGAGGAACTCGCCGAAGGCGAGCTCGGTGCGCGCACGCTCGAAGGGGCGCGCCGCCTGGGCGTGCATGTCGAGCGCGGCCTCGAAGAGGCGTTCGGACTCCTCGTCGTCGTCGGCGAGGAGCGCGCGGCCGTGTAAGGCGACGGCGCGTGCCCAGGCGGCGCCGGCGCGCTCCGCCCAGCGCTCGTAGTAGGTAAGCCAGTCGTGCGCGGTCGCGACCTCGCCCGCACGCACGGCTGCCTCGATCCGATCGAGCCCGGCCATGAACACGGCGGTATGGGTGGAGATCTCGCGTGCACGCAGAAATGCTTCTTCCGTGCGCCCGAGCTCGAGCTCGAGCAACGCCAGCGCCCAGTTGGCCAGTGACGCGACGAACGTGAAGCGGCGAGCGGCAGCGAGCTCGTGCCCCTGAGCGGCGAGCGATCGGCATTCGTTCTCCTCTCCGCGATGGGCCGCGATCAGAGCGAGCAGCACGAGCTGGTATGCGACCAGGTCGTGCTGGCCGATCTCGCGTGCGAGCCGGAGGCCCTCGCGCGCGTTCGCGGAGGCTGCAGGCCAGCGGCCTGCCCACATCTCCGTGTGCACCAGGCGCGGAAGTATCGGCGTCAGGAGCCCGAGCGCGCCCGCAGCACGCATATGCGCGGCCGCCAACTGCGCGCTCCGGCGTGCGGCCTCGTCGTCGCCGAGGAATGCCGCGGCCCGTCCGCCGAAGAGGAGCGCAACCCGCCGCGCGTCAAGAGCATCGCTCTCCAGCTCGGCCTCGAGCGACAGCGCCGAGCGCAGGCTCGCGGCCGCACGGGGCAGATCGCCTGCGTAGTGCGCGCCGAGCCCGACGAGGAGCTCCACGAGCGCGCGGGCAAACGGTGTGTCCTCCACGTCGACCTCGCGGGCCAGCTCCGCGATCGTGACGGCCGCCGCGACATCGTCGGCGTAGAAGGCGGCGACGCTGGCGAGGTTGAGCAGCTGGAGGGCCCGCTCACCGTCGACCGACGCCACGGCCGCCGCCGAGCGAACGAGCAACCGGCACGCCTCCGCCGGCACCCCTCCGGTCAGCTCGACGAGACCGAGGTAGCGATCGATGTCCGCACGTTGCAGCGGCTCCGAAGCGAGCGGGCGTGCCCGCTCCAGCAGCATCCGTGTGCGCTCGAGCCGCCCGCCGAACCAGGCGTTTTCGGCGGCAGCGGTGAGCAGCCGCGCGCGCTCGCGTTCGTCCGGTGTGAGCGCGGCGGCCCGTTCGTATGCCAGCGAGGCGGCGACGAAGCCGCTCCGCCGCCGCGCGCGCACGGCCGCCTGCTCGAGCTCCTCCACCACCGCAGGGTCGGGGCCGACGCTCGCCGCCGCCCGGTGCCAGGCGCGTCGATCCGCCTCCGCGTCGCCATCGAGCACGCTCGCCAGTGCGCGATGCACGGCCTGGCGCTTGGAAAGCGGCGCCCCGTGGTAGACGGCGGACCGCACGAGCGGGTGCCGCAGCTCGAGCACCGCGTCGCGGAGGGTCGCCAACTGTGCCGCCTCGGCCGCATCGAGCGCCTCCGCCCCGACGTCCAGCCGGGCTGCTGCGCGCAGCACGGTCGAGAGTTCGCCCGTGTCGTCCGCGGCAGCGACGAGCAGCAGCGTCTGCGTCTCCTCGGGGAGCTCACGCACCCGCGCCAGGAAGGCATGCTCGAGCCGGGCGCTCACGGGCAACGGCGTGAGGAGCGGCTCGCCACCTGCGAGCTGCCCCTCGCTCAGCGTCGAAGGCAGCTCGAGCAAGGCGAGCGGGTGCCCACCCGTCGCCTCGACCAGCCGCGCGCGAGTCTCCGGCGAGAGCGCAATGCCCGCGTGACGATCGAGCAGCGCGGCAGCTGCATCCGCATCGAGCCCGGCGAGCCGTAGCTCGGCCAGCTCGGGTGCATCGAATTCTCGAACTTCTCCTTCCCGGGCGGCGAACAGGAGCACGATCCCCTCGGCTTCGAGCCGCCGTGCCACGAAGACGAGCGCGTCTGCAGAGGCATCGTCCAGCCAGTGCGCGTCGTCGACGAGGCAAAGCAGCGGCCGCTGTTCCGCCGCCTCAGCCAGCACGCTCAGGACGGCCAGGGAAACGAGAAAGCGGTCGTCGCCACGACCCGCTGCCAAGCCCAGCGCTCCTCGGAGGGCATCCGCCTGAGGTTCCGGCACCTTCTCGAGGTGACGCAGGACCGGGCGCAGCAGCTGGTGCAAGCCCGCGAACGGGAGCGCCGACTCCGCCTCGACTCCGGCGCAGGCGAGCACTCGCATGTCGGCCCCTCGCTCGCGAGCGTCCTCCAGCAATGCCGACTTCCCGACCCCTGCCTCACCGCGGATGACGAGGACGCCGCTTCGCGACTCGTGCGCGCCCTCGAGGAGCACGCCGATGCGCGAGCGCTCCGGATCCCTGCCGTACAGCAACACCTCGATCGTAGACCTCCCCCACCGCTCGGGCGGCCATTTGGCCGATGCGATGGCGCATCGACGCACGTCACTGTGACGACACGTTGACACGAATCGAAAACGACAACCCAGGAGGACTCATGGAGACGAGCGGCAACCCGCTGATCACGTCCGCACCACGAAGTGGAGGCGACGTGGTGAATACACCCGATCCCCGGCGCTGGTGGGCGCTTGCGCTCCTCTGCGGCGCCTTTTTCATGGTGGTCCTGGACGCCACGATCGTGCTCGTGGCGCTGCCCTCGATCCAGGCGGACATCGGCTTCTCGGAGCAAGGCCTGCAGTGGGTGCTGAGCGCCTACGCGCTCACCTTCGGCGGCCTGCTCTTGCTCGGAGGACGGGCGGCCGACCTCCTCGGGCGCCGGCGCCTGTTCATGACCGGTGTCCTGTTCTTCACGGCCGCGTCGCTCATGTGCGGGCTCGCCTGGTCGCCGGCGGCGCTCCTTGCGGCCCGCGTGGTCCAGGGCGCCGGCGCCGCGATCATGACCCCGGCCGCCCTCTCGATCATCTCCACGACCTTTCCCGAGGGTTCCGAGCGAAACAAGGCGCTCGGGATCTGGGGCGCGCTCGGCGGCATCGGCGCCACCGCGGCGTGGCTGATCGGCGGCCCGCTCGTCGACGGACCCGGCTGGGAGTGGATCTTCTTCATCAACATCCCCTTCGGCCTCGCCGCGCTCGCGCTGTCGCCCCTGCTCCTGCGCGAGAGCCGGGCCGCGCTGACGCGGCGGAGCTACGACCCCGCCGGGGCGCTGACGATCACGGGTGCGCTCGTTCTGCTCGTCTACGCGCTCGTCGAGGCGCCGGACGTCGGCTGGGGCGACGTGCGGACGATCTTCCTGTTCGCCGGCTCGGCCGTGCTCCTTGCTGCCTTCGCGCTGATCGAGTCGCGCCACCGCGCGCCGCTCGTGCCGCTCCGCTTCCTCCGCTCGCGCACGCTCGTCGGCGCGAACGCGGTGATGCTCCTCATCGGCGCCGTCGCCGTCGGCATGCCGTTCGTCCTCACGCTCTACGGGCAGCAGGTGCTCGGCTACTCGGCCCTCAAGTTCGGGGTCGGCTCGGTCGTGCTCGCGGCTGGGGCAACGGTCGGCGCGATCGTCGGTCAGGCCGCGGTCCTCAGGGCCGGCTTCAGGACGGTCGCCGCGACCGGCATGGCGCTCATGGGCGCGGGGTCGCTCCTGCTCACGCAGGTCTCCGTGAGCGGCAGCTACGTCGGAGACATCTTCTTCGGGCTGCTCGTCTTCGGTCCCGGGGTCGGCCTCGCCTTCGTGCCCGCCACGGTCGCGGCGCTCGCGGGCGTCGCCGAGCGTGAGGCGGGGCTCGCCTCGGGCCTCAGCAACACCGCCTTCCAGATCGGCGCCGCGCTCGGCGTCGCCATCCTCACGACGGTTGCCGTCTCCCGCTCCGATGACTACCTGGCGGCAAACGACGGTGCGAACTCGCTCGTCGTGCTGAACGAGGGCTTCCAGTCCGCCTTCCTGGCCCTCGTCGTGCTGGCCGGGATCGGCATCGCGCTGGCGCTCCTGCTCCTCGGCCGCCCGCGCAGAGCGCCGCAGGAGCGGCTCGAGGCCGTCCCGGTTCCCATCCAGAGCGACTAAGGAGCAGACAGTGCGACGAGTCACGGTGCGGTTCAAGGTCAGCGCCGATCAAGCGGCGACAAACGAACAGGTGGGCGAGTGTGACCACCCGGCCACAGAAAGGAACCAGAGATGATGCTGAAAGACAAGGTTGCAGTGATCTACGGAGCCGGAGGCGCGATCGGCGGTGCTGTCGCACGCGCCTTTGCGCAGGAGGGGGCCGAGCTCTTTCTCATCGGGCGCCTCCGGGCACCGGTCGAAGCGGTCGCCAAGGACATCGTCTCCGCCGGCGGATCCGCCGAGGCCGCGGAAGTCGACGCTCTCGACGAGCAGGCTGTGGACAGGCATCTCCAGTCCATGATCGACAAGGCGGGCCGCGTCGATATCTCGTTCAACGCGGTCGGGATCTCAGACGCGAACGTCCTGGGTGTGGCTCTGGTCGAGCTGGATGTCGAGCAGTTCTCCCTGCCGATCACGAGCTACACGAGGTCGTACTTTCTGACCGCGCGCCTGGCGGCCCGGCGGATGGTTCCGAACAAATCGGGGGTGATCATGACCGTCACCACACTCCACTCGCGGACGGGCCTCCCATTGGTGGGAGGCTACGGTGCGGCGCAGGCCGCAAAGGAGGCACTCACTCGCGATCTATCCGCCGAGCTCGCACCTCAGGGCATTCGGGTGGTCGGTCTGCGGCCACAGGCGATGCCGGAATCGGTCGGATCAAGGAGACGCTTTTTCGAATCTCGCGCCAAGGCATCGGGCATGACCTGGGAACAGTTCCAAGAGTTGCTCGCAAGCAGGACCCATCCGCGACGGCTTATGACGCTCGAGGAGATGGCAAATACGGCGGCCTTCATGGCTTCCGACAAGGCGAGTGGGATGACGGGAACGACCGTCAACCTGACCATGGGCAGCCTGGACGACTAGCGGCTAAGCGACCGAAGCTCAAGCAGGCCGCCGGCTAGCGCAACACCACCGCCCGCCGGAGGAATTCGCGCCTCCGGCGGCCGGCGTCTTGCGGGGCAACGGCGAGGGCTGGTCGAGCCCCGAGATCGCGGGCAGCCTCGCGGGCGGTGCCGCGCTACTGGCGGCCTTCGCCGCGATCGAGCTCCGCTCCAGCAGCACGATGCTCGACCTGCGCCTCTTCCGCGTCCCCGCCTTCGCCGGAGCCTCGATCGCGTCGTTCGCGGTCGCCGCCTCCGTCTTCTCAATGCTCCTCTACATCGTCCTCTACCTCCAGAACGTACTCGGCCACTCCCCGCTCGAGGCAGGACTGCGGCTGCTTCCGATCACCGCGATGGCCTTCGTCTTCTCGCCGCTTGCCGCGCGGCTCTCGGAGCGGGTTCCGCTTTGAGCGCTGATCGGCGTGGGCCTCGCGGTGGCCGGAGTCGGCCTGCTCGTCGCGCGTGGCCTGGATGCCGACTCCGAGTGGACGGCGCTCCTGGGCGGGATGACCCTCATGGGCGCCGGGATCGGCCTCGTCAACCCGACCGTCTCCGAGGCGGCGATCGGCGTCGTCCCCGCTGCGAAAGCAGCGACG
>WNGB01009245.1_pt1 | contig 13865 bp, 8 predicted proteins | sample 5400681 | NCBI WGS metagenome assembly WNGB01 (sample SAMN13153367, study PRJNA577476) | soil metagenome | isolation source: 115 cm soil or saprolite under grassland replicate 2 | place: USA:California | collected 2016-06-15 | reverse complement strand
AAGGAGCTCAAGAAGCTCAAGATGATGAGCCCGATGAGCGCCGAGGCCACGGTGGTGCGCAACTACATCGACTGGATCCTCTCGCTCCCCTGGTACGAGTACACCGAGGACAAGCTCGACATCCCCGAGGCCGAGAGGATCCTCGCCGAGGATCACTATGGCCTGAAGAAGCCGAAGGAGCGGATCATCGAGTACCTCGCGGTGCAGAAGCTCGTCGAAAAGATCCGCGGGCCCATCCTCTGCTTCGTCGGCCCTCCCGGCGTCGGCAAGACGTCACTCGCGAAGTCGATCGCGCGCGCGATGAACCGTCGCTTCGTCCGGATCAGCCTCGGCGGCGTCCGCGACGAGGCCGAGATCCGCGGGCACCGGCGCACCTACATCGGCGCGCTCCCGGGCAAGATCATCCAGTCGCTCAAGAAGGCGGGGTCGGGGAACCCCGTGTTCCTGCTCGACGAGGTGGACAAGATGTCCACCGACTTCCGCGGCGATCCCTCGTCGGCCCTCCTCGAGGTGCTCGATCCGGAGCAGAACTTCAGCTTCGCCGACCACTACCTCGACCTCGACTACGACCTGTCGAAGACCATGTTCATCTGCACGGCGAACACCATGGGCGGGATCCCGCTGCCGCTGCAGGATCGCATGGAGGTCATCCGCATCGCGGGCTACACCGACCTCGAGAAGAGCTCGATCGCCGACCGCTACCTCGTCCCGAAGCAGAAGGAGATGAACGGCCTCGCCGGCGTCGGGGTGACCTTCCGGCGCAGCGCGGTCCGATCGCTCATCCACCGCTACACGAAGGAGGCCGGCGTCCGCTCGCTCGAGCGCGAGATCGGCTCCATCTGCCGGAAGATCGCGAAGGACGTGCTGAAGACCGGCGGCGTGAGCGACCTGAAGAGCTACGAGGTGACCCAGAAGCTCGTCCAGAAGTACCTCGGCCCGTACAAGTACCGGTACGGCACCGCCGAGGAGAAGGACCAGATCGGCGTAACCACCGGCCTCGCCTGGACCGAGCTCGGCGGCGAGCTGCTCACCGTCGAGGCGCAGGTGATGCCCGGCAAGGGCAAGCTCACGATCACCGGCAAGCTCGGCGAGGTGATGCAGGAGTCCGCCCAGGCGGCCATGAGCTACGTGCGGAGCCGCGCCGAGCCGCTCGGGCTCGACAAGCGGTTCCTCGAGAACATCGACATCCACGTCCACGTCCCGGAGGGCGCGATCCCGAAGGACGGGCCGTCCGCGGGCGTCACCATGGCGACGACGCTCGTGTCGGCGCTCTGCCGGATCCCGGTCCGCAAGGACGTGGCGATGACGGGCGAGATCACGCTGCGCGGGCGGGTGCTCCCCATCGGCGGGCTCAAGGAGAAGGTGCTCGCGGCCCACCGCGGCGGAATCAAGAAGATCATCATCCCGAAGGAGAACGCGAAGGACATCCGGGAGATCCCGAAGAAGGTCCGGGCGAAGCTCCAGATCGTCTGCGTCGAGAGCGCGGACGAGGTCCTGCGCGAGGCGCTTCTCCTCGAGCGGCCCGACGACTTCCTGAAGAAGCAGGCCGCCCCGGCGCCGGCCGCGCAGTCCGAGGCAGCAGCGCAAGCCTAGGGGAGCGGTGGAGCGCGAGCATCCCCTCCACGCTCGCGTTCCAAAGCGTGCTCCAGATCGCCCCCCCGCCGACGATCTGCGCGTCTGCTCCGTCCCGAGACAGGAAGAGCCGGAGCGTTCGCGGGTCGCTTGAGCTCCTCTGGCACCTCGATGATCATCGGGCTGCGAGGCGCCCTCTGCAGAGAGAGCCATGAGCCGATCGAGGAAACGAGGTGGCGCGAGACCGGCGACGGCAGGCAGCGTGGTTCCAGGGCGCGAGGCGACCGAGTCGGTCTCGTCCCACGACGCGTTCGTCGTGGTGCTCGTGATCGCGGTCGCGACGGCACTCGCCTACTCGAACACCTTTGACGCCCCGTTCCACTTCGACGACTTCCCGAACATCGTAGAGAACCAGAGCCTGCGAGACCTGAACGGCCAGTGGCCCCCCGGGGGCCGCCGCTGGCTTGGATACCTCTCGTTCGCGCTCAACTACCGCTTCGGCGGGTTGCACGTCTTCGGGTATCACCTCGTCAACCTTCTCATTCACGTCTGCAATGGCCTCCTCGTCTCCTGGCTGACGGCGACGACGCTCCGGACGCCGGCGATGCGGCGCGCAGAGACGGGCCCGCTCGTGCGCAGGTACCTCCCCCTGGTCGCGGGCCTCCTCTTTGCGGTTCATCCCGTCGCGACGCAGGCGGTCACGTACGTCGTGCAGCGATTCACGTCGCTCGCGACGCTCTTCTACCTTCTCTCGGTAGCCCTCTACGCGCAGGCGAGGCTCGCGCTCGAGGCCGATCTCCCGTCGAAGCCACGCGCGGCCTATCTGTACTGCCTGTCGGTGCTGTCCGCAGTCGGTGCGATGGAGACCAAGGAGATCGGTTTCACCCTCCCGTTCGTGGCGGCGGGGTACGACCTTCTGTTCTTCCGCCGCGGGAAGGCGCGGCTTCTGCTGGCGCCTCTCGCACTCACCGCGCTGCTCGTTCCCCTCGGGCTCGTCACGCAGGGCCAGAACCTTGCCGACGTGCTCGGCAACGCGAGCGACCTCGCCGCGGAGACTCAGACGATTCCGAGGTCGGTGTATCTCCTGACGCAGTCGCGCGTGGTGGTCACGTATCTCCGGCTCCTTCTGCTGCCCGTGGGACAGAACCTCGACCCCGACTTTCGCCTTTCAAATTCACCGGCGGACCCGGACGTCCTGTTCGCGCTCGCGATCCTCTTGGCCCTCGCGGCCTGCGCGGTGCTTCTCCTCGTTCGCGCTCGCAAGACGAACCGGGCCGCGGGCGTGCTCGTCTTCTTCGGTGTCGCGTGGTTCTTCGTCACCTTGTCGGTCGAGTCGTCGGTCATCCCGATCCGCGACGTCATCGTCGAGCATCGAGTGTATCTCCCCAGCGCGGGCGCCGCCGTCACCGCCGGCACCGCGCTGCTCTGGGCGATCGAGCGCCTGCGCCTCCGAGTCTCGCTCCCGCTTCAGGCAGGCTTGGCGCTGCTGATCACGGCTGGGCCGCTCGGAACCGCTGCATACGTGCGGAACCTCGTATGGAAGGACGACTTCATTCTTTGGAGCGATGTCGTCGCCAAGAGCCCGCAGAAGGGGCGGCCGCATTTCCAGGTTGGGCTTGCTTACAAATTGAAGGGCCAGATCGACGATGCGATGCGCGAGTACCGCGAGGCGATCCGGCTGGATCCTGCTTACGCCCCCGCGCACAACAACCTGGGCAACGCCCATAAGAAGAAGGGCGAGCTCGATGACGCGATCCGCGAGTACCGAGAGGCGATTCGCGTGGCTCCGGGGTATGCGCGCGCACACTACAATCTCGGCGTCGCCTACCAGGCGAGGGGCCGGATCGATGATGCGATCCGCGAGTACCGGGAAGCGATGCGGCTCGGGTATACCGAAGCCCGAAACCGTCTCGGCGGCATCTCGATGCAGCAGGATCGGGCCGCAGACGCGGTCGAAGAGCCCCGCCGATGAGCACTTCATCCTGTATGGAGGCGCGGCAACCGAAGGTTTTCTCGGGGTTGAAGCCATAAGAATCCGTTCTTGCCGGGACGCGGCCGCGGGATGTACCGACTTCGCCGCGGCGCGTCGTTTACTTAGACCTCACGCGGTTGGTACACGTCGTCCCCCATCACTGGGAGGGAACATGCGCAGCCGCCTGTCCATGTATGCGTGTGCCGTCGCGGTCCTCTTGTCGCGGAACGCGCTCGCCGCCGATGCGTTCCAGCCCGTCGCGAGCTTCCCGACGGAGCGTACCTTCACCGCGGGCATTCGGCTGGCCGACGGACGTGTGCTCGTCACCGGCGGCGGCGACGCGAACGGCAACTGAGTCGCGGACGCCAACGTCTACGATCCCGTGACGGGAGCGTTCGAGACGATCGGTCCAATGGCGGAGGCGCGGAAGCTGCACCAGATGGCGCTTCTCGCGGACGGTCGTGTCCTCATCGTCGGGGGTTACTGCGCCTTCATGAGCAGTACGGCGAGCGCCGAGATCTACGACCCCTCTACCCACACGTTCACGCCGACGGGCTCGATGATCGAAGGGCGTGCACGGTTCACCGCGACGACGCTCGCGGATGGACGGGTCCTCGTCGCCGGGGGAGGCATCGGGGGCCGTGTGACGGCAGAGATCTACGACCCGGCGACGGGCACGTTTGCCTACACCGGGTCCATGTCCGTCCCCCGGGAGGATCACACGGCAACGCTCCTGCCTTCAGGGGGAGTCCTCATCGTGGGGGGCTGGGACAACTTCTTGACCTACATGACCGACCGGCAACTCGAGGTGTTCGACCCTGCGACGGGGACGTTCGGAGTGGTCGGTGCAATGACCGAGGGGCGCGCGGGTCACTCGGCGACGCTCCTCGAGGACGGGACCGTGCTCCTGGCCGGCGGTTTCAACGAGCTTCTGGGATACCTCTATCCGCTCAATACTGCGGACGTGTTCGACCCTCTGTCGGGCATCGTGACGCCGATCGGCCCGATGGGGTCCGGACACCGTTATCACGGGGCCGCGAAGCTCGGCGAAGGCCTCGTGCTCATCGTTGGCGGCTGCTCGTACTATGATGATGGTCCGGCGGAGATCTACGATCCGGTTGCCCGCGGTTTCGCCGTGAGTGCCCAGGATCCGGTCCGACGCAGCGAATCGGTCGTCGCGGTAGGCGTTGGGGCGGCGAGGGCGCTCGTCGCGGGCGCGTCATCGCTCGTCGAGTTGTGGGTCGCGGGCTCGACCGCGCCGTCGGTCGTTTCCACCGCGCCCACGGACGGCGCGATCATCAACCCGGGAAGGTGGATCACCCTGACGATCAGGTTCAGCGAATCGATGTTCGCTGGCACCGATCTCGCCGCGGTCGCGCTCACGTTCCAAACAGGCGATGGCCCGGTTGCGATCCTCGTTCACGCCGACGTTTCGGGCAATGCGCTCGTGCTCACGCCGGCGTCGTCGCTTCCCGCGAACAAGACGTTCTCGGTGACCGTCCCTGCGACCGCTGTTGTAGACGGCGGCGGACACGCGCTCGCTGCGCCGTACACGTTTTCGTTTACCTCTACGAGACGGTGACAGCGAGCGCCGTCGGCGCGCCCAGGTCCGTGGGTGCCGCATTCGGACGTTCCAGGCCGTGACGGCGGTTCGACGTCTTCCGTGCGAGTCGAGGTGCAGGGCCGGCGCACCTCTCGTGCGCTGTGCTCGACTCGGCCCGTGCGCGTGACGCGTTGGCGTGTTCCTCGCATGCGAGGAGCGCATGGCCGGGCTCGACTGGAACCTCGAGGACATCCGCGCGCGCGCGCGCGGCGCGTTCCTCGGGCTCGCGCTCGGCGACGCGCTCGGCGCGACGGTGGAGTTCATGACCGCCGCCGAGATCCGGGCCGCCCACGGCGTCCACCGGGAGATCGTCGGGGGAGGGTGGCTCCACCTGCGGGCGGGCCGCGTCACCGACGACACCGACATGTCGCTCTGCATCGCCCGCGCGATCGACGCGGCGGGCGGCTGGGACCTGCGCGGCGTCGCCGACCGCTTCGTCGCCTGGATGCGGGCGCGGCCGGTCGACGTCGGGAGCACCGTCCGGAAGGGGATCCGGCGGTACATGCTCGACGGGACGCTCGAGGGGCCTCCGAACGACGGCGACGCCGGGAACGGCGCCGCGATGCGGATGGTGCCGGTCGCGCTCGCGACGCTCGGCGATCCCGGCCTCGTCGAGCGCTGCGCGGTCGAGCAGGCGCGCATCACGCATCATCATCCGCTCTCGGACGCCGCCTGCGCCCATCTCGGCGAGCTTCTCCATCTCGCGATCCTCGGGCGCGGGAAGCCGCGGCTGCGCCGGGCCTCCGACGAGCTGGTCGCGCGCCTCCCGAAGTTCGCGTTCGAGCCGTACCGTGGGCTCGCGACCGGCTACGTCGTGGACACGCTCCAGACGGTCCTGCACGCCTTCTTCACGACGGGCGGCCTCGAGGAGTGCGTCGTCACGGCGGTGAACCGGGGGGCCGACGCCGACACCACCGGCGCGATCGCCGGCGCGATCGCAGGCGCGTACTACGGGCCCGAGCAGCTCCCGACGCGCTGGCTCCGGCGGCTCGACCCCGCCGTACGCGAGGAGATCGAGCGGCTCTCGGAACGGCTCGTGGAGCTGTCGCCGGTCGCGCAGAACCGTTCGTGCTGAGCGTAGCGCCCGCGCAGCGGGCGCGCCCTTCGACTCCGGGGCGCTGCGCGCCCCTACGCTCAGGACGAACGGACCGATGCGAGTGCGGGCTGGCTGCGCGCTCCTACGCTCAGGGCGAACGGATCCCTACGCTCAGGGCGAACGGGCGTTCACGCCAATATCCGTCGCACGCGCAGCTCGCCCCCGATGACGAGCAGCTCGCGCTCGCCCCTCAGGATCGAGCGCGGAAACAGGTGCCCCGCGAAGAAGACGCGCGGGATCGCGACCGTCGCCTCGAGCACCACGTCGCCGAACTCCCACGCCCGCTCGCGGTCGTCGGTGAACGAGCAGAGGTTGTTCATGCGCAGCACCCACTCGCGCCGCCCGAGCTGCTCGACGATCTCGTGTGCGGCGAGGTCGTTCTGCCCGCGCCAGAGCACGAGCGTCTGCTCGCCGGGGTGGCGGCGCGCGAGCTCGGCCTGCGTGAAGGTGTAGACGAGGTCGAGCTGCGCGTCGATGGCGCTCGTCCGCGCCTGCCCGCGCGTCCGGTCGGCGACGTAGCGCCCCCACGCGGCGGAGTCGCGCGCCTCCAGCCGCTCGCGGTGGAAGGTGGGCGGGATCCCTATCCGGCTCTCGACCCATCCCTTCAGCACCGCGCCCTCGATCGAGGACGAGTCCATTCCCCAGCCGCGGAGGAAGCGGAGGTAGCCGTTGCGCAGGCTCCGCCGCGCCCCCGCGGTGGCCTGCTCCTGCCACTGGTGGAGCTGGAAACGGACGTTCATCCAGTCGTCGAAGCGCCGCGCCCGCTCGTCGGGATCCTCCGTCCGGTCGAGGAGATCGAAGAGAAAGCGGTTCCCGTCCCGGACCCCCTGGATCTCGAGGGGCTGCGGCCGCTCGTCGAAGTGGCGCGAGGCGATTACCCAGGGCGGGAGATTGCAGCGGTTGAAGGACGTCGGGCTCACGGTCTCGGGCCGCGGATGCCTGCAAGACCCGGACGCGCGACGCGGGCTGGCACCCGGGTTGCGAGAGAGGCAGGGCGGAGGTGGTCCGTGCCGATCTCGATCCGGAAGGCGACCGCAGCGGACGTGGAGGCGCTCGTCACCCTCCTCGCCGATCTCTTCTCCATCGAGGCGGACTTCCACCCCGACGCCGAGCGGCAGCGCCGCGGCCTCGCGCTCCTCCTCGCGGCGCCCGCGCAGGGCCTCGTGCTCGTCGCCGAGCGCGGCGGCGCGGTGGTCGGGATGGTCACGGTCCAGCTCGTCGTCTCGACCGCGGAGGGAGCGCAATCCGGGCTCGTCGAGGACATGGTGGTGACCTCGGGAGAGCGCGGCCGCGGCGTCGGGCGGCGGCTCCTCGAGGTCGCGGAGAGCTGGGCGCGCGAGCGCGGCGCGACGCGCCTCCAGCTCCTCGCCGATCGCGAGAACGGGCCGGCGCTGCGCTTCTACGAGCGGATGGGCTGGCGCGGCACGCGGCTCGTCTGCCTGCGCCGCGGCGGCATGTAGTTGTGCAGCACGATCGTGCGCGGAGCGCTCGCGCGCCGTGCAGCCCGCGCGCGAGGTCCACGGGGTCGGCCGGCGCCGGTGCACGGTTCCCGGCACGCCGCTGCCGGGAGCGCAGGCGGCGGGCGACCGCGCGAGGCGCGCGCGAGCGGCGGCGCGTCCGGCGCCGCTCCGGGCCGAGGCACGTCGTGCTCGGAACTCGGGCGCGCGAGCGATCGCCTGCGACGGTACGGCGCTTGCTCTCTCCATCCGCAGCAACGTGAACCCGCGAGAGGAGACGGAGCGCACATGAGGCAGATCGCGATCTACGGAAAGGGCGGCATCGGCAAGTCCACCACGACGCAGAACACGGTCGCGGGGCTCGCGTCGCTGGGGAAGAAGGTGATGATCGTCGGCTGCGATCCCAAGGCCGACTCCACCCGGCTCATCCTCCACGCCAAGGCGCAGTCCACGGTGATGGATCTCGTGCGCGAGCGCGGGACGGTCGAGGACCTCGAGGTCGGCGACGTGCTCAAGGTCGGCTACGGCGCCGTGAAGTGCGTCGAGTCGGGCGGCCCGGAGCCGGGGGTCGGCTGCGCCGGCCGCGGCGTCATCACCGCCATCAACTTCCTCGAGGAGCAAGGCGCCTACACGCCCGACCTGGACTTCGTCTTCTACGACGTGCTGGGCGACGTGGTCTGCGGCGGGTTTGCGATGCCGATCCGCGAGGGCAAGGCGGAGGAGATCTACATCGTGGTCTCCGGCGAGATGATGGCCATGTACGCGGCCAACAACATCGCCAAGGGCATCCTCAAGTACGCCGCGACCGGGAAGGTCCGGCTCGCCGGACTCATCTGCAACTCCCGCAACACCGACCGCGAGGCCGACCTAATCGAGGCGCTCGCGAGGAAGCTCGGGACGCAGATGATCCACTTCGTCCCACGCGACAACCAGGTGCAGCGCGCGGAGCTGCGCCGCATGACGGTGATCGAGTACTCGCCCGAGCACGCGCAGGCGGAAGAGTACCGCGAGCTGGCGCGGAAGATCTCCGAGAACAAGATGCTCGTCGTGCCGAAGCCGCTGCAGATGGAGGAGCTCGAGGAGCTGCTCATGGAGTTCGGGATCATGCCGGCCGAGGACGAGACCAAGGTCGGCGTGGCGGCGGGCGCGGCCTAGGGCCGATCGTAAGGCAAGGAGACGGACCATGTCGCATCCGGTGAAGAAGGTCGAAGGCATCACGAAGGAGTCGACGCAGTCGATGATCGACCGGACGCTCGAGGCCTATCCGGAGAAGGGGAAGAAGAAGCGCACGCCGCACCTCGCGCCGAACGATCAGGCGTCGGGCAGCGCGTGCGTGAAGTCGAACCGGAAGACCGTGCCCGGCGTGATGAGCGCGCGCGGGTGCGCCTACGCGGGCGCGAAGGGCGTCGTCTGGGGCCCGATCCGCGACATGGTGCACGTCTCCCACGGGCCGGTCGGCTGCGGCTGGTACTCGTGGGGCACGCGCCGGAACCTCATGTCGGGCGTGAACGGCGTCACGAACTTCGCGATGCAGTTCACCTCCGACTTCCAGGAGAAGGACATCGTCTACGGCGGCGACAAGAAGCTGGCCGTGCTCCTCAGGGAGACGAAGGAGCTCTTCCCGCTCGCGAAGGGGATCTCCGTCCTGTCGGAGTGCCCGGTCGGCCTCATCGGCGACGACATCAACGCCGTCGCGAAGACGATGTCGAAGGAGCTGGACCTCCCCGTCATCCCCTGCAACTGCGAGGGGTTCCGGGGCGTCTCCCAGTCGCTCGGGCACCACATCTCGAACGACACGATCCGCGACTACATCATCGGGACGCGCGAGTTCTCCGAGCCGGCGACGCCGTACGACATCGCGCTCATCGGCGAGTACAACATCGGCGGCGACGCGTGGTCGACGAAGCCGCTCCTCGAGGAGATCGGCCTGAACGTGAAGGCCACCTGGACCGGCGACGGCCAGATGGAACGGATCGCCGCGACGCACCAGGTGAAGCTCAACGTCATCCACTGCTACCGGTCCATGAACTACATGTGCAAGGTCATGGAGGAGAAGTACGGGATCCCGTGGATCGAGCTGAACTTCTTCGGGCCGACGAAGATCAAGGAGAGCCTGCGCAAGCTCGCCGAGCGGTTCGACGACCGGATCAAGGAGAACGTCGAGAAGGTCATCGCCAAGTACGACCCGGAGATGCAGAGGGTGATCGAGGAGGTCCGGCCCCGCCTCGAGGGCAAGAAGGTCATGCTCTACGTCGGGGGCCTCCGCCCGCGCCACACCGTCGGCGCGTACGAGGACCTCGGCATGGTCGTGGTCGGCTCCGGGTACGAGTTCGCGCACTCGGACGACTACGACCGGACCTCCCCCGAGATGCCCGACGCGACCGTCATCTACGACGACGCCTCCGAGTACGAGCTCGAGAACTTCGTCCAGGAGCTGAAGCCCGACCTCGTCGGCTCCGGCATCAAGGAGAAGTATCTCTTCCAGAAGATGGGGCTGCCGTTCCGGCAGATGCACAGCTGGGACTACTCCGGCCCGTACCACGGGTACAAGGGGTTCCCCGTCTTCGCCCGGGACATCGACATGGCGATCAACAGCCCGACCTGGGCGCTCGTCAAGTCGCCGTTCTAGAGCGCGCACCTTCTCCCTCTCCCCGCGAAGCGGGGAGAGGGTCGGGGTGAGGGGTCACGAACAGAGCACGTTGCGGGCCGTTCACCGACGGCACGCTCGAGGACTGCCTGCAGCACGAGGAGAAGTGAAATGGCGAACAACCTTGGCCTCACCGTGAAGCCCGTCTGCGAGACCACGCCGGAGGAGGAGGCGCGGGTCGCCGCCTGGATCAACACGCCCGAGTACCGGGAGAAGAACTTCGCGCGCCAGGCGCTGGTGATCAACCCGGCCCATGCCTGCCAGCCGCTCGGCGCGGAGCTGTGCGCCCACGGCTTCGAGGGGACCCTCCCGTTCGTGCACGGGTCGCAGGGGTGCGCGTCGTACTACCGCTCGACGCTGAACCGCCACTTCCGCGAGCCCGCGCCGGCCGTGTGCAGCGCGATGTCGGAGGACGGCGCGGTCTTCGGCGGCCAGAACAACCTCCACGAGGGGCTCGAGAACGCGATCGCGCTCTACAAGCCGAAGATGGTCGCGGTCTTCACCTCGTGCATGCCGGAGATCATCGGGGACGACGTGAGCGCGTTCATCAAGAACGCGCGGCAGAAGGGGCTCGTCCCGAAGGAGATCCCCACCCCCCATGCCAACACCCCGAGCTTCAACGGCTCGCACGTCCACGGCTACGACGCCATGCTCGCGGCGATCCTCGAGACGCTGACCGCCGGGAAGGCGGTGGAGGGGCGCTGCACCGGCAAGCTCAACTTCATCGCCGGCTTCGACGCCAACATCGGGAACTACCGCGAGTACAAGCGGATCTTCGAGGCGTTCGAGATCCCCACCACGTTCCTCGCGGACATCTCCGAGACGTTCGACTCGCCGCTCGACGGCACCTACCGCATCTACCCCGGCGGCACGAAGCTCGACGAGGCGGCCGACTCCATCAACGGGAAGGCGACCCTCACGGTCGCGCCCTACGCCACGTCGAAGACGTTCACGTGGATCAAGGAGGGCTACGCCGGCAAGCACGTCTCGATGCCGATGCCGTTCGGCGTGGCGAAGACGGACGCGTTCCTCCTGAAGCTCTCCGAGCTGTTCGACAAGCCGGTGCCGGACTCGCTCAAGGCGGAGCGCGGCCGGGCGGTGGACGCCATGACCGACGCCCACCAGTACATCCACGGGAAGAAGTTCGCCGTCACCGGCGACCCCGACTACCTCGTCGGCATCGTCTCGTTCCTCCTCGAGATGGGCGCGAAGCCGCATCACGTCCTCTGCTCGAAGGGCTCGAAGAAGCTCGAGAAGGAGCTGCGCACGCTGCTCGACGCGTCCCCCTACGGGAAGGACGGGAAGATCTACATGAACAAGGACCTCTGGCACATGCGGTCCCTGCTCATGACGGACCCGGTGGACGCGATGATCGGCGACTGCCACGGCAAGTTCGCCGCGCGCGACGCGAAGATCCCGCTCTTCCGCTTCGGCTTCCCGATCTTCGACCGGGTGAACAAGCATCGCTACGCGCTCGTCGGCTACCAGGGCGTCGTGAACATGGTCACCGAGATCTGCAACAAGTTCATCGAGATCAAGGACGAGACCTGCGAGGACCGCTTCTTCGAGTTGATGCGGTGACTAGTGGTGAATGGTTGAGCCATGGCGCGCCCCGACTACTACGACGCTGCGGAGTGCGACACCCAGGAGAAGGGGGCGCCGAAGTTCTGCAAGAAGTCTGAGCCGGGGGAGGGGACGGAGCGGAGCTGCGCGTACGACGGCGCGCGCGTCGTGCTCATGCCCATCACCGACGCGATCCACCTCGTCCACGGCCCCATCGCCTGCGCGGGCAATTCCTGGGACAACCGGGGGGCGCGGTCGTCCGGGTCCCAGCTCTACCGCCGCGGCTTCACCACCGAGCTGCTCCACAACGACGTGGTCTTCGGCGGGGAGAGCAAGCTCTACCGGGCGATCCTCGACCTCGCCGGACGCTATGCGGGCGAGGCGAAGGCGATCTTCGTCTACGCGACCTGCGTCAGCGCGATGACGGGCGACGACGTCGAGGCGGTGTGCACGGCGGCGGCGAAGCACGTCGCGATCCCGGTGATCCCGGTGAACACCCCCGGCTTCGTCGGGGACAAGAACATCGGGAACCGGCTCGCGGGGGAGCTGCTCCTCGAGCACGTGATCGGGACCGCGGAGCCCGCGACCCGCACCGCGTACGACGTGAACCTCATCGGCGAGTACAACATCGCCGGCGACCTGTGGGGGATGCAGCCGCTCTTCGAGCGGCTCGGGATCCGGATCCTCTCCTGCATCAGCGGCGACGCGCGGTTCGAGGACCTCCGCCACGCGCACCGCGCGAAGCTCAACGTCATCATCTGCTCGAAGAGCCTCACGAACCTCGCGCGGAAGATGAAGAAGCGGTGGGGCATCCCGTACCTCGAGGAGTCGTTCTACGGGATGACGGACACCGCCAAGGCGCTGCGGGACATGGCGCGCGAGCTCGATCTCGCGAACGGCGGCGGGGCGGTGATGCAGGAGCGCGCCGAGGCGCTCGTGCGCGAGGAGGAGGGGCGCTGCCGCGCGCGCATCGCGCCGTACCGGGCGCGCCTCGAGGGCAAGCGCGCGGTGCTCTTCACGGGCGGCGTCAAGACCTGGTCGATGGTGAACGCGCTCCGCGAGCTGGGCGTCGAGATCCTCGCCGCGGGGACCCAGAACTCCACGCTCGAGGACTTCCACCGCATGAAAGCCCTCATGCACGCGGACGCGCGCATCATCGAGGACACCTCGACCGCGGGTCTCCTCGCCGTCATGCGGGAGAAGCTACCCGACCTCATCGTCGCAGGGGGCAAGACCAAGTTCCTCGCGCTCAAGACCCGCACGCCGTTCCTGGACATCAACCACGGCCGCGCCCACCCGTACGCGGGGTACGAGGGGATGGTCACCTTCGCGAGTCAGCTCGATCTCACCGTCAATAACCCCATCTGGCCGGCGCTGAACGCGAAGGCGCCCTGGGAGCTCGGGGACGGCGAGCGCGAGGCGGCGCGCGCCGCCGCCGCGCGGCACGCGGAGGCGCTCCTCGCCGAGGACCTCTCCGCGTCGCGCGTGAAGGTCCCGTCGAAGCCGGCCACGGTGAACCCCCAGAAGAACTCGCCCGCGCTCGGGGCGACCCTCGCCTACCTCGGCGTCGACCGGATGCTCGGGCTCCTGCACGGCGCGCAGGGCTGCTCCACCTTCATCCGCCTGCAGCTCTCGCGGCACTTCAAGGAGTCGATCGCCCTCAACTCGACCGCGATGAGCGAGGACGCGGCGATCTTCGGCGGGTGGGAGAACCTCAAGAAGGGGCTCGGCCGCGTCGTGGAGAAGTTCCGCCCCGGCGTCGTGGGCGTCATGACCTCGGGGCTCACCGAGACGATGGGGGACGACGTCCGGAGCGCGATCGTGCAGTTCCGCGCGGAGCGCCCGGAGCTCGCCCAGGTCCCCATCGTCTGGGCGTCGACGCCCGACTACTGCGGCTCGCTCCAGGAGGGGTACGCGGCGGCGGTCCAGGCGATCGTCGAGACGCTCGCGGAGGG
>WNGB01009243.1_pt1 | contig 13866 bp, 10 predicted proteins | sample 5400681 | NCBI WGS metagenome assembly WNGB01 (sample SAMN13153367, study PRJNA577476) | soil metagenome | isolation source: 115 cm soil or saprolite under grassland replicate 2 | place: USA:California | collected 2016-06-15 | reverse complement strand
CAGCGGATGGGCCAGCTCATCGACGACCTCCTGGGTCTGGCCCGGGTCTCCCGGCTCGAGCCGCGGCGGACGAGCGTCGATCTCTCGCGGATGGCGAGGGATGTCGGCGCCCGGCTGGCCAGGGCCCACCCCGGCCGCGCCGTCGAGTTCCTGGTCCAGGAGGGAGCGATGGCGACCTGCGATCCGGGTCAGCTGCGGATCGTGCTCGACCATCTCCTCGGCAACGCCTGGAAGTTCACGTCGAAGCAGCCGGCCGCGCGCATCGAGTTCGGTTTCTCCTCCCCATCCTCGGGCGAGGACGGCTGCGATCGGGTCTTCTTCGTGCGCGACAACGGCGCCGGCTTCGACATGGCCTACGCCGGCAACCTCTTCGGCGCGTTCCAGCGACTGCACTCGCCCAGCGAGTTCGACGGAACCGGGATCGGCCTGGCCACGGTGCAGCGGGTCATCCATCGCCACGGCGGCCGGGTGTGGGCCGAGGCCGAGGTCGGCCGCGGCGCGACGTTCTGCTTCACGTTCTCCCCGGAGGGCCTCGAGCCGGTGCCGGACCGAGCGATCACCGACCCACGATGAAGGTGGCGGCCGGCTCGCGCGGGAACCAGAGCTGACTGCTGGCGATGAAGTAGATCCACGATCGGCCACCGCGCCCGTGGTCGGGCGTCGAACAGCGGGTGGGGCGACTCGAGGACGTCCGTCTGAGTCACGGCCGTCCTCGGGCATCTCGGGTCGGGCACGTGCGGTCGCGCACCCGGGGCCAAGTGGCGCGAGAACCGCAATCCGTGCTGGTCTCGTGCACCATATTGTGCATCAGATCGGTGTGGCCCCCCGCTACCGACCGCTCGAGGAGATCTCGGCGGCCCATGGACGATGACCGCCGATGGCCGCGGTCGGTCGGGGCGCAACAATGCGCCGACGGGTCCGAAATAGTGTCACGGCGTGAAGAACGGGAGATGCGAATGATGAGCGGGTGTTCAGTCGTGCCTGTGTCCGGCCGTCTCGTCCTGTGCGCGCTCGCGGCGCTCGTCGTCTGTGCGTGTGGCGGCTCACAGCCAGAGCCGGTCGCCGCCGCCAGGCCGGCGCCGGCCCGCCCTGTCGCGCCCAGACCTGCCGCCCCGAGCGGCAGTCTGTACGAGCGGCTCGGCGGCAAGCCGGCCATCGACGCGGTGGTCGGCGAGTTCGTCGCCCGCCTCGGCGGCGACGTGCGCGTCAAGTACCGGTTCGCCAACACGGACATCGAGCAGTTCACCGCGCAGCTGGACGACTTCGTGTGCGCCGCGACCGGCGGGCCCTGCAAGTACGCGGGGCGCCCGATGCGGGCGCTCCACACGCAGATGCAGATCACCGACGAGGAATGGGACGCGACGGTCGAGGCGCTGGCCGGGGCGCTGGACAAGTTCAAGGTCGGGCTCGCCGAGAAGCACGAAATCCTCGGCGCCATCGGGGCCGCGCGCCAGGACGTCGTGAACCCGCCGAGCAAGAAGCCGTCGGGAGAGGAGCTCGCGCGCATCGACGCTGCCAGCCGCGACCTCAGCCGCTTCGGCAAGCACGCCGAGATCATGGGCGCGGCCTTCACCGCGCTCAGGCGCGGCCAGCGCTCCTACGCCGATCAGCTGTTCAGCATGGTGGAGCTGTGGACCAGCCAGGCCGCGGTCGCCGACCTGGCGCCTCTCTTCCGGGCCGGGGCGCCGCCGCGCGTCGAGACGCCCCTCGTGAAGATGCCCGAGGGAAGCCCGCCGCAGCCCAGGGGGGCGGTCGGCGGATCGGACGACGACGATCCGTCGGCGGGACCGGCGGAGCGCTCCTCGCTGGCCGGGCGCCTGAGCCTCGACGGCGCGAACATGGAGGACGCGTTCGGGGTCGTGATGCTCACGCCGGTCCGCGGCAGCGGCAGGAAGCGGACCCCGAAGCAACGCGTCATCGAGCAGCGCGGTCGCGCGTTCGCGCCGCACCTCATGGCCGTCCCGGTCGGGTCCACCGTGGCGTTCCCGAACTTCGATCCCATCTACCACAACGTCTTCTCGACCTCCCCCTCGCGCTCGTTCGACCTCGGGATCTTCAAGAACGGCCAGTCGCGGGAGGTCTCTTTCGATCGGGAAGGCATCGTGAGGCTCGGCTGCAACCTGCACGCGAACATGTCGGCCTCGATCATCGTGGTCAGCGCTCCTCACTATGCCGTCACCGATGCCAAGGGGGTGTTCCGGTTCCGCAGTCTCCGGCCCGGGGCCTACACGATGCGCGCCTGGACCGAGCGCAGCAAGGAGCCGATCAGCAAGCGAGTCGAGGTGAAGCCGGGCGCCAACGACATCCTGATCGACGTCGCCGGCGGGGCCCCGGCCGGGCCGGCGCCGAACAAGTTCGGGGAAGCGCGTGGGGCGCGCAAGTAGCCTCGCGGTCGTCGCGATCAGCGCCGCGGCGGCCGGCTCGCTGGTCGCGGGCGCGCGGGTCCCGGCCCGCGGTCCGACACGGGCCGACCTCGATTCCATCGCGGCCGAGATCGACGCGCGCATGCGCGAGGTGGCCGCGTCGGCGCGATCGCGCGCGCAGACCCTGGCCGACCTGCCGCGGCTCGCGCTGGCGGTCGCCACCGACGCGCCGACCGTGCGCGACCTGACCCAGGACGAGCTGGCGTTCCGGCCGGGACCGAACGAGACGATCGAGATCGCGCAGGTGCTTCGCTCCGGCGCCTCACCGGTCTCGCTCCTGCGCATCCCATCCGACTCGCAGACGGCGGTGCCGCTCGCCTCGCCCGGCGTGCATCTGGTCCGCGACGGCGCCTCGCTGCGCGCAGCCGCGGTCGCCCGGATCGAGCCGCGCGAGCGATCCGACGAGCTCTTCGGGGTCGTGGCCGTGTCGCTGCCGCTCGCCCTCCCCTCGCCGCCGGCGCTGCTCGCCGCGCTAGGCGGCGGCCTTCGGCTCGAGACGCCGGCCGGCCCGGTCCCGATCGGCGGCCCGCTCGCCGAGGACGCCGGCACGACTTCGGTCGATCTGACCAGCGAGCTCGGGCGAGGCGCGCGTCTGGTCGGGCCTGGCCGCGCCTCGGGCGGATGGAGCGCGGGGCTGCTGGCGCTGGCGAGCGGGATCGCCGCGCTCGGGCTGGTCGTCGCCGGCCTGCTCTGGCGGCGGGGCCCGCGCGACCGGTATCCGGCCCCACCGTCCGAGCCCACCCGACGGCGCGGGCCGACCCAGCCTCCACCCACCGAGCGCCTCGACCCCGGTCCAGACGTGCCCGAGAGCTTCCGCCTCGGCCGCTACTCGGCGATCCGGCTGCTCGGCAGTGGGGGCATGGCCGACGTCTGGCTCGCGCGGGCGGAGGGCGAGGCCGGGTTCGAGCGACTGGTCGCGCTCAAGGTGGTGCAGGACGCGATGGTGTCGAATCCGAAGTTCGTGAGCCACTTCCTCGACGAGGCGCGGCTCGCGTCGCAGCTCGTCCACCCGAACATCATCGCCATCACCGACCTCGGCCGGGCCGACGACAAGTACTACATCGCGATGGAGTACATCGATGGCGCCGACCTCGAGCGCCTGATCCACAGCGTCGTCAGACGGCAGGCGCGGGTCCCGCCGGGCGTGGCGCTGGCGATCGTGCGCCACATCTGCGACGGCCTCCACTTCGCCCACACGGCGGTCGATCGCCACGGCGAGCCGCTCCGCCTGGTGCATCGCGACGTGAAGAGCGCCAACGTCTTCGTCGCGCGGACCGGCGCGGTCAAGGTCGGAGACTTCGGCATCGCCAAGGCCGCGGGCCCGGACCGCGCGGTCAGGACAGAGATCGGCGAGATCAAGGGAACCGCGGCGTACATGTCGCCCGAGCAGCGCATCGGCCACGAGGTCGACAGGCGCGCCGACATCTACGGGGTCGGCGCGATCTGCTACGAGCTCCTGACCGGGCGGGTCATCAACCTCGACTTCGCGATGCTCGCGCACCTGGGCCGGGAAGGGTGGCCGCACCTGCCGGCTCCTTCCACGGTGAGGCCGGAGCTGCCGCCGGAGCTCGACTCGATCGTGTTCTGCGCGATGGCGTTCGATCCGGAGGCACGCTTCTCGACGTGCGAGGCGCTCGACATGGCGCTGGCCGCAGTGGTCGAGCGCCACGGCCTCGGTGCCAGCGACAAGGTCATCGCGCGCTGGATAGCGGAGGAACTGGCGCTGCTCCCCGAGCGACCGGCGCCTTCCGCCGGCACCCGGACGTGGGCGGCGAACCGGCGACCGGCCGGCGCGTAGCACGGTCACATCGGGGGACCGTCCATCGCGGCCGCCGAGCGAGTCGTCACATCGTCTTCTTCGGCGGAGTCGACCGGCCTCGCTTCGCGCGCAGCGCCTCGAACTCGGCGCGCGCCTGGTCATCGGCTTCCTCGCGGGTGAGCGGCCTGTCGCGCGCCTGGTCGCGCCGTTCGACCTCGCCGAGCCCGGCCGCGGCTTCCAGCTCGGCCACGTGCGCGCGTGCGGCGTCGAGAGCGCGCTCTTCGTGGACATCCAGGGCGGGGTCGCCCGCGATGGATGCGCGCGCCTCGCCGGCGCCGGCCTGGGCCCCGAGCCTGCGCAGCTCGGCGAGCTCGGTCAACGCGCTTCGATACTCGACGTCGACGCGCGCGAGCTCGCCCGGGAGCGACGCTGCGCGTTCCTCGGTCGGACCGGCGGCGAGCTCGGCCTCCAGCTCCTGCCTCCTCGCCAGGAGCCGCGCCGCGAGGAGCTTGTTCCGCGCCACCGCCTCGGCCACCGCATCCTTCGCCTCACCCATGCTGGGAGGATACCCCCTGGGTCTTCCTTCGATGCTGGAGATCAACGCGGCCGGCGCCGCGCGGCGATCCTTCCTTGCGCTCCGCTCCAGCCGGCGTCGAGCGGGACGCCCGGCTCGTCGACGTCGATGAGGAGCGGGGCGTGATCCGACGGCGTGGGCTTGCCCTTGCGCGCCTCGCGGTCGATCTCGGCCCACTTGATCCGCTCGGCGACCGGCGCGGTGACGAGCAGGTGGTCGATGCGCATGCCGTAGTTCTTGTGGAAGTTGCCGGCCCGGTAGTCCCACCAGGTGAACCGCTCCGGCTCCTGCGACTGCGTGCGGTAGGCGTCGATCAGCCCCCAGCGGCGCAGGCGGGCGAAGGCTTCTCGCTCGGGCGGAGACACGTGGGTGCCGCCGTGGCAGGCGGCGGCGTCCCAGACGTCGGCGTCCTCCGGCGCGACGTTGAAGTCGCCGCCCAGGAGAAGCGGCTCGTCCGGCCGGCGCGCGTCGGCCAGCCAGCGGGCCAGCCGGTCGAACCAGGCCAGCTTCGCCTCGTAGAAGACCGAGTCGACCGTGCGCCCGTTCGGGGCATAGAGGGCCACGACCCGGATGCCGCCGCACACCGCCGAGATCATCCGCGCCTCGGCCAGCGGCTCGTCGTCGCCCGCCTCCGGCGTGGACGGCGCGCGGACCGGCTCGCCGAAGTTCGCGATCACGTCCTCGATGCCGAGGCGGCTGGCGATGGCGACGCCGTTCCAGCGCCCCTCGCCGTGGTGGGCGAGCTCGTAGCCGCGCTCGCGGAAGGCCTCGTGCGGCGCGGCGGCGTCGGCGAGCTTGGTCTCCTGCATGAGCAGGACGTCCGGCTGCGCGCGCTCGACCCACCACCATACCTTGCCCAGGCGGGCGTCGAGGGAGTTCACGTTCCAGGTCGCGATCCGCACCGACGAGACCCTAGCCGATCGTCGCGGGCATGGCGACGCAGCCATGACCGCGGTTCCGATCCCGCCGCCGGCACGCGGCGGCCGGTGGCCTGGGTCGTGCAAGAGTGCCCCGCGGCCAAACTCGAAAGGAGGGCCGTCGAATGAAGAAGATCCTCGCTAGCGTTATCCTCGCTACCGCCGTGTCCGCTGCTCCCCTCGCCGCGGGCGCAGGCGCCCCGGCCGCGCCGAGCCAGAAGCCAGTCCGTGCCCAGAACGACACGGACAAGGACAAGGCCAAGGAAACCAAGAAGGCCAAGGACAAGAAGAAGGACAAGTCCAAGGACAAGGGCGCGGCGGCTCCAACCGACGAGAGCAAGGACAAGGACAAGGAGAAGACCAAGGAGAAATGAGCACGACAGGACACCGGTCCGGCCCTAGCTGGTCGGCCGGTGTGGCGTCAGCCCCTGCGCTCGGCGGCAAACCGCCGGGCGCAGGCCGTTTTCGGAGCCGGGGCAATGTTCCCCGTGGGGCAGAATGGGACTCTCTCGAAGCTGGGTGAAGGTGCGCCGATCTCAGATACGCGGCTGGCGCGCCGGATGCTTCGTCCCCTTGTGGAGATCACAGGAGAAGCATCATGCAGAGAAGATTCGTTCCGATCGCCCTCGCCTTCGCCTTCGCGCTCGTGCCCGGCTGCGCCGGCGCCGAGATCGAGGCCACGGCGGCGCAGACGACCGGCTCCACGACCGGTGTCGTGTCGGTCGGCCTCTTCCACGACGCGCTGGCCCCGTACGGCCTGTGGATCCAGCGCCCCGGCTTCGGTCTGGTCTGGGTACCGAGCGCTGCCGTCGTCGGCGCCGACTTCGTCCCGTACGCCACCGCCGGACACTGGGACTACTCGAACGTCGGCTGGATGTTCGTCAGCGACTGGGACTGGGGCTGGGCTCCGTTCCACTACGGGCGCTGGTACTTCGATCCGCTCTACAGCTGGGTCTGGGTGCCGGACTCGATCTGGGGGCCGGCCTGGGTCGACTGGCGCATCGGCGGCGGCCTGATCGCGTGGGCGCCGCTTCCGCCTCGCGCGCACCGGGTCGAGATGCGCGACCGCCGCACGCGCTGGCTGTTCGTGGCGAGCCGCGATTTTCGCCGGCCCGCGATCGCCGGCCACCTCGTCCCCGCGAGTGAGCCACGACTCGAGGCGACGGCCCCGGTCGCACGCGAAGTCCGGGTCGGCCGGGCCACCTGGTTCGCCGGTCCGTCTCGCGCCGGCGTCGAGACAGCGACCCGCACGCGCATCGAGCCGATCCAGGTGGCGCCGCCGCGTCCGGGCGTCTTGACCCGCATGCGCATCGAAGGGCACCGGGCCCTCGCCGTGCCGGTCCAGGCACGACCCGATCGGGCCGGCGCTCGGCCGGGCCCCTCCGCAGAGTCCCGCGTCCCCGGCGCTCGCCGCGAGCGAGGCCGGGCGCGCCGGGGCGGGCAGCGGACGCTGTGAAACCGGCCGCTCCAGCGTGAGGCAGCGGGCGCTAGACTCCGCACGTGCGGATCACCGCCAAGTTCCTGCTCGTCCTCATCATCAGCACGGCGCTGGTGCTGGGGCTGAGCGGATGGTTTCGCGTCCGCCGCGAGCTCCACCTGCTCGAGGCGGACATGCGGCGAGACGCCTCGCTCATCGCCGAGGCGGTCTCGCGCGCGGTCGAGCGGACCTGGTTGTTCGAGGGGGAGTCGTCGGCGGTCGCCCTGGTCCACGACATCGGCCGCGACCGCCACGTGGCGGGCGAGCTGGTCTGGCTCGATCCTCCGCCGCCGGCCAGGAGCGAGGCGCTCCCGCCCGAGCGCCTGGTCGAGCTCGAGCCCGGTAGCCCGCACACAGTGCGCGACGAGCGCCGCGGCACGCTGTCGACCTTCGTGCTCCTGCGCGTGCCGGGCCAGCGCCGGGTGGCGCTCGTGCTGCGCGAGTCTCTGGCCGACGAGCGGCGCACCATGCAGACGGCCATCCGCGACACCTTCACGTCGACCGCCGTGATCGTGCTCGCCAGCGGCGCCGCCGCCGCCGTGCTCGGGCTGGTCATCATCGCCGGGCCGACCCGCCGGCTGGTCGACAAGACCCGGCGCATCGGTGCAGGCGATCTGAGCGGTCCCCTCGGTCTGCGCCAGCGCGACGAGCTCGGCGAGATCGGCAGGGCGATCGACCAGATGTCCACCCAGCTGGACGAGGCCCGGACGCGGCTGGCGGCGGAGACCGCGGCGCGCCTGGCGGCGGTCGACCAGCTTCGCCACGCCGAGCGCTTGACCACGGTCGGCAAGCTCGCCTCCGGGGTCGCCCACGAGCTCGGCACGCCGCTCAACGTCGTCGCCGGCCGGGCCCAGATGATCGAGTCCGGTGAGCTCGCCGGCCAGGAGGCGCTCGAGAGCGCGCGCATCATCCACGAGCAGAGCCAGCGGATGACCGCGATCATCCGGCAGCTGCTCGACTTCGCGCGCCGCGGTCAGCCGGGCCGGAGCGCCCGCGTCGATCTGCGCGGGTGCGCCGCCCGCATCGTCGGGATGCTGGGGGCGATGGCCCGCAAGGCCCGGGTCGAGGTCGAGGTCGCGCCGGGCGCCGCGCCCGAGGCGACGCTCGAGGCGACGGTAGACGTCGGCCAGCTCGAGCAGGTCCTCTCCAACCTGCTCGTCAACGCGATCCAGGCCTCCCGGCCGGGCGGGCATGTCACCGTCGAGCTCGGGCGCTCCGCGGTCCAGCCGCCCGCCGACCTGGGCGGCGAGCGCCGCGACACGATCGCGATCGCCGTGCGCGACGGTGGCACGGGGATGACGCCGGACGTGGCCCGCCGGGTCTTCGAGCCGTTCTTCACGACCAAGGAGGTCGGCGAGGGAACCGGCCTCGGCCTCTCGGTCGCCTACGGGATCGTGCGCGATCACGGCGGCTGGATCGCGGTCGACACCGCGGAGGGGAAGGGCTCGACCTTCACCGTCCATCTCCCGATCGGGGAGGCGGCGTCGTGAGCGGCCGGGTCCTCGTGGTCGACGACGACCGGGAGATGTGCGACTTCCTCGCCACCGCCCTCGCCCGCCGCGGCTTCACGGTGACGGCGCGCTCCTCGGCCGACGAGGCGTTCGCCCTCCTCGTGGCCGAGGACTGCGACGTCGTCATCACCGATCTCCAGATGAAGGGGATGAACGGGCTCGAGCTGTGCGAGCGCATCAGCCAGAACCGGCCCGACATCCCGGTCGTGGTGATGACCGCGTTCGGCAGCCTGGAGACCGCGGTCGGCGCGATCCGCGTGGGCGCCTACGACTTCATCACGAAGCCGGTCGATCTCGAGCCGCTCCGGCTCGCGCTCGAGCGCGCCGTCCGCCACCGCGCGCTGACTCGCGAGGTCGGCCGGCTCCGCCAGACCGTCCGCGAGGCCCGCCACTTCGAGGAGCTGGTCGGCACCAGCCCGGCGATGGGCCAGATCTACGACCTCATCGAGCGGGTCGCCGACGTGGACGCCACGGTGCTCATCACCGGCGAGAGCGGGACCGGCAAGGAGATGGTGGCGCGCGCCATCCACCGGCGCAGCAAGCGGAAGGGCGGCCCGTTCGTGGCGATCAACTGCGCCGCCGTGCCGGAGGCGCTCATCGAGAGCGAGCTGTTCGGCCACGAGAAGGGCGCCTTCACCGACGCGCGCACGGCCCGCACCGGGCTCTTCGTCGATGCCTCGGGCGGGACCCTCTTCCTGGACGAGATCGGCGAGCTACCGCTCGCGCTCCAGTCCAAGCTCCTGCGCGCGCTGCAGGAGCGCCTGGTGCGTCCGGTCGGCGGGTCGCGCGAGGTGGCGTTCGACGCGCGCCTCCTGGCCGCGACCAACCGCGATCTGGAGAGCGCGGTCGAGGAGCGCCGCTTCCGCGACGACCTGTACTACCGCATCAACGTGGTCAACCTGGCGATGCCACCCCTCCGCGCCCGCGGCGGCGACGTCCTGCTCCTGGCCCAGCACTTCCTCGAGCACTTCACGCGCATGTTCGACAAGCCGGTGACCGGCATCGCGCCGGCGGCGGCCGAGAAGCTCCTCGCCTACGCCTGGCCGGGCAACGTGCGCGAGCTGGCCAACTGCATCGAGCGCGCCGTCGCGCTGACCCGCTTCGCCGAGATCGTGGTCGAGGACCTGCCGGAGAAGATCCGGGCCTACGCCCGGTCCCACGTGGTGGTGTCGGGGAGCGATCCGACCGAGCTGGTCCCGCTCGAGGAGGTGGAGAAGCGCTACATCCTTCATGTCCTCGAGGCGGTGGGCGGCAACCGCAGCCTCGCCGCGCAGACCCTCGGCCTCGATCGCAAGACGCTCTACCGCAAGCTCAAGGCGTACGGCGCCGACAGCTCCGACTGAGCCGACCGCGGGCGACCGACGGCGGCGAAATGCCACGCGGGGCATTTCGCCCCGCGGATCGACATCTAACTGCGGGGCGGTCGGGGCGGCGCGCGGCACGCGAGCTGCAACCGAGCGCGAGAGGCAAGCCTCATGAGACCGCGCGTCATCATCGCCGACGACGACCCGGCCATGCGCGACTGGCTCCGCCTCCTCCTCCGCCCGTTCCAGACCGACGTCCTGGAGGCGGCGGGCGGCCTGGAGCTGCTCGAGCTCCTGGCCACTGAAGAGCCGTACGACCTCGTCATCACCGATGTGCGCATGCCGGGTCCGGACGGGTTGCAGGTGGTCGCCATGGCCCGCACCGCCGGCTCGCTCGCGCCGTTCCTGGTGATCACCGCCTTTCCCGACGATGACCTTCGACGCGCCCTGCACGCCGCCGGCGCCCAGCTCCTGGCCAAGCCGTTCACGCCGGGCGAGCTGCGCGACGCGGTCACCGCGCTGCTCGGCCGCACGCCCTAGCCCATCGCCTCCCCTGATCGACCATCCCACATCCAGCAACCATGCTGCACCCGGAGACAGGAACCGTGTACACCCGCACTCAACCCCTCCCGTACATTCTCCCGTTCGCGCTCGCGCTCGCACTCGGGCCCTTCCGGCTCGCGGCGTGCACGGCGAACGACTCGTCCGCGGCCGCGCCCGTTCCTCCGGCGCCGCCCGCCGCCGGCGCGGCACCTGCCGGCGGGGCCGCCGCCCTGCCGGCCGCGCCGCTCACCCCCTCCGCCGCCCTGCCGGCCGAGGGCCTCGCCCCGATCGTGGCCAGGGCTCGCCCCGCCATCGTCACCATCTCCGTGCGCAAGCGAATCGCGCCCGGCGAGATGGACGGCATTCCTCCCTGGATGCTCCGCTTCGGGCCCGGCGGCGCGGGCCGGTTCCCGCCCGAGGCGCGCGGCGAGGGCTCGGGGGTCATCCTGACCTCGGACGGCACCATCCTCACCAACCGGCACGTGGTCGACGGCGCCCGTCAGGTCGATGTCGCCCTGACCGATGGACGCGTCCTGCCCGGCAAGGTGGTCGGGGTCGACGCTGCCACCGACGTCGCCGTGGTCAAGGTCCAGGCGAGCGGTCTGCCGACCGTTCCGATCGGCGACTCGAGCGCGCTCCAGGTCGGCGACTTCACGCTCGCGATCGGCAGCCCCTTCGGGCTCGGCCAGTCGGTCACCTTCGGCATCGTCTCGGCGGTCGGCCGCTCCGGCATCGGCGTCGCCGACTTCGAGGACTTCATCCAGACCGACGCCGCCATCAACCCGGGCAACTCGGGCGGCGCTCTCCTCGACACGCGCGGCCGCCTGGTCGGGATCAACACGGCCATCATCTCGCACGGCGCCGAGGGCAATCAGGGCATCGGCCTGGCCGTGCCGGTCAACCTGGCCGTGTCGGTCATGCGCCAGCTGGTGGCCCACGGTCGCGTGGTGCGCGGCTACCTCGGGATCGGGATCCAGGACGTGACCTCGGACCTCGCGGCGGGGCTCGGGCTGCCGCGCCCGGGCGGCGCCCTGGTCGGCGACGTGTCGGCCGACGGCCCGGCCGCCCGGTCCGGCCTGCGCCGCGGCGACGTCGTGGTCGCGCTCGACGGCCAGCCGGTGGCGGACAGCCACGCGCTGCGCGGCCGCATCGCGGATCGCAAGCCGGGCACGACCGCGCGCCTGAGCGTCCTGCGCGACGGGCAGACTCGCGAGGTGTCGGTCGTGCTCGGCGAGCTGCCGGAGCAGCGCGCGGACGAGGGCGCGACCGGCGACAGCGAGGGCCCGCACGGCTACGGCCTGAGGCTGGCCGACATCAACCCGGCCGTCGCCGGCCAGCTCGGCATCGACGCGAAGACCGCCGGCGTGGTGATCGCCGAGGTCGAACCGAACAGCCCGGCCGCGGAGCTCGACCTGCGGCCGGGCGACATCGTGAAGGAGATCGACGGCCAGCCGGTCGACCGGGCCGAGGCGGCCGCCCTTGCCCTGCGCGCGCACAGCGCGAAGCCGCACGTCCTCGTCGTCCTTCGCGCGGGCAGGACGTTCTACGTCCCGCTGACTCGCCGCGAAGGGTGATGAACTTCATCTCGTGTGGGGAAAGCCGCGCGGTCCGGCGCCGGGCGGCTCCCCTTTTTCGGCGTGTCATCGGAAGTCGTCGCTCCCGGCCTGCGGAGGGGGACCGGATTCTGGTATGGAGCCGGCATGACGAAAGCGATCCCTCTGCTCGCTCTCGCGACGTCGGCTGTGTTCGGAGCGGCCTGCGGCAGTTCGCTCAAGTCCGATGCCATCGGCGAAGGCTCGACCAGCACCGCTGCCCCGGCCGCCGGAGCCCCATCCGGCGAGACCCAGCTGGCCGCTCGCGAGAAGGTGGAGAGCCCCGGCGGCATGTGGATGCCGCGCCAGATGCTCGATCAGGCCAGGCTGCTGACCGCGCTCGGCCTCGAGATCGACGCGTCGGCTCTCTCCGATCCGACGCGGCCGCCGCTCTCGGCCGTCGTCAGCCTGGGCGGCTGCACCGCCTCGTTCGTGTCGCCCGACGGTCTCGTCGTCACCAACCACCACTGCGTGCAGGGCGCGCTGCAGCTCAACTCCACCCCGGAGGACAACCTGGTCGAGAACGGGTTCCTGGCCCGGACGCGGGCCGAGGAGCGCTACGCCGGGCCGACCCAGCGCATCCGGGTCGCGCAGAAGATGACCGACGTCAGCGCCACGATGACGGCGGGCCTGGCCGACATCGCCGACGCGGGCGCGCGGCATGACGAGCTCGAGCGGCGCGAGAAGACGCTCATCGCGGCGTGCGAGAAGAACCGGCCCGAGATCCGCTGCGACGTGCGCAGCTTCTCCGGCGGCCAGGAGTGGCAGCTCATCGAGTCGTTCGAGATCCGCGACGTCCGGCTGGTCTATGCCCCGCACCGCGGTATCGGCAACTACGGGGGCGAGATCGACAACTGGGCCTGGCCGCGCCACACCGGCGACTTCGGCTTCTACCGCGCGTACGTCGGGAAGGACGGAAAGCCGGCCGATCACGCGCTCGACAACGTCCCGTTCCATCCGGCCACGCACCTCACCGTGCAGCCGGCCGGGGTCGGGCCGCACGACCTCGTGTTCGTGACCGGCTATCCGGGCAAGACCAACCGCCATCTCATGGCCGCCGAGATGCGGCACGCGGCGGAGTGGACCCACCCGCGCTACGTGGAGAAGGCGAAGGAGCGGATGGCGGTCCTGGCCGGGCTGCAGAAGCAGAAGGGAGAGACGGCGATCAAGGCCCACGTCGCCCGCCAGTTCACGCAGAACGGGCTCGAGAAGTACGAGGGCATCCTGGAGGGCATCCGCAAGCACGACCTCATCGGCGCCAAGGCGCAGGCGGAGAAGGAGTTCCGGGCCTGGGCCGGACGCGATCCGTCGCGCCGCCGCTACGCGGACGCGCTGGCGGGCATCGAGAGCCGCTTCGCCGAGATGTGGAAGGCGGAGGCCGAAGAGGAGACCTGGGAGGACGCCACCCACGGCTCGGGCCTGCTCGGCCAGGCCCTGCTCCTGGTGAAATGGTCGCGCGAGCAGGAGAAGGCGGATCTCGACCGCGAGCCCGGCTATCAGGAGCGCGACCGCTCGCTGGTCGTCGGCGGCCAGAAGTCGTTTGCGAAGCGCTTTGACCCGGCGATCGACCGGGCGCTGTGGAGGCTGACCCTGGCGCGCGCGGCCGCGGACCCGGCGTCGAAGAGCTGGCTGCCTGCCCTGCTCGCGTTGCCGGCCGGCAGCGCGGTCGATGGCGCCGCGATCGACCGGGCCCTGGATCGCTTCTACGCCAGGACCAGGCTCGCCGGCGAGCAGGTCCGCATGGAGCTCCTCCGCGCCACGCCGGC
>WNGB01009240.1_pt1 | contig 13868 bp, 10 predicted proteins | sample 5400681 | NCBI WGS metagenome assembly WNGB01 (sample SAMN13153367, study PRJNA577476) | soil metagenome | isolation source: 115 cm soil or saprolite under grassland replicate 2 | place: USA:California | collected 2016-06-15 | reverse complement strand
GTGTTGTCGCGCGCCGGCCGCAGCTACCGGACGCTGTACGCCGTGGAGGACCGGCCGATCATCACGGGAGAATACCTGCAGGACGCGAAGGCCACGCGCGACCCGCTCACCAACCAGTCGGTGGTCAACTTCGTGCTGTCGCGGCGCGGCGGACGCATCTTCGAGCGCGAGACCGGCCGCCACGTGAACGACTACATGGCGATCATCCTCGACGGCCGGGTGCAGGGGCAGCCGCCGGTCATCAAAAGCCAGATCGGGCAGCGCGGGCAGATCGAGCTGGGCGCAAAGCCGCTGCAGGATGCCCAGGACCTGGCGCTGGTGCTCAAGGCCGGGGCGCTGCCCGCCCCCCTCACGATCATCGAGGAGCGTACGATCGGCCCGTCGCTCGGCCAGGACTCGATCCGGGACGGCATCCGTGCCGGGATCGTCGGCGTCGCCCTCGTCGTGCTGATCATGGTGACCTACTACCGGCTGTCGGGCGTGTTGGCCGTGGCGGCGCTCACCCTGTACGTGGTCTTCACGCTCGCCGGGCTCGCGGGGTTCGGGTTCACCCTCACGCTGCCCGGGCTCGCCGGACTGGTGCTGTCGGTCGGCATCGCGGTCGACGCGAACGTGCTGATCTTCGAGCGCATCCGCGAGGAGCTGCAGCACGGGAAGCTGGTCCGTACCGCCGTGGACGAAGGCTTCAAGCACGCGATGAGCGCCATCATCGACTCGAACGTGAGCACCGCGCTCACCGCCTTCATTCTTTATCTGGTCGGGACCGGTCCGGTGCAGGGCTTTGCGATCACGCTGATCATCGGTATCGCCGCGTCCATGATCACGGCCATCTTCGTGGTTCGCACCTTCTACATGATCTGGCTCGACCGCCGGCCGGACATGGCCACCTTGAGCGTCTGAGATGATCCGACTCTTCGCCAACGCCAATTACGACTTCATCAAGTGGCGCCGCTGGGCCTACGGGCTCACGGCGGCGATCATCCTTCCCGGATTCGCGCTGTTTCTCGTGCGCGGCCTGAACTATTCGATCGAGTTCACCGGCGGGACGCTGATTCAAGTCCAGACCCCCCAGCCTGTGGGCACCGAACGCATCCGCGGCGCGCTCGACGCGGCGGGCATCCGCGACGCGGAGATCCAGGAGTTCGGTGCGCCCAACGAGTACGTAATCCGGGCGCGGTTGGGACGGGCGGACGCGGCGGTCGAGGGCTCGACCGAGACGACCGCGGCGGCGGTGGACTCGGCGCTGGCGCGCTCCCTGGGCCCGGCACCCGACCACTACAAGATCCTCCGCACCGAAGCGGTCGGCCCGAAGGTCGGGCGCGAGCTCCAGGGCAAGGCGTTCCTGGCGATCTTCTGTTCGTTCCTCGTCACCCTGGTTTATCTCGCGGTCCGCTTCGAATGGCGCTTCGGCCTCGCCGCGGTGCTCGCGACGTTCCACGACATTCTCACCACGATCGCGTTCATCCGTTATCTCGACCTCGAGGTGAGTCTCGTGGTCGTGGGCGCGGTCCTGACCATGGTCGGTTACTCGCTCAACGACACGATCATCATCTTCGATCGGGTGCGCGAGAATCTGCGCAAGTTCCGGCGCCAGAACCTGTACGAGATTCTGAACCTCTCGATCAACGAAACGCTGCCGCGTTCCGTGCTGACACACGGGACGACGATGGTGACAACGATCGCGCTCGTCCTCTTGGCGGGCGAAGTGCTGCGGCCCTTCGCGCTGGTGATGACCTTCGCGATCTTCACGGGCACCTTCTCGTCGATCTATATCGCGGCCCCGATCCTCATGTACATCGAGAAGCGCTGGCCCGGCGAGGACGCGCGTGGCGCTCGGACGTTGCGCCCGGCGGGGTCGGCGCCGGCGACGCCGCCAGCGCGCGAGCCCCAGCCGACGCGCTAGTCGGGGCGCAGCATGCTGCGCCCCCCCTCCCTCGTCGACGCCCACTGCCATCTGGGCGATGCGGCGTTCGACCCCGACCGCGATGCGGTCCTCGCCCGCGCGCGGCAGGCCGGCGTCGGGCACGTCGTGGTCATCGGTGCCACGCTGGCGGAGAGCGAGCGGGCGGTAGCGCTCGCCCGGGCGCACCCCGGGCTCTCCGCCACGGCCGGGATCCACCCCCACGAGGCGCGGCACTGGTCGGCCGCCGCGGCCGCCAGCCTGAGAGACCTGCTCGCCCTACCCGAAGTCGTGGCGCTCGGAGAAACGGGGCTCGATTACCATTACGAGCACTCGCCGCGCGACGCGCAACGTCGCGCCTTCGAGGGCCAGCTCGCGCTCGCGCGCGAGGCTCGGAAACCGGTCGTGGTGCACGCGCGCGAGGCCGACGACGACGTCGCGGCGATGCTCCGGAATGCGGATACGACGGTCGTACTGCACTCGTTCAGCTCGGGTCCGGGCGTGTTCGCGGCAGGGATGGCGATCGCCGCGTACTTTTCCTTCAGCGGCATGATCACTTTCAAGAACTGGACGATGGTCGACCGCCTCACCGCGTGTCCACCCGACCGGCTGCTCGTCGAGACCGACGGCCCGTATCTTGCTCCCGTCCCTTATCGCGGGAAGCGCAACGAGCCGGCCTTCGTGCGCGCAGTGGCGGAGGCCCTCGCGCGGGCCCGTGGAGAGCCGGTTGAGAGCATCGCACAACGCACGACGGACAATGCGCGCCGGCTCTTCGGGCTCCGGCTCGCCACGACCCTCTAGCAGCGGGAATCCGTGACCACGACGGCCAAAGTACCCACCGACATCGTCATCGCCCAGGCGGCCGAGCTGCGTCCGGTGGCCGACATCGCCGCGGAGCTGGGGCTCGACGAGGAGGAGATCGAGCTGTACGGCAAGTACAAGGCGAAGGTGCGGCTCTCCGCGGTAGCCCGCCGCAAGCCCAAAGGACGGCTCGTGCTGGTCACCGGGATCAACCCGACGCCGGCGGGGGAGGGGAAGTCCACGGTGACGGTCGGGGTGACCCAGGCGCTGCGAAAGCTCGGGAAGAACGCCGCGCTCTGCATCCGCGAGCCGTCGCTCGGGCCCGTCTTCGGTGTGAAGGGCGGAGCCGCGGGCGGCGGGTACGCCCAGGTCGTTCCGATGGAAGACATCAACCTGCACTTCACGGGGGACTTCCACGCCATCGCGAGCGCGCACAACCTGCTGTCGGCGATGTTGGACGCCCATCTGCATCACGGCAATGTGCTCGGTCTCGACACGCGCCGCATCACCTGGCCCCGCACCATCGATATGAACGACCGCGCCCTGCGGAACGTCATCGTGGGACTCGGAGGGCTGAACGCCGGCCCCGCGCGCGAGGAGCGGTTCGTCATCATCCCGGGCTCGGAGGTCATGGCCATCCTGGCGCTGGCTACGGGCATCGAGGACCTGGAGCAGCGTCTCGCGCGCATCATCGTGGGGCTCACGTCCGAGAAGCAGCCCGTGCGCGCGAGCGACCTGAAGGCCCAGGGGGCCATGACCCTGCTGCTCAAGGACGCGATCAATCCCAACCTCGTGCAGACGCTCGAAGGCGGACCGGCGTTCATCCACTGCGGGCCGTTCGGGAACATCGCCCACGGCTGCAACTCGGTCGTGTCGACCAAACTTGCCCTCAGGCTGTGCGACGTGGTGCTCACCGAGGCGGGTTTCGGGGCCGACCTCGGGGCCGAGAAGTTCTTCGACATCAAGTGCCGCATGGCGGGCCTGGACCCCGAGGCGGCGATCCTGGTCGCCACGGTGCGGGCGCTCAAGATGCACGGGGGCGTCAAGAAGGATGCGCTGGGCAAGGCCGACGTCGACGCCGTGAAGCGCGGCGCGGCGAACGTGCGCCGCCACATCAGGAACGTGAAGAAGTTCGGCGTCCCCGTGATCGTGGCACTCAATCGGTTCATCACGGACACCGAGGCCGAGCTCGAAGCCGTCCGGGCCGAGTGCGCCGCGGAGGGTGTGGGCGTCGAGCTGTGCGAGGTGTGGGAAAAGGGCGGGGAGGGGGGCGTAGCCGTGGCCGAAGCGGTGCTCAAGCTGCTGGACGACCGCACCACGAAGTTCAAGCCCCTGTACGACGAGAAGCGCCCGATCCGGGAGAAGATCGAGACGATCGCGACGGAGATTTACGGGGCCGGGGGCGTGGCGTTCGCCCAGCCGGCAGCGCGCGCGCTCGAGCAGCTGCCCGCGATGGGACTGGGCGAAACGCCGGTGTGCATGGCGAAGACGCAATACTCCTTCTCGGATGACCCGACCCAACTTGGCGCGCCGAGCGGGTTCACGCTCCAGGTCCGAGACATTCTGCCCTCGGCGGGCGCGGGGTTCGTCGTGGCGCTCGCGGGCGACATCATGACCATGCCGGGGCTGTCGAAGACGCCCGCGGCCGAAAAGATCCGGGTGCACCCGGACGGCACGATCGAGGGACTCTTCTGATGGCACTCAAGGCTTTGGGAATGGTGGTGACGGAGGGCGCGCCGAAAGCGATCGGCCCCTACAGCCAGGCAGTGGTCGTAGACGGGATGGTGTATACGGCGGGACAGATCGCGCTCGACCCCAAGACCGGCGCGATCGTGGGCAACACCACTGCGGAGCAAGCCGACCAGGTGCTCAAGAACCTCGGGGCGATCCTCAAGGCCGCGGGCTCCGGGCTCGATCTGGTCGTGAAGACCACGGTGTACCTCGTCGACATGGCCGATTTTCCGGCGCTGAACGAGGTGTACGCGAAGCACTTTCCCACGCACAAGCCGGCGCGCTCCACCATACAGGCCGCGGCCCTGCCCAAGGCGGTGCGGGTGGAAATCGACGCCATCGCGACGGTCCGATGAGACGCCTCGCCCTGGTGATCGGGGGAGCGCTGCTATGGTCCCTCCCGGGCAGGGCGGTCGCCCAGACCGAGGCGCCGTCCGCCGATCGCACGTTGGCGCGCGACATTCTCCGCGAACTTGTCGAGATCAACACGACGGACTCGCTCGGCAACACGCCACGTGCGGCACGCGCCATGGCGCGGCGCCTGCTCGCGGCGGGATTTCCCGCGGCAGATGTGCGCGTGCTGATCGGCCCCGATGCGAAGCACGGCAACCTCGTGGCTCGCTACCGCGGCACGGGGGGGGGCGGGCGTCCGATCGTCGGCTTCGCCCACTTGGATGTGGTCCCTGCCCGGCGGGCGGACTGGTCCGTCGATCCCTTCACCCTGCTCGAGAAGGACGGCTACTTCTACGGCCGCGGCACGACCGACAACAAGGCGGGGGACGCGATCCTCGTCGCCGATTTCATCCGGCTCAAGCGGGCGGGGTTCACGCCCCAGCGCGATTTGATTCTGATGCTCACCGGCGACGAAGAAACCGCCGGCAGCTGCATCGCGTGGCTCGTGGCGAAGCACCGGGATGTGATCGACGCGGACTTCGCCCTCAACACCGACGCCGGCGGCGGCGTGTTGCGCGACGGACGCCGCGTGATGTTCGTGGTGCAGGCGAGCGAAAAGGTGTACGCGACCTATGTGCTCGAAGCCACGGACAAGGGCGGGCACAGCTCCCTCCCGCGGCCGGCGGACAATCCCGTCTACCGTCTCGCCCCCGTACTGGAGCGCCTCGCACAGTATCAGTTCCCGGTCAAGCTGAACGAGGTGTCCCGGGGGTTCTTCGAGCGCTCGGCCGCGCTCGAGAGCGGGTCCCTCGCCGACGACATGCGGGGTGTCCTGAAGGACCCGCCGGACAGCGCGGCCGTGGCGCATCTGTCGGCGGTGCCGTTCTATAATTCCAAGCTTCGCACCACCTGCGTCGCCACCATGATGGAGGCGGGGCACGCCGAGAACGCGCTGCCCCAGTCGGCCCGCGTGACCGTGAACTGCCGGATCCTCCCGGGGGAGCCCGATGCGGAGGTCGCGGCCACGCTGGAACGGCTCGCCGCCGACGACCGGATCGCGCTCCGTACGGTTTACGCGCCCATTCCGAGCCCGTCCTCACCCCTCACGCGTGCGATCATGGGCCCCATCGAGCGGCTGGTCGCGGAGCAGTTCCCCAATGTCCCGATCGTGCCCGTGATGGAGGCGGGCGCGACCGACGGGCTGTTCCTCCGCAACGCCGGGATCCCCACCTACGGCGTGTCGGCCGTCTTTGAAGAGCAGAACGACGTGCGGGCGCACGGTCGCGATGAGCGGCTCCGCGTGCAGAGCTTTTACGATGCGCTCGAGTTCTGGTATCGGATGATGCAGGCGTTCGCATCGGACCGGTTGACGCGGTGACCGAAGCGGAGTATCTCAACACCGGTGGACCGCCGTCGGGTAGCCGCATGTGGAAGCGAGTGAAGCGCAGGGTGCAGGGCAGGGTAGCGCGATTCCGCGTCCCCGGCGGGGCGGAGCCCGCGGATGCCCCTGACGGACGCCAGGCGGGTGACGCCGGCTCCGACGACCGACCGATGCCGCTCGCGGCTTCGATCTTATGGACGCCGATCGACGCCGCTGCAGAGCCAGGCGCCGGCCTCCTTCCCGTTTTCATCGCGCAGCGAGCGCTGGCCGCGGTGCACGAGCATTGCGCGGCCGGGCGTGAGACGTGCTTCGGTCTCCTCACCGGGCGCCCGTTGCGCGCTCCGGACACGGGCGCTTCGTACGTGGTCGTCGAGTCGACCATCCGGCTCCCGGGCGGGACCGGCGACGATGCCAAGGCCGCACTGCTGCAGGGGTGGGTGGTGGCGCAGGACGTCGTGCGCAGGACCGGCGATCGACTGGTCGGCTGGTACCGGGGCCGCTGGACCACCGAGGCAGGGCTCACCTCGGCGGAGGCGGAGACCCACGCCGCGGTGTTCGCCGAGCCCTGGCAGGTGGCGGTGGCGGTGGGTTCGGGCGACGCGACCGTGGGCGGCGTGTTCCGTCGCTCGGCGAGCGGCGCGTGGGCGCAAGAGTGCCTCCCGTTTTATGAGCTCATCGATCCGTCGGCCTTCCGACCGGATGGTAGCAAACACACGCGCTTGCGCTGGGACAACTACCGCACGGAGGAGACGGCGCTCGTCACTTCTGCCGCGACGGCCGTGTGCGCCGTGCCCGCTCCGGCGCCCGCTCCCCTCCTCTGGCCTGACGAGTTCGGTGGCGCCGACGATGCGGAGGCAGGCGGACCTGCGGCGTCCGGCCCGCGCGTCGGTCGCGCCGGACGATGGGCCGCGTATGCCGCCGCAGGCGTCCTGGCGGTCGCGGGCGTGTTCAGGCTCTACTCGGCCGTGGCATCGCCCGCGTCCCCGGGCTCGCCCGCGGCGGTGGCGGCGATCCCGCTCGAGCGAGTGGACCGGGCCGCCGACACGCTCGCCCTGGCGATCGCTGCCTTCGACTTGCGTGCGGGCCTGTTTGCCAGCCGTCAGATGCAATGTCCCGAGCTGGCGCACGGACTCATCCTGGTCGAAGAGCGGTGGACGACGTACAACAGCGTGCGGAGGGACAGCGGGGCGCCGCTCGACTCGGCTCGCGCGGCTCGGGACCGGGCGCTCTATACCGACGTCGACGGGGTCGAGCGACGGTTCGAGCGCTCGGCCTGCACCCGACCGTGATGCGCGCCGTCGCATTGCTCGCCCTCCTCGTGAGCGCGGTGCCGTGTCCGGTGGCGACGCAGGGGTCCCAGCCGCTGCGCAAGACGGACGTGATCCGCCTGCTCTCGAACCCGCTGATCTCCAGGACCGAGGTCGCGGATCTGATCCGGCGCAACTGTGTCGCCTTTCGACCCACACCGCGGGACTGGGCGGATCTGCGCGACTTCGGCGCGGACGCGGAAGTGCTGAGCAGCATCGGCGGATGCGCGACGTCCGCGGCGCAGCGCGCCGCCCCCACGCTCCCCCTCGCCGCCGTGCTGCTACCGGCGCGGCTGGGCGTCCCCGTTGGGGGCGAGGCGGTTGCGCGCGTGCAGGTGAGGCGGGGTGAGCTTGCGCAGGCGGGTGTGCCCCTGGTGCTGCGCGGGACCTCCGGCATTCCGGGCGGGCCGCCGCAGGACGCGAAGGCCACCACCGATGCGAGCGGCGTCGCGGTGTTCCGGTTCCCGGTCGGTCGGCTCCCCGCCGCCTACACGCTCGAGGTCGTCACCGGCTCGGGTGCGTCGTTCCCGGGAACACCGCCACTCGAGGTGGTCGTCCGCCCCGCGGGGCCGGCCGTCGCCACCGCACAGCCCGGCCGCGTGGAGCTGGGGGCCGGCGAGCGCGGACCCATCTCGCTGCTGGTGACGGTGCGGGACTCGTTGGGCAACGCCGTGCCGGGCGAGCCGATCACCCTGCAACCGGACAACTCGGACATGGGGATAGCCGCCGAGGCTCGCTCCACGGACTCGCTGGGGCGGGCGGCGTTCATTATCGAGCGGGCCGCAGTGCACCACGAGGGGAAGCTCACGATCCGGGTGCGGGGCCAGCCGTTGGCATCGGTGGACGTGGTCTGGACCGACGTGATGGCGCCGGCGACAACGGGCTTCGTGTCGGGCGCGGGACAACGCGGCATCGTGCGGACCCGGTTGAACGAGCCGCTGGTGGTTCAGGTGCGCTCGAGCCTCGGCAGACCATTGGTCGGGAAAGTCGTGACGTTCCGAGCGGTCAACGCCGACGTCGCGACCGACAGCGTCGTGACCGACTCGGCCGGCCTCGCCCGTGTTGAGGTGACCCTGGGCAAGCAGGCCGGCCCGGCCCTCGTCACCGCCACCGTGGACTCGCTCCAGAGGCAGGCGGGGCTCTCCGTGGACCCCGCGGCTCCCGCCGGTGTCATCCTCGAGCGGGACGGGAATCGCGTCGATGGCGGCACCGTGGTAGTGACCGCCGGCGCTGCGTTCGTGCTGCGGGTCTCCGCGCAGGACGCGTACGGCAACCCGGTGCCGGCGGCGGATCTGGCGCGGATGATTCAGAAGATGCGTAATCGGTTCAACCTGCAGTCGCAGCTCTTGAAAATGGTCGGCGTCGAATCGGATGGCGGCGCGGCGAAGGTGACGTTCAAACCGGTCGGAGCGGGGCAGGCGGAGTTGTCGATTGCCGGCGCGACCGTGTCGGTGGCGATCGCCCAGGCCAGGTAGCGACTACCCTGCCGCGGCGGCGTCGTCGAGCGGGTGCGCCACGGCGTCCAGCCAGCCCGTGATCTCCCGGAAGGTGAACGGCTTGCGAATAACGGTGCAGGGGTTCCGTTCGGTCCAGGTGCGCACGTCGGGCGCGTCGGCGTCCCCCGTCATCAGCGCGACGCGGCCTTGGAGCTGCGGCCAGCGGTGTGTCATGGCGAGGTAGAGCGAGAGGCCCGACATCGTGGGCAAGCGCACGTCGAGCAGGACCGCGAAGGCCGATTCCGTCGCGAGCAGCTGGTAAGCCGCATCCGGGCTGCCCGTGCTCAAGACCCGGTATCCGAGCGAGCCGAGCACGCTCTCGAGCGAGCTTCGCAGCACGGCGTCGTCGTCGACGATGAGGACGGTGCGCAGGGCGGCGAGCATGGCAGTGCATGATGGGTGTGCTGGGCCCGGGAGGCAAGTGACCGGCGTCACGCCGGGGTGACCTGCCTCAGAAGGGTGCTCTAGTTCCGCGGGGTTGGTGCACGGGGGCGGATCGGGCCTGGTGGTCCGACTGGTCTTCAAAACCAGCTGGGGTCCGGATGGACCTCGGTAGGTTCGATTCCTACACGCTCCCGCCACGCCCTGTCCACTTTGTGTCGCACCTCTGCGACACGGCTGCGACGAACCTGCCTCAGTCGCGCTCGCCGTCTCGACGACCATTCGTTGCGAGCCGTGGCACTACCCTTGCGATAGAGCATGTCGGCTCGCGGGGAGTGAGCCGTGCCCCCGTCTTCGCTCAGTTATGAGGAACGGAGATAGGATTGTGGGTCCTCGGCCACTCCCCGCGGCGCCGCCAACCGTCGCCAAAACCCGCCTCAGCCCGTATGTTGTCCCTCTCTTGACTCCTGGAACAGCCGGCATGTGGGCCATTCTCCTCCTCGTTGTGCTGCTCGTGGGGCGCCCCGCCCCCGCCCCCACCCCCACCCCCGGCCCTGGTCCTGAAACGCTGCCCCGTGCGACGGTGCTCGTGGACTCAGGCGCCCATCAGCTCGTGATCCAGCTGCCTGCGGTGGACGTGCCGGCGGTCGGCCGTGGCGGCGAGACGATGGTCGGGCTTCCGCTCTGCCAGGTCCTGGTGCCCGTAGACGCGTCGCTCCATAGCTCGCACGTGGAAGTGGTGGATGAGGCGGGGCGCCTGCTGCCGCGCGAAATGCTGCATCATTTCAACCTCAGCGATCCGGACCATAGGGAGCTCTTTCTGCCCATCGGGCTCCATCTGCTCGCCGCGAGCAAGGAGACCCCGGCGATCACGGTCCCGCGGCTGCTCTTCGGCCTGCCGCTCGCGCGCGGCCAGCGGCTCATCGCCGGCGCCATGCTCGCCAACACCTCGGACGTGGCCTATCACCGGGTGCACGTGCGGGTCGTGCTGCGCTACGTTCCCGGCGGCCGGCCCTGGCCGCTGTACCGCACCTACCCCTGGGCCATCGACGTCCAGTACCCGCTCGGTCGCCCGCCGACGGGGAGCAAGGCGTTCGATCTCCTCCCCGGCCGCACCGAGCGCTTTTGGGAGGGCAGTCCCGCGATCCCGGGCACCATCCTCGGCCTGGGCGGCCACATGCACGATTACGGCGTCAGCCTCGAGCTGAAGGACATGACGACCGGCACGGTGCTGTGGCGCGGTGCCCCGGTCACCGACGCCGCCGGACGCGTCCTCGCGTTCCCGCTGGCTCGCTTCTACAACTGGCGCCGGCTCGGGGTCCACGTCGTCCCCGCGCACCGCTACCGGCTGACGGCGGTGTACGAGAACCGGACGGGGCGATACATCCGCGACGGAGGCATGGGGGCGGTGGCCGGCTTGTTCGTCCCCGACCGGGGGGCGGAGTGGCCGGCGGTCGATACCCGGGATACGCTGTACCAACAAGACCTGGCCGCGACGTTCCGCTCGGGCAGCGCTGACATGATGGCCGACATGATGATGGAGCACCACGCGGATCCCTGAGACAACTTGCCGAAGGGGGTGTGGCCTATATCACGCTCGCCCGGCGGCGCCCGACGTATTTTCGGCCGTGCCCAAGATGCAATGGGGTCGTCTCCAGGTGGATGTGAACTGCGCACTGCGCCGCGGCGCTTGGTACCGCGTGGCGGGCCTCGCAGCGCTCGAAGCTATTCTCGACGTCAACCGCAAGCCGTTGAAAGTCCCGCACTATCTTGTCCAGGTCGTCTCGCGGCCGCCCACGCGGTGGTCCGTCGTGCCGCGCCCCGAACGGGCCGGCGAGCTGCCGGCCGAGTGGGGACCGCAGTACGGCGTGTGCCCGAGCTGTCGTGAGCGCGCGGCGCTGCACGGCCGTCCGCGTCGTCTCACGTGCCGACGCTGTCGGGGTGAGTTCGACGTCGCCTGGGACGAGGCGTACCTCGCCGAATTCTGACGGGCGGCCTCAGCCGCCCATCACCCGCTCCACCTCCGCAAGACGCGCCTCGATCTCGATCGGCCGGTTGGCGCGGGCCGGCCGCGGCTCGAGCTCCTGATGATAATGCGTCACCGTTTCCGGATCCTTCAGCACGTGTCCCGTGAGCACCGCGACCACCCGGTCGCGCGGCCGGATCACACCTTCGCGGATCAGCCGCCGCGTCCCGGCGAGCGCCGCGGCACTCGCCGGCTCGCACCCGATCCCCGCACCGTCCACGACCGCCTTCGCCTCGAGAATCTCGTCGTCGCTCACGGTCGTGACGACCCCGTTCGTGTCGCGGATGGCGCGCACGGCGCGCTCGTACGAGACCGGGTTGCCGATCTTGATCGCCGTCGCCACGGTGTGGGGCTCGACCCGGCGCCGCTGGGCGAATCCCTCGCGGAAGCTCTGCGCGAACGGTGCGGCGCCCTCCGCCTGGACGGCGGCGAGTCTCGGCGCCCGGTCGATCAGCCCCCATGCCCGCGCTTCCTCCAGCGCCTTCCCGAACGCCGCCGTGTTGCCGAGGTTGCCCGCGGGCACCACGATCCAGTCGGGGGGCGCCCAGCCGAGCTGCTGCAGCAGCTCGAGCACGATGGTTTTCTGGCCCTCGAGCCGGAACGGATTCACGGAATTGAGGAGGTAGACCCCCAGGCGCTCGCTCGCCTGGTCGGCGAGCTCGAGGCAGGCGTCGAAGTTGCCGCGGACGAGCAGCGTGCGGGCGCCGTACGCGAGGGCCTGGGCGAGCTTGCCGAGCGCGACCTGCCCCTTCGGCACCAGGACGAGCGCCGGCAGCCCCGCGAGCGCGGCATACGCGGCGAGGGCCGCTGCCGTGTTGCCGGTGGAGGCGCATGCGACCGCGCGCGCCCCGACGCGCCGCGCCTGCGTCACCCCGACTGTCATGCCGCGGTCCTTGAACGAGCCCGTGGGGTTCTGGCCTTCATGTTTGAGCAACAGGTCCGGCGCGCCGGCCCACCGCGCGACCGCTGCGCTCGCGAGCAGCGGCGTATTGCCCTCGGGATAGGAGAGGATGTGCTCGCCGGCCGTGGGGAGGACGGCTTCGCTGTAGCGCCACACACCCGACGCGAGGGCGCCGCGCCGTACACCCCAGCGTGCGTCGAACGTCGCGCGCAGCGCGTTCCCGCCCTGGGCAGGGGGCTGGTGACGCAGCTCCAACAGCCCGCGGCAGCGCGGGCACCGCGGGTGGGGATCGGTCTCGGGGATTTCGCTGCCGCAGCTCGCGCACACCTGCCAGGTGGGGGAGGAGGGGAGGCTCATGCGCCGGCGAGCTTCAGCACATCGTTCAGGATTCCTCCCGCCGTCACCGCCGGCCCCGCGCCGGGCCCGGTGATCACCAGCGGGTTCTTCCGGTAACGCATCGTCGTGAAGATGAACTGGTTGTCCGTCCCGTTGAGCGAAGCCATCGGACTCGACGCTTCGACCACGACGAGGCCGACGCGGATGCTGCGGCGCGTCACGATCGCGCGGTAGCGCAGCACCCCGCCGCGCGCCCGCGCCGCCGCGACGCGCTTCGCCCACGCCGCGTCGAACTGCTCGAGCGAGGCGAGGAACTGGCCGAGCTTGAGCCGCTCCGCGCCGTCCGGAACCAGGGACTCGACGGCGATGTCGTCGAGCTCGCCGGAAAAGCCGAGCAGCCGCCCGAGGATCAGCGCCTTGCGCGCCACATCTATACCGGACAGGTCGTCGCGGGGGTCGGGCTCGGGATAGCCCTTCGCGATCGCGCCCTCCAACGCCTGCGAGAACGCGGCGCCGCGGCCCAGCTCTCCGAACAGATAGCCGAGCGTCCCCGACGGGCACCCCTCGATCTTCGAGACCCGGTCCCCGGATTCCACGAGCTTCTGGTAGGTATCGATGATCGGCAGGCCGGCGCCCACAGTCGCTTCGAGCAGCAGGCCGCGCCCGTGCGCGTGGGCGGCGGCGCGGAGCGCGTCGTACTTCCCCTTGTCGGCGGTGACCGGGCGCTTGTTGGCGAGCACCACGTGCATCCCCGCGCCGAGCGCGGTCGTGAGCGTGTCGGTCGTCTCGTCCGCCGTCACGTCCACCAGGATCGGGTTGGTGAGGGCATGGCGGGCGATGAAGGCCACGGCTTCGGCGGCGCTCGCCCGCCGTCCGCCGGCCGCCTTCGCCAGCGGCGCGCCCTTGGCTTTCGCCGCTCCCAACGCGGCGAGTCGCCGCGGGGAGAAGCCGTGCGCGTCGAACACGAGGCCGCTCGAGTCGATCAGTCCCACGATGCGGAGCGTGAGCGCCTCCCGCTTCACCTTCGCGATCATGGGCGCGAGTGCCCGCCCGATCTGCCCGAAGCCCAACAGTACCACATCGCTGCGCTCGGGGTGCGCCACCGCGCCGCCGCCGATCTTCGAGAGCTGAAACGCTGCGTGCACCACGCGCTGGGCGCGCGGCGCTTCCTTACCGTCCACGACGAGCGACAGATTCAGCTCCGACGATCCTTGG
>WNGB01009238.1_pt1 | contig 13869 bp, 9 predicted proteins | sample 5400681 | NCBI WGS metagenome assembly WNGB01 (sample SAMN13153367, study PRJNA577476) | soil metagenome | isolation source: 115 cm soil or saprolite under grassland replicate 2 | place: USA:California | collected 2016-06-15 | reverse complement strand
GACCTGCGCGGGAGCCGCCTTCCTACCTTGCCCGGCGGGATGGGGGAAACTCGGACGGCCACGATCGGCCATGTCGAGATCCGTCACATCTCTGCTTTCAGAAATGTTTTATTACCCACAGATTCTGCCGAAGACCCTTTTTTGAAGACGGCGCCCTGCTCGCCGGCACCCGACTGACCGATAAGCCCCGTCGCCGGAGTCAGAGACCTCCGTGAGGCTCCTCGGCTTTTGTGCTCCAGTGTAGGATGAGCTTGGCGATCTCCTGGTGGGGAGCCGACATCCTTTTAGCTGGCGCCTGTGCCCCGGCACCGCTGAAGCCCGAGCACGTTCTGCGGCAAGAACGATTGGAGACTGCAATGCTTGAAGCCAGGCCAATCGGTATCTTCTCCCGAGACTTCGGGATCGAAGCGGAAGGACAGAGAATCGCATTGCTTGACGTCTCGCTCTGGAGGGAGGCTGGCGTGAACCATCATTGACCTGCCAATCGATTGGTCTATTCCTATCCAGGTGTTCGTCTTCTGGTTGGTCTTGGTGATCTGGAACCGTGATCGCAGTGGTGGTGCCGCCGCCGCTGCCGGGTCATAGGTGAGGCCATGCAAAACTCGACCGCACGTTCAATACCCGTGGGCCATGTGGTCTTTGCTGTGACCATGGTCGGCCTCGGCATCCTGGGCCTGATCCAAGGCGATTTCACTCCGATTTGGACTGGGGTGCCCAAGAGTGTGCCCGCGCGCGAGGCACTGGCCTACCTCTGCGCCTTGATCTCTCTGGTCTCTGGTCTCGGCCTTCTCTGGCGGCGCACAGCCGTCGTCGCTTCCCGCGTGCTGCTGGCCTACCTCCTGGTTTGGCTGCTGCTCTTCAGGGTGTACTACATCGTCCTCGCTCCCACCGCGACAAGCTCCTGGTGGGCCATCGGTGAGACCGCGGTGATCATAGCGGCCGCCTGGGCTCTCTACGTCTGGTTCGCCGGAGACCGGAATGGGCAGCGCCTCAGCTTCACGACCGGCGACAAGGGCCTGCGCATCGCGACGGTCTTCTACGGCCTCGGCTTGATTCCCTTCGGCGTAGCCCACTTCACCTATCTCCAAAGGACCATTTCGATGGTGCCTGGATGGCTGCCTTGGCACTCGGCCTGGGCGTACTTCACCGGCTGCGCCTTCATCGCGGCGGGCGTCGCGATGATCCTTGGTGTGTATGCGCGGCTGGCAGCCGCGCTCTCAGCGTTGCAGCTGGGCCTGTTCACGCTCCTCGTGTGGGGACCCGTCCTGGTCGCTGGCCCTACGACCGCGTCCGACTGGAGCGAGATCGTCGTCTCTTGGGTTCTGACAGCCGCCGCTTGGGTGGTGGCGAGCTCTTACCGCGGCGTGCCTTGGCTCGCCGTGAGGGCGCGCCGGAGTTAGGTGCTGCCCTCCACCCGATCCCAGTCCAGAAGCTCCCGGGCAGTGGTCTTGGTGAGCGCCCGCTCATATGTACGGTACTGTGAGGGATCGTTGCGGACAAGCCCTCGTGCCGTTCCGCGGCGGACCAGTTCCTGCAGTCCGGGAGGAGCATGTTCGCTACCTGCGGGCTCGGGTGATCGCAACTCGGCGACGACCTCGCCGTGCGAGGTGATCAGGAACCTCTCTCCAGCGCGAACAAGCCGGACGTACTCGATGCAGAGCCCGATCGCCGGGAGCGCGGCCGTGTAGCCCACTATCCCCGGCGGTTAACGGCTATCCCCGGCGTGTAGCCGTTAACCATCCGGGATAGCCACTATCCGGGCCGCGTAGTCGCTATCCGGGCCGCGGCAGCCATTATCCCTGGCGTGTAGTGGTTGCCGGGCTCGCGGCAACCACTATCCGGGTCGCGTAGTCGCTATCCGGGGCGCGGCAACCACTATCTCGGGCGTGTAGTCGCTATCCGGAGGGGGTAGCCGTCATCCCGAGCGTGTGGTCAAGTCCGAACCGGAATCCACACTGCCGTTCGGAAGTCAGGCTGGTGACGAGGAATTCGCTTGGAAGGGGGCTAGGTCGGCGGCGGTCGGGGAGGCGGCGGATCCGGCGGCCGGCGAGACGCGAGAGGGCGCTCGCGACGGCCGGCGCGAGGGGGCAGACGGTGGGCTCTCCCAGGCCGTGGGGGCGGCGGCTTTGGCGGCGGTTTCGAGCACACGGCGCAGGCGCCGCCGGTCGATCCGTGAGCCGCCCGGCTCGACGACCGGGGGGATCGCCGGGTCTTCGCTCCGAGCAGCTCGAGCCGTAGCTCCAGCGGGTCGCAGCCAAGCGCCTCGACAGACGAGCCAAGTAAGCCAAGTACCAGGCCGGCCGTGCCCGGCCGTTGCGGAGTGGGCAGTGCCGGGTGTATCTTGAAGATATGGCAGGCCAGGCTTCTCGAAGGGTCGCACTCCCCCCCGATCTCGAAGATTTCGTTGCTTCGCGGGTGGCGTCGGGCCGGTACTCCTCGGAAGGAGAAGTCATCCGAGAAGGATTGCGCCTTCTCGAGGAGCAGGAAGCCGCCGAAGATTCCCTCCGTTCCGCCGTCGCCGTGGGCCTGGAGCAGGCACGCCGTGGTGAGCTCCTCGACGGCGAAGAGGTCTTCGCGGATCTGGAGAGGCGGATCGATCGCCGACGCGACCATCGCGGATGAGCCGATTCGTCCTGACCCCGGCAGCCCGGCCCGAGACCCCTCTCCAAATCCTGCGTGTCCTCCGTGCGGCTCGGGATGTCCGGACGATCCTGCTGCTCGAGAAATACTGACCGCCACTTCCCCTCACCACGCCAGGGCTTTTCGCAACCAGGCCACAAACTCTCGTGGCCACCCTTTTTCCCAAGAGGATCACCGTTCGGGACTCAGGCTGGCGACGAGGAATTCGCTTGGGAGGGGGCGAGGTCGGCGGCGGCCACAGGGAGGCGGCGGATTCGGCGGCCGACGAGACGCGAGAGGGCGCTTGCCACGGCCGGCGCGAGGGGGCAGACGGTGGGCTCTCCCAGGCCGTGGGGGCGCGGGTCGTCGCCTTCGACCAGGTGGGTTTCGACCTCGGGCGCCTCGTCGAGGGTGAGCGGCGTGAAGTCGGCGAAGCTCGCGGGACGAGGCTGGCCCTTCTCGAACGGGATTTCGGTCTTCATGTTGGAGAGGGACCAGACGATCCCGCTCTGGACCTGCTGCTCGACGCCGCCGCGGTGGATCACCACACCGCAGTCGACCGCTGCGACCACCCGGTGGACGATGAACGGCAGGCCCCCGGGGCGGGGCTCCTTGGGCAGCGAGACTTCGACCACGTAGGCGACGTAGGTCTCGGTGTGGAAGACGTTGCAGGCGATGCCGCGGGCACGCCCCGCCGGCACCGGCGTTCCCCATCCGGCGGCCTTGGCGGCGGTCTCGAGGACACGGCGCAGGCGCCGCCGGTCGATCCGCGATCCGCCCGGCTCGACGACCGGGGAAATCGCCGGGTCGTTCGCTCCGAGCAGCTCGAGCCGCAGCTCCAGCGGGTCGCGGCCGAGCGCCTCGGCGATTTCGTCGAGGAAGCCCTCGCGGGCGAAGACCGACGACGGCGAGAAGACCGCCCGCCAGGGCCCGATCGGGACCGGGGCCTCGACGACCGTGTAGGTGGTCTCCAGGTCCGGGATGGCGTAGGGGTTGTCGTAGACGCCCCACGACCAGGAGCGCACCTGCTCCGGGTCGCGGAGTTGCTCGGCGGTCGGCTGCCTCCGAGCATTGTGCGGCGTCGACGCCTTGCGCTGCTCCCAGGCGACGAGGCGCCCGCCCGCGTCGAGGCCGGCGAACAGCCGATGCGCCGAGGCCGCCTGGAAGTAGCCGTGGCGGAGGTCGTCGTCGCGCGACCAGAAGAGCTGCACCGGGTGGGGTACCCGCGCGGCGATCTCCGCCGCTTCCAGATCCATCTCCCAGCCCAGCCGGCGGCCGAAGCCTCCGCCGAGGAGCGACACGTGCACGGTCACCGCTCCGGGCTCGATCCCGAGCTGGCGCGCCGCCAGCTGCTGCACGGTGTTGGGCGTCTGGCTCGGCGTCCAGATCTCGCAGCGCCCGTCGTGCGCCCAGGCGGTGGAGTTGACCGGCTCGATGGCAGCGTGCGCCTCGAACGGGTACTCGTAGAGCGCTTCGAGGCGCCGCTCGGCCTTGGCGAGGCCGCTCCGGCCGGCACCGTCGCGCCGCGTCGTGATGCCGGGCTCGCGCGTCACCTCGGCCAGTTGCCTGCGGTGCGCCGCGCTGTCGAAGCCGGCGTGCGGGCTGTCGTTCCAGCGAATCTTGAGCGCGTCGCGGCCCTGCAGGGCAGACCAGGTGGAGCGGGCCACGACCGCGACGCCCCGGGCGATGGCGAAGCACGCCTCGACGCCGGGGACGGCGCGGGCCGCTGCATCGTCGAAGGAGCCGAGCGAGCCCCCCAGCACCGGCGGCCGCGCCACCACGGCGAAGCGCATCCCGGGCAGGCGCACGTCGAGGCCGTAACGCGCCCGCCCAGTGATGATGTCGGGCCCGTCGACGCGCGGCGGTGAGGTGCCGAGCAGCCGGTACTCACTGCGTTCCTTCAGGCGGGGCTGGGCCGGGACAGGCTGCTTCGCGGCCTCGTCGAGGAGCTCGGTGTACGCGAGGCTGCGGCCGCTCGCGGTGTGGGCGACCCGGCCCGACGCGGTGGTGCAGGCGGCGGGATCGACGCCCCAGCGCGCGGCCGCGGCAGCCACCAGCATCGAACGGGCGGCGGCGCCCGCCGGCCGCAGCACATCCCAGGCTTCCATGATGCTGCTGCTCCCGCCGGTGCCGAGGTCGTCGTAGACCTCGCTCGGCGAGGCCTGCTCGACCTCCACCTTCGCGAAATCGACGTCGAGCTCCTCGGCGAGGATCATCGGCAACGAGGTGCGGACTCCCTGTCCCATCTCGGAACGCCCGACGACGACGACCACGCGGCCGTCCGGCCGGAGGCGGAGCCAGGCGTTGGGCGCGAGCTCTTTGCCGGCGGCGCCGGACGCGGCGGGAGGCTCGGCACCGAGGCGGAAGCCGAGGAGCAGACCGCCTCCGCCGATGGCGACGGTCGCCAGGAACTGCCGGCGCGTGGTCCTCATCGCCGCGCCTCCTGCCGGGCCAGCTCGGCCGCGCGCGGCTCCCCGTTGATCCAGACCTCGGTCGCAGACATGAGGACCTCCCTTGCGGGACTATACGGGACGGGCCGCGCGAAGTTTTCCGGGGTTCCACAGAGGCCAGCCTATGAAGGAAACCTTCGCTGTTGGCCCAAGTCTTGCCCGAGCGTGCTCTTCCCTCATTTCGTCTTGACGCACTTGTTCGCCGCGTTCGACCACTCGTACGGGTAGCCGTAGACGCCGTCGAGGAACGGCGCCGGGCTCCAGAGGCACTTGTCCCCCATCTCGAAGCCGCTGCTGTCATACCAGGCGTTGAAAAGCGGGTTCGTGACCGTCGCGCGCGTCGAATAAGCCACCAGGTGCTCTTGACTCTGCGCTGCCGTCCAGCCGGCGATCTGGCACCCGCTACAGCTCGCGTAGGGTTGGACGGTGTATTTCACCGCGCTGGCGCCACTGCCGAAGAAATTGTGATAGGTGCAATACGCGAGGGCCGGTCCGCCGCAGGAGGTGCTCGAGCCAAATGACGAATAGGAGGTCGAAGGGAGGAAGACCTCGTAGATCGTACTGGAGTCGAAGGCATGAGTCGCCAGATACCTCTGGATCTCAGCCCGCACATCGTTGTCGGTGACGTTTGCCGGCGGCGTCGAGGTGTCGAACCAATCGGCGGTGCCCGACGCGAGATTCGACAGTTGGATGAATTGCCTCACGCCGCCAACGATTTGATAATACTGCGTGATCACATTGTATTCGCGGGACGTGCCGAACTGATTGCGAAAGGCGATCAGCGACTGGGCGTAGGCGTAGTCGGGGGAAGCCGGGTTGGTGAAGCCAGGCCCCCAGAAGATGTTGACCACCTTGGCAGAAATAATCACAGGGCCGCCGTGGTAGGTGACGGCCGCGCCCGCATTCATGGCGAAGCCGGACAGGCAACACGACAGTGCCAGCGCACACCAGAGTCTAGGTCTCATTGCTTTTTCTCCCAAAAAAGAGCCGTGAATGCGCAAGTAACGGCGAAACCTCGCCGGCTTGCGAGAGGCACCTAAAGAGTAAGGTGTGCGGCGAGGCGAAATGCGGGCAGGACGGTCCCCACCAGCAAAAGGGATCGGGAGCTGCTGCTGGGTCGTGGGCAGGTTCTGGCGGCCGACTGAGGGGGCTGAGGGGCCAGGCATCTATGTTGGCTGCTCGTGCCTCGGGGGAGTCAGTCCACGCTATCGAGGCCGTCGATGAGCCAGGCGTGGAGACCGGCGAGAGCTGCCACGGCCATGGCCCCGATGGCTCCGGCGATCAGAGCTTTTCGGATCGTTGAGCTCACAGCGACAGCCGTGCTGCGGCGCTATGCATGAACCTTTTCTCTCAGCATCTCGTTCACCAGGCGGCTGACCGCAATTCCGCGCTCGTGAGCTTGAACTGAGAGCACCTTCATCAAGTCTTCGTCCAACTCGATTTCAAAGCGCCGTCGTTTCAGCTCCGCATGCACATCAACGTTTTCAAAGCTGTTCTGGTAATCAGTTGTGTCATGTGTCTCCCAGAACTCAGCCGCCTCTTCGTAGCTGGCGAACTCATCTGGTATTGGGTCAACTTGCTTTGTTTGGCTCATAGTACCTCCGCTCTGAGCTCGTCATCTCACGCGCCGAGATGGGCAAGGCTGCGGTCTTGTATTTACAGATGAAGAAAACAACCAGGTATCGCCCCTCATCCGTTTGTCCGTAGGCGACATAGAGATCTTCGCCTTTCACCTTCCCCTTCTGCGCCCGCCGAACATGCGGCTTATAAAACAAAACCTGCTCGACTTCAGCGGTCGTAACGCCGTGTTTGGCTTCGAGCTTGTCAACGAACACGTCCTTCCAGATGACCTCATGCAGTTGCATTATGCTCCACCAAGGGCAGTGTTCATAGCGCCACGAAGCTTACCACAGCCTCCCTCCGAGGTCGGCATCGGGTCATCGGTCCCTGGAATCAGACGCCGTTCTTTCTTGCAACGGCAGGCGACGCGGGCTAACCTGCCCCGGGTGACGACAGAGACTCCGATCGACAGCGAGCGCTCGCGGCGCATTGGGGAGATCGTCAGGGCGGCTCTAGAGCTCCCCGAGGCGGAGCGCGCCGCCTTCCTCGACGAGGCTTGCGGCGGCGATGACATCTTGCGCCGGCAAGTCGAGGTGCTCCTGACCGCGGATCACACGCAGGCGGGTTTCGCGGACTCTCCTCCTCCATCTCGCGACCTGATCGGCTCGACCCTCTTCCACTACCGGATCGTCGACCGGCTCGGCTCCGGAGGGATGGGCGAGGTCTACCTGGCGGAGGATGAGAGGCTCGGCCGCCGGGTGGCTCTCAAGGTGCTGCCTCCGGAGCTCGCCGGGCATCCGGAGCGGCTGGCTCGCTTCCGCCGCGAGGCGCGGACGGTCGCCTCCCTCAATCATCCCAACATCGTCACCCTCCATTCCATCGAGGACGAGCAGGGTCTCCACTTCCTCACCATGGAGCTGGTCGAGGGTGGCACTTTGGTCGACAGGATCGTCCCCGGCGGCCTGGAGACCGGTGAGCTGCTGCGCTTCGCCATCCCGCTCGCCGACGCCGTCGCCGCCGCGCACGCCAAAGGGATCACCCACCGCGATCTCAAGCCCGCGAACGTGATGGTTGCGAGCGACGGCCGGATCAAGGTCCTCGACTTCGGCATCGCCAAGCCGGTCGCCCGGGAGCGTGCGGCGTCCACCAGCCTCACCCTGGACGGGCGGGTGTTGGGCACGGTCGCCTACATGTCTCCCGAGCAGGCGGTGGGGCATCCGGTGGACCCACGTTCGGACGTCTTCTCTCTGGGTACCGTGCTCTACGAGCTCACGACCGGCGAGCACCCGTTCGCCGCGACGTCCCGGGCCGAAACCATGTCGAAGATCCTCCGCGACACGCCGGCGCCGGTGACCGGCCGCAACGCCCGGCTCCCCCACCGGCTGGAGGAGATCCTCGACCGATGTCTGGAGAAGGAGCCCGAGCAGAGATACCAGGACGCCGGTGGCCTCCGCGACGACCTGCTCGGCCTCCAGCGCGAGCTCGACGAGGGGCGGATCCCCGGTCCGCGGCCTCGCCGCCTCGGGCTCGCGGTCGCTGGCGTCCTGGTGGTGGCCACGCTCGCCGGCCTCGCCCTCCTGTGGACGGGCCGCTCGCAGCAGGCTCCGGAACACCCTTCAGCCAGGACGTCTCTCCCCCCTCGAACCGCCGCCGCCGTACCGGCCCGCACGGCCGTAGCGGTGCTCCACTTCCAGAACCTCACCGGCGATCCGCAGCTCGACTGGCTGCGCGCGGGCCTCCCCGAGATGCTGGTGACCGATCTGTCGCAATCCCCCCGGCTCGACGTCCTGGGAAGCGACCGCGTCTATCAGATCCTCACCGACCTCGACGCTCTCGGGAACCGTCCCATCTCCTTCGAGCAGGTCCAGAAGGTGGCGCAGCGGGCCGCGGTGCGCAAGGTGATCCTGGGGAGCTTCGCGCGGGTGGGGAGCAATGTCTTGATCGCCTTTCAGATCGAGGACGCGGAGACCGGCAGGATCCTCGGCAGCGAGCGGGTGCAGGGGCCGGGGGGCGACCGGCTGCTGTCGCTGGTCGACGCGCTGGCAGCGGCAGTGCACCGCCACCTCGACGTGGTCACTCCGTCCGGCGCTCCGGTGATGCTGCAGGACGTGACCACCTCGTCCCCCGCCGCTTGGCGCCTGTATGCCGAGGCGCTCGCGCTGAGCTACCAGGCCAAGAGCTCCGAGGCGATCGTGCTGCTCGAAAAGGCCGTGGAGCTCGATCCCGACTTCGCCCTGGCCCTGGCTGACCTGGGCACGCTCCACGGCAACCTCGGCCACCAGGAGCTCTCCAGGGTCTACACGGGGCGGGCCGTCGAGAAGTCCGCGCGCCTGCCGGTGCACCTGCGCTGGTTGATCCAGGGGCGGTACTACGCGAAGAGATGGGGGACGTACGGACAGGCGATCGCGAGCTTCCAGAAGACCCTGGCCCTCTTTCCCGGCCGGGATGCGCCGCGCAACAACCTGGCCAATCTCGAGGCGTCCCTGGAACGCTACGACAGCGCGATCAAGGATTACGAGACTCTTCTCGCTCAAGGGACGAGATTCGCGCCGACCACGATCTCCGCGGCCAACGTCTACGCCGCTCTCGACCGGTTCGAGCCAGGGTACCGGCTTCTGCTCGACCTGGCCGCCCGCGAGCCGGACAGCTGGATCGCGCAGGCGGGGCTCGGCTGGCTTTTGATCCAGTGGGGCAAGCTCGATGAAGCCGGCGCGGCACTGGACCGGGCGGCGGCGTTGCGGCCCGGGGACGACGTGGTTCTTCAGGCCCAATGGCGCCTTGCGGTGCTGCGCGAGGACTGGCCGCAGGCGGAGAGCGCGGCACGGGAGCTGGAAGGCCTCGGAGATCCTTACGCCCGCTGGCGCGGAGCCCTCTCCCGCGCCCGCGACGCCCAGTTCCGCGGCGACTTCGCAGCGGCCCTGGACCATCTCGCCACGGCGGCCCGCGCCTTCCCGCGGCCGGAGGCCTATGCGGCCATGGCGCACTGCTGGACGGCCGACCTCCTCCTCGACCTGGGTGAGCCGGCCCGGGCGCTCGCCGAGGCCCAGAGCGCGCAGCGGATCGCGCCCGGGGACTGGCCGGAGCTCCAGGGAATGTTCCTCGCCGCGCTCGCCCAGCAGGAGCTCGGACGGCCGGCCGAGGCGGACGTCCTGCTCGCGGAGCTCGAACGGCGCGAGGCGATCAACCCGAATGCCGTGGAAGAACGGCAGATCCTCCGCCTGGAAGGGCGGCTCGCCCTCGCCCGCGGCAACCCGGAGCGCGCCGTCCGCTTTCTCCAGGAGGCGGCGTCGCGGCTGCCTGCGCGCGGCGTGGAAATCCACCGGTATGTCCAACCCGACCATGTGCCGGTCTGGTATGACCTGGGCCGGGCCGAGCTTGCCGCCGGCCATCCCAAACAGGCCCGGGAACAGCTCGAGAAGGTGACGGCGAGCGGTGCCGAGCACATCGAGTTTCCGGTGGCCTATGCCCGCAGCTTCGAGCTCCTGAAGCGCCTATCCCCCCGGCCCTGAGCCCGGTCCGCCCTGGTCCTGCGTGATCGGCCGCGCGCCATCGCCGAGATATTCGCAGATGATGCGGAAGTCGCCTTTGCGCAGCACCGCTTTCTCTTCATCGTTCAGCCCGGCGGCCTGCATCGCGGCCTCGGCGTCTCCTTTGTACTGCGCGAGCTTGCCGGGATCGAGCGCCAGATCGGCGATGAATCGGGCGAAGCGGTCGGTTTCGTCTGCCATGTTCGTCTCCCTTCAGGGCCGTGGCGCGGCACCCTCCTGCCTGTGTTGGATTTCCCGGATCTGGCGGCGCAGGTCTTCCTCTTCTTTCAGGCGGCCTTCCTCATGGTATAGACCTGCCAGATTGTTCATCGCCGAAAGGGTGTACGGGCTCTCGTCCCCCAGGACGCGGCGCATTGCCGCAGCCGTTTCGTGGAGCAGGCTTTCCGCTTCCTTCAGGTGCCCGCGCTGCTGAGAGAGAAGACCGAGGTTGTTCATGGTCCGCAGAGTCATCGGGTGCTCCTTGCCGAGCACCTTGCTTTGCAGCGCGAGGGCCTGCCGCTCCAGGGACTCCGCTTCGTCGAGACGGCCCTGCGCCTGGTAGGCGGTGGCCAGGTTGCTCATCGCCGTGAGCGTGTCCGGATGCTCGGGGCCCCGGGCGCGGCTGCTGGTTCCATAGACCTTGCGGAGCAGAGCCTCCGCTTCCTTGAGGCGCCCCAGGTCCTGCAGGATCGCCGCGCGGTTGTTCATTGCGGCGAGCGTGTCCGGGTGCTCCTGTCCGAGCTTTTGGAGCTCAATCTTGAGGATGTCGTCGTACATCGCTTCCGCCTCGGTCAGGCGGTTCTCCTCGTAGAGGACGTTCGCCAGATTCGTCATATACATGAGCGTGTCCGGATGATCGCCACCCAGGGTCTTCGTCGAGACCTCCAGCGCGTGCCGGTCCAGCTCCTCCGCCTCCTTGAGACGGCCGCGATCGGACACGATGATAGCGAGGCTCGTCATCGAGTGAAGCGTATCGGGATGAGTCGGGGGCAGCACCCGGCGCCTCGTTTCGAGCACCTTGCGGCTCAGCTCTTCCGCATCGCCCAGGCGGCCTTGCAATGCATAGAGATTGGCCTGGTTTTCCATCACTTTGAGCGTATCAGGATTCTTCTCGCCCAGCGTGCGCCGGTAGCTCCCGATGACGCGATCGTTCAGCTTTTCGGCTTCCTTCCAACGTCCCTGATCGCGGTAGACCGTGGCCAGGTTGTTCATCGTTTCGAGCGTCTGCGGGTTCTCCGGACCCAGCTTCCGGCGCCGGCCGTCGAGCACCTGATCGAAAAGCTCTTCCGCCTCCTTGCGGCGCGCCTGCGCAGAGTAGATGTTGCCCAGCTCGTTTTTCGCGAGGAGGGTGTCTGGATGCTCCTCCCCCAGCTGCCGGCGGCGGAATGCGACGACTTTCTCCAGGAGAGCTTCGGCCTCCCCGAGACGTCCGAGATTGAGATCGACGACGCCGATCGTCTCGCGCAGCCGGTCCTGCGCCTCCGGCTCGTCCGCGAGGTTCTTTTCGATGTTTTCCCGGCTCCGGTCCAGGATCTGTGGCAGGCCGTTCTTGTCCAGGGCGATCTCATACGGATCGAGATTCTGGAACAGGTTTTTGAGAAAGGCCGTGACCCGGCGGGCGGTCCTGGCCTCCTTATCGGCTATCGCCCGCTGCTGCCAGGCATATCCAGCCGCCGCCGTGATCGCGAGAAAGGCAAACACCGCTGCCCACTGCTGGACACGCCGCAGCCGCCGGCGCCGCGCCCGTTCACTCCGGCTCTTCTCGACCAGCCGCTTCTCGTCGGCGGTCCAGGCGCGCATGCCGCCGGCTCCCTGCTCGACGGTGGCGAGGTCCACGTCGTCGAGCGGCGTCCCGTCCTTGCCTCCGGCCCATTCGACGGCCCGCTGCTCCAGAATGCGCGAGGCCCGCTGGCCCGGCAGGTCCGAAGCCTCGAAGCGGCGGCGCACCAGAGGCGCCAGGGTGTCGTGGGCGAGGCGGGTCGTCCCCTCTCCGGCCGAGAGGAGATAGCGGTCCTGGCACTGCAGCAGCAGCTCCTCGACCTCCGGGCGCCCACCGTAGCGGGCCAGGACCTCGGAGGCCGGCCGCGTCTCGGCCGTGCCCAGGGCGGTGGTGTGGAAGCCCAGCAGGTCCAGCACGAGCCCCGAGCCCACCAGCTCCGGCCGCCACTGCCGCAGGCTTTCGAGCTGCTCGCCGAGGAAGTCGTCGAGCAGGATGCCGCCGCGCTTGAGCCGCTGGTAGAGCTCGACGGTGAAGCGTGGCGCATCGGGGCTCTCCTTCGTCGCCAGCGCCCACATCTTGGTCAGCAGGATCTGGAGCGCCGGAGCGATCGCGGCGCCGCGGTCTTCCAGCAGGTCGTCGGCGACGATCTCGGGCAGCTGCGGCTCGACCTCCAGATGGTAGTACCTCTGCAGGTTCTCATCCCGCGCCGGGCCGGCGATCGCTTCCGCGATGGCGTCGCGGTCCAGGTGCGCGATCTCGACCCGGAAGCGGGGCAGCTTCTCGCCGTCGACGAGCCGCAGGACCTCCGCCAGCCATTCCTTGCGGAAGCCCAGGATGAGCCGGCCGCGCGGCCGCTTCTCCCGGACGCCGAAGATCGATCGCAGCGCCGCCGCCGTCTCCTCCGGCTCCTTGCCGCCGCTCCCTCCCGACACCGGACGGGTCCACGCCTCCTCGGCCTGGTCCAGGATGACCACCAGGGGCCTGCCCGACGCTTCCTCGTGCGCCCGCCACGCGGCTCCGAGATCCGCGCCGCCAGGGGTCTCCAGCACCTTGGCCAGGGTGGCGGGGAGGCCCAGAGTGCTGTCCCGGCGGAGATAGACCACCTCGTGGCTCGCCTCCAGCCGTGGCGCGAGGCCCGCGGCGAGGAGAGACGACTTGCCCACTCCGGTGGCGCCGAAGAGGAGCACGATCGGCTCGGCCTCGGGCCGGGTGACCGCCTCATAGAGGTCGCGGATCTCGCGCCCGCGGCCGAAAAAGACGTGGGCGTCCTCGCGGCCGAACCAGGAGAGGTGCTTGAACGGCGAGGCGGGCAGATCCATGGCGGGCAGCGGCGGCAGCCCGAAGAGGGGATCGTGGGCCGCCAGCGGCAGGCTCCAGCGCACGAGGCGCTCCTCGGCTCCCGGAGCGACGTAGAGATCCCAGGGCCAGCGGTCTTCCGCCACCACGTCGGGAACGAACGAACGGTAGGCTCCGCGAGCGGAATCGCCCCGCCGGATCTGCACCGCCGCTTGCGCTTCGGTATAGGCGGTGCGGACGGAGGCGCCTGAGGCGAGCGCCTTGTAGAAGCGTCCCGAGAGCTCCGTGGCCACCGCGTCGTCGATCGCTTGCGAGGTGGCGATCACCGCCGGCACTCCGGCGTCGAGGAGGCCCTGGACCTGTCCGCGGGAAGAGCAGCCGTTCAGGAACACCAGCTCCAGGCCGCGCTGCTCGCCGAGGAAGCGGGCCAGACCTCCGGCGTGGGCCACCGTCGCCTCCCCGCCGGCCGACTCCAGCAGCAGCTCGGCATCGCCGGCATGGCCACCGAAATGGAATACGGCCACCCGGTCGCGGTACTCCGGGTCCTGGAAGACGTCGAGGATCTCGTCGACTGTGGCGTTGGCGCGCTCCACCACCTCACAGAGGCCGGCCTCCACCGCCGCCTCCATCGCCTCGCGTACGTGGCGCTGCTCTTCGGGAAGATTCCTCAAGTAGCGGGCGCGGTCCGCACGGTCGT
>WNGB01010893.1_pt1 | contig 13870 bp, 13 predicted proteins | sample 5400681 | NCBI WGS metagenome assembly WNGB01 (sample SAMN13153367, study PRJNA577476) | soil metagenome | isolation source: 115 cm soil or saprolite under grassland replicate 2 | place: USA:California | collected 2016-06-15 | reverse complement strand
GTAACGGTTCACGCTCTGGGACGTAGCCAGGGGGCAAGTTCTCGTCTACAACGAGGCCATGGCGCAACAGCCACCCATTCCCAAGGAGCTTTGGGATCTGGTCCCTCCCGCTGCCCAAGCCGCTCTCCTGGCGTTTCTGGGTAGCCTCCACGCGGACCTCGCTGCCCTGCGTCAGCAAGTTGCCGACCTCACCGCACGCCTCGGCCAGAACTCCCAGAATTCCTCCCAGCCCCCTTCGAGCGATAGTCCGGCTGTCAAGCGTCGGCCTCCGCCGCCAGCCTCCGGCCGTCGCCGCGGCGCTCAACCCGGGCACCCGCCCCACCACCGCCCCTTGCTGCCACCGGACGAGGAAATCCCACGGCGGCCCACGGCCTGCCGCCGTTGCGGGGAAGCGCTGGCCGGCTCCGACCCCGAACCCTTGCGGCATCAAGTTCTGGAGTTGCCGCGGCTCAAGCCCCACGTTACCGAATACCAACTGCACCGCTTACCCTGCCCCCGGTGCGGCACCTTCACCTGCGCTACCCTCCCCCAAGGCGTGCCGCAGGGACACCAAGGGCCGCGTTTGCAAGCCGCGCTGGCCGTGCTCACCGGTGGCTACCGGTTAAGCAAAGATCAGGCCGAAACGCTCTGTGCCGACCTGTTTGCCATCCCGGTCTGCCCCGGCACCGTCTGTCGCTTGGAACAACAGACTACGGTGGCCCTGGAGCCGGTAGTCGGCCCCCTGCGGGAGCACGTCAAAACCCAACACGCGAACCTGGATGAAACCAGTTGGCGTGAGGAGGGCAAGCGGGCGTGGCTGTGGGTGGCCGTGACCGCGCTGGTCACCGTCTTTCACATTGGCCGCTCCCGGGGCGGCGCCGTCGCCCGTTCCCTGTTGGGTCCCGGTTGGCACTGGGTAGTGACCAGCGACCGCTACAGCGCGTACCAGTGGTTGGCCCTGCGGCGGCGGCAACTGTGCTGGGCGCATCTGCGGCGGGACTTCCAAGCGATGCTTGATCGGCACAACGCCGGCAGCACGATCGGCGTGCAACTGCTGGATTTCGCCGATGACGTGTTCCACGAGTGGTATCGGGTGCGCGACGGGACGCTGCGGCGCAGTAGCCTGCGCACGTATATCGCTGGCCAGCGGCCGTGGTTGCGCACCCTGCTGCAAACAGGGGCCAGGTGCGGCTGCGCCAAGACGGCGGCGGTCTGCCGGGAGTTGTTGAAGTTGGAGCCGGCCTTGTGGACGTTCGTGCGCGTCGACGGAGTGGAGCCAACGAACAACGCCGCGGAGCGTGCGCTGCGGCATGCGGTGTTGTGGCGCAAAAGCAGTTATGGCACGGCCAGTGCCAAGGGGAGCCGGCAACAGGGACGCAACGTCTTGGAGTTTGTGACCGCATGTTGCCAAGCCCATCTCCAAGGGGAGCCTCCCCCCACGTTGCTGCCCCAAGTAGCCTAACAGAGCAGGAACCGTTAGTTCGGAGTGTGAACGGTTACCCTCAGGCAAGCCTAAGGGGAAGTACAATGTCGAGAATTGTGTTGGTCATAGGTAGTTTGATCGGCGTCGCATCTCTCTCTTGCCTCCCAGCCGGGGAGCGTCTGGAAACCCCGATTGGCGAGGCGAGACTGTGGGATACGGGAAGTAAGCAGTTTCGTGCAACCTTGCAAGGGCACAAACGCCAGATTCATTGTCTCGCCTATTCTCCGGACGGAAAAAGCCTTGCCACGGGGGGGTTGGATGCATCCGTCAAAATTTGGGACGGCTTCAACGGAGATCTGAAGAAATCCTTCGATATGGGTGTTGCTGTCGTCTCTCTCGCCTTCGCCCCGAAAGGTGACCTTCTTGCAATCGGTTCCTCGAATGGGACTGTCTATCTCCGAAATCTCGCCACTGACGAACTGAAGGCTATCGAGACCGGTTGGCCAGCCTCGATGCAGTTTAGCCCGGATGGGCTGTCCCTCGCTGTGGGCACAGGACCGGCTTATGATAAACCTGGGGAGGCAAAACTGTACGATGTCGCGACGAGGCAACTCACGGCAACTTTCAATCATCCCAGCCTCGCTTGGAGCGTGGCGATGAGTCGGGATGGTCGCTTGCTCGCCATCGGAGGAACCACCGGTCCCGTGACAGTGTGGGATCTGAAAACCAAGAAGGCACGAGCGACGCTGGCTGGCGCTGGACGTGTGGCCTTTTCCCCGGATGGAACGACGCTTGCGATCCTCGCTTCGGAAACGCTGAGGGAATTGCGCCTGTGGGACGTTCGCACGCAAGAGATTCGTGCGATCTCGCACGGCCACTCCGCCCAGCAAGTTTCGATCGCTTTCCACCCTCGTGAGGCAATTATCGCCACGGGGGGAGGCGCTGATGACCGGAAAATTAAACTCTGGGACATTCCTTCCGGCAAAGCAATCACTACTATTGAGGGGATCAATGTCCCTATAGAATCCCTCGTCTTTTCCCCAGATGGCAGAACCTTGGCATACGCAGGCGGAACGGTGAAGTATGGGCGGAAATAGGAAGCCATCCCAACTTGCGTCAACTCTCGTTCGGCTCGCTGAAGCGCGTCAGCATGTACTCGAAGTAGCGTCCCTGCACCGCCGCCGCGAACTGCCGGATCAACGCGGACTTGGCGGTGCCGGGCGGACCGTAGAGGAAGAGGTGTTCGCCGGCGACGACGGCCAGCGCGATCAGGTCGATGACCTCGTCGCGGCCGACGAAACGCTGCTTGAGCGGGTCGATCACCTCGGTGCGCAGGCCCTGGAGCGTTTCATTCACCGACTTTTCCTCCCTCCAAAGGATGCGGCAGGGCGGCGCGATCGTGCCCCAGGTCGTGCCACACCCGTTCGAGGTGCTCGAAGCCCTTGCCCCGTGGGAGCCAGGCAGTTTTCCGCGTGACCGCCCAGCGCTCGGCGTAGAGCAGGAGCAGACCGGGGTGGTCGCCGAAGTCGAGCGGCGCCAGCGGCGGCTCCTCGACGGCGGACAGCACCCCCGTCAGCGGCCACTGACGCAGCACGACGGCCAGCAGTTCCGTCAGCCGATCGGCCGGGTCGAAAGCCTTCGCCCGCCGATGAACCTGCGGCAGGAAGCGGAACGTCAGGTCGGCGGACAGGTGATCGCTCGGTGAGGCGGACGGCACGGGCAGCACCAGCGTTTTCTGCAAGTCGCCCTCCGGCTGCGCGCGACTGACGAGGAACCAGCACGCATAATGCGTGAGCGCCGCGGCCGCCGCTGCCGTGTCGGGCGCGAAGGCGATTGGCGGCCCCGGCACGCCGATGATGTAGTCGGCGTAAGCCTCCTCCAACACCGCGCGGACCTCCGGCCGCTGGATGTCGTCCAGGCGCGGGGGGCCACGCAGGACAACCCGGCCCTCGCTGAGTAGCCCCCGGAGAAGTTCGGCCAGCGGCGACAGGCTCTCTTGTGTTGACAAGCTCCGATCCCCCTGAGTTCACAGTCCAGTTTCTCTCCCCTCTCCCCTGGCGGGAGAGGGGTTGGGGGTGAGGGGGATCTTGACTCTCAGGAGCGTTCAGATCCCCCTCACCCCAACCTCTCTCCCGCCAAGGGAGAGGGGAGCAAGCCAACCGGGCACTCTCCCGGATCGTATATGAGTTCACGCTTCTGCGAATCCTCTCTCAACTCCACCATCGTAGCGACAAGCAAGCCGCTTGTCGCCACGGGCCGCCACGTGTTGGCCGTCGCGGGAGAGGGGTCGTAATGTGACGTTGGCAACTGACCGCCTCCAAGTGGACAGGCATTCCCGCATTCCTCGCAGGAGGATCCTCCCATGAGCGATGACGCACAAAACACCGGGTTGAACCGCCGTCAGGTACTCGGCACCGCCGGGGCGCTCGCCGTGGGTGGCGTCCTGCTGAGCGGGGGCGCCGCGGCGGCACAGGTCGAGGATCGCGGCTCCGCTATTCGTATCACCGGCCTGCGAGCCACGCCGGTCGGCGCGAAAGCGTACGTCAAGATCGAGACGAACCGCGGCGTCACCGGCTGGGGCGAAATCACCGGCCTGGAGCCGCGCGTCGCTTGTGCCCTGGCGGAGTCGCTGCGCGAGCTGCTCGTCGATCAGAACCCAACGCGGATCGAGCACCTCTGGCAGAAGTTGTTCCGCTCGCACCGCGACATGCGCGGCGGGCCGTTCATGACGCACACGCTCTCGGCGATCGACATGGCGTTGTGGGACATCACCGGCAAACTCTACGGCGTGCCGGTCTATCGGCTGCTCGGCGGGCCGTGTCGCGACCGCATCCGCATGTACCCGACGCCGACCGCCACCAAACTCGGCACTGGCGGCCCGCACCCGTTTTCGGCGAACCCCGATGAGATCAACCGCCTGGTGCGCATGGTGCAGGAGACGCGCAAGCGCCTCGGCCCCAGCGGCACCATCATGTTCGACGCGCATTGCGCCGTGCCGCCGCCGATGTTGCTACAATTTGCTGCAGCTATTCAGCCTTACGACATCCTCTTTCTCGAAGAACCGGCGGTGCCGGGCAATATCGAGGTGTTCAAGCGTCTCAAGGAGCAGATCCGCATTCCGATCGCGACCGGCGAGCGCGACCGCACCATCTGGGAAGTGATCGCGTACTTGCAAAACGGTTGCATCGACACCCTGCAGTCGGACGTCGGCCACTGCGGCGGCATCAGCCAGCTGAGAAAGATCGCGACGCTGGCGGAGGCGTACCACGTGCCGATGGCGCCGCACAACACCTGCTCAGAGTTGGGGCTGACGGCGAGCCTGCACGTGTCGGCGTCGATCCCGCTGTTCCTCATTCAGGAGGGCTACATCGACGGGCACATCATGCCGGCGGGCGTGGCTAGAAAGAGTTGGCAGATCGACAAAGACGGCTATGCGTCGCTGCCGCAGGGGCCGGGGCTGGGCGTCGAGATGGACGAAAAGGGAATGGAGAAGGTCGCCGCCGACCCGAAACGCCGCTTCCGCTGGCCGACGCCCACGTATGCCGACGGCTCGGTGCGCGATTACTGAGTTCGTAGTTCCGCCTTCAGGCGGCTGAACGTCTACCCGCCTTCTGAGTGTTGACCCGCAAACTCGGTAAGTGTCCTCATCGGAGCCCGAGCGCCAGCGAGGGGGTAGCAGACTCCCACGGAGCACTCTGCTACCCCCCTCGCTGGCGCTCGGGCTCCGACTACCGCTCTTGCTTGTCAACACTCCTGAGGCGGAACTACGAACACCACAGCATTTGCCTCCGCATAATGTCAGGGGATCCCCAGCAACTTATGGGTTTGCAGGCTCAAGCGCCACTGCGGATGCTCCAGGCAATAGGCGACGGCCAACCGCGTGTTGCGCTCGCGCTCCGGCCCGTCCATCGGCTGCAAGAAGAAGTGCCGAAAGTCGAGCCCCTCGAACCGCTCCGGCTCGGCTCCGTCCTGCGGAAAGATCAATTTCAACTCGTCTCCTGCTCGCAGCACCAGCTCCGCGCCTGCCTTGGGGCTGACGCAGATCCAGTCAACGCCCACTGGGGCCAGACGGGTGCCGTTGGTCTCGATGGCGACCTCAAAGCCTTCGTCGTGGAGAGCGGCGAGCAGCGCCGCGTCGAGTTGCAGGAGCGGCTCGCCTCCGGTACAGACGACGAGCGGTCGAGCGCGCGCCGCCCTACGTGGCCAGGCCGTAGCGACCGCCCGCGCCAGTTCTGGAGCCGATGCGAAGCGCCCCCCGCCGGGGCCGTCGGTGCCGACGAAATCGGTATCACAGAAACGGCAGATGGCCGTGACACGGTCCGCATCGCGGCCGGACCAGAGGTTGCAGCCCGCGAAACGACAGAAGACCGCCGGGCGTCCCGTGTTGGCGCCTTCCCCCTGGAGCGTGAAGAAGATCTCTTTCACCGCGTAGCTCATCGGGTCATCGTAATCCATCTCCGACAGGGGAACAATGCGGAGAGAGCCGGTTGCCTGAGCGGGCGGGACGCCCGCGCTCCGAGGGTTGTTCGGGAGCATTAACCGGCGGCGGGCACCGCAGCCAGCAGGTTCGCCGCCAGCAACTCCTCTGCGCTGCGCGGATCCACCGGCCGCGAGAAGTAATAGCCCTGCCCGTACTCGCACGCTAACTTGGCCAGCGAGGCGCGCTGCGTCGCCGTTTCCACGCCTTCCGCGATCACGTCCATGTTCAGGTTGTGCGCCAGCGTCACGATCGTCTGCACGATCTGTGCGTGCTCCTCGGCCTTGTCCATGCGGTTGACGAAGGAACGATCGATCTTCAAGGTGTTGACGGGAAAGCGATGGAGGTAGCCCAGCGAGGAATAGCCCGTGCCGAAATCGTCGATGCCGACGTGAATCCCCAACTCGCGCAAGCGCGTCAGCATGGCCGTGGCGGTGTCCGGATCCTTCATGATCGCGCTCTCGGTGATCTCCAACTTCAGGCTGCGGGGGGCCAGGCCCGTCTCCTGGATGATTTCCTCGATGGTCTCGACCAGCCTCTTTTGCGCGAATTGCTTGCCGGAAACATTGACGCTAATGATCAACGGCGGCTCGGTGCGAAAGGTCGCCTGCCAGGCGCTCATCTGCTGGCAAGCCTCGCGCAACACCCACAAACCGAGGGGCAGGATAAGCCCGGTCTCTTCCGCCACCGGGATGATCTCGGTCGGGGACACGGAGCCACGCTCCGGGTGCTGCCAGCGCAGGAGCGCCTCGAAGCCGATAATGCGGCCGCTGCCGAGCGCGTAAATCGGCTGGTAGTTGAGCTGAAACTCGCGCTTCTCCAGGGCCCGCCGCAGTTCCGTTTCCAGTTGCAAGCGCGCCAGGGCACGAGCGCGCATGGCGCTGTCGAACACCTCATAGCGCGCCTTCCCCTGGCCCTTGGCGCTGTACATCGCCGTGTCGGCATCGCGCAGGAGTTCTTCCGGCCGGTCGTAGCCGGCGGACCCCAGGGTGATCCCGATGCTCGCGCTGGTGTAGACCTGGTGCCTGCCCAGGGTGAACGGCACCTCCAGTTCCTTCTCGATGCGTTCGGCCACGCGCGCGGCCTGGCTGAGATCGCGGATGTCCTCCAGCAGGACCGTGAATTCGTCGCCGCCCAGACGGGCGAGGGTCGCGTTCCCCGTGCAGCGCGCGACCGTGTCGGAGGAGCGCAGGCAGGCTTCCAGCCGGCGAGCAATGGCAATCAGCAGCTGGTCGCCGACCGCATGACCGAGACTGTCGTTGACCACTTTGAAGCGATCGAGGTCGAGGAAAAGGACCGCAAATTGATAATCCCGATCTCTTTTGGATCGTTCCAGCGCGCGCCCGACGCGGTCGAGCAGAAGGACGCGGTTTGGCAGGCCGGTCAGGGCATCGGCCACCTTGCCTTCGGTAATGTCGGTCTGCGAGCCGGCCATGCGTTTGGTCCGGCCATGTCGGTCGCGCACGGCGACCCCGCGGCTGAGGACCCACCGATAAGCACCGTCCTTGTGCAACATGCGTTGTTCGCATTCGTAGTGGGGCGTCCTTCCCTGGCGATGGTCCGTCAGCGCTGCCTGGACCCGATCGCTGTCGTCTACGTGGATGCGCCCGAACCATTCCTCCGGGCGCGTGCCGATCTCTGCTTCGTCGTAGCCGAGCATCGTCTTCCAGCGCGGCGAATAGGAGATCTCATTCGTTTGCAGGTTCCAGTCCCACAAGCCATCGTTGGCGCCGCGGGCAGCCAGCGCGTAGCGTTCCTCGCTCTCGCGCAGTGCCAGCTGTGCCCGCCGGTGGAGCACCTGCGTGGCGATGCGGGCGAGGGCGACCGGAAAGTCGATGGGCGTGGCCACGTAGTCGTTGGCGCCGAGGCCGAGCGCCTGGATGATGTGCTCGCTTTGTGCGGGGGCGGTCACGAGGATCACAGGCAGTTCGGCCGGCGGGTGAGTGGCGCGAATGCGCCGGAGCACTTCCAGGCCACTGAGGTCCGGCAGGAGGGCGTTCAGCAAGACGAGGTCGAAACTCTGCTGCTGCAGGAGGTCCAGCGCCGCGCAACCGTTTGGGGCGGGGGTGACTGTGTAGCCGTCGAGTTCCAGGCGCCGTGCGGTCGTAGCACGATTCGCCTCCTCCTCATCGATGAGGAGCAGATCCCCGAGGGGAAAAGTCATCGGGATGCCTCCCTGTTCAACAGCGTGGCCATCTTCTTTCAGGAGACGCTGCCAGTCGATCGACCGGGTGCGGTCGCGTGGTTGCAGCGCGGGTGTGTTGCCGTAGCCACAAGCGGCCCGCTTGTGAGCCCTCTCCTGCGGGGCCCAGAAGCGGGCCGCTTGCGTCCCCAGTGCGCCTCCGCGGTCGTCACGGGGCAGTGGAACCACTGAGTCCATGTGCGAAAACCCCTCCCCCACCCCTCCCCGCAGCGGAGAGGGGAGCCAAACAATGTGCTTCTCCCCTCTCCGCTGCGGGGAGGGGTGGGGGAGGGGTTTTCGCACAGCCACTGAGTCCATGTCCTCTCTTCTGACAACTATAGAACAGAATTCGCGTGGAGGTTGAGTTTCCGCCTTCCGCGGTCCACGGTCCACGGAGAGCGGTTGAATGGCCTGGGGGGGCGACGGCGTCTACAACGAAGAAGGCCGCGGCGGCGGTGCCGCGGTGGATCAGTTCGTCTTGCTCCCCTGAACAAAGGAGTACTGGATGACGCGACGGCTCTTCGCTGCGGCTGCGGCCGTGCTGGTGACTTTGACCGGGACACTCTTTGCCGGCGGTCAATTCCCGCTGACCGGCAAGAACACCACCATTAGCTTCGTCGGCACCAAGCCCGGCGGCAAGCACGATGGCGGGTTCAAGGAGCTGACCGGCACCGCCACCGTCGAGGGCACCGACCCGACCACGCTCAAGGTCAGCCTCGAAATCGACATGAATTCGCTCTACTCCGACACTCCCAAACTGACGAACCACCTCAAGTCACCGGACTTCTTCGGCATCAAGTCGAACCCGAAGACCAAGTTCGTCTCCACCAAGGTCGAGAAGTCGGCGGCTGGCTATCAGGTCACCGGCGACTTGACGATGTGTGGTCAGACGAAGGCGGTCACCTTTCCGGCGACGATCACCGTCAGCGGCGACACGCTGACGCTGGCGAGCAAGTTCAAGATCGACCGCACGCAGTGGGGCATGACCTACGGCCGCGGCAAGGTCCACGATGAGGTTTCCCTCTCGGTGAGCGTCAAGGCAACGAAGTAAGCCGATCTGTGTTCTCCCTTTCTTGTTGAGGACGGAGACTCCGTAAGCAGGCAAAAGGAAAAGGGAGCATGGGGATCCTTGTCTTCCTTTTTCCTTTTGCCTTGGCAGGAGGCTCGCATGCCACCACTGCACCTGATCGTCGAGACGCTGCTGTATGCGGTGCTGCCGGCTGCGCTGGTCGCGGCGCTGGTGATGACGGCGGTGACGTGGGCGGGTCGGGGGAAACTGGCACCGCTGGCAGCGGCGCTGGCACTCGCTGGCGGCTTTGTGGTGGGCAGCGGGGTACGCGACCTCGTCAACCAGAGTAAGTTGCCCCCCACGGAACCACGGTTGGCGACGGCGGAGGTTCTGCAGACATCGCTCGAACTCACACGGCGGGGGATGCCCTGGAACCGTCTGCCGTTAGGGGCGCTGGTGGCGATGCTGGTCGGGTTGGTAGCGCGCCTGCCCTGGGTGCCCTCGCAGTTGGGGTGGTGCCTGCGCGGGGCGGTGGTCGCCCTGGTTGTCGCGTGGGTGCTGCCGGCCACGGTCGCCGCAGAGGGAACGCCGGCGGAACTGCGCGCTCCCCTGTGGTGGCTCCCGGCCTTCACGGCGGTGATCCTTGCGGGGTGGGCGCTGCTCGAATCCCTGGCCGCGCGTCCGCCCAGTGGGAGCATTCCCCTCGCAATGATGCTGACAGCGCTGACAGCGACGGGAGTCGTGCTTTACGCGGATCTGCCACGGGCACCGGAAGCCGCGACGGTTCTGGCGGGTGCGCTGGGTGGGCTTACTCTTGTGGCTTGGTGGCGGCGCGTTGATGGCGGTGGCGCGGTGCCAGGCGTCGCGGTCCTCCTGCCGGGCCTGCTGTTCATGGTCCACAGGGAGACGTACAGCAACGTGCCGTGGGTTGCGTTTGCCCTTGCGGCCGGAGCGCCCCTGATCCTGGCGCTCACCCTGTTGCCGCCCTTCCGTGCCTGGCAGGGGATGCGCTTGCACTTGCTACGCTTCGCCTTGCTGCTCGCGCCCTTGGCGGTTGCGGGGGCGTTGGCGGTCGCACACGGCAGTGAGGGCAGCCTGGACTGAGTGCTTTTTCGCTACCCCATGCCTGAGGGCTGATTTCTGACTTCTGACCTCTGCAATGGCCACACCCTACAGACCGATCCTCGCCACACTCGGTTACCTGCTCTCGCCAGACGGCCGGCGCGTGCTGCTCGTCCACCGCAACCGCCGGCCCGGCGACGCTCATCTCGGCAAGTACAACGGCCTGGGCGGCAAACTCGACGCGGGCGAGGAGGTGGTTGCCTGTCTGCGCCGCGAGATTCGTGAAGAGGCGGGCCTGGAGTGCGACGAGATCGTGCTGCGCGGCACGATCAGCTGGCCGGGCTTCGGCAAGGGCGGCGAGGACTGGTTCGGGTTCATTTTCCGCGTTGATCGCTGGCACGGGACGCCGCTCGCTGAGAACCCGGAAGGGACGCTGGAGTGGGTCGAGGTGGAGCGCATCCTGGAACTGCCCTTGTGGGAGGGTGATCGCTTCTTCGTCCCCCTCGTGTTCGAGCGCACCGAGAAGCAGTTCCACGGCGTGATGCCGTACCGCGACGGCCATCCGGTGAGTTGGAGTTACAGCCTGATCTAGAGCGGTTCGCCCTGGCGTGGCATACACTAACCCGAAGCGTGAGCGAGGATCCGGCCAGCTTCCTCGCTGACGCTTCGGGTTAGTGTGCGCAAGGCAACTACGAACCGCTCTAATGGACACAAGCCCGGAGCGCGAGCGACGGGACGGTAGCCTGCTACCGTCCCGTCGCTCGCGCTCCGGGCTTGTGTCATGCGGTCTCAACTCGTTACGCCAGACTCTCCAGAAGATATTTCAGCTTGCGTACCTCCGCGTCCATGGCGGCGGGCGCTTCGGGGGTGTCGTGGATGGCGACCGTCAGCAACCGGTCGTAGTTGTAGCGCGACAGGTGGGCGACGATGCGGCCGTACTCCACCTCGCCCTGGCCGACGCGCACCTGGAATTGCTCTGGGCCGCGGCCCGTGTCGCGCAGGTGGACGTGGCGCACATGGGGGTAGACCTGCTCGAAGGATTTGCCCTGATGCGGCCCGGCGATGTAGTGGCTCGGGTCGAGCGTCAGCCCCAGGCCGGGGATGCGTTCGCACAGTTCGGCCGCCGTGTCCGGATGCTCGGTCAGTGTGCCGATGCGAGTCGGCAGGGTCAGCACAATTCCCTCCGCAAGGGCGAGGTGAACCAGAGGCGTCAGGCGCTTGACCTCGGCGTCGATGCTCGTCCCGCTGCAGGCCGCCGGCACCGCGATGATCGACACGGTGGACATCCGCGCCAAACGGCAGACGGCGCGCAACTGGCGCTGGTATTCCTCGGCGCTGTTGGCCTCGATCTGGACGCTAAAAGCAGCCGGCGTAAGGCTCGGTCCGATGCGGATGCGTTGCGCCGCCAGGCCGACGTCGGCAGCCACCTCGGATGGTTTGAGGTGTGGGCCCTTCTCGTGGATGGCGACATCGAGTTTGCTGAACTCAAGTTCGCCAATGATGCGCAGGGCGCGCTCAAGGGGATGTCTCGCAAAGCATAAGGTCGAACAAGCGACGTACACGGATCCCTCCGTTCGGGGCGTGAGGCTGGACGACGGCCCCGCACCGTGGTCGTCAGCGACCCGCGGCCACGGCGTCAGGGAGCAGCGACTATAGCTTTTTCCCGGCGCAGAGCAAGAGCAGAGGCGCAGCGGCGGTAAAAAACATCTCTCGACGCCGCCCCGGCTGATGGCGTATCCTCTGGCGCTCGACCTCCCCACGGGGGGAGTGCAGCGACGATCACGGAGGATCCGCACATGGCCGAGGAAAAAGCCGCGGGCAAGGGCGGTTGGGTCAAGGCTGGCGTTACCACCATCTTCGGACTGATCTCGGGCGCCGGCCTGATGTACTTCACCGGGCTGCTCAACGGTGTCATCAAACCGGGCAAACCCGTGGCCAACTTTTCGTCCGAGGTGAACGGCCTGCAGGTTGTCTTTCAGAACCGCTCCAGCGGCGCCAGCGACGGCTGGTGGGATTTCGGCGACGGGACTGCCCTGGAGCCGTTTGTTTCCAGCCAGCAGAGCGTCACGCATACCTATAGCCGGCCAGGCATCTACAGTATCAAGCTGAGTCTGCGCAATCTCTTCAGCGATGAGAACGATCGTAGCGTCAACCTCACGCTCGGGGACGCCGCCGTCAGCGATCCGCCTGCCATCGAGGCGTTCGAGGTCGTGCCGATCCGTCCGGACAACTACGCCCCGGCCACCTTCAAGGTCGTCAGCAAGGTCAAGAACGCCGACCTGGCGGTCTGGGTGCCGAGTCACGAACAGCCGGTCGAGGTCATCAGCGACGTTTCGTCTGCGCAGGAGCGCTACGTCACGCTCAAGCAGCCCGGCCATCACCTGCTCAAGTTGGCGGCCTACGGCGGCAAGAAGGTCGTCGAGAAGTCGCAGATCGTCCGCGTCGATCCACAACCGGCCGGGACGCTCATGGCTGTGCTGAACGTCTCGCACCAGGCCGTCCACATTACCACCGATCCGCATCCGTATCCGTTCCGCGTCGAGTTTCCGCAAGGGTCGAAAGATATGTCCTTCAAGTTCACCGTGGAGCGCTCGGCAAGGCGCGGCTTCCAGATCGCAGACGCCCGGCTCGCCCAGCCCCAATTGCCGGCGCACGTTCGCGGGGTCAAGGTGGAGGTGCTGCCCGACAAGCGCAAGGTACGCCTGACGGGAGAACTGGTGCGGCTGGCGAACGCCCCGCTTGGGTGGAACTCGACGATGACGGTGAGCCAGGAGGAGCGCTCGCCAATGACGCCCATGCCGCTCAGTTCCGTCGCCTGTCCGCTGTCGATCCCGGGGACGACGGTCCTGCCCATGCCAGGTCTGCATGCCGGCTGGGTATCGACGCAGCGCAACATCGCCCTCTGTGTGCGCGACGCGAAGGAGCAAACGCTCTGGCAATGCGCCCAGCTGCCGCGGACTGATGAACTGACGGTCAACGGCAGGCGCTATCGTCTGACGGCGACCGAGGCCGGGGACAAACTCCGCATCCAGGTCGATGAGGTGCGGCCGGTTGGGACGCCGCTGGGGAATTAGAACTCGCAGACGTCACTAACCCGAAGCGTAAGCGAGGGCGCCTTTCCTCATTCCCTCGCTTACGCTTCGGGTTAGTGACGTCTGCTCTTCGACTGCGGGCCAGCATCACCAAAACGAATAAGCCCCTTTTCATGGACGTCGAGCCTGATAGACCAGACTTCGTTGCTTGTCCGGTTTCTCCACGATGAAAGGGCTTCGATGATGCAGCGATTCGTTATGGGAGCGTTCGCGCTCGCCGTGCTGGCCGTGGCCGGTGCGACGGCGGGCGAGGCGCTCAAGTCCGGCCCGCAGGTGGGCGAAAACGTCACGCAGTTCGACCCGCTCAACGTCACCGGCGCCTCCGCGGGCGAGAAACGTTGCCTGGTCTGACGCAACGGCACCAATCCAGTCGCGATGATCTTCGCCCGCAAGATCAGCGATCCGTTGACCAGTTTGGTCAAAAAGCTTGACGCCGCAACCGTCGCCAACCAGGACGAGCTGATGGGCAGTTTCGTCGTCTTCCTCAGCGATGCCGAAGACCTGCCGGGCAAGCTCAAATCCCTCGCCAAGACGGCCAGCCTCAAGGAGTGCGTCCTCGCCATCGATCACCCCGCCGGCCCCGAAGGCTACAAGGTGGCCAGAGAGGCGGAGGTCACCGTCATCCTCTACACCGGAGGCAACGTGA
>WNGB01022292.1_pt1 | contig 13874 bp, 14 predicted proteins | sample 5400681 | NCBI WGS metagenome assembly WNGB01 (sample SAMN13153367, study PRJNA577476) | soil metagenome | isolation source: 115 cm soil or saprolite under grassland replicate 2 | place: USA:California | collected 2016-06-15 | reverse complement strand
GCGGGCAGCCTGATCGAGACGCACGAGTAGGCGGGCGAGTTCAAGGAGTGGTAACCGTTACGCGCATGAAACAAAAAGCCGCCACGCGCTGAAACGTGACGGCTGATTGCGAAATGCTGCTGCTTTGTTGGGGGCGGGCGCGACTTTACTGATTGTTGAGAACGATTTGCGGCGCAGGTTTGCTCGCTTCAAGCTGGAGCGCTCACCTTCTGGATTTTGCGCTGCCTGCTCCGTCAGGCTTGCTATGACACAGAATTTTGTTGCACTTGGACGCGATCCCGATACGATCCCACCAACATCAGGAACGACTGCGAGAGGAGTCTGGCAACCTGGCAGTGGAGAGCTAAGGTGCCCTTGATCGGGAACGAAAGTTCCCGACGATGTGTGGTGAGGAAACTCACCGAATAGAATCTCCGCCGGAGGAATAAGACCGCCGCCCTGATGGGTTGGCGGTTTTTGTTTCTCCGAGAGTTCCTGATGCCGGAACAAAAAGCATCATGAACTCACTCAAACTTGCGCTGCGAACCAATACCGCGAACCCAAATCATCACCTCTACAACAACAATGGCACATGGTGGTGCCATTACACTCAACATCGCCCTGATTTCACCAAACAACGAATCCGAATGTCCTTGCAAACGCAAAGTCTTCCAGCGGCAAGGGCGAAACGAGACCGCTGGTTTTCGGAATTTGAGAACGGACATGACCATGAAAAACATCGTTTCGAGAGTTGAAGAACGGCAATTTATAACAAAAGAGTTTGCCGATACTTTAGCAGGCAAAACTCCGGCACCTTACTTGCGCGTGCACGATCCAGCGCAACAAGCTTTGGTCGCCTTGGGACAGTATGATTGCGGCACACAAGAAAGGTCGACAGGGTTGCGCCCATACCTTGATCGGATGATTCATCTTTGGCGCGAAATATCTCTTGCCGCGTTTCCCTGCGCCGGAAAAGCAATGGACGAATGCTATGCGCTGCTTTTCGAATCCACGTTCAGTTTAGCGCAATCCGAGCCCGCTTGGGCTGTCGAGTGTTTAGCCACTCAATCTCCCGAAGACGTGCACGTCAATGCCCTGCGGCATCTCGCCCACCAGGTAAAAGCCACCACGATCGCTCACTCCGATCTAGTTGACGCGTTTACCCATCTGTATGCACCGCGTCGAGAACAAAGCGCAGAATGGCAAAATCCAGTGAACGTGGCGTTAGCTGGGGAACTGTGGTTCTGGGCGGCGATCTACTTGGCAGCTGCGACTCATGAGACTGACGGATACTTGTCGTTTCACCAAGCCATTGGCAAATCGGCTACGACGGACTGGGGTGACGGTGAACGGTTGCACATCCGTCTGATCCGTGAAGCGCCTCAGCGAGCTTTGAGGACGCCGCGCCTCGAATTGATGGCGCATCCGATCTTACGTATCGCTCGACTGAAATATCGCGAAGGCAGCGTTGAACAAAGGCAGGTGCTGCGATTTCTAAATGCGCGATGCATTCAAGAGAGGTTTGAGAGCGAAGAAGACTTTTTCACCAGCGATCTTACGCTTGCGCAATGGGCGCGTGATGCACGTCAATGGGCGGCAAATATGTTGGAGGCTGAACCGGAAGTTTGTGCAGGCTTGTTTCACGAAGCAGGCGAAAAAGCTCTTGATCAAACGCGATCCTTTTACCACCAGCACTTGGGATCAAATCCCGCCGACCTTGACTCGCTGGATGCAACTGCTGCCGTTATAGAATGGGCGAAGCAGCGCCGTGGATTCGAGTTTTCTCAATACCGTGCCCAACTCTGGGAGTTCGTTGTGGAAATCGTTGACGCCGCACTTTGGCTGGGCTGGCTTTTCCCTTCTGAAAAACGCTCACACTCGGGAACGTATGAGTTATTGTAGTAACCATTCCATCCATCAATCCACTGCCCACAGTTCATTCTCGAAAGCAAACGAGTCTCAGGACAATGCTAAACGAACTAAACCGCTATCCCGACCCTTCCAAGCAAGAAAAACCACGGGAAACCATCCCGCCGTCGCGGGAAACCATGCCCCAGAAAGTCGTCGCTGCTCGTCAACCGCGCGGCAGAGATTGGAGTAAACCCAAAGCAAACAAGAGAGAAAAAAAACATGTAGCAGCAGCGGCGGCGCTCTTGAGCGGATGCGTCGGAAGCACAACCGTCGTCGGCCATAAGTATCCGGCAGTTCCAGTTGGGTCCGTTCAATTGCTCTACCAAGAACCGAAGAGACCATACGAAGTGATAGCATTCGTTGGGAGGCTGAGAGGCATCGAGCACATCAGCGCAGACATTGCTGGACTTCAAGAGGAAGCGGCGCAAGTGGGCGCAGATGCGGTCATCGTCACGTCAGCGAAGGACATGACACTATGGGAATATTCAAAGGCGAGCGGGAAAGCCATTAAATGGACACGAACAGATGAACGCAATTACTGAATCACCGTGCCCAACTCTGGGAATTCGTGGTGGAAATCGCTGACGCCGCGCTTTGGCTGGGCTGGCTGTTTCCGGCCCCGTCGGATGTTTTAAGAATGAAAAAGACCAAGCCGCAATCGGGAGGATTAGAAGCCTCGGTGGGGGAAATTCTGGACCTGCGCGCATCTCGGGTGCGGGCTCTGGCCTCGAAGGTGTCACGGCTAAAAAAGCGCCTGGCGGCCTTAGATTCGCAAAAGTTGAAGAAGCCTTCTAAAGAAATTGTTTGACGCGGATTATCGATACGCACGATCAAGCTGGAGAGTTCAAAGAGTGGTGAGTTTTGCCGAAGCAGTTGGGGTGGTTTCAGGGAAGGCCCCGCCCGAGAGAGGACTTGCCGCCTTGCAGCGTTTTGACGCAAACTGCCTCTATGCGGCAAGAAATAGATTGCAAAATGCCGTCTAATTCTAGTAAAGCCTCATCCGCGCCATGCCCAAAGGAAAGTCCAATAATTTAGTTGGTTGCGCAGGGGAATACTACGTTTGCGCGGAATTGTGCAGACAAGGATTTCTGTCATTGGTCACGCCGAAGAACAATCCCTTGTTCGATGTCGTTGCCACCAATCCCGAAGTCAGCGATTCCGTCACGATTCAAGTAAAGACCAAGTGGATTGAGAACAAGCAGGGCTGGAAACTCGGCAAAGATATTGAGATGCCGCAGCGTAATTCGGACCTGTTTGTCGTCCTTGTTGATCTTCGCCCAGACGGGACCACAGATTTTTATATCTACGAGTATGACGTGCTCTCAAAGAGAGTTCGAGATTCCTATTCCGCCTACATTCACAAGCCAAAGCGTGATGGCGGACAGCGGAAGGAAGTAGGTTTTCGATGGTTCGACTTTACCCATTTCACTTACGACGATAAGCGCAGAAAGAACGACTGGCGACTCATCACCGACAAACTCAAATGAGGTTTAATCATGCAACGCAGCTAACAGACTCCAAAGTCATGCGCCCACTCTTGTCTGAATTTTCGTTCGGTTACGCTCTTACTGAGGAGCTTGCCTCTGGCGCATTCGGCACTCTGATTGGCGCGCCCATTTTTCCGTCACTTATCCAAGAAGGGCAGCCGGGGGACGGCTATGACTTGCAACTACCTCTCGTCGGAGCTCCGTTATTTCTCCAATTCAAGCTGAGCGACTGCATGGTTTATCGGAGCGCGAACGAATGGCACCTATTCAACCGAAGCTATTATCGAATGCATCTGCGACCGGCGCGACACTCAGACCAACACGCGCTTCTGTGCACGCTCGAGGCTTCCGGAGAAGAAGTATATTACGTAGCTCCTTATTTCCACAGAACCGAAGAGCTAAACACGCATTACTCAAACCAAACGGTTGCTGAGAACAGCATTTGGTTTCGTCCGTCTGCGATTGGCGCACTACCGGACGACGACGATCATTATATTGCCTTCGAACGTCAGACACCGACTGTCTACTTCTGCTCGAAGGAGCATCGACCACTGCGGGCGAAGCTCGACATTGCATCTGTCGCAGAGCGCGAGAGCGAGATATTCCACGCCCGAAAGAAGGAATTAGATAAGCAGTTCTTCACGCACATTGCGGACGAAATTCTCAGTATCACCAGTGAATCCAAGGAAGCAGCCCCACAACTCGCAACGGAACGCTTCACGCGCAACCGACGCAGAACCAGAAAGCAAGAAGCGCAATTTGCCGCCTTTTTGTCACGATCACTCCTTAACGCGGAACTAATTATTCTCGCCGATGCGAACGGAGCCTGACCATGCGATGCAGCTAACAGGCTCCGCGTGTAGCTGATCTTGTTGTCGTTAGATGACTCTCGTGCTATGAAAATTGAGATTGCAGCGATTTGTGATGCCGCGAAGGAATACGGAACAAGACTGAATCTCCTCGGTGCTCTCGATCTTGTGCGGGCACCGCAGGTGCCATTTGTTATCCGGCACCTGGATGTCGTATGCAGAGTTCGTCTCGAAGCCGCAGAGGAAGGAAATCACGATGCAAGTGTGAGTCTCATTGATGGCGATGGTGAACGCATCATGGACGATATCCATATCGGCTTTGGAGTTGGGAATGCTCCCGGCCTTGCTTCAGCCGCTGCAAATGTTCTATTGCCGCTCGACAACATCACCATACCGCAGCACGGGGAATACAGCCTAGACATCTCGATCGATGGTGTCCCAAAAGTCTCTCTGCCGTTGCACGTCGTCCCGTGATTGCTCGGCATCTAACCAACTGATGCGCGCTGGATTTTGTGTCGTGTGTAACGCTGGAGAGCGTATCGGACCTGCGTAAATCGCTCTTTCAATTGGAGATATTGGATCGCCGATGTAACACCTACGCACGAAAGACTCTCAGCGACCTGTTCAGTGGGACACACGGATGAATCAGGGCAGCAGCGCTTAGCTTTTTAGATCATACGTAGCCCGTATCAGCCACGCGACATATTTTGCATCTTGTGCGCCCGGAGTTTTCTCGTGCGAGCATTTGATGACGAGGTCAACTCCAGGAAAGTGATATAAACCGCCACCACTGGCAATGACACTGTTCCCCACAACCGTGCCGGTGACAGGCGCAACGAACCCACGATCTGATGAACCAACGTTGAGGGCCGTAAAATACTGATAACCGTGCTCAAGGGTCAGTTCGGCGGCACGCAGCACCGCGAGGTCCTGTGCTCGTTTATCCGGCGTATAACCGTTGCCGCGAAAGTGAATTTTAAACGTATCCGGCGCGATTTGCTTATCCGTGAAGCCCCCGCCCAACCCCAGATGCTGATATGGAGTGGCGCAGGAGGCCAGCAATAAGGCAGATGCGATGGTTATAGTTGTGCCTTTCATAGCTCGGTAGTAATTCCACCTTAGATATCCGGCCCCTAACAAAATCCGGCTGGTGCGTCAAGAGGATTCTAGTGCGCCTAGATTCTCCGGCTTCTCTACTTTCTTTAATAAAGGATTGCTAGTACTGCCAGACTCCGCATCAACGTGTCGGAAACCTATGTTAAAAGGCTCTTTCAGTCACAACGATCTTCATTAGTTTCTCGCGACCTTTGTATGAAATCTTGAAGATTGCTTATTTGGAAACCTTTTATTTCATGACAGAAAAGTTTTAAAGAAGTCTACACACGAATCACCACCCTCTAGGTTATCTCAAATCTAAGACAGCCTTTCATCTGTGCCCAGCGGATATTTTCGTCTGCCGAGGCGAGCATTACCGCCAACAAAGGCGTTTGCCCTTTAGCTGATCGCTACAGGGTCCTCGTGCGTCAAGACACTGGGCATAAGAGCGTCACGCAAGCGTAGATAGCTGATCGAGGGGGCAACACTCCCGCGTGCGCGGGAAGGGCTGGTTGCCTGGAGAGCTCGAAGTTGGCGACCCAGAGTAGCCCGGCAATCATCTACGGCTTTCTACCTGCGAGAAGATGCAACGATGCAACATGACACAAACATGCAACACCTATATTCCTATTATTGAACAAGTCGCAACAATATCGCGCCCATGCGTCCTCGAAGTCAGCTTTAAGAAAACCCCGTGGTGTCGAATCGTGCGAAACTCGGATACCGTGTGCCCTAATCCCGAAGCGCTTCAGCTTCTGAGAAAGCCTAGTGGCGGCCCCTCTGGTGTTGCCATTGGCAATATCCTTCTCCCACCAGATCGCCCAGGGGTTTTCGGTATCCAGTTCCACCAAGCCTTTAACCAACTCTATTGTTGAGAGTCGGTCTGCTCCCTGTTCATCGAATACGCGGCGAATATCAGAGAGAAGTTTTACGCCAACGCTGTCCTCGTTCTCGCTTGATGTGCAGAGTTCAACCAGCGACTCTCGCGCCTTTTGCGGCCACTGCCCGCTCGCCAAGTCCGCGATAGCCAGTAGCGGCTCACAGATATCAGCCTGGCGATCACTCAGCGCATCGGGAGCGTCTAGACGGGCTGAGCGCAACGCCGCTATGACCTTTTCGTCTCTCGACCATGCTTCAAGACGTTCACGAATTGGTTCGCCAATCTTTTTGCATTCGCGCTTTCGGAAACGTTCGACGCTTTCATCGCGCCTCTTTTTCCTGAGCCGGATCGGAATACAACGGTCAGTTACCGTATCCGGTAAGGAGCCAATCCCGGCAAACGCCTTTGGACAGAACACTTCATAATCGTGAATCGCAGAGCCTTTGTTCAAGCATCGCGGCACTTTCGCTCCGCGCTCAAATCCAGCATTCAAAAGAGAACGCAGAAGTTCACCACGATCATCGGATCCCCTAGAAAAAAGCGTGTCGGTTTCGTCGAGAAGCAGTGTCGGTCTATCCTTGTCGATCTTACGGAACAACACTGCTTCACTTGGCGAGATTGCCCGCCACGCTTGCGGCACGATTAGCTCCAAACAATCGAGCACGCGACTTTTACCACACTGCTTCTCCGGAGAGGTGATTTGCAGATAGGGAGTGTAATCGAAGGCATCGATTGTCCATGCATGCGCCGTCCAGAACGCGATCGCTATAGGTTGCGCTTCTGACGGAAACACGACGAATCGCTTCAGGTAAGCGCAGATATCTCCAAGCAGAGCTGCAAGGTCAACCGACTTGCCCTTACTCAACGCGACACTCTCAACTGGCTGAGGATTGAATATTTCATTGTGCCAAAACGCCGCGTAAAGGTCCTCAGCGATCGCCCCTGCCTTCGTCCAGTCGTTCAAGTCTTTGAGCCTGACTTCCACCGCTTCTCCAAATTCATTCCGCCTCTCTATTGAGAAAGGAACACGCGCTACGCCAAGCCCTGGCACGAATGCGGAGAGATCGTTTAACCACTCCTTACCAGCCGTGTCATTCTGCGGCCAGGCCAGGATTGAAGCACCTGAAGGAAGTCTCTCCTTGAGTAAAGCAGCATTGGACGCCCCGCGTGTAGCCACAAATGCCACACCCTCCGCCGTGTAGTTGCCGCTTCGATCGGCGAACGCCAGCATGTCCCACTGACTCTCGAATAAGTGAACCTGCTTGGCCCGAGCAAGGTCGCCGATCACGAAAGGATGCGTCCCAACTCCAGACGGATGGTAATACCAGTCTTTACTACCACTCCAGACGTGCGCGCCGTGAACGGTTTCATTGCCATTAGGAAAAGCGACACGCCCGTTGTGCAGACCGACAAGCTGCTTCTCGCGCAACCAATCACAGAACTTGCGCGACAGCCAGCGGTCGTTTCCGAGTCGTTCAAGATCGCTCTCAGTCAGCGCGTCGACGCACGCCTGCCAGTCGAAGCCTTTGTTGTGCGTTCTCTCCGAGTTATCTCGGTGTATTGCGGGCGGATGACCTACCGGAGCGCAACCAGCCATCTCAAGGAAAAGTTTGGTCGCTTCACCGGCGATAAGTCCCTTGTGCTTCTCTAGAAATGTTATCTCATCCCCTTGCCCGCAACCGGCGTGGCACTTCCAAAACCAAACGCCATCGATCTGGAATACTGAAAAGCTAGGATTCCTATCATCATGGAACGGACACCGCGCATTTTTCTTTGCGTGATCACCCAGACCTAGCTGCCGCATGAGCAAGGGAAGCGGAAGCCTCAGTTTTGCTTGCTGAATTGGAGTGTTGCTCACGGCAATCCTCTGTTTTTCTGGCACCTCTGTCGGAAGGACTTCAGGGGCATGGTTTTTTGTGATGGCGGTAGAGCCTGGGGCCGTTTTCCTGCCGAAACCATGTTAGGATCGCGGGATTTCACAAAATTGCTGTTCTTGCCTTGTCCCAGGCCGTTCAACGACTCGATGGACAGAGGTTCGTAACTCATCGCTGTCCCTCCGCTAGAAACCTGTCTAACTCCGATATCGCGATTAACGAGTGACGTAAAGAGCGGTTGGGTTTAATCAATCCGCGCTTGATTAAGCGGCGAACGGAGGTTGTGCTAACCCCGCCGAGATACTCGGCTGCTTGTTTTATCTTTAGTGCGCCCAATGGCGCTGATTTCGTCGTGTCCATGGAGTAACCTCCCACGACGAGGACTATGAAAAAGCTACTGTTCTAGCCGCCTTGGGTTGCCAATTTTTGAGCGTGAACCACGGGGGCGCCCTCGTTGAGCCTTACTCAGCTCCAATCCGAGCACCCTAAGCGTTTTCCTAACAGCGAAGTCCCTTGGCCAGCACTCTTGGCCAAAGCGTTTCACGAATGCATCTCGTAATTGTGCAAGGGTTGGCAAATTGCATCGCACGAAACAATTTCCCTTAGCTGCAACAGTCGGGGGATATCTTCCTTCAACGCAATCGGTATAAGCCTTAAAAATGTTAACCTGACGAGGATCATTCATGGGTTTTGCATCTAGAGCATCCGCAATCTCGCGTAGCCTCTTACTCGTCGAAACCGCGCCCACTAGGAGTATCCACGCAGTAAGCAACGAAAAATATATGTCATACGCTTCTTTCGGATCGAGATCGGGGGTTCGTTCGAATATGTCCGACCACACGGTCTCTATTTTGTCCCACAATAGGCTGAGCCGATCTCCGGCAGAGTGACTTTCGCCTGACAACATCGTCCGGATTGTTTTGATTCTCAGGGCCACTTCATATGCAGGCGAATATTTCTTGCCGTAGCGACACTTCTGCCACGCGCGATCGAGTTGCGAATCAATTTCTGCCGACTGATCGTCGATCAAACTCATGCCGCCCCCGCTTTCGGCATCGGAACGACGTTCTCCGGCTCGCTGTCTGTCATTAGCTGAGCCATCCTCTCGCTGTGGTCGGCCCGAACGTGCGAGTAGGTACCCAGAATCAGTTTGCCGCCATCTTTGTGACCTTGCCACTCGGCTAGCGTTTTTACATCGACGCCACGCTCAAGCGCGCGGGTAATAAACATGCGGCGAAAACAAATGTGCGTGTAATTTGGCAGATTGAGCCGCTTGCACGCGCCAGCGATTGCCTTTGCGGCTTTCTTGACGCTGAATACTTCTTCGCGGCCATTGCGATTTGCAAAGCGCCGCTCCAACAGCGGTCGCAGTTGATGAAACAATGGTATAGCGAACCCGCTTTCGGTTTTATGGCGGAATGTAACGATCCGATTGTTTCGCCAGTCGATGTCGTCCCACCGGAGCGCCCGTGCTTCTGCTAGTCCCAGGCCAGATAATCCAAGAAATTCAACAAAATCGGCGCTTTCCTCCGCCGTGTCGCTGAACTTCTGTTCTCGGATACTGGCGACGATCGCCTTAAACTCTTCAAAGCTTGGAGCCTTGCGGATCGGCTTCGCCAACTTCTCGGCCTTAATCTTCTCGGCTGGCGATTCAATGATGATGCCGTCCTGAACAGCACGGCGCATGATCTCCTTGATGACCCGCAGATGTTTGTTGTAGCTCACCCGTCCAAAGTCGTAACGACCGAGCCACGCCCGGACATCGGAGGGTTTGATTTTCCTCACCTGTGTGCCGGACCCGGTCGGCCAATCCGATTTGAGCCGTCGCAGAATCAGCTCTTTACCCTCAACGGTTTTCTCCTTTTGCTGCTTAAGAGTGGACCCGTACTGGTCGCACAATTCGGCCAAAGTCGTTTTGCCTTTGGAGTGGTCAACACCGCGCTGCCGTTCTTTGAAATCCGCGAGCGCACGCTTTGCGATTTCGCGATCCGTAGTCCGCAGTGATTGGCGAATCTCCTTGCCGTGAACTTTGATTCTGGCATAATAGACGCCGCTTGATGGATACCGATAGAGACATTCGCCGACTTTCTGAAATACTCCGATCTTACTCCGAGGTGTTCTCATGCGCCTGTAAATATAGGCGTACAAAATCGGTGTGTAAAGAGAATTTCTGGCGGTTCGGTTCGATGCAGTTTTCATAGGTAAACTGCGGGTGTAGCTCAGTGGTAGAGCACCTCCTTGCCAAGGAGGACGTCGCGAGTTCGAGCCTCGTCACCCGCTCCAGCCTTCGCTTGGAGCGCAGCGCAAAGCGAGGGCTGGAGCGAGTGCGCCGGAGCCTAGCGAAGGCGGACCGCCCTAAAACACCAAGCTACGGCTGGCAGGCCAGCCTCCTGATGCATTACGTTTACTTGCTGAAATCGCAGTCTCAGCCAAAACAACCATACGTAGGATCGACTCGCGATCTGCGACAATGGCTTAAAGATGACAACGAGGGCCATTCTCCACATACGGCTAAGTTTCGCCCTTGGATTCTTGTCGTCTATTTTGCATTTGCGCACGAAAAGACGGCTATCGCCTTTGAGAAGTACCTGAAGTCTGGTTCGGGACGGGCATTCATCAGCCGGCACTTTCCTTAGCGCAAAATCGATTTGCCCGCGCCACGCGTAGCCGTAAAATTCCGGCGTTATGAAAACAAGATCTCTTTTTGCGTGGGCGCTCGTTGCGGGCCTCCTCATCCATGTGGCGCCTGTGCGAGCCGCGAACGAACCAAAAGATAAAACACCGTGGAAGATTACCGGCCAGCTCGAAGAAGCCTGCTCGTGTGACGCCGCGTGTCCATGCTGGTTTAATTCCAAACCGACCAAGATGACCTGCGGCGGCGGCCAGGTGCTTTTCATCCAGAAAGGTAACTACGGAAAAGTGAGACTCGACGGACTCGCCATCGCTTCGATTGGCCAAAGTCCAGAAGGCCAGACGATGATGGAATCGTTCGGGAATTGGAACTTTGCGTACAACTACATCGATGAGAAGGCCAATCCCGAACAGCGCAAGGCTTTGGAGGCGATCGCTGGAAAAGTATTGACTCCGGAAGCTTCAAAGAAAACTGAGACGCGTTACGTGCCGATCACCCGAAAGATCGAGAGCAAAGAGCACCAGATCACAATCGGACAATACGGCACGTTCCACGGTCACCTGGTCGAAGGTGGCATGGGCGGTACGCCGAAAATTGTGAATCCGCCGGGGGCCGATCCGCTTCATCACGAATATGCGCAGGGCCGCACATCAAAGATGACTTACAACGATGCGGATCAGAATTGGTCGTGGTCGAACTCGAATTACATGTTGGGGAGCTTCACTATAGACAACGTTCAATACGAAAAATTTGCCGCTGGTCTGGCGCAGAAGATGACGCAGATGAAGGGAGAAAAAGCGTCCGAGAAAAAACAAGAGTAAACTTGAGAAAAGACTTTGGCGCGCGCAAACCCTGACGCACACTGCCTGCGGGCCGTGGCGGGCGCGGAAAATAGCGTGCGTCCCGCTGGCGATGCGAGCCAGAATCTTCTGCTACTTTAGTTCCGCGGTCGCACCGGTGATCTTCTTCCATGGTTCAGCGCGGCCGCCGAGGTGTTTGGCAAGGAATTCTTCAACGCGACCGTAGAAGTCGAGTTGGTTTTCTGGACGTGCGAAGCCGTGTCCTTCGTCCGGATAGACCACGTATATCACTTCGCGTTTTGCTTTGCGCAGTGCAGCGACCATCGCGTCGGTATTGGCGATTGTGACTCGCGGGTCGTTTTTGCCCTGGCCAATGAGAAGCGGCGCCCGGATGGCATCGACATGATAAAGAGGCGAGATTTTTCGATTCCAGTTCTCGTCGTGATCGGCATCTCCCTCGCGTCGCCGCCAGCGCGCCGCGATGTTTGACCAGTAAGTGGGAAAGGAACGAAGGCTCGTCGCCTCGTCGGCGGGTCCAAATTCATCAACGCCACAAACGAAAAGGTCGGGCCTCATTTCCAGCGCGCGCAATGTGGCGTAGCCGCCCATCGATCCACCCATCGCCGCGATTCGTTTTGGATCAGCGATCCCTTGATCCACGGCCCACCGCACAGCATCCAAAGCGTCTTCGATCATCCCAAGCCCAACCTGAAGATTGCCAGCATTGAAGAACCTGATGCCGAAACCGGTCGAGCCGCGGTAGTTCGCTTGCAGAACGGCATAGCCGCGGTTGGCGAGAAACTGCACTTCGGGATCGTAGTTGTCAGAATCGCGATCCCACGGCCCGCCATGAATCAGCAGCACGAGTGGGAGATTTTTCGCCTCGACGCCTGGAGGAGTCGTTAGGTAACTGACCATCTCCAGCCCGTCACGCACCTTGATGACGACCGGCTTTTTCGGCGCGCGCGGAAAGCGCAGGATGTCAGGATTGGAATCGAACATTTTGGTGAGCTTTTTCGCCTTCCGATCAAAAGCGTAGTAAGAGTCGGGCGCGTCGCTTCGCTGAATGGCTACGATCCATTTCTCATCACCGTTGTCGCGACTAACCAGCTCGATAAATCCGGGCACTTCACGGTTGATGCTCTCGAAATCCGTTTTCAACTTTGGATCGAGAAAAGACCAGTGGGGCGTAGTGAAATCGAACTCGACTGCTTGCAGAGCGCTGGTGACGGGATGACAAATCACGCTCGGTTCCAGTCCGAGACGGCTTCCGGAGAAATAGGCAACATCGGCTTGAGGATCTTCGGCGACTACTCCGAGCTCGTGGCCATCGCGCAAATCGACGTGCACCAATCTGCCGTTGTCTGAGTGCAGCGCCGAATCGATGACCAAGCTTTTACCATCGGGATCGAAACCGGCAACAAGCGAGCCGTTCACGACCTCCCCGGCGAAAAGCGCCCGTTCGAACGGCATCACCACAAGATCACGCCAAGGTTTATCCGCCGCATCTCGCACACGGATGATCGTGCGGCCGGTTTTCCCGTCGAAGGCGGTGGCGGCACGAATCACGAAATTGTTGTCGGTCTTCCAAGTCAGGACGTCGCCGGGATTCGTGGCTTCGAGCGTGATGGCGCCGGTTTCGAGATCCACCCGGTACATGTCGAAGACGGACCGATCGCGCAGGTTGAGCGCAACCAGAAGCGACTTCGGGTGTTGCGAATCGGTCACGACATTCTGCGCGCGCACACCTTGGAACGGTGTGAGATCACGCACGTTGCGGCTCGTTAGCTCGACCGAAAAAAGGTGGTCAATTTCGTTGCCGTTATTGTCGTGGAGATAGAGGATATGTTTCCCGTCGGTTGCCCAGCTATAATAGTGAATGGGATAGTCTGTTTCGTTCGTGACCGGATGCGGCTTGGCGCCGTCGATGGCACTCACCCAAACATTGAGCACGCCATTCTTGTCCGGCGCGAGCCAGCTCAGCTGCGACCCATCGGGCGAGACTTTTGGATCCGTACGCGCGGGATTGCCGAACAAGATTTCGCGCGGGATAAGCGGCGGCAACCCAGCTTGCGCAGAACAGAACGCCAGAAAAACCGCGCAGAGACAAAATCGCTTCACGACAGAGAGTCTTTATATTCAAGACGCCGCCAAGTGCACATTCTGTCTATCCTCCCGCGGCGTTGCCTTGGCAGAAGGATTTTGCGGCGATCATAGACCGCCGCTAAAGTAACATGAATGCAAACTGAAGAGCTTGCCTACGTCATGGTCACGCCGTACTCGATGCGCAAATCGCGCACCGGCGGCATCGTTGGCCGATTGATTTCCCGCACGGGACTCGATCTGGTCGGCGGACGCATGTTTGCGCCGGGCGCAGAATTGGCAAGACGCTACGCCGACACAATCG
>WNGB01011393.1_pt1 | contig 13874 bp, 10 predicted proteins | sample 5400681 | NCBI WGS metagenome assembly WNGB01 (sample SAMN13153367, study PRJNA577476) | soil metagenome | isolation source: 115 cm soil or saprolite under grassland replicate 2 | place: USA:California | collected 2016-06-15 | reverse complement strand
GCCGCGGCGGCGGCCGTCGCGCTGCTGAAGCACAAGAAGGTGCCCGGGGTCAACGGGTTCCGCAAGAACGGCAGCAAGAAGGAGCCGACCGTCGGGCTGCGGGTGTTCTCGATCACCAAGGCCAACTACACGAGACTTTTCAAGGACAAGTTCATAAAGAAGAGCGACGTCTGCGTCGGCGAGTTCGCGCAGTTCTGCTAGTAACGAAAAGAGGACCGACACAGGTGGAGGCGCCCGGGCGGGCGCCTCCACCGGCTTTGTGGTAGGAAAGACCGACAGCGTGAGCGAGACGCCGATCCTCCAACTGCGCGGTATCTCGAAGTCGTTCGGGTCGGTGCAGGCGCTCACCGACGTCGACTTCGAGGTCCGCGACGGAGAGGTCATGGCGCTCGTCGGCGACAACGGCGCGGGCAAGTCGACCCTGGTCAAGTGCGTGGCAGGCATCAACGCGCCGGACAGCGGCGAGATCTTCTTCGATGGGAAGCCCGTTGTCATTCACAGCCCGAAGGACGCGGCCAAGCTGGGAATCGAGGTCGTCTACCAGGACCTCGCGCTGTGCGACAACCTCGACGTGGTTCAGAACATGTATCTGGGTCGCGAGGAGCGCGACTGGCTCTGGCGCTTGAAAGAGCCAGTGATGGAGCAGCGCACCGCCGAGACTCTCAGGTCGTTGTCCGTCACGACCATCCGCTCAATCCGTCAGCCCGTGGCTTCGCTGTCGGGCGGCCAGCGTCAGTCGGTCGCCGTCGCCAAGGCCGTGCAGTGGAACTCCAAGCTCGTCATTCTCGACGAGCCCACCGCCGCGCTCGGCGTCGCGCAGACGCGCCAGGTGCTCGAGCTCGTCAAGCGCCTCGGCGAGCAGGGCCTGGCCGTCGTGCTCATCTCGCACAACCTGCACGACGTCTTCGAGGTGGCGACGCGCATCACCGTGCTGCGCCTCGGCCGTGACGTCGGTGTCTACGAGCGAGGGCAGACCAATCAGCAGGAGATCGTGCAGGCGATCACCGCAGGGATTCCGACCAAGGTCGCGGGAATCCCGGAGTCAGCGCCGGAGTTGGCGACGTGAGCTCGGACGTCGACGTCGCCGCACCCGGAATCGGTCTCCCCGAGGGAGACGAGGACGTCGCGACGGCGGGGATCTCGCGCCGGGTGTACGACAATGTGAGGACCGGGAACCTCGGCATCCTGCCGATCGTCATCGGTTTGGCGTTCATCGTCGTCTTCTTCAGCTTCAAGGCGACGAACTTCTTCACCGCCGACAACTTCAACAACATCATCGTCCAGATGACCGGACTGACCATGCTTGCCTTCGGTGTGGTCTTCGTTCTCCTGCTCGGCGAGATCGACCTGTCGATCGGGTATCTGAGCGGGATCGCGGCCCTGACGGTCGCCGAGTTCCAGCTTCCGGGTAGCGGCCACGCGTATCCGGCACTCGTCGCGATCGCGCTGGCTATCGGCATCTGTGCGCTCATCGGCGGCTTGCAGGGCGCGGTCGTGGCTCTGGTCGGCGTCCCGTCGTTCGTCGTCACGCTCGCGGGCCTGCTGATCTGGCAGGGAGTGATCCTGCAGGTGCTCGAGATCAAGGGCGTGATCGTGATCGAGAGCCAGTGGATCAACGACCTGGCCGTCTACTTCTTCACGTCGACCGCGGGGTGGATCATCGCGGGGCTCGTCACCGGTGTCTACGCCGTCGGCACGCTCGGCAGCATCATCGGCAAGCGCCGCGCGGGCGTGAGGATCCAGCGGCCGGTGCTGATGGTGGCGAAGGTCCTCGGTGTCGCCGTCGCGACCTTCGGGACCGTGGCAATCTCCAACCACGCCAACGTGCCGAACGGGCTACCGCTCGCCGGCGTCCTCGTCGTCATCTTCCTCATCGGCTTGACCTACCTGGCGAAGAGAACCCCGTTCGGCCGCCACGTCTACGCGGTCGGTGGCAATGCCGAGGCCGCTCGTCGCGCGGGCATCAACGTCGCGCGCATCCGGATCCTCGTCTTCATCATCTCCGGCGCGATGGCCGGGGTCGGCGGCGTGATCCTGGCTGCGCGCCTGAACTCCGTCGACCTCAACGTCGGCGGCGGCACGCTGCTGCTCGACGCGATCTCCGCGGCGGTCATCGGTGGCACGAGCCTGTTCGGCGGCCGCGGCGAGGTGCGCAGCGCGCTCATCGGCGCGCTCGTGATCGCGACTGTCTCGAACGGGCTCAACACCGCGGGCTACAAGACGGGGACGATCTACATCGTCACCGGCGTCATCCTCTTGCTCGCTGTGACGCTGGACACGGTCGCGCGCAGGCTTCAGGCGCGCTCGGGCCGCTAGCCGCTCTACCGGATCGTGCCGGCGAAGTAGCGCTCGGCGAGCGCATACGCCTGCTTGCCGATCCCCGATCCGATCCGGCGGCCTGCGAAGTCGTCGGCGGCGATGTGGATGCCGCCGTAAAGACGTGAGATTCCCGCCTGGTCCGCCGCGTCGTAGTACGTCGCCCACCGGAGCGTCAGCGGCTTGCTCGGTCCGCGCTCGAAGCTGAGGTAGCCCGGGGCAAAGGTCTGCGTGAACTCTCCACCGGGGAAGTAGGGGCTGCCCGTGTATGCCGCCAGCACCTCGGCTGCTGCCCGGCTGAACGTGCTGTGGCCGGACACGAAGCCGGGGAAGGCCGGAGTGACGAAGGTCGCCTTTTGATACGGCACCCACCGCTCGCCGAGAATCCAGCCGGCGCCGCTCACCTGATTCGGATCTCGGGGATTTCCGCGCCATGCCCGAATGGCGATCTCGCCGACGTGATCGGCGAGCGCGGCGTGACGCTGTCCCGGCGCGCTCGATTCCTTCGTGATCAGCTCGATCAGGCCCGGGATCAACGGCAGGCCGTCCGGATCGTACGAGGGGAGTGTGGGATCGCTCGACTGGCCGTGCTCGGCCATGTAGCGGATCATCGAGATGGGGCGAACCGATTGGTATTTGCGCTTCAGGCCCCACGCGGCGATCGCGGCGTCGTGCACGGCGCCGTTGAGGGCGAAGTACATCTGCACGTCCCAGCGCAGGCGGTTCGCGGCTCCCGGGCCGATGCGCGAGGCCATCAGCGGCGAGTCCGAGACGGCATTGGCAAGTACGTTCCAGTGGCCGGGCGGAGTTTCGGAGCTCGGCCCGTCGGCCCAGAACTCGGCGAGGACACGCGCGAAGTCGCCTCGGGGGACGCGCTCCGGCTCATAGGGCTTCCCCGTCACGGGGTTGACCGCGTAGCCGTGGCCGTCGTTCGTTCCCAGCGGGTTGTCGCCCAACGCATCGAGCCCGATGTCGATCATCTGCCCGTCGGCGGGATCGAGCGCGGCGCTCTTGCGGATGACGTCGACGGCCTCCTGCTTGTAGGCCGCGTTCTCCGGCGTCCCGATCGGCGGGGGGCCCGGATCGATCGGCACTCCCTGTTTCGAAGCAGGCAGCGCAAAGCCACGAACGTGTCCCCACTGGGCGCCGATGAAGGTTTGCACCTTGCCGGGGACTGAGAGCCCGTTCTGGGCCACGGTCTGGTCGAGCGCGAGCGGCTGCCAGAAGGTGGCGTCGTGCATGGCCGTCCCGGGCTCCTTCACGACCAGCGGCGCATTCACCGGGACATAGCTCTCGTCGGCATAGTGGCGTCGTTCGAGCGAGCCGTCACTCCTTCCAGCCCGGATCACCGCGGCCGCGATGCGATTGCCCAGTGCGGCCGGTGAGTCACCCTTCGTGCCCGTGAAGTCCAGCCGGTAGCAGAGTGAGCGCAGGGTCCGAGTGAGCTCGTCGAATGTGACCCGCACATTGGCGCCGTACGCGTAGCGCCAGAGCAGGACGCGGTATGCCGCGTAGCTGATCGCGGTCTCCCGGGCCGGCTCGACGTCAGGAGCCTTGACCTTCTGGGTGACGAAGTAGCCGTCCGCCTTCTGGTCATAGGCCGCCCAGGCATCCCACATCGCGGCAGAGACATGGAAGAGGTTCCGCGCGTGGGTGGTCGGCGCCGGCAGGTCCCGCCTGATGGCATCGAGCATTGCCTCGTCCCACACGCGCGCGACCGAGCGCCCGTGCAGGTCGGTCTGTGTGCACCCGTCGATCAGATACGGCGCAGTCTCGGAGAGGCGCTGACTCCGATCTGGCCGTGCAAGCACGGTCGCGCTCCGCATTTGGCGGCGGAAGAAGATGATGCGGTCGGCCGGAACGTTGTTGCGATCGACGATCTGACCGTCCGGGTAGCGAACGATGAGCTGACTCACGCTCGTCGCGGCGCCGAGCCCGAAGTGCACTCGAGGGTCCTCCGATGACAGATAGCTCGAGCCTGCCTGCACCTCGCGTACCAGCCGGCGACCGTCCGGGAGGACCGCTGTCACGACCGCTCCCGGCGAGAACCCGGCGAGCCGCACCGCGAGCCAGTGGCCGACAGTTCCCGTCGGACGCAGGAGCTCCAGCCTCCCCCCGATCGTATTGATGGCGATGTCCATGCGGCCGTCGTTGTCGAAGTCGGCCGCAATCAGGCCGCGGCCGACGACGCGAGGAAGGTTGTTGCCGCCGACGAGTGCGGTCCCGTCCGTGAATCGGGGTGCAGATCCCTGCGGTGCGCCCATGTTCTCGAGCACCTGGATCGGCTGCGCGTTCCGCGCGAGATTGGTCACCGGGATTCCGCCGTTCGCGAGCACGAGGTCGGGACGGCCGTCCAGGTCGAGGTCGACCCAGGAAGCGCCCCAGCCGGTGAACGCCTTGCCGAACGCCGGTGCGAACGCCGCTCGGACGTCGCTGAATGACGATCCGGACGCGAGGGGCTGCTGCCCGGTATAGACCGCATGGCCCTGTCCGCGCGAGTTCGAGATGAACAAATCGGTGCGCCCGTCACCGTTGAAGTCCGCAGCGGCGACACCCATCCCCGCATTCGGGTCCGCCACGCCGGCGATGGCTGCGCGCTCCTCGAAGCGGAAGCCGAGCCCCGCCGGATCTGCCTTCCTCCCGCCTGGCCAGGCGACGTTTTGGTACAGCCGGTTCGGGTCACCGTCGTTGGCGACGTAGAGATCGAGCCGCCCATCGCCATCGAAATCGGAGAAGACTGCGCCGAGGCTGTGATCGAACCGCGCGGCCTCGAGGCCTGCCTGAACGCCGACCTCGCGAAACTTCGAATGGCCTTTGCGGTCGCGCCCGACGTTGAGGTACAGAAGATCGCGGACGCCGGAGACGTTGTTCGGGAATCCAGCAGCGGAGCCGGGAACGGGGAGGTTGGCGTCCGCGTAGCCCGCGACGTACAGGTCGGGCCGGCCGTCGCCGTTCACGTCTCCGACCGCGGCTCCTGCGTGCCATCCGTAGCTACGGATTCCCGCCGCGCGGGCGCCTTCCGTGAACGTACCGTCGCCGTTGTTCCAGAGCAGCTTGTCGTAGCCCGCGGTGGTGATGTACAGATCGGTGAAGCCGTCCGAGTTGAAGTCGGCAGCGACGCAACCTTCCCCGCGTACCGCGAGATCCGCCTTCGACCGACGGCTCACATCCGTAAACCGACCCTTCGTGTTCCTGAACAGCGCGCTTCGCGGGAGTCCACCGTGCTTCCGCCAGCGGCCCACGTTTGCCTGCGAGTACGAGTTCACGACGAACAGATCGACCCAGCCGTCGTTGTTGTAGTCGAGGGCACACAGCCCGCCTCCGGTCATCGCCGGCGGGTCGGGAGAGACGCCGAAGCGAAAGGCACCTTGACGGAAGGCGAGCCCGACCCGAGCGGCGACATTCGTCAAGCGAATCCCCTCGAAGCCGGAGCTCGACGCATGACTCGCAACGCCGGCCGCAGTGGGCGAGGCTGAGGGAGCTGTGACGGCCAAGGCGGAGACGCCCGAGACAACCACCAGGACCAGGACTCGCCCCGCGAGGCGTAAGACGTCGACGCGCATGGACTTGAACTACAGCATGTTCGCGTCGGCCTCACCAAACCTGGCTCGTAGAATCGCCTCGTGAAGCTCGGAGACGCACAGGCGATCGTCGATTTCGTGGTTCGAGAAGCGTCTGGCCCGGTCTCGGTTTTCGTCGCGGATACGCACGGGGAGCTCGTCGCGGCGGCGACGATGGACGGCGCGGCACCGGACACGCGCCTGAATGCGCAGCGGAAGGCGTACACCGCCGCGCGAAGCGACGCGCGTTCGACGAGAGAGCTGGCGGAGAAGGTGCGAGAGGACGCCGTCGAGCGCGAGAGCTTCGACCCGTTCTTCACGTTCTTCCTGGGCGGGCTCGCCGCGTTCGAGGGCGAGACACGCGTAGGTGCCGTCGGGGTGAGCGGCTTGCCGGGCGAGGCCGACGAAGCACTGGCCCGGCAGGCACTCCAGGCGGCAGGCCTTTCCTGACCGGGCGAAAGCTGCGCTTTCGCCCGGGGTTTGGGGCACTGCGCTTCGCGCAAAACGCGCGCGGGCTTGGCCCGCGCGCTCCAGGGATAGGTGGGCGGTCGTCTTCAACCGTGCGGCGCGGCGATGCTTCGCGTCGCCGCCTCGCATCAGTTCGCCTGCGCGTAAGCCAGCTTCGCCTGGCTTACGCTCCAGCTGTGGGTTTGTCGGTCGGCGGACGTCTTCGCCGATCCCTCTGGGCCACCACTAGTCCTGGAGGACGAGCGTCGCCTTGCCGCCGCGATGGTCGAAGGTCTCCTGGAAGCGGTCGAGCGGGACGCGGAGGGTGACGAAGTGCTCCAGCGCTCCCGGCCAGCGCTCGCGCGCTCGGTCGAGATCATCGACCGCGGTCAGCCAGTCCTGGCGCTGCGCGTTGACGCTGCCAAAGAGAACGCGGTTCTCGAGGATCGTGTCCACGCCCAGGACCGGGCCGTCGAGCTCGACCCTCTGGTGACGCGGGTCGATCCCAAGCAGGCACGCGACTCCGCTCCGGCGGAGCAGGCCGAGCGTTTGCGCCATCAACTGCGCGTCGCCGGCCGCTTCGATCACGAGGTCGAACTTCCCGAGCTGGGACAGCTCGTTGTCGTGCGTCGAGACGTAGCGCGCGCCGGCCTGCTCGACGAGCTCATTCTCGGGCTCGAGCGACGCCGTCCACACTTCCATGTCCGCGAGGCGTAAGAGGTACGTCGTCAGCAGGCCGATCGCGCCTGCGCCGATCACCAGCGCGCGCTCGAGCTGCCACGGCTGCCGGCCGCCGATCATGCGAGCATGTCGGAGCGCGCGCTCGCAGATCGACGTCGGCTCCGCGAGCACGCCGAGGCGGCCGAGCGATTTCGGAATTGCGATCAATTGCTCCGGATCCTCCGCGACGAGCTCACGGGCGTAGCCGTGCAGGCGTGTGATCCCGCGCTCGCTGTAGTCGCCGGTCAGACACGAGTCCGGCGAGTCCGCCGCGCACGCGATGCAATGGCCGCATGAGCGGCGCACGATCGCGGTGACGAGCTGGCCGCGCGTGAAGCCATAGCCGTTTCGCTCGACGACGCCGAGCGCCTCGTGGCCGAGTACGAGCAGCGGCTCGTCCTCAGGTGGGATCCCGAAGTGACCTTCCGAGATCTCACGGTCGGTCCCGCACACGCCCAGTTCGAGCGTACGGACAAGCACTTCGCCCTCGCGTGCTTCCACGGCCGGAACGTCTTCGACGCGCGTTGTGTGCGCGTGACCCGGTTGCGTGACGAGCGCCAGCACCTACGCGGACGCGGGTGGAACGAGAACAGCGCCGTCAGACGCGGAAGACACGAGCGCCCGGTACCGCGCGAAAACACCAACGTCATAGCGCGGGGGAGGGGGCTGCCAGCCGGCGAGGCGCTCTGCCAGCTCGCGGTCGTCGAGCTCCACGATGAGCGTGCCCTCGTCCACGTCGATTGCGATCACATCACCGTCTTGCACGACCGCAAGCGGTCCGCCGCGTGCGGCCTCCGGGGAGACGTGCCCTACCATCAGTCCGCGGGTCGCACCGGAAAAGCGGCCATCGGTGACGAGTACGACGGACTCACCGATGCCGGCTCCGATCACGGAAGCCGTGACGCTCAGCATCTCGCGCATACCGGGTCCGCCGGCGGGCCCCTCATTGCGGACGATGAGCACGTCTCCGTCCGCGACGACGCCCGCGCGCACGCCGTCGGTGCACGCCTCCTCACTCTCGAACACGCGCGCAGGACCGCGATGCGAGCGGCGTCTGGTCCCGGAGAGCTTGACGAGGCTCCCCTCGGGCGCAAGGTTGCCGCGCAGCGCACGCAGTGCGCCTGTCGGCTTGAACGGCGCCTCCAATGTGTAGACGACTTCACCGTCCGGCTGCGGTGCATCCGCTGTTGCGTCCGCGAGCGTCCTGCCGTCGACGGTCGGTGCCGCACCATCCACGTGCCCACCGCGCACGAGCTCGCGGATCACGGCGCGCGTGCCGCCCGCTCGGTGAAAGTCCTCCGCCATCCAGCGGCCTGAGGGCGCGAGGTTTGCGATCACGGGCGTCCGGTCCGCGACGCCCGTCAAGTCCTCGAGCGTCAGCGGCACGCTCGCTTCGTGCGCAATCGCGAGCAGGTGAAGGACACCGTTCGTCGAGCCCCCGGTTGCGGCGATACCGGCCATTGCGTTCAGGAGCGCGCGCCGGTCGAGGAAGCGGCGTGCCGTCACACCTCGGCTGACGAGGTCTACGGCGAGCGCGCCGGCGCGGGCAGCGGCCTCGCCCTTCAGCTGGTGCTCGTCTGCCGGCACGAGCGCATCCCCGACGCACGCGATTCCGAGGCAGTCGATCGCGACGGCCATCGTATTCGCGGTGAAGTGTCCGGCACACGTGCCCGCGCCCGGGCAAGCGAAGCGCTCGAGCTCGTCAAGGTCCTCGCGTGACATGAGCCCGCGTTCCTCGGCCCCCACCGCCTCCCACACGTCCTGGATCGTCACTTCGCGTTCACGCCAGCGGCCGGCGCGCATCGGGCCGTTGTAGACGAGCACGGCCGGCTTGTCCACGCGCGCGACCGCCATCAGCGCTGCGGGCACCGTCTTGTCGCAGCCGACAACACACACGAGCCCGTCGAAGTCATGCGCATGAACCATCAGCTCGATCGAGTCGGCAATCACTTCGCGCGAGATCAGCGACGCCCGCATACCGGGCGTTCCCTGTGACTGGTTGTCGGAGACCGCGATCGTGTTGAAGCCAAGCGGAAGGCCGCCTGCGGCGGACACGCCTTCGGTGACACGGTCGGCGAGCTCGCGCTGGTTGAGGTTGCAGGGCATCGTTCCTGTCCACGTCGACGCGACACCGATGATCGGTCCGCCGAGCCGCGTGGGGTCGACGCCCATCGCCCGGAAGTGCGCGCGCGCAGGCGCACGTTCGGCGCTCTCGAGCAGCCCGGCGCGGGCCCGTCGCCGGAGCGCGTCGACCGGCGCTTCAGTCACGCCGTCGACTGTACTCGGTACCGGCTCTCGCTAGCGCACGATTCGGGGGTCCGTGAAGATGTCGAGGGCATCGCGGCTCGTCGTCGAGAACTCCGAGACGATTGCGCCCTCGTCGCCTGCCTCGAACGAGTGCAGCTTGTTGGGCGGGATCGTGTATTGCTCGCCGGGACCCAGCACGATCTTGCCTGCGCCTTCGACGTGCAGGTGCACGGCACCGCGGCGGACGCGGAAGGTCTCCTCCTTACCAGGCTCGCCGTCCACCGGCGGGTGCCGGTGCTCGGGGCAACGCTGGTGGGGGAACAGGACGAGCTCCTTCGCGCACACGCGATCGGTGTTCACGTAGACGACGATCTGCAGTCCGATTTCGTCGAGCCGGCCCAGACCGAAGTCCGCGATCTCGATGTTCTCGCGCTCGTGCGGCGTCAGCACGATGCCGGCCTCGACGAGCATGAGCGTCGCCCGCTCGCGCGCCTCGGCCTTGGTCACTCGACTCGTCTGCCGCACACGCGGGAGATACTAGGCTCCTCACGGACCGAATCGGAGCCTCGAGTGCCTCGGGAGGGCGCGACATGAAGACCTCGCTCGGAATCTGGGCGCTTGGGCCCATGGTCACACGCTTCGTGCCAGGCGGCTACCAGCCGCAGAGGGTGGGCGAAACGACTGCCGAACGTGTGCGCCGAGCTGTCGAAGGTCTTGGAGACCTGATGGACGGCTACGAGTTCCACTACCCACAAGAGCTGAATGCGGAGAACCTCGACGAGGTGAGAGGGGCGCTCGAGGGGCACGACGTCTACTGCATCGCGACGGGGCTCCATCTCGACCCGCGATTCGGAAAAGGGGGTCTCGTCTCGCCGGACCCGGCCACGCGCGACGAGGCCGTGAAGCGGACGCTCGAAGCGGTCGACTTCTCCGGCGAGCTCGGCGCCCACTTCATCATCTGGCCGGGCATAGAGGGCTACAACTATCCGTTCCAGACGCCGTACGCCGAGTCGTGGGCGTGGCTCGTGGACGGGATCGGGCAGGCGGCGCAGCGCTGCAGAGACCACGGGATCGAGCTCTTCCTCGAGCACAAGAACTCCGAGCCGGCGATGAAGATCCTGATGCGGAACATCGGGATGACGCTGCACGTGATCCACAAGCTCCGCGGCCAGGGTCTCGACAACGTCAAGGTCAACATGGACTGGCAGCACCTGCTCATGAACGGCGAGAACCTGGGCGAATACGCGGCGATGCTGGCGGCGGAAGGCCTGCTTGGACACCAGCACGCTAACTCGGGCTGGGGCACCTTCGACGACGACAACATGGTGGGCGCGACGGCGTTCATGGAGACGCTCGAGCTCGCCGTGGAGCTGCGCCGCGCGGCGTACGGCGTCAACGGTGAGCGGCTCGGCTTCGACCTCTACCCCTACACGGAAGACGCGGTCGCGGCCGTCAAGCGGAGCGTGCTGCAGTGGCGCTTCATCGACTCGGTCGCCGCCAGGATCGACGATGCAGCGTTGCGCGAAGCGCAGCTGCGCAAAGACGCGGTGCGGGCCTACGAGCTCGTTTACGCGGCGCTCGGAGAGTGACGCGGCTCGTAGGCCTCGACGTCGGCACCACGGGCGTCAAAGCGCTCGCGCTCTCACCGGAAGGAGAGGTGCTCGCACGGGCCGAGGAGGAATATGACCTCTCCACGCCGCGTCCCGGCTGGGCCGAACAGGATCCCGAGGATTGGTGGCGAGCAGCTGAGCGAGCGCTCGCCGCGCTCGGCGCCGAACGGACCACCTCGATCGGCCTCTCGGGGCAGATGCACGGGCTCGTGGTGCTCGACGAGCAGGGCCGCGTACTGCGCCCCGCGATCCTTTGGAATGACCAGCGCAGCGAGCTCGAGTGCGCCGAGATCGAGGAGCGGATCGGGCTCGCGCGCCTCGTCGAGCTGACCGGCAATCGCGCGCTCGCGGGCTTCACCGCGCCGAAGCTGCTCTGGCTTCGCCGGCACGAGCCGGACGTCTTCGGGCGAATCGCCCACGCGCTCCTGCCGAAGGACTACGTTCGGCTCCGTCTGACAGCCGAGCATGCGAGCGACGTCTCCGACGCGTCGGGAACGCTGCTCTTCGAGGTCGCCAACCGCCGGTGGAGCGACGAGCTGCTCGAGGAGCTCGACCTCGATCCCGCCTGGTTGCCACGCGCGCTCGAGTCGCCCGACGTATCGGGGCAGACCGGCGCCGGCGTGCCGGTCGCCGCTGGCGCCGGCGACCAGCCCGCGGCGGCGTTGGGGGTCGGCGTCGATCGGCCTGGGCCGCTATCGATCGTGCTGGGAACGTCGGGTGTCGTGTTCGCGGCCCTGCCCGGCTATGCGGCCGACCCTGAGGCGCGCGTGCACGCGTTCTGCCACGCGGTCCCGGGCGCCTGGCAGGCGATGGGAGTGATGCTCTCCGCGGGAGGGTCGCTGCGGTGGCTCCGCGACCTCCTCGGCACAGACGGATACGGCGAGCTCATCGCGGCGGCCGAGCTTTGGCCCCCCGGGGCAGAAGGCTTGATGTTCCTGCCCTACCTCGCCGGTGAACGGACGCCTCATGCGGATCCGCATGCCCGCGGCGCCTTGACCGGTCTAGCGTTACGACACGACCGCGGCGCGGTGACGCGGGCGGTTCTGGAAGGAGTTGCGTACGGCCTGCGCGACTCGCTCGAGCTGCTGAACGCGCTCGGCGTCGAGCCGAGTGCGGGTCGCGTCTCGGGCGGAGGCGCGCGCAGCGATCTCTGGCTGCGGATCGTCGCGTCCGTGCTCGATCTCCCGCTCGAGCGCACAGCGGTGGACGACTGTGTTCGAGTCCGTGAGACTGTCGAGCCGGAAGCGCGATGGCGCCCTGCCTACGAGCGCGGCTACGAGCGTTTCCGCGCGCTCTACCCGGTCCTTCGACCTCTGGAGGAAGCATGACCCTGAACGGAAAGGTCGCCCCCGCCGTCAAGTGGGGGATCCTCTCGACCGCCCACATCAACCGCAAAGTCATTCCGGGCGCCCACGCCAGCGAGAAGGTCGAGCTCATCGCCGTGGCGAGCCGCGATCTGGGACGGGCGGAGGAGTACGCGCGCGAGTGGGAGATCGAGCGCGCGTACGGCTCGTACGAGGCGTTGCTCGAGGATGCCGACGTCGAGGCCGTGTACATCTCGCTGCCGAACACGCTGCACTGCGAGTGGTCGATCCGCGCTCTCGATGCGGGAAAGCACGTGCTCTGCGAGAAGCCGATGAGCAGGCACGTCGGCGACGTCGAGTCGGCATTCGACGCTGCTGAGAGGAGTGGGCGAATCCTGATGGAGGCGTTCATGTACCGCCACAACCCTCAGACCAAACGGCTGCGTCAGCTCGTGGACGAGGGGGCGATCGGGGACGTGCGGCTCATCCGCTCCTGCTTCAGCTATTCGCTGTACGACGCGGAGAACATCCGCCTGCGGACGGACGTGGAGGGCGGCAGTCTGATGGATGTCGGCTGCTACTGCTTAAGCGGATCCCGTTTGCTCGTTGGTGAGCCCGAGCAGGTGTACGGGCAGCAGTTCGTCGGCCCGAGCGGGACGGACTGGGTCTTCACGGGCACGATGCGATTCCCAGGCGATGTCTTTGCCCAGTTCGACTGCGGGACGGCCCTTCCCGAGCGTGACGAGCTCGAGGCGATCGGGAGCGACGGGTCGCTCTTCCTCGACGATCCATGGCACTCCGGCGAGCCGGTGATCGAGCTTCGCCGTGACACCGGCGTGGAGCGGATCGAGGTCGAGCCCGCCGACTCGTATCGGCTCCAAATCGAGAACCTCAGCGACGCCATCCGGGGCGCTGCGGAGCCTCTCTTGAGGCGCGAGGACGCCGTTGGTCAGGCGCGCGCCATCGATGCGCTCTACCGCTCGGCGGCGACTGGAGCGGCCATCTCGCTGTAACGCGTGACGGCCAGGAGCGTCAACAGGCACAGCGCCGATAGGCCGAGATAGGGAACGGCGTCGCCCGTCACGGATGCAACGGCTCCGCCGATCGCCGAACCACCTGCCTGACCGGGAGCCCACGCGACGTTGACGAGCGCGAACGCGTAGCCATAGTCCAGCCCGACCGCTTCCGCCTCGTCGGTGATCATCGACATTGCCGGCGTCCAGAAGCTCCCGAACGCGAATCCGGCCGCGACGATCACGACCGCAAGGAGCCAGGGGTTGTGGGGCCACGGCAGGATGAAGGTGACGACCGCGGAGGCGAGCAAGGCGGCGCGGAGCGGCGGCAGGCGGCCGTAGCGGTCCGAGGCTCGTCCCAGGATCGGCGCCCAGGCTGCCTCGAACCCGGCCATGACGAGATAGGTGCCGCCGACGGCGGCCGCACCCCAGCCGAGGTCGGAGAGGCGGAGCGGCGCGAGCACCGAGAGGTTCCCGAACAGCAAGGCCGGCAGCAGACACAGCCACATCGGGACCTGGATGCGGCGCACGAGCAGCGCCCTGAACAGCATGCGGACCGGCTGCGGTTCGGCCGGTGTCGCGGCGGGGGTTCGCCATGCTGCGACCGCGAGGACGAGGGCAAGGCCCGCGACGGTGCCGAATGCGGGGCCCGTCCCG
>WNGB01030251.1_pt1 | contig 13875 bp, 15 predicted proteins | sample 5400681 | NCBI WGS metagenome assembly WNGB01 (sample SAMN13153367, study PRJNA577476) | soil metagenome | isolation source: 115 cm soil or saprolite under grassland replicate 2 | place: USA:California | collected 2016-06-15 | reverse complement strand
GATGGTACCGGTTGACCAGAGCGTTTGCGGCTTCGGTAGGTAGGGACCAGGATCGGTGTGTCGCTCGAAGATCTTGACGATATTCGGAGCCATCGATGAGCCTTCGAAGAACGCAGTGGTTGCCTCAGGGAAGGTTGAGACGAGCAATTGCAGGAATGTGGTGCTGTCAACCCTGCGATCCTCGAGCTCCCAGCATGGTCCCAATGGGAGAGTAAGTGGAATTTGCATTGGTTGAGGCGTCCTGGGGGTTACAAGATCACGGTTATCGCGAGCGCTACGACGCAGCAATAGCGCGGTCAAATTCTAGGTGTTTTCCAGCGCAATCTACGCGAGCCCAGAATGCTATCTCTCCAGCAACCGTTTCATGCGCTCGACTACATCCGCGGGTTGGGTGATGACTTCGCGGGCTAGTTTTTCTAGCTCTTCGCCGGCTACAGGCTCGATATCCAATTTCCGTTCTTTGGCTTGGGCCTGGAAATCCAGGTCGGTGAGAGTTTTTTTGAAAGCGCCCTGAAGGAGTTTCGCGCGGTCCGGTGGCAGGCCCGGCGAGCTGACGAACGGCCGGCCAAACTGGCCGACGGCGAGAACGATCGTCGCGAGACGTTTGCCCGCTTCCGGAGTTTTATATTCGTTCATGAGTTCCCAGATGGTCGGCACATCAGCAAGTCTCGGGTCGCGCTTTTTACCGGTTTGTATCAATACGCGCACAAAACCATTCTTGAACCAGCTGATGAGCGGTTCGCGTCCGAATAGGGTTTCTAGAGAGATACCACGGCACTGAACTTCTTCTCGCTCGACGGCCAAGTCGACTTCTGGGCCATCCTTGTAGCCGGTGAGCGTATTAAATTTCGCGCCGAGGGTTTCCTCCAACAGGTTTCCCGTATAATAGCCTGTCGAAGCTGTGCCGGTGGCGCCGCATTTTGGTGGCACGCTCGCTTTGCGCACGTCCTGAATCGTTTTGTAGGGGGTGTTAGCGCGGATGTAGATGATCTGTTCCACCTGTGTGGGAGTGCCGAGCCAAGTAAACTTCGTCCAATCGAACTGAACTTCTTTTCTTCCTACCAGCTGATCGAAGTAGAGGCCCGCTCGAATCCCACCGAGGGTCAGCCCATCGGGCTTGGCGACCTTGTAAACGTAATTGGCGGCAATCATCGCCGCCGCGCCGGGCATATTCTGGACGACGATATTTGGATTTCCCGGAATATATTTACCGAGGTACCGGGCGATCAAACGTGTCCACGAATCATCGATGCTACCCGGGCCGTATCCGGCGACGAATCTCACTGTTTTTTCTTGATAGAACGGCGCTTGGGCCAGTGCGTTGACGGGTGAAACCAGGACGAGAGCGAGAACAAAAATGCGTCTGTTCATGGCAACCCTCCGCTGTGCGTGAATTGATCGCGCGGAGCATACTCGGTTTGCCATGAGGCATACAAGAGTGCGAAGCGAGAAAGATTATACCGCCGAGACGCAGAGTTCGCAGAGGTTGTATTTTTATCTCCACGGCCTCAGCGCCTCAGCGGTGAAATTCACACTCCCTCTAACTCCCAGACCCCGTTGAACTTCAGGTAATAGCACTCCACGTCAATCGCCGAGATGGTGCTCTTTAAAAACTCTGCGGCGCTGCGCAATTCCGACTCGTGATTTGTCGCCTCGCGCTCTTCGTTGCCCTCGAACGCCTGCAACCCACCGTATGCCCCACAGTCGCTGTGGATCATTAGCATCACCCGGTTTGTCCTGTGCAGCCGCATCGAGGTTCGCACCTGCCCGAGCGCGAAGCTGCGCTCCGATTCTTCCGCCGGAGAGGCGAAAGCCTTCGCCCCTCCAGCGATCTTGAGAGGATCCGCCCACCAGATGCCGCGCTTCTTGAGAAATTTGCGTGTCACCAGCTCGAAGCGCGCGTCGAAGCATGAGACCACGCACGCGTCCGCGCGATACATGTCGGTCTGCGAATCGAAATGGAAGACTTTCTTCACGGCCTTAACCGGCGCGGCGCGCTTTGATTTCTTTCAGCAGCTTTTCGATCTCGTCTTGTTTTTCCAATGCGGCCAATTTGTCCTCGATGTTGTCGCTGACCATCTCGGCCTTGACTTGGCTCACTGCCTCGGCGTGCCGCACCTTGTTCTGCATCCGATCGAACGTCGCGGTCTTTGACTTATCGCCGATCGCGATTCGCGCGTCGCTGGCCTTAGCCAACGCCCGCGAGCGCCTATGCTGTGCGATCAGCATTTCGCTCTTCGATTCGGCTTCGGCCAGCTTTTGCTCCAGCTTGTGTAAGGCCGACTTGAGATTGTAGATTGTCGACCTCCGTTCTCTGGTCCGCCATCAGGGAGTCGAAGCTCTCCGCCATCTGCTTGAAACTCATGGAGCGCTCCAGGGCCGCGCGCGCGAGATCATCCTGCTTCTTGTCCACGGCCAGTTCCGCCTTGCGGATCCATTCGGCTTCCTTCTCTGCGTTCTCCTTCTGCTTTTTCTCCAGCACGTGCTGGTCGGCGATCGCGATGGCGACCTGGGTCTTCACCTGCATGAGCTGGTTCTGCATATCCAGGATCACCTGTTTGATCATCTTCTCGGGATCCTCGGCCTTGTCGATCAGATCGTTCAGGTTGGCCCGGATCAACGTCGATACTCTTTCCAATAATGCCATATAAACCTCCTTATCTTGTTGGTTAGCTGCGCCTTAGGCCTTCTCGTCAGGCTTGGGCGCTTTGTCTCCAATCTGTCTCACCTTGGAAAGCAGGTCCGAGAACTGCATTCCGGAAAGCGTTTCGAACAACGCGGGAATCTGCGCGGCCATCGCGGCCACGTCGCCCGTGATCTTGTTCATGCCGGCAGAATTGCCGTTGCCCGTCGACACGATCGTAATCTTGTCGACGTTGGCCAGCGGGGAAGCGAGCGCCTTGACGATCTCGGGCATGTTGCTGATCAGCTTGTCGATGACCGCCGCCTGGTTGTAATCCTGGTAGGCTTCGGCCTTCACGTTCATGGCCTTCGCTTCGGCCTCGCCTTTCTTGAAAATGATCTCGGCTTCCGCTTCGCCCGTGGCGCGGGTGGAAGCAGCCTGGCCATCGGCCTCGAAGATCAACTTCTGCTTCTGCGCCTCCGCCAGCGTCTCGATCTTGCGCCGCTCGATCTCGGCCTGTTTGAGCACCGTCGCGATCAACTCACGCTCGCGGCGTTGAATTTCAGCTTCCTGCACGGCAATCTGGCCGGTTTTCTGGACCTGCTCGATCTTGACCTGCTCGGCCATTACCTGCTGCTGCATGACATTGGTCTGGATCTCGTACGCCTTGTCTGCGGACGCCTTCTGCTTCTGGACAGCTTCGAGGAAATTCGCCTGCTTGAGTTGGAGATCGCGTTGAGCTTCCGCCTGCGCCGCCTGCGAAAGTGTTTCCGCAAGGACGCGTTCCTTATCGGCCTGCGCTTTGGCGACGGCGGATGCGCGCATGGCCTCGGCACGCTTGATCGCGGTGTCGCGCTCGGCTTCGGCGGCGGCCACGTCGGCGTCCCGCTTGATCCTCGCGACATCGGGCCGGCCCATGTTGGTGATGTAATCGTTTTTGTCACGGACTTCTTTAATTGTGAACGAGATGACCTCCAGCCCCATCTTGTTCATATCGTCGGCGCAGGTGGAGCGCATGCGGTCGCCGACCATTTCGGGCTGCTTTACGATCTCTTCCACCGTGAGCTGCCCGATAATCCCGCGCAGGTGGCCCTCCAACACCAGGCGGATCAATCCCTCGCGCTCCTGCGGTGTCTTCGTGAGAAACTGTTCAGAAGCGGTCTGAATCGACTCGGGATCGGATTTGACCTTGATCTGCGCGACGGCTTCCACCGTCACTGCGACGCCCTGTTTTGTGTAGAGGTCCTGCTGAGGCGCGACGTCGAATGACATCAGCTCGAGCGAGAGTAACTTGCAATTCTCCACCATGGGGAAAATCACCGAGCCGCGACCCTTGATGATTCGTGTGCCGCGAAAACCATACACCACGAGAGCCTCGTGCGGTCCGGCCTTACGGTACAGCCGGGCGAACATGGCCATCAGGAATATGAGAGTCAATGCCATCAGTCCTGCGATGGCGAAAATAATTTCTATGCTCATAGTTTTAGTCCTCCTTAATTTCGTTTGTGGCTGCCGAAGAATTCGTAAGCTCATCCCATGGCCGGACATAGGCAACGCCGCGCTCGTAGCGGGTCACAACGACTTCGGTTCCCTTTGCGATTTCGACTTCGTCATCGCTGCGCGCGGGAGCAGCGCGTCGAACCCCGGCCTGTGAAAAGATCATTTCACCGGTGCCAGAAGGACGAATGTTGCTGTTGACAGTTCCGAGTACGCCGATCATATCGTAGTCCGCGGGGTTGAGTTCCTCGTCATGGCGAATGAGAACCTTGGCGAGGAAAAAAAACACGATCGCCGCCCCGATGAATCCGCTCGCGCACGCGATCCCGAACCCGAGCAGGAACCAGAAGCTAGAGAACCGGGCAAGGAGGTAACCCGTACCGCCGAACCAGGCGAGAAATGCGGCGACCGTTCCAAAATTAATCGGGCCAATCTCACCCGTGTGACCTCCGCCCGAGTGCGGAGCATGGTGGGGCAGGTGGAGATGCAAACTTCCCAGCAGCGAGAGCAGACTGAGAGCAAACCCCAGAAAAAAGCAGATGAGGTAGAAATCAGCCCAAGTCATTTTGCACGACTCCTTTCCGCCGCCGGCTTGAGCACTTGAAGCAGCCGTTCGGCCAGTCCAGGGTTTTCAAGGATAGCGCCGAGCAGAATCAGGCACATGCGCGAATCTTCGTGGCGCGCACTGGCGACCAGAGCGTGATGCAGATCAAGGTCGCGGCGGAAACGCTCCGCGCCATTTATGAGCCAGAGATCAAGCGTATTTTCCGTAGCGCCGACATCCGACATGAGCTCAGTCGAGTAGCCTTCGGGATCGTCGACGAAGTATCCCGGGTGCATCTTGAAAAATCGGGCGAGCAACATGCGCGTGGAATTGGTAAGGTGCGGCCGCGCGCCGCTCTCGATTTGCGAGAGATAAGACTGGCTGATCGTCTTGCCCAATTCTTTCTTGATGGATCGAACAATCTCTTGTTGTGTCATCGCTCGTCCCAATCCGCGAAGGGTTCCCTCGACTTCGCGCAGGTATCTGAGTTTGGCACCGAGTTTCATATTACTAATTGCGATATCTATATTACTGATTGTGATATTTATCAAGGGGGCCCCCTTGGAGGCACTACACTGGCACGCCAAGGCCGACAGGGCCGCCCAACTGATTGGTAGCTCAAGAAGTCTAAGCGTCCGCGAAGTGAGGCGAGTGTTTGGAGGCTGGAGCTGACGGGGGACGAATCCCACGATCTGGTCTCTCAGAAGTTCATTACCAACTCCAAACAATGGCAATGGTTGAAGCCGCACTCAAATCCCCCCTCTGTCCCCCTTTTTCAAAGTGGGAAGTTTCGCTCCAGAACTCTAACCCGTCTTTTGGAAAAGAGAGGACGGGGAGATTTTTGGGCGGGAATGAGGGGAGAATTATGTCGTGAATTTCTGGGACAGCACACTAGTTCGCCGCAGGGTTCGCGCGGTCTTCGGCGATGCGCTTGAGGTCGTTTTGCTTCGTGGCAACGAACCAGCGCAGGTGGCGACGCACGAAGAGCAGATCCGCCAGGCGACCGAGAACTCCCAATGGAGCTTCCCACTCGAGCGTGTCTCGCATGATGGTCGCTCCGTCTGTGAATTCGAATTCGTGCACATGCCGGAGTCGTTTGAACGCGCCCTGGACCATTTCATCGACGAACCGGTATGGCCGATCGAGCGCCGTGATCCGGCCGACGAATCGCTGCGTGATACCAAAGTGGCGGCCTTCGAAGGCGACAATGTCGCCGATTTCAAGCAGCCCCTGTGTTCGGCCAGGCTCAACTACGCGCTCCGCGGAGAATGCCGCTGACTCGCGTGAGCGTTCACGTCCCGCGCCAAATCAAAGCAGAGTTCGATCGGTGCGCGGATTCGAGTTTCGATGATGATCCTAGACATCAAAGGAACCAACGCATCAGCATGTGAAATCTTGGATTAGGATAGCGTGGAGGATGGTGATGCTTCGGGTGCGGCTCGATTCATCAGACGGCCGAAGAGCCGGGCTATTTCATCTTAAAGAGTGCTTCCTGTCCGTCGGCTTCGTCGTCTTCGACAGGCGATTCCAACATCCCGTGAAATTCCAGTCCCTCGATTTCTTGCAGAGTCTTGCCGGCGATACCCTGCAGATCGCCGTACATGCCGACCGTGGCTTGCATGACGCGGTCGATTTGTTCTTCGCGCTTGGCCCACTGGCGGGTAATGGCTTTTTTCTCGCGGTCGAGATCTTCTCTCATGGATGAGAAAGCTTCAACAATCGCTTGAACACGCTGGCGAAAGCGTGGACCGGTGAGATAACCGTAGACCATCTCCATTTTCGTCTGCTGGCCTTCGGAAGCTTGGCGGACGCAGGCGACTTCGATCAGAGTTTGGCGCAGCGACATCGCCACGGGCAACGTGACTTTCGGATCAGCAATCCACACGCCGTCGACGAATCCAAACGTCTCGACTTCTTTCGGCAGAGCCTGGCTGATAATGACGGCGATCTCAGCTTTGGCGGCGCGTTGGTCCTCGCGCAATTTCGGCAGCCAACCATCGGTCCAATTTTTCGTGCGCTTGCATTCCCAAAGAATCGTGCCGCAGACTTGATTGAGCGGTCCGATAACGCGCTGGAGCACGTCTCCGCCGAACTCGCCTTTGGCTACGGGTAGGATTGTATCGCGGGGAAACTTGGCGGCGAGTAGAGACTCCAGCTCCATTTCCTGAACTTCTCCTTGAAGTTGCTGCGAGCCTTGCTCGGCTCGACGCTTGAGATCTTCGATCTGCTTTTGCATTGCAGTGATGGTTTGATCTTTTTCCATCACTTTGAGCTTTAGTTCCTCTTCGGCTTCTTTTTTGGCTTTCTCCCTTTCGGCGCCGAGGTCGGCCTGCACTTTTTTCTCGATCGTAAGATCCAACTCCCGCTTGGCGTCATCGAGCTCGCGCTGCTTGCGGAGCACCTCGGCTTGGGCTTTTTGCGCTTCGGCCAATTTCGCATCTCTCTGTTTCAGTATGTCTTGGAGGAGATTGATTTCATTAGCCTTCTGATCGAGGTCCTTGCCAAAAGCGAGCTTAGCCTTCTTCGCTTCTTCGGCAACGATTCGAGCGCGTTCGAATTGCAGCTGTTGCTCGATGTGCTGATCGAGGGTCTGTTTTGCTTTCTCTAGTGAATCCGCGCGCTCGTTGATCAGCTTTTCCCTCTTGGATATATCGGCGTCTTTTTGCGATAGACGCTGCTCGTAATCGCGCCGCACCGATTCGAGTAGCGGCGCGGCGAGGTGAGCTTGATTTCGTTTTTACATTCAGGGCAAACAACCGTGGGTTCGGCCATGGCACTATTCCTTCTAGGAATTTTGTATTTGCCAAAGGTAAGCTTATTTCAGATTCGATCGATCCAGTAGCGGGGCCGGCGATGCAAATGAGCTACGGCTACAACGACAATCGTGTCGCCGTCGATTCCATAGATCAAGCCGTAAGGGAACCGAGCAATTAGGCAGCGTCGAATTTCCGGTTCGATTTCCGGGCAAGACAGTGGAAAACTAATGGCGCGCCGTACGGCCCGATCAAGTTCGTCAAGAAACTCTTGGCCGAGGCCTTCAAGTTGGTGGTTGTACCAGGCGACTGCATTGTCGAGCTCCTGCTGGGCTAGGGTAAGGAAGCGGACCTTCACGAGCGACGGTGCTTTTCCATCACGGTTTCGTAGTCCACGATCGACGCTTTACCAGCCTTGTACGCCGACCAGCGCTTGCGGGCTTCGTCGGCCCAGACACGATCGATTTCAGGATCGGGTTTGTCCAAGTCCTCGAGGATTACGTCGATCAATTGAAGCTTCTCCGTATCGGGCAACGCCTGAATTTCTGCCGCCAGTCTTTCTAACGTTTTGGCCATGAGGTCACCTCCAATCACCACGTTTGCGAAGCGATTCCTACTGTATATCAATTCGGAGTCACGCCCAAGTATCGCTGAACTATGCCGGATTGATTGTTGTGTGCGGTCCGCGTGATGAGCGGCAAAATCGTTGCCACGACGAAGAAAACGAAGATTACGACGACCGTAAGCGGAAAAATTCCACCGCGTTACCGCAGACCATCTTGTGCTTTTCCTCGTGCGGCACACCGGCGAAATTTCTTTCGATGATGTTCAAAGACTCCGGCCAGTCGGATTCTTGATGGGGAAAATCGGAGCCCCACATGAGACGGGCGACGTTGATCTTGTGACGCAGCTCGACGCCGACGCGGTCGAATTGAAAGCCCCAGTAGAAGTACTCGCGAATGTATTCGCTGGGCGGGCTTTTCATCGGCTTGAGTCCGAGCAAGCGATCGGCCCAGTGGTGATGTCGATCGTAGCGCACGTCGGCGCCCTGCAGGAAAAACGGAATCCAGCCGATCTGATTCTCGGCAAAAAAGATCCGCAGCTTCGGGAAGCGATCGAAGAGCCCCGACAAGACCCACTGCACTGCGGCAATCGATCCGTTGCCGCGCACCGGACCGAAGCGGCCGACTTGTTCGACGAGATCGTGGGTGAGTTTTTTCATAAGCTCGTCTGATTCTTTGGGGTATTTGAAAAGCGGACCTTTACGCTCGCCGCCGCGCTCAAGATCGACGTGGACGCTGACCGGCATGTTCAGCTCCAGCGCGCGCCACCAGAAACGATCGTCCTCCTCCGATGGGTAGGGTTTGCCGCTCGGAAATCCCTGAAGCAGCACTGTTTTGAGACCGGCTTGCGCGCAAAATTCCATTTCGTCGATCACCGCCGTGACATCGTTTACCAGAGGCAAGATGCCAACGCCGATCAATCTTCGCGGATCTACGGCGCAATATTCCTCGACGAGCCAAGTATTGTAGGCCCGCACCACAGCTTTGTACGCCTCATCGTTTTCGATGCGCCGCCAAAATTTCGGTCCGCCCTGCTGTGAAGGGAAGAGCACTTCAGCGTCGATGCCGTCGCGATCTTGCTCGCTCAGGCGCTGTTCGGCGCTGCCGGTGCCGGGCGTTCCTTCGTATCTGCCGGTGAAGGGTAGATACTGATCGCGCCCTTTGCCGCCGTAGAGATCCGCAGCGGCGGCGGGACGAGAAATTTTATCGCCGATCATCCACAAGTCGCTGCCGTCCGGTTGGCGCACCAGGCGCGGCGCGAGGTCGCGGTGCCTCTCCGGAACTCGGTGAAGCCAATACTTCGAATCGATTTCTAAATGCGAGTCAGCGGAAATGTAACGGTAATTTCGGGCCACGGCGACTTACCACCTCATTTCACCGGTTATTCGAGGCCATCACGTTTGAGATACTAGCCAAATCCAAGGCAGCTGCCAAGGGGAGAACGACGCGAGAAAAGCGCTGGACAAAAGCTCAAATTTCGGTTTAGAAGCGGCCATGTCCTCCTTCGCTCCGCGCATGATCTATCTCGCGCTATTGGTGTTGTTCACTGGCATGGGTACGAGCAGGGCGCAAACTTCGCTGCAAAGGGTGCGTATCGCTTACTCGAGCACGGGAGTCAACTACGTCGACTTATTTTTGGGTAAGGAGAAGGGGTACTTCCGCGAAGAAGGATTGGAGCCGCAGTTTATTCAGATGAGCTCCAACATCGCGATCACCGCGAACATCGCGGGCGAGCTGGACGGCCAAGCAGCGATCGGCAGCGCCATGCGCGCCATTCAGCGCGGCGCGCCTTTGCGGGTCGTGTCGGTAACGTTGAGGCGACCGCTTTTTTGGCTAGTCGTCCGGCCGGAGTATCGCTCGATCAAAGAGTTGAAGGGCAAAGTGCTCGGTATTTCCACCATCGGCGGAAGCCAGCATCTGCGGGCAAAGGGCATGTTGGCCGCGGGCGGCTTGGACCCGGAGAAAGATATTACGTCAATCCAGATCAATGATCAGACCATGCAGCTGCAGGCCCTGGTGAGCAACTCGGTGCAGATCACCGCCCTCAGCCCGCCGTGGGTGGCCGTGGCGCGAGACACATTCAAAATGAATATTCTCGACAGCGCGCTGGAGCGCTTCGCGGGCGTAGACAGCGGGCTGGCAGTCCCGCTCAAGCTTCTGCAAGAGAAACCAGACCTGGTAAAAAAAATTCTTCGCGCGCGCGCGAAAGGCAACCGCTACTATCTGGAGAATGAAAGGGAAGGAAGCGAATTTCTCGCGCGCCTCTACAAAGTGGACTTTAAAATTGCGTTGGAATCGTATCGCTCCTCCAAGCCGGCGTTTACGGGCAACGGTATACCGACCGACGATGAAATCAAAGAGCATCTCGTGACAGACGCGCAGATCCTCAAGTTATCGAAGCCGGTTTCAGCGTCCGAGATTTTTGACTTCAACCTGCAAAGAGAAGTCACGCGCGAGTTGGGAATCAAGTGAAGCCAACGATTCAACCACAAAGAGCATGGCGCGACACAGCCCGCAACCAAATGAAAAGATAGTGTTTACCACGAAGGCACGAAGGATTTAAGTTTCTTTAACCGTCCGCTTCGTGCTCTTCGTGAGCTTCGTGGTGAGATTGAATTGTTCTGTAGTGGTGAACGGTTCGATTCTTCGGCTAAGACCAGAGTTGTTTGGTCGCGATCTTCGCGCCTTCCGCCATCGCCTTGAACTTTGCTCAAACCACAGTGGGATGAATCTCTGGGTTGAAAGTGGCTTGAGAAGAGAATCCGCAGTCGCTTCCGCCGATCACATTCTCGCGCCCGACGAGCTTGGCGTACCGGCCGATTCTTTCCGCGATCAGTTCGGGGTGTTCGACGATGTTACTGCAGTGGGTGATCACTCCGGGGATAAGGATCTTTCCCGCCGGAAGCTTGACGTCTTCCCACAGGCGCCACTCGTGCTCATGGCGCGCATTCGCCGCTTCGAACGAAATAGCTTCGGAATTCACTTTCAGCAGGAGGCCGACAATGTCTTTCAACCCAATGTCGAAGATGCGCGGACCTTCGTTGATGCCGTAGCAGGTGTGATAGCGGATCTTCTCCGGGGCAATGCCGCGCAGCGCGTGGTTCAGAGCCTCGATGTAAATCTCAGCGTCTCTCACACGTTCGGCAATGCTTAGAGACGGTTCGGTTCTATAAAGTCGGGTTAGCGATGGATCATCGATTTGTAGAAGAAAGCCGGCATCGACGATCGCCAGGTATTCTACCCGCAGCGCCTCGGCCAGAGCGTATTGAAACTCCTCGTCGCTGCGATAATATTTGTTGCTCCAGAAACCCGGAGCGATAGCTGGCATGAAAACTTCTTCCGGCCGAAGACCGTCAAGCGCAGCTTTCAGGTTTTCGATATCTGTCCGCACCAGTTCCTGTCCTTTGTAGGTGATTGGTCCGGTACAGGTTACCGGCAGATTCGGCCCGACGCCGCACATGTGCTCGGCGAAATATTTCTCGTAGTATTCCGGGAAGGCGCGTGCCTCATCGGTCTTCATGCGCGCGGCAATGCGCTCCTCTGAACTCGCGGCGGGTTCAAAACCGGTGAGACGCTCGACCAGGTAAGCATTGAAACTCGGTTTGCTCTGCTCGCCGTCGGTCACGATATCGACATCACATTCCACTTGCTTGCGCACCACGTCGGCGACAGCGCCGCGAATGCGCTTGGCGTAGGCATCTCGATCGTAGGGCTTGTCGCGCAGCTTGGCATCCATCATTTCGAGGAGATCCTTCGGCCGTGCCAGGCTGCCGGCGTGGGTCGTCAATATCCGATTCGTGCTTCGCTTCATTTGTCCTCCGTTCTAAGAAAAGGGGTAATGGAATGATGGAGTATTGGAGTGATGGGCCAAGATTTCCCAATACTCCAGTACTCCAGCTTCTGAAGCTTATCGATATAGCCCATCGATGTATCCCGACCGGTCCAGCTCTTCCAATAAGGTCGTGTCCATGAAATCTTTGGGATTCGCCTTTCTCGCCGCGGGAATCCGCTCGCTGGCATCTTTAATAATAGTGTTGAAACCGTCTATCGATGGATAGGGCTTGGCTTTGACAGTCTCGCGCAGCGCCTGATAGGCGTCCTCGAGCTGCTTTTCGTCTTTGCTTTGTCGATACTTTGCGAGAGCCCGCTTCGAAAGAGTCGGATTGGTGCGCACGGCATGGATGGATTCTACATACGCTTTCAAGAATCGCCGGGCAAGATCGCGATTGCGCGCAAGCAAGCGCTGGGTCGTGACCACGCCGGTCCCCTGATACGGCACGTTCAAATCACGCAGATTGAGCAAAATTTTCATGCCCAAACGAAGCGCTTCGAAGTGCTCCGGAGGCGAGAGCAGAGTGGCATCGACCGAGCCGCCGTGAAGCGCGATCAAGCGCTCCGGAGCATCGCCAACCTGAAGGAAAGTGACGTCCCTCTCGCTCATCCCGTATCTCGGTAGAACGTTCAGCATACGCAGATGCGACGCCGAGCCAAAGCGGAACACGGCGATCCGTTTTCCTTTGAGATCTTCTATGGAATTGATATTGGGACGGACGACGACACGATCGTTCAAAACATCTTGCACGCCAGCAAGCATCACCGGATCGGCGCCCTGCAGCCTGGCGGAAAACATCAGCGATCCGGTCATTTGTCCGAACTGCACCTCACCGGCGATCAATGTTTCGATCGCCGCGCGGGTGTAGATGATTTCCGCGTTGAATCCGTTCTTGCTCATGAAGCCGCCCACGTCGGCGACCCATAGCACGCCCTGAGTAGGGGAAACCGAGGAAAACGCAATGCGAATATTGTCTGCGGCGAAAGCAACAGTGGGCAACAGGCAAAGCAGATTTACGCTGGCGAGAAGTAGGAAAAGTCTTATCCGACGGAACAATCTCATTGGTTTGACCAAATTCTTTTCTGCGGGATCGTCTGCTTTCCCCGTGATGGCTGGCTGGAAAATAGGAGAATCGATACCAGGCGTCAAGCGGTTTTTCAGCGATCCGTGATCGATGGGTTTAGTTGACATCGTCCTGAGGAATTCACTACTCTCACGCCCACCACGAGGAGTAGGAGCGAAGCAATGAAAATGGAGCGGTCCAACAACGACAAGCTGACACGTACGACGACGGTTCTGACTGCGCAGCTAATTTCTCTTGCCATTCTATTCGGCGCGGAAATTGCCGGCGCTCAAGCGCCGGCGCAAAAACTCAGCATCAGCATGTCGAGCACGGGCATGCCATCGATACAGCTTTACATCGCCAGGGAAAAGGGTTTTTTCCGTGAAGAAGGTTTCGAGCCGCAGTTGATTCGCATGAGTGCCAACGCAGCGATCGCCGCCGGCGTGGCAGGGGAATTGGATGCTCTGGGCTCGGTAGGCAGCGCCGTGCGAGGCATTATGCGTGGTGTGCCGCTCAGGGTGATTTCCGTGGATCTGCGCCGGCCAATTTTCTGGCTCGTATCGCGCGGTGAATTCCGCTCGGCAAAAGAATTGAAAGGGAAAATCCTGGGAATCGTGACGATCAACGGCAGCCAGCATTCGGCAGCGCGTAAGATGCTGGCGCTACACGGCGTCGACTCGGACAAAGAGCTAACCTTCTCTCAGGTGGGCGACGAGGCGACCCAGCTGCAGGCTTTGATCAGCAACTCGATCCAGGTCGCCGGATTGACGCCGCCCTACGTTTTTCTTGCCCGCGATAAATTCAAGATGAACGTGCTGGAGAGCTCCATCGATAAGTTCCCGAGCATTCAGCAAGGAATCGGCGTTCAGGTGAAAACGCTGCAGGAGCAGCCGGATTGGTTGCGCCGTTTGCTGCGCGTGAAAGCGAAAGCGACCCGATTCTTCCATGAGAATGAAAAAGAGACCGCGGAAATCTTGGCGCGGGTATGGAAGAGCGATCT
>WNGB01027792.1_pt1 | contig 13875 bp, 14 predicted proteins | sample 5400681 | NCBI WGS metagenome assembly WNGB01 (sample SAMN13153367, study PRJNA577476) | soil metagenome | isolation source: 115 cm soil or saprolite under grassland replicate 2 | place: USA:California | collected 2016-06-15 | reverse complement strand
TTACCCTTCTTCTTTGGATCGCGGCGGACCGGCTCCTCCTCGTCGGCTTCCTGCTTCCGCGCGAAGGGCCTGGCCCCTGACACCTGCAACCGCGTCTCGAAGTCGCCCGACGTAATCACTGTGCAACCCTGGACCCGAGCGAAGTTGGTGATCTCGCGGTCCGACGAGACCACGGCGCAGTCCGAACCATACTTCTCCGCCAGCCGTTTGACCACGGCGTCGGCCTGCTCCCCCTGCCGGGAATAGACGACCTCAAGACCCTCGCGCCATTCGGCCCGCTCGACCGGGTGCCCGGCCCGCCAGCCGTCAAAGATGACCGTCACGGGATGGCCCTTACGCTGCCGATAGCCCGCCAGGTCCCGGATCAACTGTTCCCGCCTGGCTTCCACGTCACCCCGCAAGCCGCCTCGCACACCAAGCAGGTTGTAGCCGTCGATGATGAGATGGATCGGCATGGGAGATAGCGTATAGAGGCCATTCAGCCCTGTCAATGTGCCAAAAACTTGACAATTCTGCGCCATTCTTTATACTTCTCCCCCAGGTCCCAGACCCGAACTGGCAAGGATTGGCAGGAAAGAGCATGGAACACGACCAAAAACTCACGGTCGGCTCTCCCACGCGATGCCGGACATATCTCCCGCTGGTCGCACTGCTGGCGCTCTGGCTGCCCACCTCATCTTCCGAGGCGACCTTTAAGTCTCCTGATGCGCTTCGTGTCGCATCGGTGAAATCCGGGCCTACCCACCTGGTCGCGGCCAAGTCCAGACAGCGCTCGGCCAGGGTGACCACGGTCAACAACCTGCGGGTCTCCCAGCAGGCCAATCAACACAGGCTGGTGGTTGATCTCGCCAGGCGGTTTACGTACACCCAGCAGCGGTTGGCCGATCCCGACCGGCTGGTGATCAACCTGAGGAACGCCGTCCTCAGCCGGACCGCCAAACACAAAATCGACGATGACAGTTTTCCGATCGAGGTCGAAGTGGCCCAGGTCTCGCCGCGCAAAGTGCGCGTCGTCCTCGATATGGAAAACATCACCACTGTCAAACTACGGAAGCTCATCCGTCCCCACCGCCTGGTCATGGACTACGTCGCGCAAAGTGAAAACCAGTTGACGCCCACGCTGCAGCCCAAGGTCACGCTCCCGCCCGTCAGCCGCCAGATCACCCCGGACGAACGGTTGGCCCGTCTAGACATCGAGACGATCGTGCTGGACCCCGGGCACGGCGGCAAGGACCCCGGCGCGATCGGGCCAGGCGGGCTGACCGAGAAGGAAGTCGTCCTGGACGTGGCCCGGCACCTGCGCGATCTCCTGCGGGACCGCCTGGGCAAGAAAGTCCTGCTGACCCGGGACAAGGACGCGTTCGTCGAGTTGGACGACCGCGCCAAGTTCGCCAACAGGCACAAGGCCGACCTTTTCGTCTCCATCCACATCAACTCGCACCCGAGGCGCGCCACGCACGGAATCGAGATGTACCACTTCGGCATCGCGTCGGACCGGCGCGCGATGGAAGTGGCCGCGCGTGAAAACGGCGACAACATCGACCATGCGCGGGACTTTCTGGACATGATCAAAGCGGACCTGGCGCTGTCCAAACGCATCGAGGAATCGCAGAATCTGGCGTGGGAGACTAAGCTGGCCTTGGTGAATCACGTCGGCGCTCACTATTTCCTGGAAGATCTCGGCGTGAAGACCGCGCCGTTCTACGTCCTGCGCTACACGGCCATGCCCAGCATCCTGGTCGAGCTTGCCTTCATCAGCAACCCCATCGAGGAGCGGCGCCTCCGGCAGCCCGACTTCCGCGAGAAGGTCGCCGAAGGGCTCTTCGAAGGAATCCGCAACTACCTCAACTCGGTGCAGGTCGCTCTCGCTCGCTAACGGCGCCCGCTCGCCGTGCCTACTTTTAAACTTGTCCTAGAGTACGACGGGACCAACTACCACGGTTGGCAGATCCAGCCGAACCTGCCGACCATCCAGGGAACGATTGAAGCGGCCATCCGCAAGGTCGCGCAGCACGACGTGGACGTGACCGGCGCCGGACGCACCGACACCGGCGTGCACGCGCTCGGCCAGGTGGCGCACTTCTCCACCACCGCCCGGCTGACAGCCGAGGAATGGCACCGCGCGCTGAACGGCCTCCTGCCGGTGGACATCGCCGTGCTGGCCGTTGAGCAAGTGCCGGAGACGTTCCACGCGCGGTTTTCGGCGAAGTCCAAGCTCTACCGGTACCAGATCCTCACGCGCGTACACCGCTCGGCGCTGAGTCGGTCCAAGATCCTGCACGACCCGTACCCGCTGGATCTTGAATCCATGCAGGAGGCGTCCCGCGCGCTGGTCGGGACGCACGACTTTTCTTCCTTTCAGGGCTCGCCGACCGACACGGACAGCCCCGTCTGCGCAGTCACTCGTCTGACGATCGAGCGGTTTGGAGACGAGATCCGCTTCGAGGTCGAGGCGAACCGCTTTCTCAAGCAGATGGTGCGGACGATCGTGGGAACGCTGCTGGAGGTGGGACGGGGAAAGTTGAAGGCTGGAGAGGTGGCGGAGATTCTCGCGGCGAAGGACCGCACCAAAGCCGGCCCCACCGCCCCCGCGCACGGACTATATCTGGTGCGCGTGGATTATTAGCGGGTCCTGTCGCCGAGCCACCCTGACGTGCTCATGGCCTTTCGCCGTCGCAGCCCCGATGACTCGGCTGTAGGCCATTCCGCTCCGCCAGGGTCCCGCTCGGCACCACCCGCTCCACTTGACTACGCTCGTGCGACGGCCTAGAATGTAGTCACACTTGAAACCATGAGGAATCCATGAAATTCACCAACGTCCGGGAACTCAAAGCGAAGACCTCCGCAGTGTTACGAACTGTGAAAAACGGCGATACCGTCCTCATCACCACGCACGGTCGCCCGACCGCTCTGGTCGTTCCCGTATCGGAAGATGACATTGAGGATGTGTTGTTGGAGCACAGTCCTGTGTTACGGCAGAAGATCGAGGCAGGGCTTCGCGACATTCGAGCCAGCCGCACCGTGGCGCTATCCGAGTATGTCCGGCGACGCGCCAAGCGCAAAGCCCGCTCGGCATGACCTGGGAGGTCTTCCTCTCCGAGAAGGCGCGCCAAGACCTCGACAGCTTTCCTCCCAGGATAGTCGATCAAATCCTTGCCGACTGCCGACGACTGGCTCAGGACCCCATCCCGGACGGCAAGCGTATCAAGAAGCTCAAAGGCTTTCGCGTGCCCCTCTATCGGCTTCGAGCGGGTGATTATCGGGTGGTGTTTCAGCGGAAGGGAGCCCGCATCGACATCGTCCGCGTACTCAGCAAGAGCGACTTCCAACGCGCGTACTGACAGCCCAACATGATTGCACCAAAGCCGGCCCCACCGCCCCCGCCCACGGCCTCTACCTGGTCCGCGTGGATTATTAGCGGGTCCTGTCGCCGCATTACCGGGGCACCTGTTGCTCTTCAAATGCAACGGGTCACCAGCTCAGACCCTTTCGCCGTCGCAGCCCCGCAGACTCGGCTGTAGGTTCTTCCGCTCCGCCCGGGGTCCATGCGGCGCCACCCGCTCACAGTCAGACAGACGAAATCAGCCGTCCTTCTCATCGAGTTTCTTGCGGAGTTCGATGAGCTCGCGCTCGAGGGCCTCGAAGCGGTCGGCGATAGGGTCGGGCATGTTGGTGTGATCCATCGTCGCCTCGGGCAGCCGCTCCCTCCCTTCCGTCTTGATGATCCGGGCCGGCACGCCGATGACCGTGGAGTTCGGCGGGACCGACTTCAATACGACGGAGTTGGCTCCGATCTTGACGTTATCGCCGATCTTGATCCCCCCGAGGATCTTGGCACCGGCGCCCACCACCACATGATTGCCCAACGTTGGATGGCGCTTGCCGCGCTCCTTGCCGGTGCCTCCTAGAGTGACTCCCTGGAACAGCGTGACGTGATCGCCGATCTCGGTCGTCTCGCCGATGACGACGCCCATCCCATGGTCGATGAAAAAGCCGCGCCCGATCTTCGCCGCCGGATGGATCTCGATTCCCGTGAGCCAGCGCGCGAGCTGGGAGATGACACGCGGGATGATCGGAACGCCCCACGTGTGAAACCGGTGCGCGATCCGATAGGCCAGCATGGCATGGAAGCCCGCATAGGTCAGGATCACCTCCAGCTTGCTCGTAGCCGCAGGGTCCCGTTCCTGCGCCGCTACCAGATCATCTTTGATCTTCATGAACATACTGGTTTTATTACATCCCCTCGATGAGGCAGACCGCCTGGGCCGTCATCGCCTCCTCACGTCCGACTGCCCCCTGGCCCTCGCCGCTTTTGACTTTAATGTTGATACGCGCCGGCTCCACGCCCATCGCCTTGGCCAGAGCACCCTTCATGGCGCTGAGGTGCGGCCCCAGCCTCGGTGCCTGGGCGTTGATGACCGCGTCTACATTGACCACGCGGCAGCCCTTCCGCGTCAGCATGGACATGACGGCTTCCAGCAGTTTGAGGCTGGAGATGTCCTTGTACCGCTGATCCGACGCCGGAAAGTGCACACCGAGGTCGCCTTCCCCCATCGCGCCCAGGAGCGCGTCGCACACCGCGTGCGTCAGGACGTCGGCGTCCGAATGGCCGTCCAGCCCCTTTGGATTGGGAATCTCGATGCCGCCCACGATGAGCTTGCGCCCGGGCACCAGTGGGTGGATGTCGTAGCCTATTCCGACTCGCATGCCTTGCCCGCTCGCGCGGTAAGGATCGCCTCGGCGATGACCAGATCCTCCGGCGTCGTGATCTTTATGTTCTCCCAGGTGCCCGCGACGATCCCAACCTTGTGTCCCAATCGCTCCACCAGAGCAGCGTCGTCGGTCGCCTGCAGGCGCTCGATCGCAGCCTTCTCGTAGGCTTCGAGAAGCAGGTCCCGCCGGAAGGTTTGGGGGGTCTGTGCCAGCCACAGCTCGGTCCGGTCCAGCGTCCGCTGGATCTGCCGGTCCGGGCCGGCTTGCTTGGGCGTGTCCTTCATCGGTATCGCCACGATTGCGCCTCCTCCTTTGCGCGCCGCTTCGATCGACCGCTCGATCAGGTCTTCCGTGACAAAGGGCCGCACCGCGTCGTGGACCACCACGATCTCGACGTCGGGATCGGTTTCCTTCAAGCCGTTGTAGACGGATTGCTGGCGAGTCTCCCCGCCAGCGATGACCTTCTGTACCTTCTTGACGCCGTAGCGCTCGATGACGTCGGTCAGGGCGCGCCGCCGCTCCTCGTGCGGCACGACCAGGATGACCGCGTCCACGCTCGGAGCGCGGTCGAACGCCCGAAGCGAGTGGAGCAGCATCGGGACGCCGCCCAGCGGCAAAAACTGCTTGGGGACGTCCGCGCCCATCCGCGCGCCGGTGCCGCCGGCCGGGATGACGGCGACTACGCGTCCGAGCCGCCTGCGTCTGCAAGACGCTGGTGACCACCACGTTCACGGTCGAGCCGATGAACCGCTTTGCGTTGTCCACCACGATCATCGTGCCGTCATCCAGGTAGGCCACGCCCTGCCCGGCCTCCTTCCCTTCCTTGAGCACGAACACGCGCAGCTGCTCGCCCGGCAGCACGACGGGCTTCAAGGCGTTGCACAGCTCGTTGATGTTCATCACCCTGACGCCCTGCAGTTCGGCCACCTTGCTGAGGTTCAGATCGTTGGTGATCACCCTGGCGTTCATCTTCTTGGCCAGCATCACGATCTTGGAGTCCACTTCCTTGATGTGGGGAAAATCCTCCTCGACGATGCGCACCTCGATGTCCACCATCTTCTGGATCTTGTTGAGCACGTCCAGCCCGCGCCGGCCGCGCCCCCGCTTGAGCGGATCGGAGGAATCGGCGATGTGCTGGAGCTCGTTCAGGATGAACTGCGGCAAAATGAACGCCCCCTCCAGAAAACCCGTTTCGCAGAGATCGGCTACCCGGCCGTCGATGATGACGCTGGTATCGAGAATCTTGTTGCTCATCGAAGCCGTGCTCCCTGCTTCGAGCGCCCCTGGCTGACCGAGAATGCCTGCCGCGGTAAAAATTTTGACGCCGTAGATGAGGCCGAGATAGGGAAAGATCGCCAGAAGCAGGAAGCCGAGGACCGGGACAGCTTCAAAGTCCGGGACTGTGGTTGACAGGGCCCAGGCGGCCAAGCCGGCAAGAAGCAGGCCGCACGCGAGGCCTGCCGCGCCGCCCAGCAGCACGCCGGGCTTCGCCTGCCGCAACGTGTATTCGATCCCCAGGACAATGCCGGCGACGACCACGCCGACCGCAGCCGCCCAGATCCAGCCGTTTTCCTGTTCGGAGCTGTTCGAAAACAGGGCAAGACTAAGCACGATGCAGAGAACGACAAACGTCGCACGGAGCACCATACTGCCACCCCCTTTCGCAGTTTTCCCATGATACCACAGACCACGCCCAAACCCTAGACCGGAAAGGAGAGACAGGGCCGGCTACTTAAGGCTTGATCGTGAGATAGAGGTTCCGACCGTTGCGGTGCACGAGCACGAGGGCGGGATCCTTGGGCAAGAGCTTGTCCGTCACGTTCTGAAAGTCACGCAAAGTCGCAATCGGTTTGCGGTTGACTTCCGTGATGACGTCGCCGACCTGCACGCCGGCCTCGCCGGCCGGGCTTCCGTCAGCCACGCGCGCCACCACAACGCCCCCCTGGCCGTCACGGGAGAGGTTGAACCGGCGGGCCAGCTCAGGGGTCAGCTCGCGCACGTCCAGGCCGGCGAACGCGCCCGAGGAGCGCGCCTCCTCGTTGCTGTCCCCCGGGCTTTCCGCCTGGGCCATGTTCTTAGGCTGCTCGGCGATCGTCACGTCGAGCTCTTTGGTCTGCCCGTTCCGGATCAGCCTGATGTGCGCCTTCTTCCCGATGGGCGTCTGGGCCACGAGATTGCGGAACTGCGTGGGATTCTCGACGATCCGCCCGTCGAACTCGATGATCACGTCCCCACGCTCCAGACGGGCGCGCCTGGCCGGGCTGTCGGCCAGAACGTCGCTGATCAGGACGCCTTTGGTCTCGGACGCGCCGAACTGTTTGGCGAGGTCCTGGGTCAGCTCTTGGATCGACACGCCGAGGTACCCACGGACGACTTTGCCCCCCTTGAGCAACTGTTCCATCACCGATCGGACCATGTTGCTCGGCACGGCGAAGCCGATCCCCATGTAGCCGCCGCTCTGGCTGAAGATGGCCGTATTGATGCCGATGAGCTCGCCCCGCGCGTTGACCAGCGCGCCGCCGGAGTTACCCGGATTGATCGCCGCGTCGGTCTGGATGAAGTCCTCGTACTCGGCGATGCCGACGTTGGCGCGGCCCACCGCGCTGATGATCCCCATCGTCACCGTCTGGTTGAGGCCGAAGGGGTTGCCGATGGCCAGCACGTACTCACCTACTTGAAGTTTGTCGGAATCGGCCCAGGGGATGGTCGGCAGGTCCTTGGCCTCCACTTGAATGACCGCGATGTCGGTCTTCGGGTCGGTGCCCACCACCTTGGCCTTGAGCTCCCGCTTGTCCGAGAGCAGGACGCGGATCTCGTCCGCCTTCGAGACCACGTGGTTGTTCGTGATGATGTGCCCCTTGGGGTCGGCGATCACGCCGGACCCCAGGCTGCGCTCGCGGCGGTCCTGTGGCGCCTCAAACCGACGCCGGAAGAACTCATCGCCGAAAAACCGCCGGAAGAAGGGATCGTCGAACGGGCCGAAGCTGTGCCCCTCCGGGACCCGATTGATCCGGGTCGTAGCGATGTTCACGACGGCCGGCGTCACCGCCTTGGCCACCTCGACGAAATTGTGGTCGGCGCCGTCCGCCGGCGGAGGCACGGCGACCGGCTTCGGCGCGCTCGGGGCCTCCGGCACCGCGTGCCCGATCGGCAGCCACCCCAGGTCGGAGGCGACGACCAGCCCCAGGATGACGCCCACCCCGATCAGGAGCAGGCCGAGCGCCAGCGTTTTTTTATGCGATAGTCCCGGCATAGATTCCTGTGATCGTCCGGAGCAGCTTGAGCGCGTCGGCTTTCTTGCGCTGGAAGGAATTGCGCCCGATGATGGACCCGAACCCGCCTCCGTCGCGGATCGCTCGGGCTTCTTCGAGGAGGGCGTTGTCGTCTTCCTTGGTGGCCCCGCCGGAGAAGATCACGATGCGGCGCCCGTCGAAGGCGGACTGCACGACGTGCCGGACCCGCTCGGCCAGCGTCTTGATCGGGACCTGTTGGGCCTCGTACACCTTCTTCGCCGCCGCCTGCTCCAGGTGATCGGTCGGCAGCTTCACCTTGATGATGTGGGCCCCCAACTGGGCCGCGATCTGCGCCGCATAGGCGACGACGTCGAGCGCCGTCTCGCCTTCCTTGCTGATCTGGCCGCCGCGGGGATAGGACCAGATCACGAACGCCAAGCCATGCCGTTTCGCTTCTTCCCCGATCTCGCGGGCCTGCTCGTACATGCCCTTGCAGTGCGCCGATCCGGGATAGATGGTGAACCCCACCGCCACGCAGCCGAGCCGCAGCGCGTCGCGCACGCTGCCGGTGACCGCCGGCGCTGGGTCCTTGTCCTCATGGAGGACATCGTGGTTGTTCAGCTTCAGGATCAGCGGAATCTCGCCCGCGAACTCCGCCGCACCCGTCTCCAGGAACCCGAGCGGCGCAGCGTGGGCGTTGCAGCCGGCCTCGATCGCCAGCTCGAAGTGGTACCGGGGATCGTAGCCCGGCGGATTGACCGCGAAGCTCCGGGCCGGGCCGTGCTCGAAGCCCTGGTCCACCGGCAGAATCAGGCATTTGCCGGTCCCCTTCAGCGCACCGTGGTTCAGAATGCGCGCCAGGTTCGTCTTCACGCCGGCGTTATCCGCACTGTACCAACCGAGGATCTCGCGCACGCGGTTCGTCATGGCTTTCTCCTATCGTTTCCCCTGGATGAACGCCTCAGCCAGGCTGACATCTTCCGCACTGCCGATCAGCAGCGGCACCCGCTGGTGCAGGGCCTTCGGCTCGACCTCGAGGATGCGCATAGTCCCGGTGCTGGCGCGCCCGCCCGCCTGCTCCACGACCATCGCCAGCGGGTTCGCCTCATACAGCAGACGCAGTTTCCCTTCCGGCTTGTCCGTCTCGCCGGGATACAGGTAGATCCCCCCGCCGAGGAGCATGCGGTGCACGTCAGCGGCCAGGCACCCCGAGTATCGCGACGAGTACGGCCGTCCTGTCGCCTTGTCGGATTCCTTGAGATAATCAACGTACCGGCGCGTGCCGGCCGGCCATTTGTGATAATTGCCCTCGTTGACGGCATAGACGTTCCCTCTGGCCGGCATTCGGATATTCTCGTGGGAGAGCAGGTATTCCCCAATCCCGGGGTCCAGCGTGAATCCGTTTACGCCTTTCCCCGACGTGAAGACCAGCATCGTGCTGGACCCGTACATCAGATAGCCGGCCGCCACCTGCTCCGTCCCCTTGCGGACGAGCTCCGGTGCGGATGGCAGCCCGCCTTTCCCCTCGTAGCGCAGGATAGAAAAGATCGCGCCCAGTGGCATGTTGACGTCGGTGTTGGACGACCCGTCCAAGGGATCGAACAGCAGCATGTACTTGCCGTGGGGCCAGTTCTCGGGAAGCTGGACCGGCTTCTCCATCTCCTCCGACGCCAGCGCGCACACCAACCCGCTGTACTGGAAGACTTTGACGAAGGTCTCGTTGGCGATCGCGTCCAGCTTCTTGACAACTTCGCCCTGAACGTTGGTCCCGCCCGTGTTCCCCAGGATGTTGATCAGGCCCGCGCGCCGCAGGTCGTGCGCGATAAGCTTCCCCGCCAGGCCGATCTGGGCCAGCAGGGCAGAAAACTCGCCGGTGGCGGCCGGGTATCCAGCCTGGGTCTCGATGATGAACCGGGTAAGCGTGATGCCGGTGCGTCCCATGATGTCTGCTCCTCAGAGAGATGAGGCGATTATATCGGCTCGCCAAAGTCCTGGCAATGCCTGACGGTAGGGGCAGGCCCCCGTGCCTGCCCTGATGGAAACGTAGGGGCGGACCTATGTGTCCGCCCTATAATGCAGGCGCCCATTTACGGACTGGCGCACACGCAGGTGCGCCCCTACAGGAACAGGGCAACCACAGGGGGTTGCCCCTACATGTCGTCAGGGGCGGGCGGTCAGGGCGACGCCTTCTATCTTGGTCAGCACGGCAGTGACGGATCCGATAAGCACCTTGGATTTCATGAGCACGGGAATCCGCGCTGCATCGTTCGTGACCCACACCCGGATATTGCCCTCGTTCAGGAAGAGGCCTTTGAACGGCATGATGGCGAGGATGCGGATGGTGTCAAACTCGCCGAGTGGGCCTTTGATCCGTTCCGCCCCCTCGATCTTCAGCTCAAGTCGGTAGTTCTTCTTGTCGTGGTTGACATAGATGATCGTGGACGATCCGACCGCCAGCGACGGGAGCGTCCGAGCAAAATAGACCACGGAGAGGGTGTCCTGGACCCCGGGCGGCACCTCCATCGTCTCGGTAGTCCCGTCTTTCGTCACCGTCGCCCGGTGCGCGGTCTGATCGAAGACCACTTCGATGTCGTTCTTACGCCTACCCTCCCGTCGCTTGAACAGGAGGTGGTGGGGATAGCCTGCTTCTTCGTCCAGCAGTGACTCGACTCGGTTGTTCACCGGATAGAAGGCCGAGATGAAGTCGTTGGACCGGGCGGTGTGGACGAGCTTCACCACAGGCCGGCCGGCCAGGGTCTGGCGCTCCGCGACCTCCATGACGGCAGTGCCGGCGGCGATGATTCCCCAGCGCAGCGAATAGGTCAGGCGTTCACCGACCTTGAAGTGGACCGACGCAGGACCGTCCGAGGAAGCTGCGAGTTGTGGCGCGAAGACGACGAGCAGGACCGTCAGAAACGGGGACAGGCTACTTTTCACCACGAAAACTACCCTGTCCCCATTTTTAGAGACGCACGATCTTGTGGCGATCCGCCGTGACCTGGCGTGTGGCGTTGCGGCTGTCCACCACCAGGCGCGCATGCTTGACGACGGCCTCCCAGTCGTAGGCCGTATGGTCGGTGGCGATCACGACGCAGTCCGCGCTCGCGAGGGTCTCGGCGTTCACAGCCGGCACGCGGGTGAGTTGCTCAAAACCCTTGAGCGCCGTCACGTGCGGGTCGTGCCAGCTTACGCGGGCGCCTTTGTCGCAGAGCAGCTTGATGATGTCCAAGGCCGGCGACTCGCGGACATCGTCGATGTCGCGCTTGTAGGCGACCCCGAGGACCAGGATCGCGGAGCCGTTGACGCTCTTCTGGATCCGGTTCAGGGCGTCCGTGACTTTCCCCACCACGTAAGGGGGCATCTCGGCATTGATCTCCCCTGCCAGCTCGATGAACCGGGCCCGATAGTTGCGCGTCTTCAGCTTCCAGGACAGTTAGTCGGGATCCACCGGGATGCAGTGCCCGCCCAGTCCCGGACCCGGGTAGAACGGAATGAAGCCATACGGCTTGCTGGCGGCCGCCTCGACGACTTCCCAGACATTGATCCCGAGCCGATCACACATGATGGCGATTTCATTCACCAGCCCGATGTTGATGATCCGGAAGGTGTTCTCCAAGAGCTTCGTCATCTCCGCCGCTTCGGTGGACGACACCGCCACCACCTTGTCCACTACCTGGCTATAGAGCGCGACGGCCGCTTGCCGGCACGTCGGCGTGATGCCCCCCACCACGCGCGGCGTGTTCTTGAGGCGGTAGGTGGCATTGCCAGGGTCGATGCGCTCCGGCGAGAACGCCAGGCAGAAGTCCACGCCGACCTTCAGGCCGCTTTCTTCCAGCATCGGCAGGAGGAGCTCCCGGGTGGTGCCCGGATACGTCGTGCTTTCCAGCACAATCAGTTGGCCGGCGCGCAATCCTGTCTTGACCGCGCGCGTGGCCTGCAGGATGAAGGACACGTCGGGGTCCTTGGTCTTGTTCAAGGGCGTCGGCACGCAGATACAGCACGCGTCGGCCTCGGCCAGGGGGGCAAACTCCGTGGTGGCGTTGAACCGACCGGCTTCGACGAGCGGCCGGAGGTCGGAGGACGGTACATCCTGGATGTAGCTGTCGCCCTTCTTGAGCCGTCCAGGAGTCGTTCCATCACCATTCCTTCGTAGGGGCACGGCATGCCGTACCCTACAATCAATGTTTCGCCGGGCCTCCGACAACATACTGCTTGACCTGGGACTCGACAATCTCCCGGATCCGCTGCAAGGCCGGCTCGGACGTGGCTTCAAAGCGCAGGACCAGCGCCGGTTGGGTGTTCGAGGCGCGGATCAGCCCCCAGCCGTCGGGGAAGAGGACTCGCACCCCATCGATGTCAATGATCTTGTGCTCGCGAGCCAACTGCTTCTTGGCCTCCTCCACCACCTGGAACTTGACGTCATCGGGACAGTCCACGCGGATCTCCGGCGTGGACACCGTGTGGGGCAGATCGGTGAGCAGCGTGGAGAGCGGCCGACCGGCCTTGGCGAGGATCTCGATCAAGCGGCATGACGCGTAGATGGCGTCGTCGTACCCGAAGTACCGGTCTGCGAAGAAGATATGGCCGGACAGTTCGCCGGCCAGCGCGGCCTTCTCCTCCTTCAGCTTGGCCTTGATCACGGAGTGGCCGGTCCTCCACATGATAGGCCGGCCGCCGTGCTTGGCGACGTCATCATAGAAGACCTGCGACGCCTTGACTTCGGAGATGATCGTGGCGCCCGGCTTCTCCTTCAGGATATCCCGGGAGAACAGCACCATGAGCTTGTCGCCCCAGAGGATCTGTCCTTTCTCGTCCACCGCGCCGATCCGATCGGCGTCCCCGTCGTACGCGATCCCGACATCCGCGCCGGTCTCGCCCACCTTGCGGATGACATCCTGTAGGTTGGCCACCACCGTGGGATCCGGCGGATGATTCGGAAACCGGCCATCGACCTCCTCATACAGCCCGGTCACGCGGCAGCCGAGCGTGCGGAGGGAGTCCGGGCCTACCAGCCCGCCCATGCCGTTGCCGCAATCCACGACGACGTGCAGCCGGTCGGCCCGCACATGCGCGAATGCTTTCTTGATGTAGGCCAGATAGTCCGGGATGATGGCGTGGGCCGACACCCGCCCCTGCCCGGTTTCGAACCGCCCGCGCTCGATATCGGCCTGCAAGGACTGGATCGCAGCCCCATGGAGGGAATCCTTGCCGAGGCAGAGCTTGAAGCCGTTGTACTCGGGCGGATTGTGACTGGCCGTGATCATCACCCCGCCGCCCACCGGCAGCGTGAAGAGGGCGAAATAGAGCAACGGCGTCGGGCAGATGCCGATATCCACCACATCGAGCCCGCACCCCAACAGGCCCTTCAGCACAGCCTCCCGCATCACCGGCGCGCTCGTCCGGCCGTCTCGCCCCACGGCGATGGCTTTGGCGCCCGCGCGCACGGCGCGGGAGCCATAGGCGCGCCCGATCTTCTCGGCCAGCTCCACAGTGAGGTCTTTCTCGACGATACCGCGGATGTCATATTCGCGGAAGATGCTCAAAATTAGTTCCCTCCCCCCCTTGCGGGGGAGGGTGAGGGTGGGGGGCCACTGCTCCCCCGGCTTCCCCCTCACCCATCCCTCTCCCTCCAGGGGAGAGGGTCTGGCCAGCTCTGCCATAGTCATCCGCCAGGCGCACGATGTCGTCTTCGTCGAGATAGTCGCCGCACTGCACCTCGATGATATCCAGCGGCACGGGGCCGGGATTCTCCAGACGGTGCGACGTCCCCTTCGCAATGCCTGTGCTCTCGTTGACGTGCAGATCGAAGACGCGCTCGCCGCAGGTGACCCGCGCGGTGCCGGCCGTGACGACCCAGTGCTCGCTGCGCCGATGGTGATACTGCAGCGACAGGCGCCCGCCCGGCTTGACCGTCACGCGCTTCACTTTG
>WNGB01021755.1_pt1 | contig 13876 bp, 13 predicted proteins | sample 5400681 | NCBI WGS metagenome assembly WNGB01 (sample SAMN13153367, study PRJNA577476) | soil metagenome | isolation source: 115 cm soil or saprolite under grassland replicate 2 | place: USA:California | collected 2016-06-15 | reverse complement strand
TCTTCCGATCGATAGATTAACAACATCAAATCGTTGGCTGCCATATACCCTTGACATATGTAGCCTCTGATTCGCCTGGCCAAGGCGGCATGGTGATGCAAATGAACTTCAATTCTACGTTTGAAACATTTCGGTATTGAAATGCTGTTCCTACTGGAATATCGATTGATGTGCCTGGAACAAGAACGGTGATGTTGCTCTCTTTGCCGTCATCTCTCCAAATCTCACCATGTCCCTCCAGCACATACCAGAATTCACTCACTGTTGCGTGAACAGTCGCTTTATTTATTTGGTGCGGAGGGACTGTACTATGGATCATGTCGCCCGTTTTGCCATCCATAAGGAAGCGAATGTCCGCACCTGCTGGCGATTTTGCATCTGATTCCTCTGGAAGCATTGTTGTCTTCACATTTCTCTCCTCAAATTTCATCTTCTTGTTCTGAAGTATCAGTTCAACACGTTCAAGGCACACGGGTAAACGAAACACTGACTCACGAGGGGATGATGACACGCTCGCATGTGCGAGCGTTCTCTCGCCCGAACCCGTCGTAGCGAATTTCGATTCGGGGTCGCGCGATCGAGGCATGTCGCTCCCACTCAATCAGCGACGGTGAGGCGCGGCCGCGGATGTCGCCTGCGGTGGTCAGCGTGGTGAGACCGTCGAGCTCGCGCAAGAGGCTGACCAGTCGGTCCTCCTGAGGAGACCCGCTTCTGGTTATCGTCTGCTTGCCAGTGAAGAAGCACGTCGTGATCCTTGGGGCCGGTTTCGGGGGCCTGGAGCTGGCGACGCGACTCTCCGACTCCCTTGTGGACGACGTTCGCGTGACGCTCATCGACCAGAACGACTCGTTCAGCTTCGGGTTCTCGAAGCTGGACATCCTGTTCGGCCGCAAGACCGCAGCGGACGTACGGGTGCCGTACCGCGATATCTCCAAAGAGGGAGTCGAGTTCCGGCAAGAACGCGTGACGTCGATCGACCCGGAGAAACGACGAGTCGAGACCGACCACGACTCCTACGACGCCGACGTCCTCGCCGTCGCATTGGGGGCGGAATACGACTTCGCGGCCACGCCCGGATTCGAGGAGGGCGGGTCCGAGTACTACTCGGTCGCAGGGGCAGAGCGAATGCGCGACGTGCTCCCCGACTTCGACTCGGGGACGATCCTCATCGGGATCCTGGGCCAGCCCTTCAAGTGCCCGCCCGCCCCGTTCGAAGGTGCGCTCCTGCTGCACGATCACCTCGTGGAGCGAGGAATCAGGGCAGATGCAGAGATCCACGTCATCGGTCCGATGACGGCGCCAGTCCCCATCACGAAGGAGGTCTCGCGGAGCATCCTCGATGCTCTCCACGAGCGTGGGATCGAGTACGTGCCCAAGCAGCGGGTGGTCGAGCTCGACACGCACAGCAAGGAGGCGCGACTCGAAAGCGGCGGAACCGTGCCATACGACCTGTTCGTCGGGATCCCCGTCCACCGCGTGCCTGCAGTGGTCGAGAGCTCCGGGCTCGCCGTTGACGAGTGGGTGCCCGTGGATCACACCAACCTCACGACACGGTTCCCCGACGTCTACGCGCTGGGCGACGTGTCGGGCGTCCCGATCGCAAAGGCCGGTGTGTTCGCCGAGGCCGCCGCTGCGGTCGTGGCGGACGACATCGGCGCGCGCCTGCGGGGCGGCGTGCTCCAGCGGCCTTACGAAGGCGCCGGCAGCTGCTACATAGAGTTCGGCCGGGGGATGGTCGGAAAAGTCGAGGCGAACTTCCTCGGCGGGCCAGCTCCGACAGCACGACTCGTGGGGCCATCTCGAGATCTCGCCGCGGAGAAGGAAGCGTTCGCCTCGACCCGACGCGCACGTTGGTTCGCGTCTTGATCGACTTGAGCCGCTAGCACGGCACGCCAAATGTGCACAGGTTCATCGCGGTGATCAGTCGCATCCACGCATCGATGGCGCGCGTGCCATCTGGATAGATCTTCGGGACTCCCTGAAGGTCAATCGCGGCCGAGGCCTGCTCCTTCACGGTTCGCGGCGGAGGCGACCTCCACCATCACCTTCAAGAGGGTCGGGTTCTCGCGGTTGGCAGAAAGTGCCCGGTCGACCTCCTCGAGCGGGAAGCGTGCGTCGACTAGGCCGTCGAGGTCGACGCGTCCCGATGCGGCCAGCGCGATCGCCGCGGGATACGTGTTGGCGTAGCGGAAGGTGCCGACGAGCGTGAGCTCTCGGGTCTGCAGAGCTGCGACCGGGATCCGCGCTTCGAGGTCCGGGCCCATCCCGACCAGAACGGCTGTCCCCGCGGGTCGGAGCGCGAGGATCGCCTGACCGGTCAGCGACTCGGCGCCGGTGCACTCGAGCAGCACGTCGAACGGCCCATCCTCCGGCGTCAATTGGCGGTCGTTGAGGTCGATCGTCTGCGTCGCGCCGAGCTGCGCGGCCCGCTCCAGCCGCTCGACGTTGACGTCGGCGACGGCAACCGTCGTCGCTCCCGCCGCCCGAGCGGCCTGCATGGACAGGTTGCCGATCGGCCCGGCACCGGTGACGAGCACGTGGCTGCCGAGGCCGACTCCACCCTTCCGGCACGCCCAGATCCCGACCGAGAGGGGTTCGAGCAGCGCCCCGGCGTCGTCGGACAGCTCGTCCGGGAGCGGGAACGCGTAGTCTTCGTGGATCGCGACGTAGCGCGCGAACGCTCCGTCCACCGGTGGCGTCGCGTAGAAGCGGACGTCGCGGCAAAGGTTGTAGCGGCCCTCGCGACACTCCCGGCAGCGGCCGCAGGGAACTCCGGGCTCGAGCGCAACACGTTCGCCGACCTGACGCTTCAGCGCCTCCGCGCCGCGATCGACGACGACGCCGGAGACCTCGTGACCGAGAACGAGCGGTTGCTCGACCACGAACGAGCCGATCCTGCCGTGCTCGTAGTAGTGCACGTCCGAGCCGCAGACGCCGACCGACCGCACCTCGACGAGAACGTCTCGGTCCGCGAGCTCCGGCAGGGCTCGCGTCTCCAATCGAATGTCGCCGGGGCCATGCAGCGCGGCCACGCGGTTGCCCGTCACTGCGGCTGGATCTGGACTTTGAGCGCCTCGCCGGAGCCCGCGAGCTCGAGCGCCTCCGGAAAGCCCTCGATCGGGAAGCGGTCGGAGAGCAGCGGCTTCACGTCGACCGCCCCGCTCCGGAGCAGCGCGTGCGCGTCGTGGAACGTGTACCGCAGCGCGAACGAGCCGTAGATCTCCAGGTCCTTGAGGTACACGTCGTAAGGACTGACCGAAACCCGCGCGTCGGGAGGGTTGACTCCGAAGAAGAGCAGCTTCCCGTTGCTCCGGACATGCGTGAACATGTGCTCGACGACCGCCGGCACGCCGGTGCAGTCGATGACGACGTCGAAGCCGAGCGGCGAGATCTCGCGAAGCGCGTCGTCGGCACGCTGGTCGGCGAGCACAGCCTCGTTGGCGCCGAGCGACTGCGCAAGATCGAGCTTGTCCTGCTTGAGGTCGACGACCACCACAGCGCTCGCGCCGCCGTGGCGGACGAGCTGGAGCATGAGCAGGCCGATCGGCCCGCCGCCGTAGATGAGCGCGCTAGCTCCGACCGGGACGCGGAGACGCTGAAGTCCGTAGACGACGCAGGAGATCGGCTCGATGAACGCCGCGACCTCGAAGTCCATGTCGCCGACCGGATAGACGTTCGCCATGGGCGCGACGACGAACTCGGCAAAGCCGCCATCGCGAGTCACTCCGATCACCTTCAGGTTCAGACAGTGGTTGCCCTGGCCTCGCTGGCAGTAGAAGCAGGAGCCGCAGAAGATGTTGGGATCGGCGACGACGCGATCTCCTTCGCGGACAGCCGTCTCGACCTCCTGCGGTCCGAGCGCGACCACTTGCCCGGCGAGCTCGTGGCCGCCGATCAGCGGATAGGAGGGGAAGTGTTCCCCGTTGAAGATGTGCTGGTCGGTTCCACAGATCCCGCACGCCACGACCCGGATCAGGACCTCGTTCGGCCCTGGCTCCGGATCCGGCGCCTCGCGGACGTCGATCTCGCGCAGCGCCTGGTAATAGGCGGCCTTCACTTCACCGCTCCGAAGGTGAGCCCGCGGACGAGCGACCGCTGGGCGAGCCAGCCGGCAAGGATCACGGGCGCGACCGCAAGCGTCGAGGCGGCCGACATCTTCGCCCAGAACAATCCTTCGCTCGTCATGAAGCCGGAGATGAAGACGGGCAGCGTGCCGGAGTTTGCGCTGGTCAGGTTCACGGCGAGCAGGAACTCGTTCCAGCTGAAGATGACCGACAGGAGTGCGGTCGCCGCCAGACCGGGAGCGGTCAGCGGCAGGACGATCCGCGTCATGATCTTCAGGAAGCCGGCGTTGTCCATAGTGGCGGCCTCGAGGATCTCCTTCGGCAGGTCTGCGAAGAAGGAGCGCATCATCCAGATCACAAGAGGCAGGTTGAACGCCGCATAGAGCAGGATCATCCCCAGGCGGCTGTCGAAGAGACCGACCCTCTTGTAGATGACGATCAGCGGAATCAGCGCCCCGACGGCCGGGAGCATCTTCGTCGACAGCACCCAGGACAGAACCTTCGGTGTGCGCTTGGAGGGGTGAAAGGCGAGGCTGTAGGCGGCCGGCAGGCCCAATACGAGCGCAACCAACGTCGAGCCGCCGCTCAGCAAGACCGTGTTCTTGAAATAGCTCAGGTAGTTGGCGTCGAACACGGCCCGGAAGTTGTCGAGCGTCCCGTGGAAGAGGAAGACCGGCGGGATCGCTGCGGCATCCACCTCGCTCTTGAATCCCGTCAGAACCGTCCAGAGAATCGGGAAGAAGATGAAGAGCGCGATCGCGTACGTGAGCAGGTTCAGGCCGAGCGCGCCAGGCCGAATCTGGATGCGGCGCGGCGACAGCAGCCGCCTCTCCGACGCGTCGATCATGAGGTCAGTCCCCGTCTGAAGGTCCGCGTGAGCAACCTGAGCAGGAGGGCGGCAATGATCGCGCTGAAAATGATCGCGAGCACGCCTTGGGCCGAGGAGGTACCGACGTCGTTCGCCTGCGAGATCGTCTGGTAGACGTAGTAGGGAATCGTCGTCGTCGCCGTGCCAGGACCGCCCTGGGTGGCGACGAAGATCTCCCCGAAGAGCTGCAGGATGTAGATCATCCCGAGCAGCACCGCCAGCTCGATGTAAGGGCCGAGCAGGGGCAAGGTGATCCGGCGAAACTCGGTGACCGGCCCGGCACCGTCGATCTTGGCGGCCTCACGAACCTCGTCCGAGATCCCCTGCAGCCCCGCGAGCAGGATCAGCATCATGAAGGGTGCCCACTGCCAGACCGCCATCGAGATGATGCCGAGCTTCGGGTGCGCGGCCAGCCAGTCGACCCGCTCGAAGCCGAGCGACGTCCACACCCAGTTGACGAGCCCGAAGATCGGATTCAGGAAGAGATTCTTCTGGACGACGGCGTTCACGGTCGGCATCACGAAGAAGGGTGCGATCATCAGCGCACGGGCGAGACCGCGTAGGGGGAAGGAGCGGTTCAGGAGGACGGCGAAGCCGAGCCCGAGCACGAGCGAGCCGCCGACGATCGCGCCCGTGATCCCGAGGGTGTTGTAGATCGCGGTGCGGAAGATCGGATCCTCGGTCAGCTCGTAGCGGAAGTTGTCGAGGCCGATCCACCGGTGCCCGAGCTCGGGCGAGGTGAGGATCCAGTTGTGGAAGCTGTACCAGAGCGTCACCAGGAACGGGGCTTGCGTCATCACCGCGAGGAAGATGAGCGCGGGCAGCAGGAGCCCGATGCGATAGGCGCCCGGCGAGCGCAGGAACGCGAGGCGGCCCGCCCCGAGCTCCGCGGGCGACGGCTGCACGGATGCTGAGGGTACGGTCATCGGCAAGGCTGGATCATGGATTGTCTGCGGCTCGGATGAGGGCGAACGGAGGCAGCGTCCGCCCTCATCCGGCGTCGGGGAGGAGAGTCCCTACTTCAAGTAGCCGGCCTGCTTCATGATCCGGGTGACCTGCTGCTGGGAGACCTTCAGCGCGGAATCCACACTCGTGTGGCCGGCAACTGCCCCGGCGAGGTTCTGGGTCACCAGTGTCCCGATGTTCTGGAACTCGGGGATCCCGACGAACTGCACGCCGACGTACGGCACCGGGTGCAGCGTCTGGTGCGTCGGGTCGGCGGTGAGCATCGAGTTCAGGACGATGCTTGCGAACGCGCCCGCAGCCTTCTTGTACTTCGGATTCTTGTAGGTCGAGATGCGCGTGCCCGGCGGGACGGCAGCCCAGCCGTTCTTGCCGGCAACGAGCTTGATGTAGCTCTGGCTCGTCGCCCAGGTCAGGAACTTGAACGCGGCGTCCTTGTTCTTGCTCGACGCCTCCATCGCCAGCGACCACGCCCACAGCCAGTGCGAGCCGCGCGGCGTCACCGCGGTCGGGGAATACGCGAAGCCGATGTCCTTCGCAACCTTCGACTTCTTCGGGTCGGTCAGCTGGCCTGCCGCGACCGTGGCATCGACCCACATGGCCGTCCTGCCCTGCGCCATCGCGGTCTCGCACTCGGTGAAGCCGCTACTCGTCGCGCCGGGCTCGCCGTACTTGCGGACGAGATCGACGTAGAACTTCACGGCCTTCGTGGTGGCGGGAGAGGTCAGCTGCGGCTCCCATTTCATGTTGAACCACGAGCCGCCGAAGGTGTTGATCACCGTCGTCAGCGGCGCGCCGAACTCGCCCCAACCGGGGAGGGCACGCAGGCAGATGCCGTACCGATTGGCCGAGGGCTTGTTGAGCTTCGCGGCGAACGACTTCACCTGTGTCCAGGTCGGACGCAGCGGCATCTTCAGCCCTGCTGCCCTGAAGAGCTTCTTGTTGTAGTACGTCATCGAGCTCTCGCCGTAGAACGGCAGCGCGTAGAGGTTCTTCTTGTAGGACAAGCCCAGTCTGACCTTCTGAATGACGTCGCTGAGCTTGTAGGCACTCGACGCGGCCGGGCTCATTTTCGAGAGGTACGGCTGCAGGTTGACGATCCACTTGTTCTTCGCCCAGATCGGCACCTCGTAGGTCCCGACCGTTGCGATGTCGAACTGGCCGCCCCCGGTCGCGACATCGGAGGTGACCTTCTGCCGAAGGGTGTTCTCCGGCAGCGTCACGTATTTCACCTTGATGCCGTACTTCTTCGTGAACGCCGAAGTGAGGGACTGCATCACGATCATGTCGCCGTTGTTGACGGTGGCGATCGTGAGCGAGCCCTGCCCGCCACGCGCCGACGAATGGGCGCTGCTGACTCCAACGAGCACGGCGAGGCTGAGAACGACGAGGCCACCCAGGCACATCGCCAAGCTGGACAAACGCATCTTTGCTCCCTTCATCGGGTTGTGACTCCCGGCATCGGGCGCCAACGGGTCGCGTTTGTGGTATCGATAACGCACAGAGGCTGCTATCCATAACATGACCTCAATCGCCTGTCAAGCCGTTTCAGTCGGAGGTTACGGCGAGATGCGCGGCGCCCTTCAGTGTGGTATTTGTCCGCTGTCTGAGCTATGAGTAACACAGGAATGAGAGTGACGATTCACGACGTTGCGAACCACGCGGGCGTCTCCGCGATGACCGTCTCGCGCGTGATCAACGAAAGTCCCCGCGTCAGCGTCGATACGCGCCGGCGCGTGCAGGCGTCGATCGCCAAGCTCGGTTACGTGCCCAACCGTCTCGCGCGCGGCCTGATCCAGCGTAAGACGGGCGCCTTCGGGGTGATTGTGCCGGACGTCGCCAACCCGTTCTTCACCCTCGTCGTGCGCGGTGTCGAACAGGTCGCCTGGCGCGCGGGCTACCACGTCATCCTCTGCGACACGCAGGGCGATCTCGAGCGCGAGCGCGGCTACCTCGAGGACATGGTCTCGTTCCAGGTCGACGGCGTGTTGATCGCGCCCGTCGGCGACCGCTCGAGGCCGCAGCTCCGCCTCCTGACTCGCAACAACGTGCCCTTCGTCCTGATCGACCGCTCGATTGCCGGCTTCGACGGCGACCTCGTCCAGGGCGACAGCGTCGCCGGCGCGCGCCAGCTCGTGGAGCACCTGATCGAGCTCGGCCACCGGACGGACGTGTCGACCGCCCGCGACCGCTTCCAGGGCTACCGGGAGGCACTCGAGGGTGCGGGTGTCGAGTTCGACCCCGAGCTCGTCGCGGAGTCGAGTGCGATCGACCCGGACGTTGCCTGCGAGGCGACATCGCGTCTGCTCGCGCTGGCCGACCCGCCGAGCGCGATCTTCGCCGTCAACAACATCGCCGTGGTCGGCGTTGTCGAAGCCGCCCGCCAACACGGCCTCGAGATCCCGGACGACCTTGGTCTGGTCTGCTTCGACGACATCGAGCACGTCTCGCGCCTCTACCCCTTCCTCACGGTCATGGCCCAGCCCGCCGAGACGTTCGGCACGATCGCGACCCAGCTGCTGTTGGACCGACTCAGCGGCCGGGTCGGCCAGCGGCGACGCATCGTCGTCCTTCCCGCGGACTTCATCGTCCGTAAGTCAAGTGGCGCCCTCGCCCCGGAACAGGCGGAGGCCTTGTGATCTACGGCGGTATCGAGGCCGGCGGCACGAAGTGGGTCTGCGCCATCGGCAGCGGACCCGACGACGTCCAGGAGACCGTCACCTTCCCGACCACCCACCCTGAGGAGACGATCGCCCGCGCGGCTGAGTTCTTCAGCGGCAACGGCGCGCTGGCTGCCGTCGGCATCGGCTCGTTCGGACCGATCGACATCCAGCGCACCTCACCCACGTGGGGGCGGATCACGACGACGCCGAAGCCCGGCTGGGCCGGCACGGAGATCGTCGCCGCGCTCAGCGCCGCCCTCGACCTTCCCATCGCCTTCGACACGGACGTCAACGCCGCAGCGCTCGGCGAGCACCGCTGGGGCGCGGCGGTCGGCCTCGAGACGTTCTGCTACATCACCGTCGGCACCGGGATCGGCGGCGGCGGGATGGCAAACGGACACCTGATGCACGGGCTCCTCCACCCCGAGTTCGGGCACATGCGAATCCCGCACGATCGCGACCGCGACCCGTTCGACGGCGTCTGCCCCTACCACGGCGACTGCTTCGAGGGGCTCGCCTCTGGCGACGCCATCCGCGCGCGGTGGGGCCGCCCGCCCGAGCAGATCACCGACGAGCGTCCGTGGCTGCTCGAAGCCGAGTACTTGGCGCTCGGGCTCGTGAACGTGATCTGCACGCTCTCACCCGAGAGGATCATCATCGGCGGCGGCGTCATGAACGAGCCCTCGCTGCTGCCGCTCATCCGTACTCGCGTGCAGGTCTTGGCCTCCGGCTACTTCGACGCCCCCGAGCTCGGCGAGGGGATCGAGGACTACATCGTCCGTCCCGCCCTCGCCGGCCGCGCCGGCGTGGTCGGGGCACTCGAGCTCGCGCGGCGCGCATTCGCGAGCGCCGAAGACCGCTGACCTAGAGGAGAGTGATTCTGACCGGCTTCGGCGGGAACGTCGTTCGTGCGGCGTTGCCGATGCTGCTGCTGCTCGGGCCGCTCGTGGTCGTTTTGGATCGGGTCGAGGCGGCCGGCGAGCTGACGTTGTTCGTGCTCGCCGGCGCGGCGCTCATCCCACTCTCGTGGCTAGGGTCGATTGCCGGAAACCTCCTGCTCGTCCTCGGCTTCACGCTTCTCTTCGGCCAGAGCGGCGCCGTCGATCGGCGTTCTGCGTACATCTCGCTCGGTCTCGTCGGCTTCGTCACCCTCGTCGTCCTCGTCGTCGCAGCTGCTGGGTTCCACGGCGACCCGGACCGCCGCTCGCTTGCCGAGCTCTCGCTTCCTCTCGCGGCACTGCTCCTGGTCGTCCCGTCACCGTGACCCGGTACCCACTCCGGCGCCAGCGGCAGCTCTATGTACCAGCTCGTGGCCATGACCGTCGCGGCTGCGCTTCCGGCGGTCGCCTGACTGTCGGCAGAACGACGCGCATCGGCGGAGCGATCCTCCTGTTCGCCTACGCTGTTCTCGCTGTCGCTTTCTACCTATCCGGCGACCGCTGATGCCCGGCCCGCGCCGACTGTCAGGACGACGTTTCCTGTCTTGCTGCGTTTCCACGTACCGAGTCGCCTCGACCACGTCCTCCAACGGGTAGGACCGCTCTTCGAGTCGCAGGACGTCCGGCGGGCCGTACCTGTCGAAGACAGCTGCTCTCACTGGTTCCCTCTCTTCTTCTCGGTTGGCTGCGGGTACCGGATCGGCCCTCCGTGTTTCCACATCCGCCCTGCTCGATAGAGTTCCGCCGGCTTGCCGCCGGTCGAGCCGGGCCGAGCTCGGCGCCCGGTCGGGACCACCCAGCCGTCCTCCACGAGGATGCTCCTTCGGAAGTTCGCGGCGTCGAGCTGCACGCCCCAGACGGCCTCGTACACCGCCCGCAGCTCGGCCAGGGTGAACGTCGGTCCGACGAATGCCGTTGCGATCCCCGTGAGCTCGAGATCGATGCGGACCCGCGCGACCGCATCGCGCACGATCCGCTCGTGATCGAACGCCAGCTCGATCTTCCCGTCCAGCGCTTCGGAAACCGGGATCAGAGCGGCGGCTGCAGCGTCTGTGCCCGCAGCGATCCCACGCACCTCGCGAAGCACCGCGAGGTAGGCGACCGTCACGACGTTCATTCGCGGGTCGCGCTCTGGATCACCGTAGGCACCGAACTGGCGCAACAGGTTCGCGCCGTCGATACCTGTCTCCTCGACGAGCTCCCGCTTCGCCGCCTCGTCCAGCGTCTCCGTGGGACGCTTGAAGCCGCCCGGGATCGCCCACATCCCCTCGAACGGCGCCACACCCCGCTGCACGAGCAGCACATGAAGCCGGCCGTCGGACATGGTCAGGACGACCACGTCCACCGTCACTGCGAACGCCGGGAACTGTGATGGGTCGTACTCCGCCGGCACTCCCGGATCGCTGGTTTTAGTCTCCACGACTCTTACTATACGAGCCGTGCACAGCTTGTGGCAAAACGGGAGTCCCGAACTTTCGGGCACCCGGCGGGAAAGTAGAGGGTGTGAGAGCGGAAGCTTTTGAGGAGCTGTTCGAGCGGTACTTCGACGCGGTCTACGGCTACCTCGCGCGCCGGGTGGCCCCGACTTGGGGCGCGATCTCGCATCGGAGACATTCACGCGCGCGTTCTCGGCCCGGAAGCGTTACGACCCCGCGCGTGGAGAGGTTCGGCCGTGGCTGTTTGGGATCGCGAACAACCTCCTGCGTCGCCACTACCGCGACGAGGAGCGAAGGCTGCGGGCGTTCGCGCGGCTGGACGTGCGGGACGAGAGCCTCCCTGAGGAGGAGCCGCGTCTTGCGGACGCGCTGGCGGCGCTCCCGCGCGAGGAGCGTGATGTATTGCTCCTCTTCGCCTGGGGTGATCTCGAGTATGGGGGGATCGCAGCCGCGCTCGGGCTTCCGCTCGGAACCGTCCGCTCTCGTCTGCACCGTGCCCGCGCACACGTCCGCGCGGCGCTGGAACGTGAGAAGGCGCTCGATGGATGAGCTCGCGCTACTGAAGGATTTCCGGCTGGAGGACGCGTCTACGAACGGCGCGCGTGAACATGCCCGTGCTGCGCTGCGCGTCGCCGCTGCGCGGCAGCGGCGACGGAGGCGGCGCAGCTTCGTCTTGCTCGCGTTCGTCGGCGCGGCGATCCTCGCCGGCGCCGCGTATGCCGTCGTCCACGGACTGATCGTCGGCAGTCCCGCACCGCCGGAGGTCCGCGAGCAGCCCGCACGTTTCGGGCATAGCGCGGAGCTGATCCCGGTGCCGCATCCTGACGATCCGCGTCTTGACGAGGCGCGCGTCGCTTCGGTGCTGAACAGCTCGGTCGGCACCGTCTACCTGTTCTCGTCGCCGAGCGCGCGCGGGCTGTGCGCCTCGACCTGGATCGAGGGAGACCGCGGCTACCAGGGCCGGCTGAACATCGGCAGCGTCTGTGGGAGCAGCGATCAGTCGTTCTTTGCTTTCGGCAGCGAGCAGTTCGACGGCAAGCTCGTCCGATTGTTCTACGGACGCGCCGGCGACGGCGTCGCCCGCATCGCGCTCCGCTTTGGAAACAAGACGGTCGACGTGCCGCGGACCGGCCGCTACTTCCTCGCCGAGTTCCCAGGACCGGAAAACCAGCTCCCGAGCCGCTTCCTCTCCTACGGCGTCGACGGGAAGGTGCTCGAGCAGCACCCGTTCACGGTGCCGACAAACGAGGGTCCTCCCGTGCAGCAGCCACATCCGGTGACCGAGCCGCACGAGGTGGCCAGCATCAACGCGCGGGCCGGCTCCGAGCGCGTCACGCTGCTCGTCGCACGGGCGAGCGACGGCAGCTACTGCCAGACCGTTCGATCCGACCGCACGCCGACCAACAGCGGCTGCTCGGTGACCCCGCCTCAGCGCCGCGAGATCGGCGTCGCGCCGATGAACTTCGGGGGTGCGCCCGGCGGGATCCTGCTGCTCGTCGGCCCCGTCGGCTCGGAGATCACGACGCTCGAGCTCCGTTACCAGGACGGCCGCCTCGCGACCGTCCCGCTCCACGACGGCTGGACGCTCTACGAGGTCGTCCCCGCCGACTACGTCGAGGGACGACGCCCGCAGACGCTCATCGGCCGCGACTCATCAGGACGCGAGATCGCAACGGAGCGCCTACCCTGGACACGAGCCGGAGGGTGACCACGATCCCCTCAGCGGCGCATTTCAATGCGACACCGGCGATCATCGAAAGCTTCGATCCGGGCCACGTGACGAAGAGCAACCCGAGCGGATACGCCTACGAGGCCTACTTTCTCGAGGCGCGACCGGCGTCATAGACTCGCCTCGATGCTGTTTACGCCGGAAGCGCACGAGGCGCTCGCAGGCGAACCGTGGAGCGCTGAAAGGGTGCAGACGGCGATCGGCTCCATCGTTGCCGACGCGGAGAGCGCATTCGACGATGGCTGGCCGACGCATCCACAGGACGTCGTCGAGGACGACGACGCGTCGACACGGTTTCGGACGGTCTATGCGGGAGGTGCGGGGGTCGTGGATGCGCTCCACCGCCTCGCGCGGCGGGGCTTCGTCGAGTTACGACGGGACTATGTCCCGTATTTGGAGCGTTCGCTCGAAGCCCAGCCGGACTTTCCTGACGAGGACGCCGAGCGCAGCCTGTGGATGGGCGAAACGGGAATCCGGCTGGTGTTACAGAGGCTCGCACCTTCGCAGGCTAATCTCGAGCGGCTGTCGGAGCTGATCGCGGCAAACGAGCGAGACGAACGTTGCGAATTGATGTGGGGCAGTCCCGGCACGATTCTCGCGGGTCACGAGCTCGGTCTCGACGTGACCGCGAGCATCGAGTGGTTGCACGACCGACGTGACTCGGAAGGCCTGTGGACGCAGCAACTGTACGGGCAAAGCACGCGCTATCTCGGTCCGGCACACGGGTTCGCTGGATTGGTGCTTGCGCTCGGCGATGTCGCCGCGGTCTCGGAGACGCTCCAACGCTTTGCCGTCGAGGAGGATGGGCTCGTCAACTGGCCGCCACTCCCGGGGATGCGACTCGACGCAAACCGCGACGGCCAGATCCGCACGCAGTGGTGCCATGGCGCGCCAGGGATCGTCGCGACGCTCGCCCACATCCTCGACGAGGAGCTTGCGGTCGCGGGCGGGGAGCTGGCTTGGCGTGCTGGGCCCCTGCGAAAGGGCGCGAACCTCTGCCACGGCACAGCGGGGAACGGATACGCATTCCTGGCGCTGCTCGAGCGCACGGGAGACGAACGGTGGCTCATGCGAGCGCGCACGTTCGCGATGCACGCCGCAGGTCAGGTGGAGCAGAGCCGGTCGGACTACGGACGCGGCCGCTACACGCTCTGGACGGGCGACCTTGGCACCGCCCTCTACCTCGCCGACTGCACCGACGGAGGAGGGGAGCTA
>WNGB01009226.1_pt1 | contig 13882 bp, 12 predicted proteins | sample 5400681 | NCBI WGS metagenome assembly WNGB01 (sample SAMN13153367, study PRJNA577476) | soil metagenome | isolation source: 115 cm soil or saprolite under grassland replicate 2 | place: USA:California | collected 2016-06-15 | reverse complement strand
TGCCACAGGCCCGCCGCCAGGAAGCCGCCGCCCACCAGGGTGGCCAGCAGGACACCCGGGGTGCGCCAGTCCGAGAACGGGCTGCCGGCCAGGGCGGACAGCTTGGCGTCCAGCAGCGACCCGTCCGGCTCGATGACCAGCAGCAGGCCGCCGACGGCGGCGGCCACGCCGGTGAAGAGCTCCAGCCCGACCAGGAGCCGCTGCCCACGGCGACGGCCCCACCCGGTCCGTGCCCGCCCCGTCGTCGGTCCTTCCGTCCGCACTGCGTAAAGGTTCATGGTCTGCTCCTGTCGCCGCGATCGCCGCGCCCGCGACCGGCCTCGTGCCCTCGAGCGTGGCGCGCCGGACGGTCGGCCACCAGGGCCACAGGCCCCGGCCGTCCAAGGCCGTCCGCTGGCCGCGCGGCCCTGCGCCGCTCAGCGTCGCGCGAACCTCACGTGCCCAGGGGCGACCTCGTAGGCCTGGGCGCCGTCCTGGTGGCCGACGTACCGCACGACCGCGTCACCCGAGGTCACGAACGTCTCGGCGGGGCTCGACGCCGGCACGCGGACACGTGCCGACGTGTTGGGCGGCACGCGCACGTGGAGCGCGCCCAACCGGCCGTCTGACCCTGTCCAGCTCGAGGACGCCGTGCCCTGCGGCGTCGTGTAGGTACCGGCCACGTGGTCGAGGTCGCCGACCAGGGCCGGCTCGACGACCAGGCGGCGGTAGCCGACCGAGCCCGGCGCCTGGGCGATGCCGGCGAGCCCGTGCACGAGCCACCAGGCGACCTGGCCGAGGAAGTGGTGGTCCTGCGAGCCGGTACCGGAGAGCGACTCCGCGAGCGTGGTCCTGCCCGAGTTCACCAGGAACGCGTACCCGGGCGAGGCCGGGTTGGTCACCATCGCGTAGATCACGTCGTCGCGGCCCGCGGCGTGCAGCGCGCGGAAGAGCGGGCCGATGGCGACCGAGCCGGTGCCGATCCGGTTCCCGAACGCGGACACCGCCGCGACGAGGCGGTCCACCACGGCATCGTGGTACCGCGCCGGCACCAGCCCGGCGTCGAGCGCGAGGGCATTGGCGGCCTCGGTGTCGTTGGCGTACCAGGCGTGGCCCGCGTCATCGGTGTGCAGGTACCTGGCGTTGTACTCGACGGCGAGGCTGGTCGCCAGTTGGGCGTACCCGTCGGCGTCGGCGGCCTTGCCGAGCACCCGGGCGATCTTCGCCATCGTGCGCGCGCCACGGTGGTAGCCGTAGTCGATCACGGCCTGGGCGGTGGTGGCCTGCGCGGCCGACCAGTCGCCAAGGCCGCGGATGTCGCCGTCGTTGGCCGCCTTGGTGGACGCCTCCCAGTCGAGCCACCTGACCATCGCGCCGTAGCTGGCCCGCATCGTCTCGGTGTCGCCGTAGACCTGGTAGAGGTGCCACGGGATCATCACCACCGCGCCGCCCCAGTTGGGCTCGTCGAGGAACCACGGCCGCCCCGGCGGGGACGCCACCACGAAGTGGAGCTCGGGGGCGACGTTCGCGATCATCCCCGGGAACTGCCGGTTCAACGGCACCGGCCGCTGCGCCGTGCGCATGTTCTTGACGAGCTGGCCCTGGTAGGCCCGCAGGTCGAACAGGGTCAGCTCGGTGTCGATGTTGTGCAGGTTGTCGCCGGTGTACGGGCCCTTCTCGCGGTCCGGGCAGTCGGTCAGGACCGACTGCATGTTGTTCTCCAGCGCCTGCTTGGTGATCGCGTAGATCGAGTTCAGTAGCTGGCTCGAGCTGTCGAACGAGGCGGTCTCGCGGTTCGAGGCGCGGGTGACCAGGAGCGTCACCGTGTCCGGGGTCGGCGGCGACACCAGCCCGGAGACCTGCAGGTAACGGAACCCGCTGTAGGTGAACTGGGCATGCCACGTCTCGTGGCCGTGGCCGGACAGCGTGTAGCGGTACAGGATCTGGCTGGTCGCCGACGCCCCGGTCGAGGACACGTCGATCGTCCCGTCGGCAGCGGCGGTCTCGGCCGGGACCATCGTGACGGTCGTCCCGGCGGCCCGGCAACGCTGAGCTTCGGCAGGCCGGACAGGTTCTTGCCGAAGTCGAGCAGGTAGGTCGCGCCCGTGCTGGCGCCGGGCGCCGTCACCCGGTCGATGGCGACCGGACGCGCCTCCCGGACCACGGTCACCGGCGGCCGCGGGTCGGCGACCAGCGGCGTGGCGTCGGTCGGCGTCGTGCTCGGCGTCAGGTCGGCCAGGCGCGCGTCGCGCCAGCCGGCGCCGCCGGCGCTCGCCGCCGACGTCCAGTCGGCAGGGACGCGGCGGGCGTCGTAGTCCTCGCCGCCCCACCAGCTCGAGCAGGTCGTGCCGCCGAGCCTGGTGCGCCAGCTCGTGTCCGTCGGGATCGTCTGGCGCGACCCGTCCACGTAGTGGACCTCGAGCTGCGCGATCACCTTCGGCGTGCCGTAGACCGGCGCCCGGACGATGCCGGCGGTGAACAGGTAGCGACCGGGGATCGCCGCGCGCCGGTAGGCACCGCTGCCGGTCTCGATGCCCAGCAGGTTCGCGCCCCGCTTGAGCAGTGCCGTCACGTCGTGCGTGCGGTAGTCGACCTCGGCGTGGTACGAGGTCTGCCCCGGTTCGAGCACCGCTTCGCCGACCGGGGCTCCGTTCAGCCTGGCGGCGTACTGCCCCAGCCCGGTCACGTACAACCGCGCCTTGGCGACCTGCCGGGAGAGGAGGTGGAAGGTCTTGGCGAAGATCGGCAGCGGGCCGGGGACGCCGCCGGCCGCGTCGCGGTCGTCCGGGCTCTCGATCCACCTCGCCGTCCAGTCGCCGTTGGCGAGCAGGCCCATCTCCCAACGTGCCGGCGCGCTCCACCCGCTCGCCGCGTCCGCGCCGTCCCACACGCGCACGCGCCAGACCACCGCGTCGCGCGACCGCAGGGCGGCGCCCGCGTAGACGACGTTGCAGCAATCGCCGGACGGCACCTTGCCCGAGTCCCACAGGTCGGCTTGGTGCAGCCGCGCCGTGCTCGACGCGACCTGGACCTGGTACGCCGTCTGCCGTCCGCTCGAGAGCCTCCAGCTCAGGATCGGCGTGGCGTTCCCCAGCCCGATCGGGTCGGTCAGCGTGTCGACGCGCAGCGTGGTGACCGACACCCCGCTGCCGGCCTGCCCCGCCGCCACTCCGATCCGGGACGGGCGGGCACTACGTCCCGGGTCGGCCGCGGCGCAGGGTGGCGCGGTAGATCAGCAGCACGACGATGGCCCCGAGGATGGAGCCGATCCACCCGCCCGGCGCGACCGTGACGTCGCCGCGGAACAGCAGGTTGATCACGAAGCCGCCGACGAACGAGCCGACGATTCCCAGCGCGATCGTCATCGGCACGCTCATGGGGTCGGGCCCGGGCACCAGCAGCCGTGCCAGGAACCCGGCGATCGCGCCGATGATGATGAGCCCGATGATGAACCCAAGCATGGTGGTCTCCCTCTGCTGGGAGGCAGTGAACGTTGTGTTGACCCTGCCGGCGCGGCCCGGGTTACGCCCACGCCGAATCCTCCGACGGCTTCCCGTCGAGCGTGCCGCTCGGCCACGAAGGCGCGCGGTACGGCGGCACCAGTGTGGCGCGCTACGGCTAGCGCCAGCCCCTTCCGGCTCACCCGGCCCGGTCACGGTGGTCGGCGTCCAGCGCAAGCTCCAGCAGCCGGGCGGCGATCTCCTCGCGCCCCACGACAGCGTGGCCACGACCCGGTCGGGGGTGACCAGCCGGCGGCCGGTCATCTCGTGCCGGGGCTGCCACGGGTCGAGCTCGACGGCGACCTCCCGGACCAGCGCCTGCTCCACCGACTCGCCGTCTCGACGGTGCCGCCCGGAAGGGTCCACTCAGGACGTGCCGCCGAAGTCGACGTCCTTGGTCTCGACCGTCCCGGCCGTCCGCCCCGGCGCCGTCTCGTAGGTCCAGTACAGGTTCGTGTGCGCGATGACCTGGTCCGGCGGCGGTGCCCCCCATGCCGTCTGGTCCTCCGTCGTGTGGGCGTCGCTGACGAGGGTCGCGTCGTACCCCCGGACGAACGCGCCGTGGAGCGTCGAGCGGATGCACGCGTCGGTCTGCGCGCCGACGACGACGAGCCGCCCGACTCCCAGGCCCGACAGCACGGTCTCGAGGGTGGTGGCCTCGAAGGAGTCGCCGTAGCTCTTCTCGACGAGCGGCTCGGCGTCGTCCGGAGCCAGCTCGGGGACGATCCGCCAGTCGTCGCTCCCCCTCGCGAGCTGCTCGTCGGAGTGCTGGACCCAGACGACGGGGACTTGTTCCCGCCGCGCCTTCTCGACCAGGCTGCCGACATTCGCGACGATCGCGTCGCGCTCGTGAGCCCCTCCGACGACGCCGTTCTGCACGTCGACGACGAGGAGTGCGATGTTCGGCCGGTTCTCGAGTGTGGTCATGGCCTCCCGTACCTCCGCTAGGGCTCCTGTGACCACCCACGGTAGACCGACCCACCGACAGCAGGCCGGGTCGTGCTAGGCCATCCGCTCCATTTCCTGGCGGATCCGGTCCTCCGACACGGGCTTGCGCCAGTACACGTCCCAGGCGTTGAACACCACCCCGATGCCCCAGCCGAACAGTGGGAACGCCGGCCAGAAGAAGCCCGCCCCCGTGACCGCCCAGATCGCGACCAGGAAGCCGTTCACCACCAGGTAGGCCAGCAGGTGGGCACCGAAATCGCTCTTTTGCCTCAGCCGGGCGATCGCCCGGTTCCGCAGGTCCTGATCACCAACGGGTACGTGTTGGTCGGTCATCGTCGACCACCTCCCCTGGCAGCCTCCCACCGGCTGCGCCGTGCCGCATGAGGACAAGGACCTGCGCGTTCAGGGCCGGTTGCTGCGGCTGGGACGAGGCCGCCAAGAGCGCGCTACCGCGCGCCCGGGGTCGCGAGCGACCCGCGCACGTTCGTTGGTCGTGGTTCGACCCGGCGGGGCAGGCGCGCCGCCGGGTCGAGGTCACGAGCTGAGGTGGCCCGCGAGGGGCTCGCGTCGGGTCGCTGTCCTGCGCCACCGCAGCGGTCGGAGTGGGCGGCTCCTACGGCATGTACTGCTCGGCGATCCTGGTCACCTGGCCGTGGCGCACGGTGATCCAGAACGGGCCGGCGCCGCCGCGGGGCAGCACGATCGCGAGCCGCCACAGCGGCACCTGGATGTTCTTGGTGGCGCTGCCGGTGTAGCCCGCGGTGAGGGTGTTGCACGTGATGATCGCGTCGCGGCGGACGGGCAGGGTGCGCAGCCTGGGGTTGACGTTGCGGATGTAGGTGTCGTTGGGCGGCGGGGATTCCTGGTGGTCCTTGGCGGCCTCGATGGCGGCCTGCTCGCCGAAGTAGAGCTGGATCACGTCGATGGTGATCGTTCGCCGGTCCGCATCGACGGCCTTGATGGTGGCAGGGTGGCGGCCGTCGACCAGCACGACCGGTTCGCGCCTGGTGGTGCCGCCGACGGTGACGGGGCTCCGGGTGGTCGGGGCGTTGGTCGTGGGCGCCGCGGTGGCGGGCGGCCGCACGCTGGTCGGGGTGGCGCCCTGGTCGGGCTGGCTGCGGGCGCAACCGGCCACGGCGATGCCGGCGACGAGGAGCGCGGTGGCGATTGGGCGGATGGGGTGCATGGTGGTTCCCCTCTTGGACTCCGGGATTGTGGCGGAGGCCCACGCTCCGATCATCGCAGAACTCGGTCACAGGACCCGATCGGGAATATCTCGTCTCTAGTCCCGATCCACCTCAAGCACGTCACGATCGAGAAACAGGATGGCATGGGCGTCGGGCATCCCACCGGCGGCCCGGGACGGTCAGGCGGGCGTCGCGGCGGCGCCCGCCGGCCGGCGGGCGCGCTCGACCAGCGGCGCGAGCACCTCGGCGAGGGTGGGGCTGCCGAGCTCGCGCAGCTCGTAGCGGGCCTGCCGCACGGGGTGGCGGGTGCGCAGCACGCGGCCGAGGTCGATCGGGGTGCCGGCGACGACCACGTCGCAGTCGGCCGCCTCGACGGTGGCGCGCAGCTCCTCCACCTGGCGCTCGCCGTAGCCCATGGCCGGCAGGACCGGTCCGATCGTCGGGTAGGCGCGGAACGCCTCGGCGACCGAGCCGACCGCGTAGGGCCTGGGGTCGACCAGCTCGGCCGCGCCCGCCTGGCGAGCGGCGACCACCCCGGCCCCGAACGGCATGCCGCCGTGGGTCAGCGTGGGCCCGTCCTCGACCACCAGCACGCGGGCGCCGGCCAGCGACGGCCCGGGCTCGAGCACCACCGGCGAGGCCGCCTTGATCACGGTCGCGTGCGGGTTGACCCGCTCGGCGTTGGCGACGACCTCCGCCACCGCGTCCGGTGCGGCGCTGTCGACCTTGTTGACCACCACCACGTCCGCCATGCGCAGGTTGGTCTCGCCCGGGTGGTAGCGCAGCTCGTGGCCGGGCCGCAGCGGGTCGGCCACGGTGATGTGCAGGTCTGGGGCGTAGAACGGGAAGTCGTTGTTGCCGCCGTCCCAGATGACCACGTCCGCCTCGGCCTCCGCCGCCTCGAGGATGGCGCGGTAGTCGACCCCGGCGTAGACCACGATCCCCTGGCGGACGGGCTCCTCGTACTCCTCGCGCTCCTCGATGGTCGGGTTGCTGGCGTCGATGTCGGCCAGTGCGGCGAAGCGCTGGACCCGCATCGCCACCAGGTCGCCGTAGGGCATCGGGTGGCGCACCAGCGCGACCCGCAGCCCCGCGTCGAGCAGCAGCCGGCCGACCCGGCGGCTGGTCTGGCTCTTGCCCGCGCCGGTGCGCACGGCGCACACCGCCACCACCGGCCGGTGGCTGGGCAGCATGCTGGCGCGGGGCCCGACCAGGCGGAAGTCGGCGCCGGTCGCCAGCACCAGCGAGGCCTTGTGCATGACCTCCTCGTGGGAGAGGTCGGAGTAGGCCAGCACCACCTCGTCGACGCCGTGCTCGCGCACGATCTTGGGCAGCTCGGCCTCCGGACGGATCGGGATGCCGTCCGGGTAGTAGCTCCCGGCCAGCTCGGGCGGGTAGACGCGCTCGGCGATCCCGGGGATCTGGGCGGCGGTGAACGCCACCACCCGCGCCTGGGGGTCGTGGCGGAAGACGGTGTTGAAGTCGTGGAAGTCGCGCCCGCCGGCGCCCATGATCACGATCGTGCGCATCGCGTTGCTCCTCGGTCGCCCGCCAATCCATCCTCGATGCTCCTCCCCGGCAAGGCAACCGCCGAGGGCCGAACGACCCGCGCCTTCCGGGCTCGCAGCCCTGGGACCCGGGGGTGCCCCCGGCCCGCCGCGCGGGGCTGAACCGGAGAACGAGCGGCGTACAGCTCAGCGCCACAGGTCACCGCCGGGGTGGGACCTTCTCCCCTATCCGGCGGCCTCGGCCGCGCCCAGGCTGGGGAGCGAAGGCAGCGTTCCGGTGAGCACCTCCGGGAGGAGGATGGGCGCGAGCGCCCGGCGCCGCGACAGGCGAGCTGGCGGGGTTCGACTCCCTGCGCTGCCGCCAGGTGGCCCGCACCAGCGCGGCCCGGCCGGCTTCCAGTCGTGACCCCGCGGCACCCGGCGTGCCCGCGGCCACGCGCGAACCTGCCGAAGAGAGAAAGGGAGCGATCTCGATGCGCCAGAGCGTCAGGGACGTGATGACGACCAGGGTGGTCACCGCCTCGCCCGCCACGACCTACAAGGAGCTCGTCCGGCTGCTGGCAGAACACGACATCAGCGCCGTGCCCGTGGTCGACGAGCGCCACCACGTGCTCGGTGTGGTGTCCGAGGCCGACCTGCTGCTCAAGCAGGAGCACCCGCACGGGCCGCGCCGGATTCCCTGGCTCGAGTCCAGGCGTCGCCGCACCGAGCGGGCCAAGGCCGGCGGCGCCGTCGCCGCCGACCTGATGACCGCCCCGGCCGTCACCATCGGCCGGGACGCCAGCGCGGTCGACGCGGCCCGGCAGCTGCACGCCAGGGGCGTCAAGCGGCTGCCGGTGGAGGACGCGCTGGGCCGGCTGGTCGGCATCGTCAGCCGCGGCGACCTGCTGCGGGTGTTCCTCCGCCCCGACCAGGAGATCTACCGCGAGATCCTGGACCTCATCCGGCGCGACCTGGTGATGAGCCCCGAGCGGTTCCACGTGAGCGTCCGCGGCGGCATGGTGGTGCTGCAAGGCCGCTGCGAGCGCCGCAGCCTGATCCCGATCCTGGTCCGTGTGGTCTACGGCGTCGAGGGCGTCGTCCGGGTCGAGAACCGGCTCGGCTACGACCTCGACGACACCCAGATCCAGCCAGAACGGGTCAGGGCCCACGCCATCTGAGCGAGTGGGCGTCGCCTGCCGCGTCGCCGGCGCCGGAGCGATGAAAGTCCCGGCACGGCCGGGTCGGTCGACTCCTGTCCGACCCGTCCCGGCGGCGACAGACTGGGGTGTCGGCCGCCAGCCGGGAAGGGACCAGCGGTGTCAGCGCAACAGCCCACCGCTCCTCGCCGAGAGGCCGACGTCGTCCTGCGGGACGGCTCCACCGCCCACGTGCGGCCGGTGCGCGCCGACGATGCCGACGCGCTCAAGGCGCTGTTCGCGGGCCTGTCCGAACGGTCCCGGTACCTGCGGTTCTTCTCGGCGTTCCCGTCGCTGGACCCGGTGGTCGCCTGGGCGACCGCCGCCGACAGCGACCAGCGAGGTTTCGGGCTGGTGGCCACCTTCGGCGCCGACCACCAGGTGGTCGCCCACGGCGCCTACGACCGCGGCCGCGCCCATCCTGAGCGTGCCGAGGTGGCGCTCGCCATCAGCGACGGCATGCAGGGCAAGGGGATCGGGACGCTGCTGCTTGGTCAGCTCGCCGAGATCGCCGCGGAGGACGGCGTCTCGACCTTCGACGCCGAGGTGCTGCCCGAGAACCACGAGATGGTCGCGGTGCTGCGCGACAGCGGCTTCGCGGTCGCCACCCGCACGGTCCCCGGAGCGCTGCTGATCGAGTTCCCGACCGCGCTGGCCGAGGAGGCGAGGCAGCGGTTCCAGCGGCGGGAGCACACCGCGGCGGTCGCCGCCGTCCACGCCGTGCTGGCACCCCGCACGGTCGCGGTGGTTGGCGCCTCCAGGCGGCCGGGAACGATCGGCGGGACGCTCTTCCGCGACCTGCGCGAGACCGGATTCGGCGGTCCGGTCTTCCCGGTCAACCCGCACGCCGAGGTGGTGCAGTCGGTGCCCGCCTACCACTCGGTCACCGAGGTCCGCGGCCCGGTCGACCTCGCCGTCGTCGCCGTGCCGGCCGCGGAGGTGCTCCAAGCCGTTCGGGAGTGCGCGGCCAAGGGCGTCCGTGGCGTGGTCGTCGTCGCCGACGGGTTCGCCGAGAACGGCCCGCAGGGTGCCGAGCGGGAGCGGCAGCTCCTGGCCGTCTGCCGCGACGCGGGCATGCGCCTGGTCGGGCCGAACTGCCTGGGGGTCCTCAACACCGCGCCGGACGTGCGGCTGCACGCCGCCGTCGGAACGGCGTTCCCGCCCAGGGGCCGCGTCGGGCTGCTGTCGCAGAGCGGCGCGATCGGCCTTGCCAGGGTCGGCCAGGCGACCGCCTACGGGCTCGGCCTGTCCAGCTTCGTCTCGGTCGGCAACAAGGCCGACCTCTCCAGTAACGACCTGCTCGAGTACTGGGAGGACGACCCGGACACCGACCTGGTCCTGCTCTACCTCGAGTCGTTCGGCAACCCACGGAAGTTCGCCCGCACCGCCCGCCGCGTCGGGCGCTCCAAGCCGATCGTCGTGGTCAAGAGCGGCCGCGGGGCGGCCGGCCCCTCCCCCACCGGAACGCTCCCCGCCGCGGCGGACCAGGCCGTGGACGCGCTGTTCAGCCAGGCCGGCGTGATCCGCGCCGACTCGCTGGCCGAGTCGTTCGGCGTGGCGATGCTGCTCGCCGCCCAGCCGCTGCCGCCCGGGCGCCGGGTGGCGATCCTGACCAACGCCACCGGACCGGCCACGGTCTGCGCCGACGCCTGCGCGGCCGGCGGCCTGGAGGTGGTCGCCCTCAGCGCGGAGCTGCGCGCAAAGCTGGCCGCGCTGCTGCCCACCGGGATCCCCCTCGCCAACCCGGTGCGCCTGCTCGCCTCGGCGTCGGCCGACACCTACCGGCAGGCGACCGACCTGGTGGCCCGCAGCGGCGAGGTCGACGCGGTGGTCGCGGTCGTGGTCCCGCGGCTCGGCGGCGACCCGAGGAAGCTGCTGGGGGCGGTCCGCGACGGCGCCGCGGACGCGACCGTCCCGGTGCTGGCCGTGGTGATGCCGCCAAGCCGGCAGCCACGCGCCGCAGGGTCGGTGCCCGTCTACGACTTCCCGGAGGACGCGGCCACGGCGCTCGCCCACGTCGTCCGCTACAGCGCCTGGCTGACCCGCCCGGCCGGCCGCGTGCCCGACCTGGACCGCGTCCGCCGCGACGAGGCGGCCGGGCTGCTCGCCGTCGCGCTGGCCGACGGTCCACAGCCGCGCTGGCTGGCGCGGGAGGAGGCAGGCAGGCTCCTCGGCTGCTACGGCCTACCCCTGGCCGAGCGCCACGCCGCGCCCCCCGCCGCCGAAGACGCCGCCGGCACGGTCGCGGAGCTGCACGTCGGCGTGGTGCACGACGCGCTGTTCGGCCCGGTGGTCACCTGCTCGCTCGGCGGCCCGACCGCCGAGCTGCTCAAGGACGTGGCGGTGCGGATTACCCCGCTCACCGACGCCGACGCCGGCGAGCTGGTCCGCTCGCTCGCCGCGTTCCCGCTGCTGGACGGCTACGGCGGCGCGCCCACGGCGGACGTCACCGCCGTGGAGGACCTGCTCCTTCGCCTGTCCGCGCTGGTGGAGGAGCACCCGGAGGTGGTCGAGCTGGACTGCCGTCCCGTGCTGGTCCGACCGGCCGGCCGCGGCGTGGCGATCCTCGACGCCCGCGTCCGGATCCAGCAGGCGTCCCCGCACCCGCTGCTCGGCACGCGCCAGCGCTGAGCCGTTCGCGGCGCGACCGCCCGAAGTGCCGGACGGCCCGATCCCTACGGGACCTCGGCTCCGCCTGCCCGGTGCCGGACGGCCTGGTCGCGGTGGGACCCTCTCCCCTGCCGCCGGGGACGGCGGCGGTCCACGATGGCGCCGTGGGGACAAGGAGGCTGAGCATGCATCCTGCGACCCGCCAGCACCTGCTGGCCGCCATGCACCAGTCGGCGTTCACCTTCGCGCGCTACCGCTTGTGTGCGGTCCAGGCCCGCCACAACGGCCGCGAGGAGCTCGCCGCCCTGTTCGACGATACCGCCGGCGAGGCCTACTTCGACCACTTCGCCAAGGAGGCGGTCCTTGCCGGACTGGTCGCGACCGAGGCGGAGAACCTCCACCAGCTCATCGAGGAGGAGGCCCGCGACGCCGAGACGGTCTACCAGGACTACGCCGCCCAGGCGGACGCCGCCGGCGACCCCGAGGTCGGCCGCTGCTTCCGCGAGGTGGCCGAGCACGAGCGGCGACGGCGGGGACGCCTGCTCGCCGCCCTGCGGGCGTTCGACCCCGCCGACCCGGCCAGGTAGCCGTCCACCGGCGACCGCGCGGCGGAAGCCCGCACCCATGCTCCGGTGCGCGAGCGCACCAATTTCCCCTGCCGAGGAGGACCTCATGACGGCGACGCTCACCCGGCAAGAAGTGGCCGACCTCGCCGGCCGGCACGGCTTTCCGAGCGTCTCGATCCTGATGCCGCTGGCACGCACGGGCGACGCCCCCGTCCAGAACAGGATCCGGCTGCACAACCTGATCCGCGAGGCCGAGCACCGCCTGGCGGCCGCCGGCGTGCCGCCGACCGGCGCCCAGCAACTGCTCGCCCCGGCGGCACCGCTGGCCGAGCGGGCGATCCTGGCCGCCGGCCCGCAACGCCCCGGCGGCCTGGCGCTGTTCGCCTCCGCCAACGGCGCCCGCTGCCACGTGCTGCCGGCAGCGGTGGCGGAGCTGGTCACCGTGGGGGAGCGCTTCCACCTGAGCCCGCTGCTGCCGCTCGTCGGCGAACGCCGGCGCTTCTACCTGCTGGCGCTGGACCTGCACGGCACGCGGTTGTTCCGGGGAACCCGGGACGGGCTGCGCGCCGTGCCGCTGCCGGGCGTGCCGGCCAGCCTGGAGGAGGCGATGCGACTCGACGACCGGCAGGAGCAACTGCAGCTCCACGAAGCCGGCCCGGCCCGGCCGGGTGGCCGGCCCGCGGCGGTCTTCCACGGCCACGGCGAGGGCAGCGACGACGCCAAGGACCGGATCGCGCGCTACTTCCGCGAGGTCGACCGGGGGGTGCGCCGGGCGCTCCACGGGAAGCACGCCACGCTGGTGCTGGCTGGGGTGGAGTACCTGCTGCCGATCTACCGCCGGGTGAGCACCTACCCGCAACTGGCCAAGGAGCACGTGCCCGGCAACCCGCGGCAGCTCGGCCGCCGCGCCCTCCACGAGCGGGCCTGGGCGGTGGCCCGCCAGGAGCTGCACGGCGCGCACGACGCGGTCGACCGCTACCGGCAGCTCCACGGCACCGGGCGGACCACCGACGAGCTGCCGCGGATCGTCGAGGCGGCCGAGGCAGGCCAGGTCGAGGCGCTGCTGCTGCCGGCGGCGGACCCGTCGGCCGACGCGCGGGCGGCCGCGGTCGACCAGGCGGTCGCGCGGACGATCGCGTGCGGCGGGGCGGTGTGGGTGCTCCCACCCGACGAGCTGCCCGCGTCGCCGCTCCCGGCGGCGGTGCTGCGCTACTGAGCCGTGGAGCCCGCCGCGGCCCACGGTCCCGTCGGGCTCAGCGCTCGAGCTCGCCGACCGGTTCGGTGGCGCCCGGGTCGTGCTCGCCGGTGACCGCCGCGACCTGGAACGGCTCGTCGCGGAACAGCTCGGCCACCGGCGCGGCGATCGACTCCGTCTCGACGCCGCCGGCGAAGACCACCGAGCCGTGCTCCAGCACCCGCGGGTCGACCAGCATCCGCACCCCCAGCAGCGACCCCAGCGGCGGCAGCGCGCCCAGCTCGTAGCCGGGGAAGTCCACCAGCAGCTCCCCCTCGGTCGCCAGCCGCACCGTCGGGTCGCTCACCTGGTCGCGGACCAGCCGCAGGTCCAGCCGCCACGATGCCGGCACCACCGCCAGCACGTAGCCGCCGCGGCCCAGCAGCGCGACCGTCTTGACGACCTCGTCGGCGGCCACACCCAGCGCCCGGGCCTCCTCGATGGAGGTGACCACACGCCGGTGCGGCAGCACCTGGAAGGCCACACCGTGATCGCCCAGATAGTCGGTGACTCGTGACATCGCGCACCTCCACGCAGCCGGAACCACCCGTGCACCCCCTCGGGGCACCCCCCAGCGTCCAACCGCCCCGCCCCGGTACCCAGGGCCGGCCGGCCCGCCACGCCGGGGACCTGTGCCGGGCCATCCGAGCCGGCCAGGACCGTCCCCGCCGGGCCGTGCCGTAGTCCTCGACGCGGCCGGCCGGGCCGGCCGCGTCGAGCGAGGTGACGGGCGCAGCTCGTGACGCTGGCCCTGTGGAAAGTAGGGCAAGCAACAGGTGAGCCGGGCCGATGGACCGCACGTCGAGGGACGATCGACCCTTCCGACCAGGCGTGCCGAGTGGCCAAATGGCACTGAGGGCGCACGGCGGGCGTCGCCATGACGTGGTGCTCGCCAGCGCATCCAGTAGGGATGGTGATCGTATGACAGCGACCGAGGTCGTGACAGAGAGAACCGACGATGTCCAGGATGTCCAGCGCGACCAGCGCACCGGACGGATGCTCCCGACAGCGGTCGCCGTCGCCGGCCTCTGGCTGGCCATGGCGCTCAGCGCCCTGTTCGCGCCGGACCTGATCTCAAGCGACCAGGACCACGTGCCGATCGTGGCGCTCACGATCTGGATATGGGGAGCGGTGGCCACCGGCTTCGTCATGTTCGGCGCCGCCTTCCCGAC
>WNGB01009221.1_pt1 | contig 13884 bp, 13 predicted proteins | sample 5400681 | NCBI WGS metagenome assembly WNGB01 (sample SAMN13153367, study PRJNA577476) | soil metagenome | isolation source: 115 cm soil or saprolite under grassland replicate 2 | place: USA:California | collected 2016-06-15 | reverse complement strand
CGCGCTCCGTCTCTCGTCGATCATGCGGAGGACGAGCGCATCGAGCGTGCGCCGCGCCTTGCGGAAACGCAGGTTCTTCGTCGTGGGTACCCAGGGGGGGATACGCACGAGCGCATCTGCGTATTCGTTCACGTGCCCGACCACGACCGTCATCGCTTTGCCGACCGCAGCGGCATCGGCATCCGTATCGGTGCTGAAGAGGGTGCGGTTCACGATGCGCAGTGTGAGGCGCATCATCTCCTCGTGGAGATCGAACGCGGCTGCTCCGTTCACCCCGCGCCAGCGCTCGAGCATCGCGGCCGTGTCCGCGACCATGCTGCGTGCAAACGATGACAGTCGCTCACGATGAAAGGCGGGCTGCGCCAAGCGGCGCTGCCTTCGCCAGAAGGCCCCCTCGCTGGTCAGCAGCCCGTCGCCGAGAACGAGCTTGAGCCCCTGATAGCTGCGGCTCTTCGCGTAGTTTCGATGGTTGTCGACCAAGACTTGCCGCACGCCATCGGGATCGTTCACCAATAGGTAGCGCAAAGGGCCGAAACGCACTGCGATGTAGTCGCCGTGCTCGCGGATGGCCCCCTCGAAAAAGGCGATGGGGTCGCGGCGCGCGGTGAAGAAGCTGCCGAACACGAACACGCCGCGCGGGCCGGGCGCTGTCTTGCGGGTCAAACGCGTGAGCGCGGCGTTCGTCCCACGCTCGGTGCTCGGGATCCCCATCGTGCTCTAAGCATGCGAGGAAATCCTCACATTGTCATTCAATTTTGGGCGACGGCTTGCTGCACGGCTTGCAAGAGCGGATGCTTTGCCCCGGTGGCGTCGCCGTTGGCGAAGTATTGTTCGCTGGCATCCCAGATGATCAACCCGCCGTAGCGTCCGGCGCGAATGTAGTCGATCTTCGCCTTGGCAGAGCGCGCATCGTCGTAGGTGACGAACATGGGCGTGGGCGTCAAGATGCTTAGATAGGGGACTTGGGCGCGCTCGTCCCAATGGTATGCGGCTTCCGAAAAATGATTGGTCATGATCGTGGAGTACGCCATCGAACGGGGCGACGAGCCCATCGGGTTCTGCATGGGCTCGGTCGCATTCTCCCAGCTGAAGCCGCCGCACTTCAGTCCAATTCCGAGCGCGCGCCGAGGAACACCGGCGCGTTCGTACTCGACGGCCGAACGGTCGACCGAGTAGAAGCCGCCGCTGCCTCCGGAAATCGCCGAGTCGTGCCAGGTGAGAGGGACGCCGTAGACGAGGTCGTAGGTCATGATGTTGATCTGATCGTAAACGTCGGCGAGCACTCCATAGATAGGGCCATCCGCGCCCAGCCCCGCTGTCGTGAGAATCAAATGGGGCGCGGTAGCGTCGATGGCGGCTCGCAGCTCGCGAGAGAACTTTAGAAAGAGCCCGCTGCCCTGCGAGGCGTTCTCCCACCCAGGTTCCCAGTCGACATCGATTCCGTCGTATCCCCGTTCGAGCGTCTTGCTGATGAGCGCCTGAATGAAGGCCGGTCGAGAGGTGTCGGCCATCGCTTGATTGAAGAATTGGCTCCCCCGGCCGGCGCCGCCGATCGTGATGAGCACCTTCTTGCCGGCGGCGTGGCCGATGCGAATCACGGCCTCCGCTGCCGTCGCGTCGACGCCGTTCATGGCGTCGTCGATGACGACCTCGGTTCCACCCTCGGCGATCCACGGAAGCCATGCAAAGTGGATGATGTGCGTGACACCGCTCAGATCGAGCTGCTCGGGGGGCAGTCGCTCTTGCCTCCAGCCCGGGTAATAAAGATCGACCCAAAGCTGGTAGGCCCCGCCGTCGTCGTCGTTGACGGCTTTTCCTACCCCATTGGAGTCGTGTCCGTTTGCGTCACTGCCGAAGAATTCACACCCGGACGCGCTGACCATCAGAAAAACGAGCGCGAACGCGCGAGACGCGGACGGAAATAACATCGGAAAACTCATACCCTCCCCAATGGCAGATCGCGGAGCTTTCCTTCACGGCGGATAGCATGACTGCGTCAGTTTCTCGCTACCAGATCGTTGCATCGGAGTAGCCGTACCCCACGAAACTACTGACCGGGCAGGCGGAACTGGCTGTCGGCGAAGTCTCGCGGCCATTCCGGTCTGATGCGCCTACCGACGGCCTCGCCGTCATTTGCGTGAGCGAAACGCGGCAATTGCTGATCGTGATCTGTCATCGCCAAGATCTGACGCAGTCATGATAGGCTCGGGGGGAAGGCCGGACTTCGTCGAATGACGAAACGAAGGTCGATGCGCGGTCACCACGTGCCGCCGAGCGCTGCCCCGTAGGAGCTTTCGCCGATGAAAGGTGTGGCGCGCCAGCTCGATCGCGCTGAATGGGGAGGCGCGGTGAAATAGAGCAGTCCACCGGTCAAGAGTGCGAGACTGCCCACGCTGAAACCGACGTATGCCAGCGTGCGGTTCGCGCGCGCTTCGTCGAGGAGCACATCGTGGCGACCGAGGTCCGATGGCGGACAGTCTCGTGGGTGTTCGCGGCACACGTTGGACGCCCATTCGTTTTTTGCGTCGTAAGCGACCGCGAAGATGAATCCTGCAGCGATCCCGGCGACGCCCGCGCTGCCGATGGCGATTCCGAGCGTGCGTTGCAGCTGACCGGATTTCGTCCGATCGTGCTCCGTCGGCGTGACGCTGAGCGTTCCTGCCGGTGGCTGCTCGGCCGGAAGCACGCCGGCTCTCGGTGCCGCAGGTTGATCTTCGAGCGGGGGTAGCGCAACGATGACGTTCGCCCCCGGTGCAACTGACACCCGACTGGACCAGAGCCTCTTGCCCGGTGCAACGACGACGATGTGGTGAACGCCGGGATCGACAGTCACAGCCATGCTGCCCGCGTCCGGCTGAACGTCGATTGCGGTGGCCTGGGCTCCGACGTGAATGACCATCCGCGACAGGTTCGGCTCGAGCGCCGCGGCGCGAGCGCGGGCCGCACGCTCGCGATCCGTTTGGCCCATGGCCTTGGCGGCCGCAGCTACCGCCAGAAACGTCTCCCACGCACTCGACGTTCGGCCGAGGTGCTCCCAGCAATCGGCAAGCTCGAACTGCGTGCCGACGTCGAAAGTGCTGCGCAAGCTCTGCTCGAATTTGGGGCACGCCTCGGCGTATTTGCCCTGGGTGGCGAGACCGCGCGCTTCGCCGAGGACGGCGGCAACGGGCGTCGCATCTGCAGTACCGTCCGTGGCATCGGCGAGCAGCGTGCTCGCCGACAGGACTACGACGGCGCTGATGGCGCCTTGGATAAGACGTGTCCCCATGGAATCAACGACCGTTGCTCAATGACAGCCGCCGCAGGAAAATGTCGCACCGAAATCAGCGGTGCCCCTCACCACGTCAGGTGGAGGGAGGCACCGTAGGCGCCGCGGCCGACCAGAGGAGCTGCGCGCCATCCATTGCGCGCAGCCCCGGAGGGGGCGCTCAGGTACAGCACCGCACCGCCGACCAGCGCGGCTCCGCCCACGCCGAAACCGACGTACGACAAGGTGAGGTTCGACTGTGCCTGTTCTTTGAGGTCGGAATTCCGTTGGAGGTCCGTCGCGGGGCAATTGGTGGGAGTCTCGCGACACACGTTGCTCGCCTCTTCGTTTTTCGAATTGTAATTGATCCAGAACACGGTGCCGGCAGCGAGGCCCACCACCCCGATTCCGCCGACGACGATGCCAATCGTGCGTTGCAGCTGGCCGGTCGGCGCGACGTTGTCGGCAGAAGGGGAAGCGCTTGTGCCTGCGCCTGCGCCGCCGCTCGCTTCCGTCGCCGAAACAGGCGCCGATGTCGTGCCGGCAGGTTGCTCGTCGAGCGGAGGAATCGCCACCGTGACATGGGCTCCCGCCGCGACCGTTATGCGATTCGACCACGGCTTTTTGCCCGGAGAAGCCGCGCTAATCACGTGGGCGCCAGGATCCACGGGCACCGCCGTTCCCCAAGCACCTTGACCGACCGCCTGCCCGTCCCGCTTGACTTCCAGACCCGGCGTCGGTGCGCCGATCTGAATGATCATCCGCGATAGCTTGGGCTCGAGTGCCCCGGCGCGCGTGCGCGCCACCTGCTCGCGATCGGCCTGTCCGGCCGCTCGGGCGCCCGCCGCTACATCCAGAAAAGCCGCCCACGCACTGGCGGTCCGGCCGACGTGCTCCCAACAGTCGGCGAGATTGAACTGCGTGCCGATTCCGAAATCGTTGCGCAGGCTCTCTTCGAACTTCGGGCACGCTTGCTCATAGCTGCCCTGAGCGGCGAGCTTGCGCGCCTCGCTGAAAAGCACGCGCGCCATCGCAGGATCCCTGTTCGCTTGCCCATGAAGGCTGCCGGCGAACAGCAGCGCCAAGCCGGCCGACGCGGCAGAGAGCGGTCTTTTCTGGCGTCGATCGAAGGTCATAGGGACCGAACATGCCGGGAGCGCGCCGCGACGTCTAGCATTTTTGCCCGGGCAATTCCGGTGGGATCACGGCTGAAGTTTGAGAACCAGGCTCGCAGGCTTGGGCGCGCCGATGATTTTTTGCCCCTCGACGCTCGTGCCGATGTCGCCGCCGAGATTCACGGCGGCGTAGAAGGCATTGGCCCCCTTGCTGACCGCCCAACCGTAGTCAGTGCCCGTCGTCCCGATGACCTTCGTCCAACGGTGCGCGCCGGCGGTGTCGTACGAAATCAAGACGGCGTCTTTCTCACCTGCGAAAGGGCCGCCTGGCTCGAGAGGGCCGGCAATCGTGCCCGACACGATCAGGTGGCCCGACGCATTGAGCGCGATGTCCGAGGCGCCGTCGTCACCTGGGGACCCCAACGAAGTCGCCCAGACGACGCTCCCATCGCCATTGCGCAACTTGGCCACGAAGATGTCCGTCCCCCCGGCGCCGTTCAGCTTGTAGCTTCCGAACGTGGCCGAACCGGTGAACGTGCCCGCTAGGTACATGTCTCCCGCGGCGTCAGTGGCCAGGTAGGGGTAAGAGTCCTTCGCCGGCCCGCCATAGCTCACCGCCCACACCGGCGTCCCGTCGACCGCGAGCTTGGCGGCCCAGATGTCGTACTCGGTGGCGGTCAACTCTGTCGGGCCGAATTTCGTCACGCCGTTGTAGAACCCGACAGCCATCAGGTGAGTGCCCGTCCAGGCGATGCCCGATGGTTGCTCGAGAGCCGGCGTGGCGATCGTGGTGACCATCGTGATGGCGCCCGTGAAATCGAATTGCGCGATCACGATGTCTCGATAATCGCCTCTGGGCAGCGCGCGGGTGTCGAGTGTCGAGGTATTGTCATACCACCCCGCCGCGAAGATCGTGTTGTTCGGCCCGTTGGCGACCGACATGATTTTGTCCTCGCCCGGACCGACCAGGCGCTTCACCCAATGGGGTTGGCCATTCGGGCCATATCGTCCGACGAAGCCGTCCGACCCCATGGTCGCGCCGGCCTTCACCAGACCTGCGCCGAGATCCACGTCGCCGTAGGTCACCCCCGCAATCAGAGGCGTGCCTTGGGATCGACGGTGTCGAGAAAGCCGTAGACCTCGCCGCCTCCGCCGAATTGCGTGGAGTATTGGTGAGCCGCGTCGGTCGTGGCGAATTGGGCGATCACCGTGTCGGTCTTGCCTCTGGGAACCAAAGCCTGAAGGCCGCCCAAGTCGGCCGGTGCGGTGATCGAACCGGTGATGACGACGCCGGTCGAGCCCTCCGCCACGCCATAGAGGAAGACGGAAGAGGCCGAGCGCGCCCAAAGGATCGTACCGGGCGCGTCGGCAGATGCGCTATCCCCCTGCGCGTCGTTGGATTTGGCGTCGACTGGATTGCCCTGATCGATGGGTGAATCCGCCAGGAGTTCGTTGCGCCCATCGCCGCCTCCACTCTCGCGGGAGTCACCGCTATCGGCGCCGCTCCCCAGGTGGCGATCGTCGACGCCGCACGCGGTCACCAAAAGTGCTGCGCCGAGAAGGGGAAGCGCCCCCGCGGCCATCGATTGGTGACTTCGATTCATTTGGGGCGACCTTGTTCCACTACTTCATTTGACGGCGGTTGGCGCGACCTGTCGCACGCCGGCCCGGGCTAAATCTGGACCCGCTCGCCCGGGTCGGGACACTCCCTTTCTGACCTAGGTGGCCATCGCTGGGCTGCCGATAGGAGAGGAATATCTGCGTGAAATCAACGACATCCGCTATCATTGTCGCCCTTTTTGCAACGGCCGAGCTGGCCGGGTGCGGCCCATCCTCACCCGACGCGGGGGGGGCTGCCGGCGCAGCACCCAGCGGAACGACGACGGGCGCCGCTGGCCAGGGCGGATCGACGACCGCCACGGGCGCGATGACCTCGGGCCCCGGGTCGGGCGGCGCGGCAACCGGAGGATCGTCCGGCGAGACCGGTGGGGCGGCAGGGTCGTTGCTCGATGCGGCGGTGGGGGATGGTTCCGGCGGTGCTTCGCCGGGGGGTGATGGGGGCGGCGTAGGCCCTGCGCTCGGCGGCGGCAACCCCAACTCGATGGGCCTCGATCGTCACGATGCTCTCTATTGTGGGGAGTGGCAGAAGACGACCAAGCCGGGCGACACGATTTATCTCATCAAAGGCGGCAAGGTCGTGTGGACCCACTCGCTCAATACGAGCGGCGGCGACGAGTACGGCGACTGCACCATGACCTCCAACGGTCACGTCCTTTTCAATCTGAAGGCGACCGGCGCGCAAGAGATCGCTCCCGATCTTCAGTCGGGCAAAGAGGGCCCGATCGTCTGGCGCTATAACGAGGATTCGGGAACCGAAGTCCACGCGGTCCAGCCCATCGGCCTCGACAAGGTGCTGGTGATGCAGAACGGCAGCCCCGCGAAGCTCATGCTCATCGACAAGACCAAGGGAGCGGTCTGCACGTCCAACATGCCGTGCGTCGAGAAGATCTGGCACCCGGAGTCGGTCGGCGGCACGCACGGGATGTTTCGCCACGTGCGCATGCTCGCCAATGGCAATTTGCTGATCCCCTATCTCAGCCAGGGCAAGGTCGTCGAGTACACCCAAGACTGGAAAATCGTCTGGCAATACGACAGCGGCGGTTCGCCTTGGGCCGCGGTCCGCCTCCACAACGGCAACACGCTCGTCAGCGGCAACCAGGGCGGCTGGCTGCGAGAAGTGAGCCCCGACAAACAGGTGGTTTGGTCGTTCGAAAAAGGGGACGCCCCCTTTCCTATCTACGTGCTGCAAGGGGCGATGCGCCTCTCCAACGGCAACACCATCATCAACAATTGGTGCGGACCGCTCTCGGTCACCCAGTGGCCTACGACCATCCAGGTGTTCGAGGTGACGCCCAGCAAGCAGGTCGTGTGGAAAGTGCAGCAGTGGCAGGAACCGAATCTCGGCCCCGGCTCCTCCACGCAGCTTCTCGACGAACCAGGTACCCCGGAGAAGCCGGGCGAACTGATGCGCTGATCCTCCTTCGAAAAAGTTGTTGCGCTAGGCCCGGTGGAATAGGGTCGTGCTGCACACTGACTTGATAGGAGGAAATCGATGACTTCGAATGTTCGCTGCTTCATGGTCCTGCTCGGCCTCGGCGTTTGCGCGTGCTCGGGGTCCGACGACTCCAACGGTGCGACCACGAGCAGCGGCTCCGGAACGGGCGGGAGCGGCGGATCGGGCACCACGACGATGTGCGGCCCGAATCTCCTGACGCAGACGAATCTCGGCCTCGTCGGCAGCATGACCGCCCTGATTTCCGATGGCACGAACTTGTTCTACTCGACGTTTCCCGATCTGTCGGGCGGCGGCGCGGTCGACAAGCCCAGTCACATCGTGAGACTCCCGGTGTCCGGCGGCACGCCGGTCATGCTCGCCACGACCACCGGGGCTGGGACGGCCCTGAGCAGCCTCGCGATCGACGACACCAACGTCTACTACTATTTCTACGACGCCGGTCTTTCGAAAGTGGCAAAAACCGGCGGAACGTCGACGATGCTGACCGACGTGGGGCTGCTGCAACTCACCGTCAATTTCGTCGTCGACGCGACGTCCATCTTCTTCGCGGACCGCGGCGTGCTCAGCCGAATCTCCAAAGACGGCGGAACTCCGACCGAGCTCTGGAAAGACGACAACGTCGTTATCACTAACCTCGTTAACGATACCGACGACTTGTACTTCGTCGGCTATCCGCCGATTGACTTTGGCTCCGACGCCGGGATCACCGAGTTGTCGTCGGTGTACCGGATCGCCAAGACCGGGGGCACGCCCACCAAGATTTTTCAGGTCATGGGCGATCTGACGCTCGCTGAAGACATTTGGCTACTCGCACTCGATGGTCCCAATCTCGTCTATTCGACGTCGACCGACCCATTCGGGGATCAGCCGGTTCGAGCGCTCTACAGCCTTGCCAAGACCGGCGGTACGCCGACGAAGCTCGTCGAAGGGGGACCCGCTTTCGCTGCCCAGGGTGGCACTGCTTACTATGCGGAGTCGGGCAGGCTGATGAAGGTCTCCGAGTCCGGCGGAGCGCCGGTCGACCTCGGCGTGCCTGCGCCGGGTGGAGCGGCGGCGATGGCGGTCGATGCGACGAACGTCTATTGGGAGCGCTACGGCTGCATCTACAAGGCCGCGCGTTGAGGACGTTACTTGGTGTCGTCGAAAAGGTCTTTCGGGCGAGGCGCAGGTGACTGCGTTTCCCCGGCCTGCGTCGATTTTTTTGGAGGCGGGCGAATGGGCCGAGGTGCGGGGGCCGGCGACGAAGGTGCGCGTGTCGAGAGCGCCGAACTAGCCGGCCGTGGCGCGGGCGTGGTGGGCTCGCGCTCGGCGACCACCGGTGCCGCACTGGTGGACGGGGAGGGGAGCGGAGGCGAAACGGGCGAAGGACTCGGCGGGGTAGACGCTCTTTCGACCGGCGCGAGCACGGCAGCCGGCGATGGTTCTGCGGCCGCTGCAGACGCGGCCTCCGAGCTCTCACGGACCTTCATCGCCACCATGACGATGGCGACGATGCACGCCGCGACGGATGCCACGGCGAGCGCGCTGATCCGCTTTCGGCGCGCGCCCTGCGTGCTGCCCCAAGATGCATTGGTGCCGGTGCCCACCGGGTCCGCTTGGGGCCGGTGCAACATGGCGACCTGGGTGGCCACGATTTCCGGGTCTTGTCCGAGAATTCTCGCGATTCGCTCGACGGATTGGCCGGCGCGCTCGGGCCCGAAGGGGCGAAGCGCGTGGGCGAGTGCGGCCACGCTGGGATAGCGCTGCTCGCGGTCTTTCTGGAGACAGCACAGAATCACCTTCTCGAGCTCGGGCGGGACGTCGGGGCGCTTGGTCCCGATGGGGGGAGGCGTTTGCGTGGCGATCAGGATGATGAGCTCCGAAATCGTTTCCGCTTCGAACACCGGCCCTGCGGTGAGCAGCTCGTACAGAATGACGCCGAGCGCCCAGATGTCCGTTCGGATGTCCACGTCCTTCGCGCTGCGGACCTGCTCCGGTGACATGTACACGGGCGACCCCATGGTCACGAGTGTCCCCGTCATGCTCGTCGACGCCGCCAGCGGCGAACCCTGCAGCGCCTTGGAGATGCCGAAATCGAGAACTTTCACCAGAGGCGATCGATCGGCGCGCTGGGTCAGAAACAGATTGGCCGGCTTCAAATCGCGATGCACGATCCCGAGCGCGTGCGCTTCGGCAATGGCTTCGCTTGCCTGGAGTACATAATCGACGGCTTCGACCACCGGCAGACCGCCGCGCGTACGCAGGACCTCGGCGAGGTCGGCTCCGGCGAGATACTCCATCACCATGTACGGAGACCCGTTTTCGAGCTCTCCCACGTCGATGACTCGGGCTACATGTTCGGTGTGGATCTGCACCGCCGCCCGAGCCTCGCGTATGAAGCGCTCGACCACGTCGCGGTTTTCGCAGGCCTCGGCGCGCAGAAACTTCAACGCCACCCGTCGCCCGAGCTGAAGGTGCATTGCCGCGACGACCACCCCCATGCCGCCCTTGCCGAGCACGCGTTCGACGCGGTACTTGCCGGCGAGAATGCTTCCCTCGGGCGGGATGGACTGCATAATAAGCTAATCATCGTAGCCAACTGGCCTCCGGGCGCAAGATTAAAGCAAGGTTCGCGCCCGGAGTTCGCTCAGAGCGGCTTTGGGGCCGCTTGAACGGGGACGACGACCTTCTTCTTGGGGGCGGCGGTGAACTTCTGCTCGAGAAGCACCATGTCGTCCTGGTCCTTCGACACGAAGGTGAGCGTCGGGTTCTGAGGCCGCAGGCCCTCGGCGCCTTTTTCGGTGGTGCTCAGCGTGAGCGTCACCTGCTCGTTCGGTTTGAGCTGAAGGAGCACGTGCCCCGCTCCGAGCGCATCGGTTCGCCCGACCGGCCGCCCGAGGTAGAGGATCGGGAGGTTCGGCCCGTTCTGAGCTCGAACGCCCACGACGGTGGTTCGGAGCACTGGCGTGCAGCGGACCTCGAACTTGGGAGGAGGTGATCCGGGAGCCAGCCGGCGAAGCCCAGCAACAATCGGCTTTTCAGGCGACGTATAACCGTCGGGGCACTGGACGAGAAGCGAGACGGTATCCCCCTCGCTGCCCGAGATGGCCACCTTGGCCGTGCCCGCGGCGTCGCTCGTACCAACCGTTTTCGTTTTGAAGAGGACGCGCGCTCCCGCGACGGGTCGACCGGGATCGCTCGTCGCCGCGATGGCCAGCTGGAATGGCGTTTCGGGCGCGGGAGCCAGAGCGCTTTCGTCCTTGGGACAGCCGAGCGGCAACAACGCCAGCCCGATCGACGCCACCACCCATTTGCCCGCACCCGGTGCCGCCACGGCGGGCAACATGCCACATTTTCGGGTCGCACGAACAACGGAAAGTCCCGCGTTCGGTGTTATCCGTGTAGCTGTGCTCGCTTCCTGGCTTCGTTCGAGTGACTCGACGCGGCCCTCGAACCGCCGGCGTTTTCTCACCAAGCGGCGGATCCGCACCTACCCGGTGATCGCTGCGGTCGTTCTGGTCGCTGTCGCGCTGGTCGAGACCGTCTCGTCGCCACGTCCGTGGTGGACCGTTTGGGGCGCCGACTTTCGCGCCTTCTACACGGCTGGTTTTTTCGTGCGGACCGGGCACGCGGATCGCCTGTACGATGTTGCGTCGCAGCTTTCATTTCAGGGGCAGGCGCTCGGGGGGGACGGGGAAGTCTCCCTCTGGTTGAGCCCTCCATTCGTGGCCTGGCTTTTCGTCCCGCTGTCGCTGCTCTCGTTTCCCGCCGCGCTGGTCTTGCACACGGCCGTTTCGGTCGGTGCCGCCGCCGCGGCATTTTTCCTGCTGGGCCGTGAGCTGGGACGACCCACGCCGGCGGCGATGGCATGGGCGTCCATCACGTATTATCCGACCCTTCAGTGCCTTTCGGAGGGTCAGCTGAGCGCGTTATCGTTGCTCCTCTTGGCCTCGTTTTTCGTCGTTCTGCGGCGTGGTCACGATGCGGCGGCCGGCGCATTGCTCGGCTGCTTGGCGTTCAAGCCGCAGCTCGCGCTCGGGCTTGTCGCCGCGCTCCTCGGTGCTCGCCGCTTTCGCGCCCTCGCCTCGGCTTTCGGCGTTGCGATCGCCTGCGCGGCGATCTCGTACGGAACGCTGCCGGCCGCGACGCGCGACTACATCGCGCGCGCTCCCCATCTCGGCACCCTTTTGCGCGAACCGGGCTATCCGACGGCGGGGCTTCACGGCCTCTTTCAAGTGAGCACGCTCCTTCTCGATGCATTTTCGCCCCGCGCCGCCACGGTATTGGGCGTCACGTTGACGCTCGTCGCCATCGGCGCGCTGGTGGCTCTTTGGGTCCGCCGACCCTGGGCCCCGGGCAGCCCTGATTGGGATCGGCGCATGGCCGCGAGCTTTGCGCTGGCCGTGATCACGAGTCCGCATCTCTTCGGCTATGATCTGATGCTCCTGCTTCTGCCTTTTGTCGTCGTTTGGCACGTCTACCGCGACGGAACGGATGGGCGACCCTTCGACGCAGGACCGCTGCTCGCCGCGACGGCGCTCGTCTGGGCGCTGGCGTTGATGGGGCCCGCGCTCACCGTCGCCCAGCAGACCCTGACGCGCTGGGCGTTCGGCCGCTCGTTTGCACTGCAGCTCGGTGTCGTTGCGGTCGCCGGTTGGGCGTGGCTCATCGCGCCACCACGACCCCTGCGCGCCTTACTTCGGAGGGGGTCATCCCGAAGCGAATAGGACCGACGCCCTTGTGAGGATCCACTTACGAACTTGCGTTCCTCCATCTCGCCTCTATTTACGTCAGCACGGCGAATGCCATTTGATCGGCAGCTCTCTCACCCTTTCCCTGCCGCCGCACCCCTAGCCTCTTTCTCATCCATCCACCGATTATAGTCTTCGTGGTAACCCGGCCGATAGAAGAGCAGGCTCTCCGGCGTGTTCTGGCTGGTATCGCTGCGTGGGCCCCCACCCATGCCGAGGGCGTCCGACCGAAAATAGTCGCCGATTGAGATGCTCACCTTCGGGTCATGTTCTTTCACCCATGCGACAACGTCCACGTCTACCGGAATCGTGCAACTGCCCTCGAGCTTGCCCAATGCGATATCCAAGACGAACTCGAGTGCGATCACCTGCTCTTCAGGTCGCCTCGTTCGGGCCGCGTCCACCAGGTGCGGCACGACTGCATACGCGGCTTCCCTGACGTCGCCGAAATCGTAGACCGCCTGCTGCAGGTTCACCCACGGATCTTCATCGCTGTCGTCGGACTGGCCCCAGCGGGACATCGCGTCGATGTCCGCGACGAGCCGGCGAATTGTCCACTCGACCGGCCTGCGCATGATCGAGCTCCGACCACCGAGGAGCGTCGAGATTCATTTGCCCCCGCCCTTGGGTCCAGGTTTCGGCGTTTCGAAGGTCGTGTCCGGCACGTGGGTGGGGATCTCGTCCTGACAGCTAGGGCAAGTCAGGGAACCGAGGCCATGGTGAAGATCCACTACGAACTTGCGTACGGTCATGTAGCCTCCCATTACGTACGTCAATGCCGGACATCAAAGTGGCGGAAGAACTTCGTGGCGCGCAATGGGGGGCCCGAGCTCCTCGGGGGAGCTGCACGGGAATTGTCGAACGAGGCGCTCGGCGAGAGCTTCCGCGAACGCGATGTCGACCTCGGTCTTTTCAATGAAGTCCGCCACCTGCGTCGCCACTCTTTCTGAGCCTTCGGCCATGTCGTTGGGCACACCCTTTTCGATGGGCTTGCCGGACGCCTTCTCAGCTCGGAACGCTTGCCAGCACGCATAATAGATCGCGGATTCGAGCGCCAGGACGGCGTCCTTCTCGAGCCGACTCGCAGCCTTGAACTCCCACTCCGTCACTCTGGTGAATCGCTCGTAGAGATCCTCCGCGTCAAACGGTTTGCCTGCCACCCACTTCCAGGAGAGCGCGAGCCCTGCGTCGGCTCGATCGCGCAAATCTTGTTGGACGAGCGGGATCACTCGTTCAGCGATGACCAGCACGAACGCCACGCGAGCCCTCACCGTCCCCTCTTCCACCGATCGTTGGACGGCTGTGTGATTGCTCATCGGAGCTCCCGCTGTCGAAATTCTTTCATTTCGCCTTTTGAGCGGCTCACGAGGTAATGGCCAAGCTTACGACATTCAAACCATGGTCCGCCATCGCTCCAGTAGGTGAAAGAGCGGCACGAAGGCTTGGTAGCCCGTCCTCCACATGTCCATCGAGCACACTAGGGTGAAAGGATCGTTGAAACGAATGTGCGGCGGCGAGGTCACCGACTCGTCGACGCGGTCGTTGGCCCTTGGGTAGCCGCCCTGGAGCAAACTAGGATTACTGCCGCAGTCTTGGCATCGGCAGATCACGATCTGCAGATTTGGCTCCGACCCAACGCAAACTACGGCGAGGCCGTCGGAATCACCCCGATAGACGAAACGAGCCGCGACGCCCTGGCCAGCCTCGCTCCGCAAC
>WNGB01009219.1_pt1 | contig 13884 bp, 12 predicted proteins | sample 5400681 | NCBI WGS metagenome assembly WNGB01 (sample SAMN13153367, study PRJNA577476) | soil metagenome | isolation source: 115 cm soil or saprolite under grassland replicate 2 | place: USA:California | collected 2016-06-15 | reverse complement strand
TCGAGATGCGGCCCAGGGCCCCGAACAGTGCCAGCACGACGGCGAGCACGATGGCTGCGGCCGAGATCATCAGGGTGTACGGAAGACCTCGGAGGATGAAGACGTAATTCTGGCGCATCCACGGCAGATCGAACTTGACCGCCGCGAACATGATGCTCAGCACGGTGACGATGCCCAACCACACAATGGCCAGCTTCACCCGGAAGGGCACCCGGAGGGTGGCCTGGGCGAATGACTCACGCCAGCCTTCAGTGGCCGTGACCTCCACGGGCAGGATGCCCGGCTGCGCAGCAGGCGCCAACGGGGGCGGTGGCTGCTGCGTATCCGGTTCGTCGCTCACGCTAGGACGACGGGACCGTCAGATCAGCGCGGTACCACTTCATCGACAGGCGTGAAAGAGTCCCATCGTTGTGCATCTGCCGAACGATCTGGCTGACCTTCTGCACCAGGCTCGTGGGATCCAGGGTCGAGCTCTTGTCTATGGCCACGGCCAGAGGCTCGAAGAACAGAGGCTGGCCCAGGAGCTTGATGGGCTTCCCGGCCTTGATTGCCTCCTCGAGCGTCGGGACGGCCGACATGACCGCGTCAAGTCGAACGCCGTCGCCCAATGCTAGATCGGCGATGGCAGTCGTGTCGGTGTCGTAGGTGTGAAGTTTCGCGCCGCTGATCTTGAAGTCGATCGTGTAACCGGGGATCTGCAACGTGTGCTGGAGGTATTTCTCGTACGTGCAGTCACCGCACACGCCGATCCGTTTGCCGCTCAGCTGAGCGGGATCGGTGTACGTCGTGTTGGTCTTGTGCACTGCCAAGCCGGCCGGCGTGTAGTAGTAGGCCGGCGTGAAGTCCAGGACCTGTGCCCGCTCAGGGGTAATGGTCATCGATCCCACGCTGACGTCCCAGCGCCCACTCCAATGGCCGGACGTGATCGTGTCCCAGGCGGGGGTCTTCCACTCGACCTTGACCCCGAGCCGCCTGGCGATCTCGGTGGCAACGTCGATGTCGAAGCCTTGCCACTTCCCGGTCTTCTGGTCGAGAGAGGATTGGGGCGGGTAGGCCGGGTCCGTGGAGACCCGGAGGGCACCAGCCTTCTGGACCGCCGCGAGGAGGTCGCTCCTTGCCGCCGGCGATCCCGTGCTGGCCGTCTTATTGCCGCCACCACAGGCCACCCCAACGAGGAACACCAGCGCACCTATGACCAACAACCGGGACCGCATGGTCCGCACCCCCTTCAGCTCAACCGCCCGATACCAGCACAAACCATATCTCGTTAAGAAGGTAGGAGGCGAGGCTCGGGAAGTCAACGCAGGTAGGAGTGGCTATCGGCGCGGTTCCCAGGAGAAGTGCCTGATGGCCAGGAGCAACCCGGCCAGGCCCCACGCGCCCACGATCATCAGGTCCTCGCCCTTGATCGAGGACTGGCCGGGCAGCGGGAAGTACGAAGCCAGCATCCCCGCCACGAAGTGCTTCACCGGAAAGATCTTGGCCGTGATGTCGAGCCAGGCGGGCGGGTTCTCCAGCGGGATGAACACGTCCGAGATGAACAGCAGGGGGAGGATCGAGGCGTTGACCACCGCCGGCGAGGCGTCGGCGTTGGGGATGACCGACGTGATCGCCAGCCCGAGTGTGCAGAAGCAGGCAGCTCCCACGACGAGTGTCAGGAGGAACGGACCGATCGTCGAGATGGGCAGGTGGGCATCGTAGAAGAGCCGGCCGAATACCGCGCAGATGGCGACCAGCAAGACTGCCACGAGTACCGAATGGAGGATGCGCCCGAAGAGGTACGTCCACCCCGGGATGGGCGTACCACGGATCCGCTTCAGCACCCCCGAGTCGCGAGAGAACGTCACGCTGATGGCGATGTTCGTGTAGCAGGCGGTGATGACCGCGAAGGCAGAGATGCTGGCCACGTAGAACGTCGAGGTCGAGACGCTCCGGCCGACGCATCCGCGGCCCGCCACCACCTGCCCGATGCAGGTGGTGTCGTTCCCGAACAGAACGGTGAAGATCACCAGGAACATGAGAGGGAAGGCGAACGTGAAGAATGCGGACGCAGGGTTGCGCCAGAAGGCCCTGTTCGTGTACCGGACCTGCCTCAGCGCGAGCCCGACGTCAGTCACCGCCCACCGCCTCTCCTTCGGCCGAGCGTGTGATCTCCAGATACACGTCCTCCAGGCTGGGCCGGGTGACCTCGAGCGCTTCCAGGCTGATGCGCTGCTCGAGGGCCCACCCCGTCAGCTCGTGGAGCGTGTGAGTGGGATCGGTCGTGCTGAACTCGACGAGGCCGTTGCTCTCCGTGGCCTCTCTCCCGATGTTCTCCGGAAGGTTCGCCCCGACGGGCAGCCGGAACCGGACCCTGGTCGCCGCAGTGTCCCGTCCGGCCAGGGTGCCCGGAGGCCCCTGGGCCACGATGCGCCCTCCCGCGATGATGGCCACTTCCCTCGCCAGGTACTGCGCCTCGTCCATGTAGTGGGTGGTGAGGAACACGGTCTTGCCCAAGGCGGCCAGGTTCCTCACCACCCCCCACGCGTTCCGTCGGGCGGAGGGGTCGAATCCGGTGGTGGGTTCGTCCAGGAACAGGAGCTTCGGGTCGCCGGCCAGTGCCACGGCCACGTCCAGGCGCCTCTGCTGTCCTCCGGAGAGCTTGCTCACTCGTACGTTGCGCTTCTCCCTGAGGCCGACCAGCTCGATGATCTCGTCCAGGGGGCGGGGGCTCGGGTAGGCCGCGCGGAACAGCTCGATCGTCTCGGCGACCGTCAGGTACGGGTCGACTCCCGTGGACTGCAGGACGATGCCGATCTGCGACTTGAGAGAGCGGCTGCTCTTTGCCGGATCCTGGCCGAGGACCGATACCTCACCGGCATCCCGGCTCCGGTATCCCTCCAGGATCTCGACCGTGGTCGTCTTGCCCGCGCCGTTCGGTCCGAGAAGCGCGAACACCACGCCCTCCTGCACCGTCAGGTCGATGCCCCGCACGGCCTCCACACTGCCGTAGGACTTGCGCAGTCCCTTGATGACGATTGCGGTCCGGTCCATCCGCGAAGTCTCTCAGGAGGGCGTCCGTCTCGCCAGCGGGATTCCGACCACACCTTTCACAGCGGGCGGCGACCGCTGAACCCGGTCTCCGGCGGATGCCAGTGACCCACGCGCTCTTCGCCCAGCCTCCAGCACAGGAACACGTCACGTCCCTCGCGTCGAGCGGGGAAGTCCACCAGCCCCGAATCGGCGTCACGAAGGATGATCCCTTGCTCGGCGAGCGCTTCCAGATGCTTCCGCATGTGCTGGAGGGCATCCCAGTACTCCTGGCTGACCTGTCCCCCGCCGTCCAGCGACGCCGAGCGGCGGATGTGCTCCGCACCCGCGAGGACGATCTCTCGGGCCTGCTGGATTTGCCGTAGCGATTCGGTGAGGGCGGGCAGGAGGTTGTTCGCCTCCTCTTGCGAATACTCGCGCTCGGCGGTCACCCCGCCACTCCGATCGTCGTCGGCAGCTCTCCGAGAGAGGTGATCCGGGCTCCCGCGTGATCCGGATGCCGGCCCCGACGGTCCAGGAGTACAGCGAACATCCCCACCGCGCGAGCGGGCTCGACATCGAACGACGGGCTGTCCCCGACATAGACCGACTCCTCCGGTCTCTTTCCGGTCCGCTCCAGCGCCAGCCGGAAGATGCGTTGGTCGGGCTTCTCGATGCCCTCGACGCCGGAGATGACCCGCACGGCGAAGAACGGGGTGACCCCCAGTGACTCCAGGAGCCGTTCCAGCCACTCCTCGAAGTTCGAGACCACTCCCAGCGTGAGGCCGGCGCCCCGGAGCCGCTCGAGCGTGGAGAGCACGTCCGGAAACAGCCGGTAGTTCGCCAGATCGGTGAAAGTCTCGTAGACGGCTCGCTTCAACCCGTTCCCGAAGGGCAGCCCCAGCTCTGCGAGCAAGGTCGAGTACACCGTGGCCCAGAATCGCTCCGACCGTTGGCGAGACGTCGACCACAACTCGCCGCGCCGGGCGGCCTCCGTGAAGATCGAGGAAACCACGTGCACCTTCTCCCGGATGTCGGCCGGATCGACCCGATGTCCCTGCTCGCCCAGGACCTGGGCCAGCAGCTCGGGGAACGAGGGATGCGGGTACACGAGAGTTTCGCCGGCGTCGAAAAACACGGCTCGGTAAGGCACGAGCCGATGATACTTATCCGTGCTCTCCGGCTTCTGTCCGGCGCAGGAGGTCGCCCCAGAGACCATCGACGGTCCGCTCGAGCTCTTGGAGACTTCCCTCGTTCTGGATGACGACATGCGCCGCCAGTTTCCGTTCGTCATCGGAGAGCTGGGCCGACATCCTGCTCTCGACATCCTCGGGCCTCATCCCGCGGTCGGCGCCCAGCCTGGCCTTCCGGGTCTCTGGCGACGCCGAGATCGCCACGACCACGTCGAAGGCCGCCTGCATTGACCGCTCCACCAACAGCGGCATAGACGACGATCCGGTCGGTGTCGCGGTACGCCTCCACGGCCTCCGAGAACAAGCGGGCCACCTCGGGGTGGACGATCGACTCGAGCCTCCGCCTGGCTTCCTCATCGGCGAATACGATCTGAGCGAGCCGCTCCCGGTCGATCTCCCCCTTGGAAGAGGCGACGCTATTCCCGAATGTCTCCAGGACCCGTTTGTGGCCGGGCGTCCCAGGTTCGAGAGCGCGGCGGGCCAGATGGTCTGAATCGATGACGATGGCACCACGACGCTCGAGCATGGCAGCCACGGTGGACTTCCCCGACCCCATCCCCCCGGTTAACCCAACGAGCAGCATGGCCCGAGGTCGCGGTCGGCTTTCCTCCGGCCCGCGCTTACCCGCGCCTACCCTCGGCCTTCGCGGCGCTTGAGCTCCTCCACGATCGCCTCGAGGGAGACGTCCTCTTCCTCCTCGGGCGTCGTGGCCGGCTCCTCGGGTACCTCGGCCTCCGGGACCGGGTGCATGGCCGCTTCTTCCGGTGCCTCGGGCTCAGGCTCGATGGTGGCCTCGAAGGCTTCCTGCGAGGATTCGTCGCCACGTGCCTCGGCCTCTCCCAGAGCTCCCCGCGTCTCCGCGGAAGGCTCGGGCGCGACGTCGGCGGCAACCTGAGCGGTTGGTTCGGCCTCCACCTCGGGCTCGGAAAGGACCTCGGGCTCCTCGGCGACTCGCCGCGTCGACAGGCTGATCCTTCGCCGCGACACATCGACGTCCACGACCTTCACCCTGACCTGCTCGCCCACCTGGACGACCTGCTCGGGTGACTCGACGTGCTGGTCGGACAGCTCGGAGATGTGCACCAGGCCCTCGACCCCCTCGCCGACCCTGACGAAGGCACCGAACGGCACCAGCTTGGTCACCTGACCGGAGACCACCTCACCGGTCTGGTGCTTACGCTCGAACTCCCGCCAGGGATCCTCCTGGGTCGCCTTCAGCGACAACGAAACCCGTTCCCGATCCAGGTCCACGTCCAGCACCTCGACGTCGACCTCCTGGCCGACGGAGACGACCTCGCTCGGGTGATCGACGTGCTTCCACGACAGCTCGGACACGTGGACCAGCCCATCCACGCCTCCACCGATGTCGACGAAGGCGCCGAAGTTCACGATGGACGACACGACGCCTTGGCGCCGTTCGCCCTTGCGCAGGCTCTCCAGGAACTTCTTGCGCCCCTCGCTCTGGGACTCCTCGAGGAAGGCCCGGCGCGACAGGACCACGTTGTTGCGGTTCCGGTCGAGCTCGATGATCTTGCACTCGAGCTCCTGTCCCACATAGGGATGAAGGTCACGGACCCGGCGAAGCTCGACCAGGGAGGCCGGCAGGAATCCGCGAAGCCCGATGTCCAGGATGAGGCCACCCTTGACCACCTCGATGACGGGGCCCTTGATGGTCTCGCCCCGCCGCATGATGTCCTCGATGCGGCTCCAGGCCCGCTCGTACTGAGCCCGCTTCTTGGAGAGGATGAGTCGGCCTTCTTTGTCCTCCTTCTGCAGGACGAGGGCCTCGATGTGATCGCCCACCTTGACGACCTCGGACGGGTCGATGTCCTGGCGGATGGACAGTTCCTTGGCTGGGATGACCCCTTCGGACTTGTATCCGATGTCCAGGAGGACCTCGTCGCGGTCCACCTTGACGACGGTACCGTCGACGAGGTCGCCGTCCTTGAAGTCCTTCAAGCTCTCTTCGATGGCCTTGACCAACTCCTCAGGAGTCAGGTCATCCTCGGCCACCGACCTATCTGTGCTTTCGATACTCGATCCTCTCCTTTCCCGTCCCGGTCGCTTCGTTCCACCACCAAGAAGCGGCTTCGGAAGGGGCATTGGGGTAATCGGAACGGATGCGCCCGGGCGCCCAGTCAGTGTAGTGGCGCGCATAGCAGCACGTCAACGCATAGGTAGCACTGTCGACAAAAGAATCCGGTGGAGAAGACGAAAGAACGTCCGTTCGCCGGCAGCACCTCAGTGGCCGGCCGGGGCCGCTCTCGACCAGTCCATCCCCCACCCGATGTCGGCCTTCAGCGGGACCGTCAGCGGGTACGCCTCTTCCATCGCCCTCTTCACCAGGATTCCCGCCGCCTCGCGGTCCTCCTGGGCCGCGTCGAACACCAGCTCGTCGTGGACGGTGAGCACCATCTCGCAATCGAGTCCGGATGCCGCCAGGTCCGCGTCGACCCTGATCATGGCCAGCTTCAGGATGTCCGCTCCCCCGCCCTGGATGGGGGCGTTGAGAGCCATCCGCCTCCCCATGTCGCGAACCCGCGGGTTGGCGGCTTGCAGCTCGGGGAGATACCGGCGGCGTCCGAGGATGGTCTCCGTGAAGCCCTCCGCCGATGCCTTGGCCACCTGCCTGTCCAGGAAGGCGCGGATCCTCGGGAACTGGGCGAAATAGGCCTCGATGAATTCGGCAGCCTCGTCCGGGGCGATCCCGATGCGGCTGGCCAGGCCGAAGGCGTTCATGCCGTACGGCAGGCCGTAGTTGATCTGCTTGACCCGGCTGCGCATGGCCCCGTCGACCTCGTCCTCCGGTACGGCGAACACCTTAGCCGCTGTGGCCGCGTGGAAGTCCTTGCCTGCGGCGAAGGCCTCCGCCATCGCCTCGTCGCCGGACAGGTGCGCCATGACCCGGAGCTCGATCTGCGAATAGTCGGCGACCAGCAGCACACGGTCATCGGCCCCGGGGACGAACGCCCGGCGGATCTGCCGCCCCAGTTCCCCACGGACCGGGATGTTCTGGAGGTTGGGGTTGACGCTGGAGAGCCGCCCCGTGGCCGCGCCGACCTGGTTGTAGGTGGTGTGGATCCGCCCGGTCTTCGGGTTGACCAGGGGGGGCAGGGCGTCGAGATACGTGGACTTTAGCTTCGACAGCTCTCGGTATTGCAGGAGGGCCTCCACGATGGGGTGCTGATCCCTCAACTTCTCCAATACGTCCGCGTCGGTGGAGGGAGCCCGGCCCTTGATCGTCCGCTTGAGGACCGGGAGGTGCAGCTTCTCGTACAGGATCACCGCGAGCTGGGGCGGCGAGCCGATGTTGAACTCCTCGCCGGCGTGCCGGTAGATGTCCTTCTCGATCGTGGCCATCCGATCGCCGAGGCTCTCCGACATCTCGTTCAGGTAGTCGACGTCGATCCGGACTCCCGCCGCCTGCACCCGAGCCAGGACCGCCGACAGTGGCATCTCGACCTCTTCGAGGAGTCGCCGAAGCCCCGCCCGGTCGATCCTCTCCTCGAGGACGGGGGCGAGGAGACCAACGGCGGCCGCCGACCCGCCGATCCGCTTCGAGGGATCGGAGAACAGCTGGCCTTCTCCCTCCCCCTCGATCTCGCCGAGGACGTCCAGGCCGAGGTACTTTCGTCCCAGTTCCTCGAGGGGGTACGACGCCTCGGCCGGGTCGAGGAGGTAGCCGGCGAGGAGGGCGTCGAACACCACTCCTTCCAGGGACTGCCCGGATCCCAACAGGACTGTCTGGAAGTCCTTGGCGTCGTGAACCCACTTGGGCGCGGTGGGATCCGCCATCCACCGGGACACTGCCGGCGGGAAGCTCTCGAAGGGAACGAACACGGCCTGGCCGCCGCCGGGCGACACGGCCAAGCCTCGGACCTCCTGCTCGAAATACGGATAAACGGCCTTCGGTCCCGAGCCCTCCAGCATCCGGAGGAGCTCGTCCACGGTGCCGGTTCGCATATCGAGCTGGGCCGCTTCGACCTTGGGCTTGGCTGTCCGTTCCACGTCCTCCAGGCGCTCCAGCAGCGTGCGGAACTCGAGGGAATTGAACAGGCGGTGCAGCGCGTCCTGGTCCCACTCGCCCATGACACAATCCTGCGGATCGATGTCCAGGTCCAGGTCGCAGACCAGGCGGGCCAGTTCCTTGTTGCGCACGAGGTCCTGGCCGGCGCCCTCGATGGACTGGCGGAGCCGGCCCTTCACCTGATCGGTGCGGTCCAGCAGCTCCTCCACGCTCCCGAAATCCTGGACGAGCTTCGATGCCGTCTTTTCGCCGACGCCGGGAATACCGGGGATGTTGTCGCTGGGGTCGCCCTTCAGCGCCACATAGTCCAGGTACTTCTCCGGGGGGAGCCCGAAGCGGTCGGTCACCGCCTTCACGTCGTACGACACGATGTCTGAGATCCCCCTGCGGTTGAACATGACCTGAATGCCAGGCCGGACGAGCTGGAAGAAGTCCCGGTCGGCCGTGACGATGACGGCCTCCATCCCCCCCTCGGCTGCCCGGCAGGCAAGCGTGGCAATGGCGTCGTCGGCTTCGTGTCCCTCGACCTCGACGATGGGAATCCGAAGCGTCTCCAGCACCTCACGGATCAGCCCGAGCTGCTGGCGAAACTCGTCCGGGGCTTCGGTCCGACCGGCCTTGTAATCGGCGTACTGCTCCAGTCGGACGGTCGGCCTGCCCTTGTCGAAGGCGACCGCGATCAGGTCGGGCTTGTCCTCGGCCAGGAGTTTGATGAGCATCGACGTGAACCCGTAGACGGCGTTGGTGATCTGCCCGCTGGTCGTGGCCAGCGAGGTGGGCAGGGCGAAGAAGGCTCGGTAGGAGAGGCTGTGTCCGTCGAGGAGGAAGATCTTCTTGCGATGCTCGACGTCGCCGTTGGTTGCGGGATCGTCTGCCACGACTCGATTGTAGACGCGGGCACTGACGCGCCTCTGGTCGGGGGCTACGCTCGGCGTCGCCTCGCTGCTTGAGCCCCCGAACCCCCGGGAAGGTAAATCCAAGTGCTCTGATAGGATTTCTGCGGTTTGACGGATGAGACGACTTCGCAATGCAGTGACGATCGCCGCACCTTAGGAGCCCAGTGAGCACGGCCCAAACCATTCTGCTCGGGGGGATCGCCGGATTCACGATCTTCCTGGGACTTCCACTGGGTCGGCTGCGAAATCCTGCCCCTCGACTGAAGTCCTTCCTGAACGCGGCTTCGGCCGGCATCCTGCTGTTTCTGCTGTTCGAAATCTTTCACGGCGCATTCGAGCCGGTCGAGCAGGCCGTGGAGCGGCTCCATGAGGGCCAGGCTGCCTGGGGACGGATCCTGGGGTTCGGGTTGTTGTTCGTGGGGGGCTGGGCGGCCGGCATGTTGAGCCTGCTGTACCTGGTCAAGCATCAGCGATCGAAACGTATCGTCCCGAGCATCGGACCGGGGGCAATGGCGATGGCCGAGGCCGAAGCGGCCCACGCCGATTCGGCCAGAACGGCCCTCGGTCTCGGGATGTCGATCGCGGCCGGGATCGGCCTGCACAACTTCTCCGAGGGGCTGGCGATCGGCCAGACCGCCAAGTCGGGAAACGTCGACCTGGCCCTTCTCTTGGTGGTCGGGTTCGCCCTGCACAACGCCACCGAGGGCTTCGGGATCATCGGCCCGCTGGCGGCAGGAGGCGTGCGGGCGTCCTGGCGCTACCTTGCCCTGGCGGGCCTGGTGGCCGGTGGTCCCACGTTCGTCGGCACGCTTGTGGGCGTCAGCTTCCATAGCGAATACGTGTCAGTGGCCTTCCTCTCCTTGGCGGGGGGCGCCATCGTGTACGTCGTCGCGGAGTTGCTCAACATGGGTCGGCGGCTCGCGGCCTGGGACATGACGGTATGGGGGATCCTGGCGGGGCTGGTCCTGGGAGGAGCCACCGAGCTGGTCATCAAGGCGGCCGGGGGCTGAGGGCGACGGTGGCCATCCGTGGTGCCTCCACCACCTGACCGACGTCATCAATGCGACTTGCCGGCGAGCGCTCGCGTGCCGTTTTTTGTTTGTCACTCTGGGGGTTTTTTCGAAGGTCGCCAGGCCGCCCGCCACCTGCGGGGATCGGCCGAAAGAATTATGCCCCAATGCTTTTGTGTGGTTTGACACCCGGGTAGCGACCTTGTTACGTTTCGCGCCGGTCCCAAGCGGCCGAGGGCCGAAGGGAGAGCCGGGGCCTCCCGAGGAACGTGACGGGAACCGGAGGGCACGAGCCTGATGGCAACCGACGCGAACCCGTGGGGCGCGATGGAAGGTCAGTCCGGCCCAAGCCGGAGTGATCTACCGCTCGCGAACCGCAGAGGCTTGGCTCACCCGAAGGTCGCAGGGTTGCTTGGGGCCACTTTTTGAGCGGGTCTGAGTGACCGAGTAGATAACGCTCGCGTATGGGGAAGGCGCGAGCGGCTCCAAAGGCCACTCGGGCCCGCTCAATGTTTTCGTCAACGCTCGAGCAGGGTAATCTCGTTCGCGTGGTGGACGACCGTCGAGAGCGCCGAGCTGATGAATCCTCGCACCCCGTTGACAATGTCTCGGCTCCGGGACACACGCTTGACCCCCAGCGCCTCCTGCGCATCGCGGGAGTGACGCGGGAGGTCCTCGACGAGGCCCGGCGGATCCGCCCCGAAGCCAGCGCGGTGGATCACCTCCGCAGGGTCCATGGTCAGATCTACAACGAGCTGAAGGAGGCCCTGCCGCCCGAGCTGTACGAGGAGCTCGACGACCTCACACCCGATGTGCGAGACGGGTCGCTCGAGGAGCTGGCCCTGGCCCACGCGGAGATCCTGGGCTGGCTGGAAGGACTGTTCCAGGGGACCCAGCTGGCCCTGCAGGTGCAGGCGGCCCAAGCGCTGGAGCGAGTGCGCCAGCCACTACCGCCGCGACGCGACGCCCGTGGTGAGCAGGATGCGGACGCCCCAGACTCGCGGTACCTCTAGATCGAGAGAGCGGCGACGCTCTGGATGGCCCAAGAGCCAGGGCTATCCCCCGAACGCCGGGGGAAGGACCCCCGGGAAGTACCCGCGGAAGATCTCCTCTACGTGCCGTCTGCGATCAAGTCTTTCAGCGAATCGTCGATGGCCCTGAGGATATCCCGGTGGTCCTTGCCCACGGCGATGCCGTAGTGCTGCTGGTCGGGGCGGGGGTCTTCGAGGCATTCACAGTGAGCGACTGCCGCGAATCGAAATAGGGGTCGGAGAAGTCAACGAGCTGCGTCCGCTCGGGTTTGATCGTGGCCGCCGCAGCAACGGCGTCGAATCGGCCCGCTGCCAGTGAATCGAAGATCGTGTCGAAGTCTGAATTCACCCACTCCACCTTGAGTCCCAGGCGCCTGTTGATCTCCTTCACGATCTCGACGTCAAAGCCCTTCAGGATTTTGCCTTGCCGGTACTCGAAGGGCCGGTAGTCGAAGCTCGATCCGACCAGCAGAGCGCCCGGTCTGGCGGTGGTGACCACGAGTCTGCGTGCGACCGGAGGCGAGCTCTTGGCGCACCCAGCAGCGGCGAACGCGAGAACTAGTCCCAGGGCGATGAGCCGAATGAGCCAACGCGGCGGATATACTTCAGTGGACCTGCCTCGCGACCTCGCCGGGATGGAGGAACTAGGCAGACTCGATGCACTCAAAATGCATTGCCCATCAGGGCGTGTGGGTTCGAATCCCACTCCCGGCACCTCCCGTGGACTAAGTCGGGTTGTCCCATCTCCCTCTTAAGGCGGCACCCGTACGGTCGAGGCACCCTTTCAGCACGTGGTTCAATGCGGGGCCATGAGCCAGATCGAATTGAGTGCAGCAGATCAGGCCATGATCGATGGCAATTACGGGGAGGCCCCGCGATTCGCCATGCGGATGGTCCTCGGCCAAGCCGAGGTCGTCGGGGCGCCACGACTCATCGACGTCACGTCCGCCCACATCGACGGCTGCCTCTATCACGGACAGGTGAGCATTGACTTCGCCGACCGCCTGATAGCTGCCGGAGCGACCGTGCGAATCCCAAGCACTCTGAACGTGTCAGCTCTCGACCTCCTACACCCCGACCTCTACCGAGGCGATCCGGAGACTGCCCATGAAGCTCGAAGGCTGATGGACCTTTACGTCCAGATGGGATGCCGGCCCACGTGGACCTGTGCGCCGTACCAGCTCGCCAGCCGCCCTCGGCAGGGCGAACACGTCGCCTGGGCGGAATCGAACGCCATCGTGTTCGCCAACTCAGTGCTGGGAGCCAGAACAGACCGGTACGGCGACTTCATCGACATCTGCGCGGCCATCACGGGACGAGTTCCCCACGCCGGCCTGCACCGGAAAGAGAATCGGCGGGGACGGATCCTCTTCAGGCTGGCGGGTGTCCACAACCGACTCCTCCATGAGGACGTGCTCTATCCGGTCCTGGGACACATCATCGGAGCGCGGGCCGGAACGATGATCCCGGTGATCGAGGGTCTCCCCCGAACGACGTCGGAGGATCAGCTCAAGGCGCTCGGGGCCGCGGCCGCCTCCTCCGGCGCCGTTGCCCTGTTCCATGCTGTGGGGATCACCCCTGAGGCCCCCACCACCAACGACGCGTTTCAGGGAGCGGAACCGGAAGCCGTTGTCGACGTCCCGCCTGACCTGCTGCGGCAAGCCAGGGACGACCTCTCCACGACCAGTGTTGGACCGATCACCGCCGTCAGCCTGGGCACGCCACATTTCTCGCTGGCCGAGTTCGAGCGCCTCATGCCTCTTCTGGATGGGTTCCGACTCGACCCCCGTGTACGCCTGTATGTCTCTGCGGGCCGCGACACGCTGACCCAGGTCGAGGGCCGAGGCTGGCTCTCCGCGCTGGAGGCGGCGGGGGCCACGCTGGTCACCGATACGTGCACCTACATCACACCCATCCTCGATCCTGACTCCCAGGTCGTGATGACGAACTCCGGCAAATGGGCGTACTACGCCCCTGGCAACATCGGAGTGGACGTCGTGTTCGGGAGCACGCTCGAGTGCCTCCGCTCAGCGGCAGAGGGAAACGTGTGGCGGGATCCGGAGCTGTGGGCCGATCCGGGGAGTTGAGCACGCGGGTACTCGTTGCCGGGTCGGCTCGCGGCCAAGCCGTCGTCCTCGAGCAGCCCCTCTCCCTCTGGGGTGGGCTCGATCCCGAGACGGGGACTATCACGGACCGGCGTCACCCTCAGTCGGGAGTCGGGCTGGCCGGACGGGTCCTCGTGATGCCGTTCGGTCGAGGGTCGAGCTCGAGCTCCACCGTGCTGGCCGAGGCCATCCGGTTGGGCACCGCACCGGCAGCCATCGTGCTGTTGGAGCCCGATCCGATCCTCGCCTTGGGGGCGATAGTGGCGAAGGAGCTTTACGGGCGAGCTCTCCCCATCGTCGTGGTCCCTCCAGATGATTACCGACGGATCCACACGAGCGACACGGTGACGGTGGACGCCCGTGAGGGTCGCGCCGATCCTTTGATATGGGCAGTGCGCCCGGCCGGCGAACCCGGCTGAGGCGGCCCTCCCGGGGCCGGCCGCGCAGGGGGAGCCATCCTGGATACGGGATGTGCCCGCTAGGACGCTGCTGAATAAATCACCCATTGATGCTCGCGATCGAGCTGTAGGACCCGCAGACTGCGGGCATGCAAGGACACAGCGAACCGAATCGTGAGCTTCTCGATGCAGCGGCCCTGTGCCGCAAGCTCGTA
>WNGB01009217.1_pt1 | contig 13884 bp, 17 predicted proteins | sample 5400681 | NCBI WGS metagenome assembly WNGB01 (sample SAMN13153367, study PRJNA577476) | soil metagenome | isolation source: 115 cm soil or saprolite under grassland replicate 2 | place: USA:California | collected 2016-06-15 | reverse complement strand
TCTCGTACGACCAATATCTGTGAGCCTCGAAGGACGGCTTTCACCCTGCACGCCGCCACGCGCGCCGGGGCCCTCGACGACGCGGGACGCGACCCGCCATAGCCCCTTTGGGGCGCGCCCGAAGACTTCCGTACGTCATCTAGCTGCCAGCGTCAGCTCATGCCGCTCAACACCCGCGCTCGGCCCCCGACCGCTTTGTTGCTATCTCGCCTCGCCACCGTGATCGTGCTCGAAGGTGCGCCTTGTCGGTAACCGTTAGCTTCGGCCGAGTCTACGGCTTCGAAGCGGATGGCGAACGTGCCGCGGGGGAACCCTTTCGATGTCGCCGCACGAGCCACAAAACGAGCCCCACCATAGCAATCGAAACGATGATCCACTCTTCGAAGCGACGCGCGCGCGCGAGCGCCAGTGCGATGGCCCCTCCGAACGCGTAGCCGAGCGCCGACACGATAACAGCCCAAATCAGGGCTCCGAGGGCATTCAGCGGAACGAACGTCCGCGGCTGGACCCCGGCCCAGCCGATCGTGAACGGCGTCACCGTGCGAAGACCGTACAAGAAGCGAAAGCCGAGCATCACCGGTACAGCGTGTCGCTCGAGCAGCATGCGCGCGCGCTCGATTTTGGGCCGCCAAGCCTCTCGATGGCGGAGCACGCGCGGCGCATATCGCCGCCCGAGCACGTACGCGAGTTGATCGCCGAACAGACTGCCGACGAACGCGCAAACCATGACCCATGTCAGCGAGAGATGGCCCTCGTGCGCTGCGTAGCCGGCGATGACGACGACGGTCTCCCCCTCGAAGAAAGTGCCGACCAGAACGATCAGGTAACCATATCGGGCGATCAGCTCGGCCAACATTTTTCCGACGCTTCAATTCGAACAACGGCTTCTCGTTCCATGTGGTCGACCATCGGCGCATGGTAGCCGATATGCCAGTCCAGACGGAGCCGACCTGATGCTCGAGCCGCCCGGGATCCCAGCTGACGTCGCCGGATTGCGGCGCCGCAGGAGTGATCATACTTAATGGATCTCCGCATCGTCGGAGACGGTTTGGACCGTCGGCGCTGTCCGTGTAAGATGAGCCATTGGGGGATCTTATGAATACACGCGCTGATGGGTGGGTGGGTGGGTTGTGCATCGTGCTCGGTGGCTTGGTCATCGACGTGGCTTGTGGCTCGAGCAGCAACGGCGGTGGGGGTGGCGGCGGTTCGGGCGCCTGCGCAGACCTGGTGACCGCGGTCTGCGGCAAGTACAACGAATGTAGCCCGACTTTGATCAAGACCCTGTACGGCGATGTCGCGACGTGCGTCAGTCGCTTGAACCTGAGCTGCGCGTCGTTCGACCAGTGGCCCGGCACCAGCTGGACAGCTGAAAAGATGGAGGCTTGCGCGCAAACCATCAGCGGCGCTGGTTGCGAGAACGGGCTCCTCGGAGCGTTCGCGACCGACGCGTGCCAGACGACGCCGGGCTCTCTCCCCAACGGCTCGCCCTGCGGGGACAGTTCGCAGTGCGCGGGCGGTCGCTGCGACAAGAGCACCCCGAGCGACGGCGGCTTCTCCACGCAGAACACTTGCGGCGTCTGCGAGACGGGCACGAACCTGAGCTGCGGCGATGCCGGCGCCTGCACCTCTCCGGACGAGTGCAGGTGGGACTCGCTCAACGGCTACACCTGTGTGACTCCCGTACCGGAGGGTGCGTCGTGCAGCAACTCGACCCCATGCGTCAGCGGGCTCAATTGCAGGGACGGCATTTGCAAGAAGCCATTGGGAATCGGAGCGGCTTGCACCACCACCTCGTTCGATTGCGATTCGCTCCAAGGGCTGAGCTGCATCGACATGACCTGCCAGCTGCCGACCTTCGTGGGTCCCGGCGAAACGTGCTCGTCGCCGAGCATCCGCTGTACCGGATCCGACTGCATTTCGACCCTTACCGACGCCGGTATTACGGGAACTTGTGTGGCCCGCGCTGCGGACAATGCACCGTGCAACAACAGCGACGGACCCCGGTGCTTATCGCCGGCGAAGTGCCTCGATGGCGTCTGCAAGGTGCCCGATTACACGCAATGCAAGTAGCGCCGCCGCTGCGAAGGTGCAGCGGTTCACGCGGAAGATCTGCAGGAAGACCGCGCTGAACCAATCGCTCCTCGCTGGTCGGGCGCGTCCCACTTGCCGCTGATTCGGCATGGTGAGAGCTTACTCTACCCCATAACCCAGGTGACCACTCGACGCGTATCTAGGGAGCCAGCATTTGGGTCGCCTGGCCACCGTCGGTCCGGACTCCCAGCCGCATGTCGTGCCTGTAGGCTTCCGTTACAACGCAGAGCACGATGCGATCGAAATCGGTGGACACGGCGGCTTTGCTCGACGGAAGAAATACCGCGACGTCCTCGGCAATTCGCGAGTCGCGTTCGTCATCGACGATGTCGTCTCGGTCAAACCGTGGACGGTGCGCGGCATCGAGATCCGTGGCGAGGCCGAGGTGCTCGCCACCGGGGGCACGGAGCTCGGCCCGGGCTTCGACCCCGAGATGTTCCGTATCAAACCCAAGCGGATCATCAGCTGGGGCATCGACGGAGAGCAGTTCCGCCAAAACGCCCGCTCGGTGCCGTAGCCCCGCCGCTTGTATTTGGGCGTGGCTGAGGATTCTCGACAATGTGCGAGTGACCGGAGCGCGATCGGCGTGGCGCTGATCGGGTGCCTCCTCGGGTGCCGCGGGAGCGCCGCGCCGGCCGACGCCGCTGAACGGGCGCGCGTTCAAAGGAGCGTGTATTCGCCCCCGCGACAAACTGGGAAAGGCTAAAGGTCCACTCCGAGCCCTTGACCATCACACGCTCCCCAACTGCCAACGTCCTCGGACCGATGATCGATCACCAGTCGTGCATGCTGTTGAGATCGGTCTTGGTGCTCGGGGAGCGCTCGACGGTGGACGTCCCGGGTGAGTCGGAGCACGCCGCCGCGTCAGGCCTTGAACGGATCGCGCAGTGGGGGGCCGGTGGCGAGGTCGACCATCACTTCGATCAGGACGTGGGCGCCGCGGTGCAGATCGGCGATGGGCACTTTCTCGTCGACGTCGTGTCCGGGGTAGGGCGCGCCCGGGAACCACATGCCGAATGCGATGCTGTTCGGCATCCGCTTGGCGTAGGTGCCGCCGCCCGAAATCGCGGGCGGCGCGGCCGTCCCAGTGGCGCGGACGTAGGCCGCCATCAGGCGCTTGACGATCTTCGCCGCGGGATCGAAGACCAACGGCTCGTTGTCGAACACACCGCCCGTCGCCAGATGCCCACCCGTGCGCGCATTCAGCTCCTTCACCCAAGCATCGAGCTTGGCTTCGAGCTCGGGCCCGGTGAGCGGCGGCGGGCGGCGCAGGTTGATCGCGAGCTGGCGGTCGACGTGGTCGGCAGGAGCAGATTGGATCGTCGCCACGTTGACGGCGTAGCGACCCCACAGCGGATCCGCCTCTGTGAGACCGAACCCCGTGCCGTAGAGGTCCTGGCCCGCGAGCCGAGCGGCGCCGAGGAGATCGTTCGCGCCGCCCGCGGGCAGCTCACCTTCGATGATCTCCGCTAGCGCCACGAGCGCGTTGCGACCACCCTCGAGGTTCACTCCGCCATGAGCCGACTTGCCGCGGACGACGACGGTCAACGTGTCTCCCCGCGCGTCGAGCTCGAGGCGAGTGCCCTCGGGCAGCTTGCGCGTGCGAAGCTGCTCAACCAGCGGCTCCCAGTTGGGTTTGCCCGACTTCCATCGCAAGACGATGCGCGCCTGGTCGGGGACGATGCTGGCCGCGAGCCCCGCCTCGAGATCTGTCACCCGATACGGGAAAGCCTTGCCGCCAGCGCGCTCATCGAGCGGCGTCGTCAGCGTGAGGAGGCTCCAAGCTTTCTCGCCGACCACCACCGGAAAGGCGGAGTCGAGCACGAGGCTATAGTCCGGCGGCCGATGCGTCTTTAGGTATTCGGCGATGTCTCGGTTGGCGCTCTCTTCGTCGCTGCCCACGAGTAGACGAATGGTGTGCGTGCGCGCGACTCCGCTCTCGCGCAATGCCTTCATCGAAAGGAGCGCCTGCACGAGCGGCCCCTTGTCATCGGCCGCCCCACGACCGAGCACGTAGCCATCGCGGGCAACGCCGTCGAACGGCGGGATGGTCCACTTGGTCGCTTCGACCGGCTGCACGTCGCCGTGGACCAACAGGCCGAGAACCGGCGCGCCCTCGGGTCCGGAGAGCTCGATCTCGGTGACGAGACCCGCGTTGCTCACGGTGAATCCGAGCGCCTGCCCCGTCGCGGTCAACCATGCTTGCTGGTCGCTGCGCGCCTTGTCGTTGCCGGCAAACGTCGGAAAACGCAGAACCTCGCACAGCATCGGCACCATACGCGCTGCCTGCTCTCGATCGTAACGTTGCCGAACGACGGCGGCCGCACCCGCCGGCGGCGCGTCCCGCCCGTGGCAGCCGACCATGAACAGAATGAAACAGACCCGAACGATCGTGGTCATGTTCCGGTCACGGGGTCGCCGCATCGGGGTCGAGAAAGCGTTGTTCGGGGTCATCGTCGCGATCAGTGGGGGACGAGATTGTCACGTGGGCCTCCGAAGTGCACGTTCGGACGAAACCCATTCCTTCCGAGCTTCGCGTTGCGGTCGAACGCGCGGAGCGGTTGGGCCTGGAGATCTATCTGGAGGACAAGGCGTCGGCGATTGGCACCGACGTACTGATGGCTCGCGTGAAGTCGCTGAGCGGCCTCTTTCTCGGCACGCGCTGAGACAGCAAGGACAAGAACGTGGCCTCGAGTCACGCGTTCAGCAGCGCTCAGATGGCTGTTAAGTCTTGCCCCTTGTGATCCGAATTCGCGCTGTCTACACTGCGCGGAATCGACGATTCCTTTGCGTGGACCAGGACGAGATGAGGCACAAGGCGAACCCGACACTGGTTGTCAAGGTCTGCGCGCGACCCCGCCATGGTCCATGGTCACTGCTTTGCGGCGCGGGTTTGTTTCTGGCGACGCATTGCGCGTCGAGTGCGAAGGTTCGCTCGGCTCCCAACTTCAGCGGCGCGTCACTGAAGAGTCGAGCGCTTCTCATTCTTCCGATCGCGGTCACCGATGATTTTGGCGATGAGCGGACCGGTATCGTGTTGGACCACGAGAGTCGCGAGCAGGCTACGAAGCTGGCGTGCGACTCGGCGTCCGACGTGCGCGACGACGTCAAAGTCTTGTGTTTCGACAGTCCGGAGGTTGCGAAATCGGCCGGATTTCTCAAGGAGCTTTTGATCGCATACGCTCGCGATAGCGCCATCCCTGCGGAGCGCTGGCATGAGCTCGAGCAGAGAACAGGCGCCAGCTTCGTCCTTCTGTTTCGTCCGGAAGGTGCCCGCGGATCTCAGAGCGTCTCCAAGGCCGACACCCACGCGTACCCGAGGCTCATCGGAGTCTCCAGCGTAGCGCCCGTTCCGTTCGTGGTTCTTCCCCCGACCGAAGGTGTTGGCCCGAAGGTCGACAGCGTGAAAACGAGCCGGAGCTATACGCTCTCCTCCTCGCTCGTGGACCTACGCCAGGCGAAGATCGTGCGGACGGGCATCCAGTCGGCCGAAACTTCGACCTCCACGACGGAGGCTCCCGACGCACGCGAGCACCTTCACGGCATCATGCGGGACCTGATGAAAGGCTTGCTCGAGCGGTGACCTCATGCCGGCGCCTCTTCGACATTCCGTACGCGAGTCACTACGAGAACGATGGCATTGCAGTCGGCGATCTCGACTCGGATGGATGCAAGGACCTGGCGATTGCCGACTACAACCACGGCCTCGTCGTCGTCGTCTACGGTCGCGAGTGCGCGAGAGCGAAATAAGCCCAGCACCACACGAGCCAGCCGGCTGCGTACGTGGGATGCCGTTTTTTTTGCCGATCCGACCGACCGTGGCATGGTCGCGGCATGCCGACGCCGAACCTAGAGCTGACGAACCCGCTCGCGGGATCCGAGTCTGCCGACGATCTCGAAGAAGAGCTCGAGCGCGCCTTTGACCAGATCGAATGCACCGAGTACGTCGTGCTCCCCGCTCCCGAGCTCACCGACTGGGCTGATCTTGAAGTCGAGTTCTCCCCAGACGGATTCCCACGCTGACAAAGCATCAGGTCGAGCGCGTCATGACACGGGCGCGGGCGGCGGCTGCTCGCCCCGCGCGATCTCGCCTATTGGTCGCTGGTCTGCAACGTCGATGACGTCGCTCGCGACGATGACGTTGGTGGTGGGCGCCCGCGATGGGCGGGGCCGTGATCGGCATCACCGACCCGCGCTCGCCGGCCTTCGACAGCTCGCTCCGGCGCTCGAGGCAGAGACGTATCTCGCCGGGGGCGTTGCCATTGCCATGGCTTACGGTCATCGCGCTTCTCGCGATCTCGACTGTTGGTACCTCGGGAGGAGCCCGAACGTCTGGAAGAGCGCCCTCGCCGCCTCCCCGTCCGCCGCGCGGCACCTTGCATCTGGAGCTCGGAGCGGTTCCCGTGAGTCTCTCGTCTTAGACAAGGCCTGGCGACCCTGACCCCGTAGTGGCTTATTCTGGGCAGGAGACGTCTCGCGGCACGACAAGCTAGTTTGCTAGTTAGCCCTAGCCACAAGGCCTGGCGACTTTGGCGCCGTGGAGGTGAGAACCTCTCCCACCGAGCGCCACGGCGAAATTCCAATTCCAGTCGCTTCGTTCGAAGATCTGGCATGAAGCTGGCGGCCATCGCAGGGCGGGGCCGCAGCGATCGACGGAGCGGGAGTGACGCACGCCGTCTACTACTTAAAGGATGGCCGGCTGATGCACGCCGGGCGGGCCCCCTCCTGAAGGCCGAAGCCGACCTCGGTCGGTGGGAAGGGGCGGCTGGGCGGCCGCCAAGTACGGCTTGCCTATTTTCGAGTTCGCGGTATTACCAAGGCATCACGGCTCGGTTCACAGCGTACGTCGAACGACTCTTTCTCGAACTGCGAAGTGGCACACGCCTGAGCGGAATTCTCCGCGGCCCCTCTACCGATTCCGACGGCTCATCGGAAGGTAGGACCAGCTTTTTTTTCGATGTTCGAGCCGTCACATGAATCGAGAACACCGTGGGAAATCGTTTATACGTTGGGAATCTTTCTTTCAAGGCATCTACCGAATCCATTCGCGCCGCCTTCGCACCATTCGGTGAGGTCGGCGAGATTCACATTCCGACCGACCGCGAGAGCGGGCAATCGCGAGGTTTCGCGTTCGTGACGATGGGCAACTCGCACGAGGCAGCCAAGGCCATCGCCGAGATGAACGGCGCGATGCTCGACGGCCGGGCGCTGCGTGTCAACGAGGCAGAAGAGCGCCAACAGTTCGGCGGCGGCGGCGGCGGCGGTGGTGGCGGCCGCGGTGGTGGCGGCGGCGGCGGCGGCGGCGGCGGTGGCCAGCGCAAGCGCTGGTAGTCGAGCGGTCCCAGACGTGGCGCGTGCGTGAACGGCTCGAGCCGTCGCGCACGCGGCACCGAACGTGCGCGAATTTGGTGAGATACTTGCTTCGATGACTCGCCCGAAGGAAGCGGCCGTCTTCTACTGCGTCCCCGACGACGTCAAGGCAGAGTCGCACTTTTGGGACGAAGCCGGTCTGCTGCGTCGACCACCCAAGGGGGGCGTGGTCGTTGAACGTGCTCGATGTTCGCGTCACCGGGGCGAGACGGAGAAGGCGGTTCCTCCGTCGCCGACTCGAAGGTGAGTCCGTCCAGCGGCGCTTGGCCCCCGATGCAGAAGGAACCGTCGCGTTAGGGGTTCACGATGCCGTTCGTGTAATCCAAGTTGTCGGAATCTGCCCCGAGTCCGCGGGACCGACCGGGTACGAGCCCATTCCGTTCGGACTCAGAAACCGACGTCCGGTTCTGACTCGGCTTCTCGATCAGTCTCCGGATTCGGAGCGACGTTCGTCCCGAGGGGTTGGATGATCGCCGGGGGCCGGCGTACGTGTCCCCGCGCGTCGACCGCGATGAGACGGTACGTTTCGGCGAATCTGTCGCGACCCGCATGATGCCAATCTCCGGCGCAGCCGGTCATTCCGTGCAACAAGAGCAGCGGATCGCCGTCGCCGTGGAGTTCGTAATGTAGCGCGATGCCATTGATGGCGACGCTCTGTCCTGCATGCACCTCGTTCATGGTCCCTTCTCGCTTCCTGCGACCGGATGGAGGATCGTCACCTCGATCGACGGCGTGCACTGGACCGATCGCGGCCTCATCACGAACCTTCCCGCCCCTCCCCCTTCGTGCAACATCATCGAGGGGCTCGCTTTCAAAGTTGCGACGTTCTACGCCGCGTGCTCGGAAACATTGTTCCGGTCCGATGATGGCCTGCACTGGACGGCCGTCGGCCCGATTGGCAAAACCGGTGGCCACCTGTTCGTCACCTATCGAGGCGAACAGTTCGTCGCCTATGGCGACACGAAAACGAGCTTTCGTTCCGCCGACGCAATGACATGGTCGGTCATGCCCGGCGTCGAGCAGGCGACATATTGCGAGGGGCAGTTCAAGAACCAGGTGGACTGTGCCGATGCAAGCTGGTTCGATGGCGTTTATCTGCGACCGGAGTGGAAAGGAAAAATCATGCGCTCATGGCGCCAAGTTCGACCCAGTCTACGTCGACGACCAGCAAAACACTGTTTACCAGGGTCGCGCGTTTGCCGAGGGCTACGTTCGTCCGTAAGTCCTCCGTTAGAACGAAGTTCCGAGCATCACGGTGGCAGTGGGAAGCCAGTACGACCTCGCGCCGCTGCACGGGGAAACCGATGACGAGCACGACAAGCTGCCCGGGTTGGTCATCCAGGCTCCGCCGGTCGCAACCAGCAGCTGAAATCCCGTACGATTGCGGAGCTCGAACCCGACGTCGAGCTGGATCCAATTGGCTCGATCGGTCGACTGAATGGCCCGAGCTTCTCCGAGCCCGAAATCCGCCTCGCGGTATGGCCCCGTCGAGAACGCGCCCCCCAATGTAATCGCGAGAACGCGGCTCCGGCGCGGCCACACGAAAGGACGCCCCCTCATGAGAACCGTGGCTTGCATGCCTTGTAGGTTCGTTCCGATGCCGCCTCCTATCGCAACATGCGGTTCGGGAGTGTAGTCCCCGAGCAATCCGATGAGTCCCACCGGTGTGGCGATTCCCATTCCAAGGCCAAAAGCGATGGGCCGGTCAGTGAAGTCGAAAGTTCGCTTCTTCGCTTCCGCACCAGGTTCGGTGCTCGATGGCTCGACGTTCTCGCTATCCGGCGGCTCCTCGGCGTGAGCGCGCGACCCTGTCGTGACCAGGGCGACCACAAGCATGAACTGCAGGCGCGCCATCCAATGGTCGTTGGGCATTCCGTCGCCCAACGCAAGTGGCATGCCGCAGCTCGGTCAATTCGGCAATACTTGGAAGGGCAAGCTGGCGACGAGCGCGTGGTTCATCTCGAAAAGGTGGCCTTTGTTCCGATGCGACGCGCGTTATGGTATCGGTGACTTCAAATGAGACGGCTATCGACGTTGGTCCCGATGATGCTCCTCAGTGCCTTCGTGATCGGCTGCGGCGGCGTCGCTGCCGACAACGGCAGCGGTCCAGCGACCGGAGGCGGCGCTTCCGACGATGCTGCGTCTCCCACGACGGGAACCTCGAGCGGCTCCGGCGTATCGACGGGGGCCGGCGGATCAGCGGGAACAACGGGGAGCGGAGGGAATGGCGGGAGTGGGCTGGGCGGCGCGGCAGGATCCAGCGGAACCGGCGGTTCGGGGGGGATCCCTGCGAACGACGGCGGCTCGGCAGATGCAGGTAACGATTCGGCGGCGCCCAGTCCCTTCGTATGTCTGGCGACGGGCGAGGAAAAGCTCGTCGTCGACATCGCGGGTACCCCTTCTTTCAGTATCGCGACGCCGAGCGCAGTCATCTGTATGTCGCGCTACCTTTCCGCGACCGCGGATAGCGACGCGATGCTCGACCTCGTGTGGAACGGCACCGACGCTCCCCTCTCCGTCGTCGTTCGGATGTACAAAGTGACGCCGGGACAAACCGGAACGTTCACTCCCTTCTCCGTTCTCATCGCCCGCGGGTCCGACGGGTGGCCCAGCCTCGGCGACAAATGCGCCGTCACCATCACGAGCAGCACGAAGATCGGCGAAATGCCGAGGACGTCATCGCTCGTCGACGAGTTCTACAAGGTTGCCGGCAGCATGCGGTGCGGCGCCGGATGGACGCCCACCAAGCCCACCGATGAGCTCAAAACGTTCGAATTTGCGACGCGGGTCACGTTCCTCCGGCAGAAGTGAAGTGGTTAGAAGGGTTGACAGATGTCTTGCCCGCTCGCGCCGCCGCTGGTGGGGAACGCCTTTTCCTGACAGACGATGATGGCCGCCCCGCGCGGCTGCTTGCCCACGTAGCGAATCATGCGCTTGTCAGTCGGCGCACACTTCTCGACCAGCTCACATTGCGAGCGATCGCCGCTTTGTACGGGGTCGACGTAGCACCAACCGGTGATGGTGGAGCTCGGCTCGGCATCTCGTAAGCAGGACGACCGGTCGGACCCTTCGAGCTGCTCGATCTCACATCGACAAGTTCCGTAATGATCGTATTTGGCGACGAGGTTCGAAAGATCAGGCGTCAAGTCGCGGCGACCGGGATATTCGATGTTACCTTCGCATCGGCAGGTTTCACCGGAGGGTGGGCTCCAAATCTCGACCACGACGCAAGGAACCGACCCTTGCTCGTCAGGCTCGAGAGCGCGTGGGAGGCACTGATTGCGAAGGGCGCGGCGAAGCCGTACGATGATCGATTCGATAGCCGGTCGATAGCCGTAATCGGGTTGGGTGGGGTCGGTCGTGTTTTTGGGACAAATGGATCCGACGATGCCCTGGTTGCCGACCCCTTTCAGAAACTCGAGCTCGCGCAATCCGGGATACGCCTTGGCGCCATATTGAATCTTGCCATAGGCGCCGGAGCCGTTCTGGCAAAGCGGATTGTAAGTCACATCGCCGTTCCAACAGTCGCAGTCGGTGTCCGTGCCCGTGCAATCGCGGGGCTTGGAGAGGGGGAAGATGCATGCGTACTGCAGATCGGCATAGTTGGGATCGCTCGGAACTCGCCATTCGTGCCCGTTCTTGGGATCGGCGCCGGGCGGCGAATCGGGTCCTGCGATCCCCGCGCGCGGCTCGGTCGACACGATCATGTGCGGATCGCTCGGCACGACGGGCGGGGACGCCGACGGATGACCGAGAATCGTCGACCAGGTGCCGTTTTCGATCATCTCCTCGGACGTCTGGAACCCCTTCGAGAGGTCCACCGGATCGCGAGCGATGTCCTGCCAGGGCACCCCCACGATGCCGGCGAAGAACACGAGGCTCGGGTCCCGCTGGGGAACGCCGTCGAACAACGGATTTTTGGTGCCGTTTCCAAAATGGTCGAGCGTGGAATGGGTGAACCCTTCGACGTAACGTTCCAAGGCCCAATCGAAGTCGACGCCGTATTGGGCTTTGCTTCGCGAGGCGCGTAGATTGATCGGATCGGTTGCGTCGGTAAGGGCCGCGGCACAGGCCGGATCGGCGGCGTGAAGCGTGCAACCGGGAACGTCCGGCTGGCCGCAATTGACGCAGCACGGGGCGTTGGGGTCGCTCTTGCATGCCGAGGTCCCCCCTTTCATCCCGAGCCGGTCGGCGGTGTGGGCAATCGCCCGCCACCCTTCGCCGCCGTCGATGATGGAGTAATCGTTTTCGTCGCTGATGGCGATGACCGCGACCAGTGAGTCCGGGCGCAAAAAGTCCGCACGCTGGCGGAGCACGACGTCATCCACCCCCTGCGGCGTGGCGATGCCACCTGAAAGTGTGATGCTCTGATAGGGAGCCGGATCGACCAGAAACCGGTAGACGGACTCGAGCTGCGCTTCGTAGCCACATCCGGTCTGTCCCACGCCCGTTACCATCGTGCGAAAATCGACGTTCAGCTGTGCAGGGTCGCTGTAGGCACCGTCCAAACTTGGATTCCAATTCAGAAAGCCTTGGTTTTGAAATGTGGGCAGCGTCGTGCCTGAGCTCCGGGCCATCAAATGGGACATGTCCGCCTGGCCTACGCATACGTTGGGCGCGCCGTGCCCGCCCAAGGACGACGTAATGATGCCGATGTGAATGTCCTTCACCGGTTCGAACTCGCGCTGCGTCGGTGGCGGGCAGTTACCTGCCGCGTCGGGGCTCACCCCGGAACCAGAGCCATCGGAGTTCACGCAAATCGGGTCGACCAGGCGATTGAGAAGATCCGGGACAGCAGCGGCCAGAATCTCCTGCTTGTCCAGCATCGACGACGAGTCGTCGATCATGAAAAGGACGTCGATTTTCGAGACGATGCTCTGGTTGGTCACCGCTTCGAATCGACCGGTGACTTTGGGTGTCGCCAGCGCGACCGGTCGATCCAGGCACGCGACCAAGACGCCCCCCATCAAGCAACCCCAGACCGGGACACACCTTCCCCCGACGGCCGGCACATACGACATGCAGATCTCCTTGTGCAGCGAATGGATCGGCTCGATATCGCCGCGCAACCGGCGGAGCCGGTTTCTCATCCTGATCCGTATGTCGCCGCAGACAGCCAGAAGGAGCAGCCCCCTCGCTCAAATGGCGAAGTCCACTCCGCCTTACTTGGCGTTGGGCACAACGAGCCGGCAGTTCACCTCTTCGTGGTACTCGTTGGTATCGGTGAGGCCCACGAGCGCTGCACCCGCGCCTTCGCCGACGAAGCGCGCGACGAGCATGATGGCTCAGCTCATTTGATGCCCCCCTTGGGGCGCTCCTCGGGGACGAGATCGTCATTGCGCCAGTAGGTGTCGTTTTTGCCGGCGTCGTCCGTGAAGGCGACGGTTTGGATCTCCCCCTCGATGGCCGTGGCCCCTTTGGGCACATCCTCCTTTTTCACGCAGGAGAAGTTCATGAACACCTTCTCGCCCGGCTTGACCGGGCCAGCGAAGATTTCGCCCGCGCAAGTCAGTCTGCGGCGCGGCTTGTCGCCGCCAGAGACGTCGATCTGCTTGCCGGCCTTGTCGTAGAAGTAGACGACGATCTTGCCATAGAGGATCTCGAGCTTCGCCTTGTTGATGATCTGGAAGGTGGGCCCCTTCTCTCCGATCTTCTTGTTCCACGCGACGTCCATGATCCGCGTTTTGCCCTTCGCCTTGCAGGGGTCCTCGAAGGTGCCCTTGCCGATCGAGCCTTCGGGGCATGGGTGAACGGGCTTCTTCTCGGGAGCGCTCGCGACGGGGGCGCTCGAGGTTTGGGGCGGCGTCGACGCCGCCGGAGTCGGCTTGCTGGCGCCCGGGGGGGTCGGCTTCTCTGTCTCTTTCTCGCAGCCGACCAGGCACGCCGCGAGAGCGGCAGCGCCGAGCGTCCGGATCATCCTTGAAGTGTTCGACATGGTCACCCCCGGACGCTATCTCAACCGACGGACAATCTCCACGGCGTCAGAGCTCGCCCCCATCGACCAGGTGAAGTCTGCCGAGCTCGGCGCACCGGCGGGCTCACTGGCCGTGAAGTTCGGTTGGTTCTAAACGAACCGCGGTGGAACCCTTGGGCGCGTAGAGAAAACTGCGCAACGAGGTGCCGAGCGGTGCCGGTCGGGCGAGCGTGAGCTGATAGCGCGACAGCATCGTCGCGAGCACGACCTCGATCTCCCACAGCGCGAACGCCATCCCCAGGCATCGTCGCGAACCGCCGCCGAACGGCAGCCAGGCATAAGGCTCGGGTTTCTTGCCGACGAACCGATCGGGACGGAAGCGGTCGGGCTCCGGGTAGAGGTCAGGGCGGCGATGAGTGATGAAGATGCACGGCACGATGTACGCCCCGGCAGAGACATCGTACCCGTCCAGCGTCGTGTCGCGCGTTGCCGTCCGCGCGAGCACGCCG